>Ga0210017_1000020_pt1 | contig 102027 bp, 109 predicted proteins | sample CryGeyCG2014_020_FD_183966 | JGI IMG/M metagenome (GOLD analysis project Ga0210017, IMG submission 183966) | Groundwater microbial communities from aquifer - Crystal Geyser CG08_land_8/20/14_0.20 (SPAdes) (version 2) | ecosystem: Environmental > Aquatic > Deep subsurface > Groundwater | place... | reverse complement strand
CATTGCTTAAAGTCAGAACATGAGAGGTTGGTTCTATGCCTTTTGTATCAAGCTCATTCAGTTTTTCCATGTAATCGAGAATACTGCTTAACTGTGAGCCAAATAATTCTTTTTCTTCTTCAGGAAGGGAAAGCCTTGCCAGCACCGCTATATGTTCAATCTCTTCTTTAGATATCTTCATTTTAACGACTTAGATTTTTTCCAGATTTGCAAACTTTATAGCGAGCCTCTTCACCCCAATATTCGGGAAGTTGACCATAACCTTTAAATCGTCTCCGTCTCCATAACAGTCGCGCACCACACCTACGCCCCACATGGGATGTTTCACCCTGCATCCAGCAGTATAGAGAGTAAATCTACGTTTTAGGTCAATGTTTTTCTTTACAGGTACAAGCTTTATTGTCTGATGGCCTGTTATCTTTTCTATCCATTGACAACATTCCTTGGGTATATCTCTCAGGAATCTTGATGGTTCCTGATCCTGTAACTTTGAGTACAACCTCCTCTTACTGGCACCTGTTAGCCACAGGAAATCTTTTGCCCGAGTCATACCCACATAAAACAGCCTGCGTTCTTCAGCAATTTCACATTCGCGCTCCATGGCCTTACAATAAGGCAGCACGCCTTCTTCAAGTCCCGCGATAAATACAACGGGGAATTCAAGACCCTTTGAGCTGTGCAGTGTCATAAGAGAAATGTAATCTCCTTCTTTTATCTCATCCATATTTGTAAATAATGATATTCTGTCAATAAAATCCTTTATTTCTTTACCCTCGGCAGAAGAGATAAACTCTGCAATGTTCTTTGCCCTTTCCTCTTCCAGGTTTTCTGCATAACCTGATTTTTCGAATATGCTTTTTAACATATCTGCTACAGATTTGTAGCTTGCAGATGAGAAACCTTCAATTAGCTTGGCAAACTCAGCAAGTCTATCTTTTACAGCAGAAGAAAAACTATCAGAGCGAAGTGTTACCTTCATAGCATTAAATAAAGATAAGGATTTTTTCTTTGCCTCATGCTCTATTTTAGAAAGGGTAGCTGTACCTATCCCCCGTGAAGGACTGTTTATAATTCTTCTGAAACTCACATTGTCTCCATAATTCATCGATAACCGCATGTATGCGATTATGTCTTTGATCTCTTTCCGATGATAAAAACTTATACTGCCGAGAACGCGGTAAGGGAGACCTTCATCCCGCAATGAATCTTCAATTACCCGTGACTGAAGGTTTACACGGTAAAATATTGCAAAATCCCTGTAATTGTATGCCCCTTTCAGATAGAATTCTTTTATAACCCTGGCAATGTATTCAGCTTCATCTATATATGTATTCAACCAGCAGTAGTGTACTTTCTCGCCCCAGCCTCTATCTGTCCAGAGTCTCTTATGTTTCCTTTCAGGATTCTGTGAAACAACAGCCTCTGAAACATTAAGTATATATTGTGTAGAACGATAGTTCTGTTCCAGTTTAATAAGTTTTGTTCCAGGGAAGTCATTCTCGAAATTCAGGATGTTAGTTAAGTTAGCACCCCTGAACCTATATATGCTTTGATCATCATCCCCAACAACACATATTTTTTTGTGAGAGGAAGCAAGGAGCTTAAGAAGATGGTACTGAGCAAAGTTAGTATCCTGAAATTCATCAACAAGTATATAGGAAAACTTATCCTGGTATTTTTCAAGCAGCCTTGGATTATTCTCAAAGAGTTTCGCCGTCAACATAATCAGATCATCGAAATCAAGTGCGTTACTTCTCACAAGCTCATCCTGATATCTTATATAAACCTTTGCCAGTTTCTCATCAAAACCAAAACCATCACCTGAGGAAAGAAACTCTTCAGCACCTATCAAGGAAGACTTCAGAAAACTTATACGTGATACGATGCCCTTGTAGAGGGCTTCATACATCTTGAATTCCTTTAATATATGTCTCACAAGTTTGCACTGGTCATCTTCATCATAAATGGAAAAATTATTACTGTAGCCAAGGGCTTTAATCTCCTTACGCAGGATCCTGTTACACTGTGAATGAAATGTTCCAATACAGGAGCCATTGCAACCTTTCTCGAGGAGACTGTTTATCCTATCCCTCATCTCATCAGCTGCCTTATTAGTAAATGTAACAGTAAATATCGAATCCGGAGAAATTTCCTTTGACTTCACAAGATGGGAGAACTTATGAGCAATGACCCTTGTCTTACCGCTTCCTGCACCGGCAAGTACAAGCAACGGACCATCTGTGTAGGCGAGGGCTTCCTTTTGCTGGGGATTTAAATCATGCATTGAAATCTCCTTTGATACATTCATGTTAACAGATTTCTCATTTTTAAATCTATCGCACCCTTTAATTTTGTTAACAGAGTTTTTTAAAGCTTATAAGATTTATTAAATAAAACTATTTTTATTATTCAACAGTAACGCTCTTCGCGAGATTCCTCGGTTGATCTACGTCGCACCCCCTTAATACCCCGATATGATAAGCAAGCAATTGCACAGGTATAGCCATTAATACAGTTGTTAGATATGGATTCGTTTCAGACACAAAAATACATTTATCTGAAATCCCGCATACTTCATTGCTGGCATTGTTTGTGATTGATATGACCTTTCCTCCTCTGCTTTTTACCTCATGGATGTTAGAGATTATCTTTTCATGCAGGTTATCATTGGGGACAAGAACAACAACTGGAAGTTCTTCATCTATCAGCGCTATCGGGCCGTGCTTCATCTCACCGGCTGGATATCCCTCGGCATGTATATATGATATCTCTTTCAACTTTAAAGCACCCTCAAGTGCAATGGGATAATTTATACCTCTCCCGAGATAAAGAAACCCTCTTGCCTTTAAAAAATCCTTTGCTACCATTCTTATACCTTCATCTGTGGCTAATGCCTTTTCTACCTTGCCGGGAAGCATCAGGAGTTCTCCTAAAAATTCCTTTGACATGTCCACGGAGATTGTACCTTTCATCCTTCCAAGACATATTGTAAAAAGGTAAAGTCCAACAATCTGTGTTGTAAAAGCCTTTGTTGAAGCGACTCCTATCTCGGGGCCTGAATGGGTATAAAACACAGCATCAGCCTCCCTCGAAGAGGTGCTGCCAGCAACATTACATATACTGAGTATCTTTGCGCCGAGCCTTTTTGCCTCTCTCTGGGCAGCAAGCGTATCTGCAGTCTCTCCAGATTGGGTTATCGCGATCATAAGGTCTCCAGATTTTACAATTGGCCTTCTATAGCGGAACTCTGATGCGATATCAACCTCAACAGGGATCCTGACAAGTCCCTCTATCATATATTTACCAATAAGGGCTGAATGGTAGGAAGTGCCGCAGGCAACGATAAAAATCCTTTCAACAGCCTTCAGATCTTCTTCCTTGATACCAAACTCTTCAAGGTTCACCTCACCACTTTCGGCATTAAATCTTCCCCTAAGTGTATCAACAATAGCCCTTGGTTGTTCGTATATCTCTTTTAGCATAAAATGCCTGTAACCGCCCTTCTCTGCCATTGAAGGACTCCATGACACGGACTTCACACCCTTCTGGATAGGGATACCATCAAGCCCTGTAATCTTGACACCATCTTTTGTCATTACCACCATCTCACCATCATCAAGAAATATCACATCGCTTGAATAATTCAGAAATGCAGATACATCTGAGGCAACAAAGAATTCTCCATTGCCTAATCCAACAACAAGAGGACTGTCCCTCCTAACCCCTATAATCTTATCAGGCTCGTCTTCTTTGATAACTGCAAGGGCATAGGAACCCTTAACTTCCTTTATTGCTCTTCTTACAGCATCCTCAAGAGGAGTTTTGAGTTTTGAATATTTGTTTATCAGATGGCATATTACTTCTGTATCGGTTTCCGATGTGAAGGTATATCCTTCAGCGATAAGCTCCTTTTTAAGCTCTAAATAATTCTCTATTATTCCATTATGCACCAAAACAATACCGTTAGACCTGTGCGGATGGGCATTTTCCTCTGAAGGCCTTCCATGCGTAGCCCATCTTGTATGTCCTATTGTGTTATGACTCGTTGGGTTTTCAGATTCGAGTAGAGCAGTTAGCTCTTTTATCTTGCCTGTAGATCTTCTTACCTCAATACCCTTATCAGAGAAAAAAGCAATCCCTGCAGAATCGTATCCCCTGTATTCAAGGCGATTTAAACCCTCGAGTACTACTGATACCGCATTCTTTTTACCTATATATCCGATTATCCCGCACATACTAAATCAGCTAAGAGCATATAGCGCAGAGCAGAGAGTATTACTCTTAGCTCTTAGCTCTTTGCTCCTTTAGCTTTCAACTTTGAACTTTTAACTTTTGACTTTCTTTTAAGTGCCCAGCCTTTAAGATGCCTCTGCTCTATCCTACTCAATGCAAGGGCTTTTGAAGGAACATTCTTTGTTATAGTTGATCCTGCGCCAATGTAGGCGCCTTTGCCTATCCTCACAGGGGCAATAAGCTGTGAATCGCTTCCTATAAAGACATTGTCTCCGATAGTAGTAATATGTTTTTTATAGCCATCATAGTTACAGGTTATAGTACCTGCACCTATGTTAACATCCTTCCCTATCTTTGCATCTCCGAGATAAGTGAGGTGGGACGCCTTTGTGCCCGAGCCAATGACTGATTTTTTAACCTCCACAAAATTACCTATCTTTGCTCCTGTACCAATCTCGGAACCGGGCCTTATATGAGCAAATGGTCCAACCGAGGCTCTATTTTTCACAACAGAATCCTCAATCAGTGTCGAGTCCCTGATAATGGCGCCATCTCCTATAATACTGTTCTGAATCCGAACATTCGGATAGATAGTACACCCCCTGCCTACCTTTGTATTACCTTCGAGATGAACATTTGGATAGACTATAGTATCTCTTCCTATCTTAACATCAGAAGATATAAATACTAAAGTGGTATCTACAAAACTTACACCCCTGTCTGTCCATCTCCTTATTATCCTGTCCTTCATTAACCGTCTGGCCTTCTCAAGTTCTTCCCGAGTATTTACCCCAATAAATTCAGCCTCGGAACCAATGCAGTAAGCACCTGTCTTTAGACCTTTATTCCTCGCAATACGTATTATATCCGTCAGATAATATTCACCTTTTGACTCATTAAGCTTTATCTCTTTCAAAAGGTGGAAGGCATCAGAGTCAATAGCATATACCCCGCTGTTTACCTCCCTTATATTCTTCTGAAGATATGTGGCATCCATTTCCTCAACGATGGATGTTATATAACCTGTTTTGCCCCTCATTATCCTGCCATATGAGCCTGTCTCCTGTGACATAAATGATAGTACCGAAATAACATCATTTTTTTCCTCGTGAAATCTCAGGAATTTCTTAAGAGTCTCCCGGGTAATCAAGGGTGTATCTCCATTAACAACGACAACTGTCCCTTTAAATCCCCTGAGATAGGGCAATGCCCTTAAGAGCGCATCTCCTGTACCTTTTGCCTCTTTCTGCTGCGCAAATATTAGTCCTGAGTTCTGAGTTCTGAGTAATCCCCCTTTACCCCCCTTTAGCAAAGGGGGGATGGGGGGATTTGTTTGGATTATAGATTCCTTTATTTCTTTAAAATATTTTCCTACCACAACAACAACCTTCTGTGGTTTAAGTTTATAGAGGGTGTTCAGGACATGCTGGAGCATCATTCTACCACTCAGCTTATGGAGAACTTTTGGCAAATATGAGTTCATCCTTTTCCCAATGCCTGCTGCGAGGATGACCCCTGCTACCTTCATTTCTTTACCTCTGATATCTTCGCCGGAGTTGCAATTCCTCCAGAAAGGATAATCTTAATACCGTCCTCTATCGAAATATCGGTGAAAAAAATATGTTCATCACGGAAAAGTGCTATTTCACCGAAATAGATAAGGTTCGTGGGAATATAAACAGCCTTCAGGCCAGTCTCCATGCCGTCCCTCTCTGTTTTCATTACGCATTCCTTTGTGAGAAACCCATATGCATAGACACTAGGTCTCGGGTACTCAACAATTACAAAATGTTTGAACGAAGACACCTTACTTTCGGGTGAAAAAGCGTCGACGAGCTGTTTAACCGCTGTGTATATCCCTTTCAATACCGGTATCTTGAGAATAATATGTTCGAAGGATTCGATAATCCTTCTACCGAAAACATTTGTCGAGATGATACCTACAATAAATATAAGGACTATTGTCGAGATGAATCCAAGGCCAGGTACATGATAACCGAGCATCTTATAGTAAAAAGGTTCAAGCAGGCCGTCAACGAACTTGAAAAACCACCATATTACAAGAAAGGTGATGATGGCAGGGATTGATATCAGGAGTCCGGCAAGGAATCGTCTCTTGAAAGTAGCACGGATAGAAGTATGCATATCACTTCCCAACCTTTGCAATCACCTCATCAGGGATGTCAACGTTAGTATAAACATTCTGAACATCTTCGTTGTCTTCAAGCGCTTCGATAAGCCTCATTATCTGCTCTGCCTGCTTCTCGTCAACGGTAGCATAATTTTTCGGGAGCATGGTTATCTCCGCAAGGGAAACGGGTATCCCGGCTGCCTCTATGGCAGCATTTACCTTACCCATATGCTCAGGCATTGTAACAATTTCATAGTTATCCTCTTTTGAATCATTTTTCATGTCCTCAGCGCCAGCGTCAAGAGCAACCGACATAAGCGTATCCTCATCAATCTTTGTCTTTTCAATCAGGATATAGCCTTTCTTTTCAAACATCCAGGCCACACATCCGGCCTCACCCATATTCCCCCCGTGCTTTGTCATGCTATGCCTTATCTCCGGGCTTGTCCTGTTCTTATTATCGGTAAGCACCTCAACAAGTATAGCAGCACCGCCAGGCCCATACCCTTCATAGATAGCTTCTTCGTAAGACACTCCCGGGAGCTCGCCTGTACCTTTCATGATCGCCCTCTTTATATTGTCATTCGGCATGTTTACTTCTTTTGCCTTTTCTACCGCTGTCCTCAGCCTCGGATTTCCTGTAAGGTCTCCGCCGCCAAGTCGTGCGGCAATTGAGATCTCCTTGACGATCTTGGTAAAAACTTTCCCCCTCTTTGCATCGGTACTTGCTTTTTTGTGTTTAATCTGCGCCCATTTGGAATGACCAGACACTCTACCCCTCCGGAAAGATTATTTTGTATATATAACGGGCGCAGGCTAAAAGAAGTGCGATAGCATTTGCCATAATATATTTTTTCTTTTAGCCTGCTGTTATCTGCTGTTGCGGGCATTTCCTTATCAAAATGAATTTTGAAGATTTATCCCCTACTTACTCTTTCTTGCCAACAAAGGTCTTACCAGCATCTACAACAAGAGCTAACAGAGCGAGTGAACCCAGGACGGCGGGGATAATGTAGACTTCACCATAACAAACTCCTTTAAACCAGTTTCCAAATACAGGACTGCCAAGCCATGCACCAATCCAGCCAATCACGACTTTGGACAAATAGGAACCTAATCCCGGAATTACATAGTATTTGAGCCCATAATGCAGAACCGCAGCCACTACAGCAGCGATGATTAGCAGGATTAAGAAGCTTATAAAATCCATCCCTATCATCTTTTAATCACCTCCTTTCCATGCCCGCAATGAGCAGATAACATTATTTTATGATAATTCTACAGGAAATGTACTGTCAAGCTTCAATGCCGTATTCCTTGATCTTTGTAAGAAGTGTCTTGTAGCTCACCTGAAGTATTTCGGCTGCCTTACTTTTATTGCCCCTTGTCTCCCTTAGGGCACTAACAATCCTCTGGGTCTCTGCTATCCTCGATGCCTCCTTTGCTACAGTTTCGAGGGTTCCCTCTTTAGATAGAGATCTTTTAGCTGACTCGAAAATAGACTGTTTGCTAAGAACAAAATGCTCAGGGGTAATCACGTCTCCATCACAAAGAATAACCGCTCTTTCTATAGTGTTCTCAAGCTCCCTAACATTCCCCTTCCAGTGATAGTTCATAAGTATATCAAGCGCCTCTTTTGAAATACTCTTTACAGGAGTCTTTATCTCAAGGCAGTATTTATTTATTATGTATTCGACAAGCAATGGAATATCTTCTCTCCTCTCCCTCAAGGGTGGTATCCTTATCGGGAATACATTTAACCTGTAATAAAGGTCATCCCTGAATTTTTTATCCTCAACCGCCTTTTCAAGATCCTTATTGCTTGCTGCAACGATCCTTACATCAACCTTAATAGCCCTGGGGGCTCCTACCCTCTCTATCTCCCCTTCTTCAATCGCCCTGAGAAGCTTTGACTGTATTGTCAGATCCATATCGCCGACTTCATCGAGAAATATAGTACCTTTATCAGCAAGCTCAAACTTACCGAGCTTCTTTGCATCTGCTCCTGTAAAAGAACCTTTTTCATGGCCGAAAAGCTCTGACTCGAGGAGGTCTCTCGGTATCGCAGCACAATTAATCGGCACAAATGGATAATTTTGCCTGTCACTCAGGTTATGTATCGCCCTCGCAAAAAGCTCTTTGCCTGTTCCGCTTTCGCCAAGCAGAAGCACCGTTGTCTTTGTAGGTGCAACCTTCTGCACTATTTGTGCAACATCAGTAATTTTCTTACTTCTGCCAATAATCCTTGGAAATCTGAGTTTTGATGCAAACTCCTCTTTTAACAGGATGTTCTCTGTAAAAAGTCTCTGTGTCTCAAGAGCCCTCTTTATCAGCATAAGGAGGTGATCTGTATCAAAAGGTTTTGTAATAAAGTCAAAGGCGCCCCCTTTCATGGCTGCTACAGCTATTTCAACAGATCCGTAAGCTGTCATGACAATAACAGGTATGAGCTGATTTTCTTCTTTAGATGCCTTAAGGATATCTATACCGTCTTTTTTGGGAAGTTTAAGGTCTGTCAGTACAAGGTCTATTTTGTCCTCTTCCAGATGTCTTATACCTTCCATACCATCTCTGGCAGAGATGACCTTGTAGCCTTCAGATTCAAGGGTCTCCCTGAGCATATCTGCCATTGATTCTTTATCTTCTACTACAAGAATAGTCTCCATATAATATTCACATCCTCGCTTCTTTAAGGGCTTCTTTACAGGCGCATTTTCTTTCAACCGGGATAAGATTAAACGCCTCTTTTACTAGTTCCTTAAGTCGTACAGATGTTCTTTTCATCACCTCTATAACCTCTGTTGTTGTTAGTCTTTTTTCTGTTATCCCTGCGGCATAGTTTGTAACAACATTAATACCAGCAAAACAGAGTTCTGTTTCCCTTACAAGCGATGCCTCAGGCATTGCTGTCATCCCTATAATATCAGCGCCAATGCCGGAAAAAAATTTTATCTCAGCCTTAGTCTCAAGCCTTGGACCATTCACACATACATATGTCCCTGATTTCTTTAATTCTATTCCTGATTTCTTGCCGGCTCCAAAAATAGATGCTCTCAACACAGGGCAATATGGCTCTGTAAAGTCTATATGTGCGACTCCATTACCATCAAAAAATGTTGAATCCCTGCCTTTTGTCATATCTATAATCTGATCAGGAACAATAATTGTTCCAGGCCCTATTTCAGGACTTAAACTCCCGACAGCGCCCAATGATATAATCCTTTCCACGCCAAGTTTTTTGAACCCCCATATGTTTGCCCTGTAGTTTATCTTATGGGGAGGGATATGATGTGGTGAACCATGTCTTGGGAGAAATGCAACCGCCTGCCCTGAAAACTCAGCAATCCTGTAAGAATCAGAGGGATCTCCAAAGGGTGTTGAGATCTTTTTAACCTCATTAATAACAACTCCTTCAATCTCATAAAGCCCACTCCCTCCTATTACTCCTATCATTATAATATATTAATCTCCTTATATAGTCTAAATCATCAGATGAAATTTTAACATATCAGGCTGGAGTAAGGTATAGCACTGTGTTAAATATTACACACTTTATTGACAACAGACAACACATCTATATATATCTAACTTTTTTAATTAAACCAAAGGGGACTTTAATTTTTTGCGAGAACTCCTTTAAAAGCCCATGTCGAACATAATCCGAGCTCTATAAAAATCAAAAACTTTTTGTGGTTCTGCTGGCACTATATTTGCTTTCTTTAATCATACTTTCACTAAATTTTAATCGAACAAACTATGCGTTTACAAAGAACATTAAAACAGGAAGTGAGTTTTGAAGGTATCGGGCTTCATACAGGGCGGTATTCGAAGGTCTACCTTAAGCCGGCACCGAGGGATACAGGTATAATATTTATAAGGACTGATAAGGAATTAGCAATAAAGGCATCTATTGGTTCAGTTACAGATACCGCCTTTTCGACTACTCTCGGATATAATGGAATAAAGATCAGGACTGTTGAACATATCCTTGCTGCCCTTGCTGGCCTCGGGATAGATAATCTGATCGTAGAAGTAAACGGTCCAGAAATTCCAATCCTCGACGGAAGCTCAATGGAACTAACAAGCCTAATCCTTAAAGGTGGAATTGCAAAACAGAGTAAAAAAAGACCATATATAAGGATAACAAACCCGGTAGTCCTTACCGATGGTCATGCTGAGATTGCAGCCCTTCCCCATAACGGGTTGCATGTAACATACAGAATCCATTTTAATCACTATCTACTTGGAGAGCAAAATCTGAGCCTGGAGCTTACGGAGGAAAACTTTGCAATGGAGATAGCCCCTGCACGGACCTTCGGATTTCTTAAGGATGTTGAATACCTGAAAGCTAATGGGTTCGCAATGGGCGGTTCTTTTGACAACGCTATAATACTTGGTGAAAGCGGTATATTAAATTCATCAGGTTTAAGGTTTAAAGACGAATTTGTCCGCCATAAAATACTGGACCTAATCGGCGACCTATCTTTATCAGGATTCCCGATTTATGGTCATATCATAGCGAATAAGTCAGGGCATACTACAAACATGAAGTTCCTGAAAAAGCTACTTTCACACCCAGATTACTGGGAGTTAATTTCAGAAGTCGACCAACAACCAGCATTGATTTACACATAAAAAAACTTATTTATCAAGAACTTACAAATTTTACTTGAATTTTTCAACAGAATCTAGTTTCATAATGTAGAAGACCGCAAAAGGGGAGGCTGGAGAATTTCTTCTCCAGCCCAAAAAGATGTGTGAGCGTGTGGAGGAAACTTATTTCTTCTTTGCGGTCTTCTTTGTTGCCTTTTTAGCTGCTTTCTTAGCTGCCTTTGCCATTAAATATTCACCCCCTTTCAAGCCGCACTTTCCTACTATGGAAGTGCGGAACTCTCTGTGCTCAAAGTCTGCCTATCAGGGTAATCCTTTTGCCTGATAAAATTTTTTTCAGATTAGAATCGCGTTTTTTCTTCTTGAGTCTGTATTCATCTTCATCCATCATAATACAGTCAATCTTTTGATCAAACCTTCTTTCAAGATCCTTAAGTTCTTTTGCAAGTGATGGTAATGCACCAACAACAAAAAGGTCTACGCTATCTACATCATTCCCTTCTGCATAAGACCCATAAATAAAAGCAGCCTTTGCACCAGAAGCCCTTAAGACTGCTTTAAGTGCACCTGGCAGGCCAAGAGACTTTGTTATAAGATTTTTTAGTTCAGAGAACAGAGGTGAATCCTTATTTGCCTGAAAATATTTGAGGTTGACAATCTTTTCGCTGGTCAGTATACCCATCTTCTCAAGGTTGTCGAGCTCCCTCTTCACACCAGATGGATTTTTTCTGAGGAGCTTAGCTATCTCCCTAATGTAGAACTGTTCATCGGGGCTGTTCAGAAGCAGTGAGAGAACATCAGCCCTTATTGATGATGAAAACAAACTTTTTAACATTTACTCACCTGTATAAATTTATACAACAATAAATCTTATTTGTCAACAAAAAAATTACATTTAAGAACATATAATGCATTTTTGTAAACGATCCTATATTGTGAACAGTTGTTCTCAAATTTTGAACTACCGTTTTAATTTAACATCCTTCTGACTTGTTTCAGGTTTCTCAGATCGTCAGATTTTTTCTTTAGTAGAAAATTTAACTAATTGCAATGTTGCAGGGAACTTATATGCCTTGACAATTATATAAATATTTGTTTATATAATATAGAAGCAGTTTTTGGATGGCGGCAATGTTAAAAGAATTTGCGGGATACGTAACCTATAATATCATAAATTTAGAATATGGTTCTCGCCCTGCGGATGTCCTTGATTTCTTTATCTATGACACAATAAAGATATTTTTTCTTCTGACATTAATAATATTTGTTATATCTGTAATAAGAAGTTATTTCCCACCAGAAAAGACAAAGCAGATTTTATCACATAAAAAAGAATTTATAGGTAATATCCTTGCAGCGCTGCTTGGAATTGTAACCCCTTTCTGCTCATGTTCTGCAGTCCCACTGTTTATCGGATTTGTAGAAGCAGGAATACCTCTCGGCGTGACTTTTTCGTTTCTCATTTCTTCTCCCATGGTAAACGAGATAGCTGTTGTTTTACTTTTCGGGCTTTTCGGCTGGAAAGTAACAGCGATTTATATAGGAACAGGTCTCCTCGTTGCTATATTTGGGGGTCTTATTATTGGAAAACTCAAACTTGAAAAATGGGTTGAGGAATATGTTTATAAATTTCACAACGGTCAGGAGTATGAAATAGTCAGGCAAACTTCCAAAGAAAGGCTTCTCTATGCAAAAGAAAATACCAAAGATATTTTGAAAAGGGTATGGTTATTCATTCTCATAGCTATCGGTATCGGCGGATTCATACACGGGTATGTACCTCAGGACTTTCTCGTGCGGTATGCAGGGAGAGGAAATGTTTTTGCAGTGCCGATAGCGGTATTGATAGGGGTACCATTGTATTCAAATGCCGCCGGGGTTATCCCCATAGTCTATGCATTGATGGAAAAGGGCTTAAGCGTGGGTACTGTGCTTGCCTTCATGATGGCTGTCACAGCGTTGTCGCTTCCCGAAATGATAATCCTGAGGAAGGTCTTGAAGATTCCACTTCTCGGCGTATTTGTCGGGATAATGACCGTGACCATTATAGCCGTTGGTTATCTGTTTAATGCGATTTTATAGGAGGTGCATCTTTGAAAACACTTATCATCGAATGGCAGCGATTACTTGATAAACGTAATAAGACGTGCCCGAGGTGTGGTTCAACGGAGCAGGAGGTTGAAAAGGCAGTGCAGAGTCTGAAACAGGTCCTCAATTCGACGGGGATTGATGTCAGTCTGGTGAAAAAGGCAATTAATCCCGTGAGGTTCAAAAAAGATGTTTTGCAGTCGAATAAAATCCTGATTGCCGGAAAAACCCTTGAAGAGTGGCTGGGTGCACGAACTGGGCAAAGTCCTTGCTGTGAGGTTTGTGGCGATGCAAAATGCAGAACTATTGAATATGCTGATCAGACCCATGAGACAATCCCGGCTGATTTGATCGTCAAGGCAGGGCTTCTTGCCGCATCTCAAGTCTTTAATGTGAAACTGCCTCAAGTGAATCAGCGAAAATCAGCACTTAAGCTATTAGCCAAAAAGTGTTGAGGGTAAATTTCAAGAGGAGGATTCGATTATGGAAATAAAAGTGTTAGGCCCCGGGTGTCCGAACTGCCGCATGCTGGAAGAGATCGTCAAGAAAGCGATTATAGAACTCGGCATTGATGCAAAGGTCGAGAAGGTTACAAACATCATTGAGATTATGAAATATACCATGTCAACACCGGGTCTTGTTATCAACGGGAAACTCAAACATTCAGGAAAACCTTTACCAAGTCTTGAGAAGGTAAAAGAACTGATACAGCAAGAAAACATAAAAGGATAAAGCTATGGAAAATGTTCTTACTATCTTTAAAGCACTGTCTGAGGAGACGAGGTTGAGAATTATCAAACTTCTTGAACATGGAGAACTCTGCGTGTGCGATATTGTCGCAGCCCTTGATACTATTCAGCCAAAGGTATCCTTTCATCTTGCTGTCCTGAAAGAAGCCGGTCTCATTAAAGACAGGAAACAGGGCAAATGGGTTCATTACAGCATTGATGATGCGGATATGTTCAGAAGGTTTTTAATCCTTTCGGTAATGGAAAAGATTCCAGAAGATAATGTAACAGAGGATCAAGAAAGGCTTAAAAGATTCTTAAGAAGCAAAACGGACATAGCATTCAAGGGCTATAAGCTCACAAAAACATGAAAGCCGCTTAATCTTAGTGCAAGATTTGACAAAGGTTTGACAAAGGATGGGTATTTGGTTTATTGTTATATCACTATATCGTGATAAAGGGATATAAATATGCTGAGAGATTTTATTAAGTTATCAAAGGCGATATCGGATGAGACAAGGGTGAGGATATTGAAACTCCTTGAGAACCAGGAATTGTGCGTATGCCAGTTAATGTTCATACTGGAAATGGGCCAGTCAACAGTCTCAAAGCACCTTGGAATTCTCAAGAATGCAGGGCTTATTGAAGTGAGAAAAGACTGGACATGGTCTTTCTATAAGCTCTCAAAAGAAGGAATGAATACATATAATCGTAAACTCTTAAAATTCTTATCTTCTATTTTAAATGATGATTCCCTCATCCTGAAGGATGAAGAAAGATTAAGAGAAGTGATCAAAAAGGACATAAAGATCCTTTGCAACATAGGCAAAAGAACATAAACGGGGTGAGATATGCTAATAGTCAAATTCATTGAGGAGGTAAGGGATGCTCAGAAAATTTTTTGAAAAGCTTCACAACTTCAGGTTATTACCTGTATTTGTTATTGTCAGTATGATTATCGGCATTGTCATCGGCAAGTGGTATGGAATTTCAAATTTTGCACTCACTCCGCCCATTGATGCAATCAAATCCATCTTTCACGGGACCTATGAATTCAGCGTGCCGAACATTATTGTGCTTGGAGTCGTTATAGGCCTTTTCATGATGATGTATCCGGCAATGGCGAATATAAAATTTGAAGACCTTGGCAAGGCTGCGAAATCGCCCAGACAGCTTCTCATCGTGGCGTTTTTCAACTATGCTATTGCCCCGTTTTTTATGCTCCTGCTCGCAAAGATATTCCTGCGCGGCGAGCCAGACCTTTACACAGGGCTTGTTCTTTATGGGCTTGCACCATGTATCGCAATGGTCATTGTCTTTACTTATCTTTCCGCAGGGAATGGTCCGCTGGCCATAATCCTGGTGGCTATCAACTCGATAATACAAATGATTCTAATCCCCGTCTATGCAAAACTGCTTTTGGGAGAAGTCAATTTTGATGTTTGGGTAGTCGGGGAAAGCGTTGTCCTTTATCTTGGACTGCCGCTCATAGCAGGTATGCTCACAAGATTCTGGGGAGTAAAAAAACGCGGGGAAGAGTGGTTCCATAAACTGAAGTTTTATCTGGATACCATGTCTATTATCGGACTCCTCTTTACACTTGTTGTGATGTTTGCCTTAAAAGGCGACCTGATCCTTGAAAAGCCCATGTTAATTGTTCATCTTGCAATACCCATGACGCTCTTCTTCTGGATCATGTTTGTTGTCGTCTATCTTACAGGATGGAAGCTGGGATTGAATTACAAAGATGCCGTAGCGGTGGGGTTCAATGCCACGGGAAGGGACTTCGAGATTGCCATCGCCATCGCGATTACCGCGTTCAATCCAACGGTCGCCCTGGCAACTGTCATAGGGCCTTTGATAGAAGTGCCTGTCATGCTTGCCCTTGTATGGTTTGCAAAGAGGACCGAATTTAAACTCTTTAAGGGGAGGGAATAACCATGTATAAAAAGATACTTTATCCGATTAAGTTCGAGGAGTTTTCCCTCGATGTGCTTTCCTGCATTTTGAATTTTAAGAAAGCAGGTACGGAAGAAATAGTTTTGCTTCATGTAATAGATGTTGCAAAAATTCCAATGGATAAATATGAAGGCTTTAGTACCAAGGAAATTGAGAAATTTACAGCAATTGCCGATGCAAAAATGTCCGAGGCAGTCATGACAATAGAAAATGCAGGAATGAAAGGAAAGAAACGAATAGAGGTTGGAGTTCCTTACCGGGAGATATTAAAAGTTGCTGATTATGAAAAAGTATCCCTTATAGTTTCCGGCAGACAGAAAAAGGGAGTCATCGGTGAGATATTTATCGGCTCAAATACTGATAAAATTATTCGTTACGGTAATATCCCTGTATACGTTCCAAAATATCCTGCTTGCTTCGGAGCGGATACAGAGACATGCAAGAGATTCTGCGAGATGCCTTTTAATAGAGTGCTTTATCCTACAGACTGGTCGGATTGCGCAAAAGAGGCACTGCGGTATCTCAAAGGCTTGAAAGATGCAGGGGTTGAAGAGGTGATTGTTGCCCATGTGATGGATGAAAAGGCGATGAGTATGCAATCGCCTGAAAAGTTCAAGGAATTTGAGAGGGCAGATAAAGAAAAACTTGAGGCAGTCAAACAGGAACTTGAAATGGCAGGTTTTAAGGCAAAGACACATCTTCATGTAGGCAAGGCAGGTCCAGATTTAATCAGGATTGCAAGGGAGGAGGATGTATCGCTTATTGTTATGGGCTCTCACGGCAAAGGTTATGTGAAGGAGATTCTCTGGGGGTCTGTATCAAGGAATGCGGTTGAATACAGCGACAGAGCGGTATTACTCATTACATTACCTGCATTGGCTGAAGAGAAAGCAAGAGGATAAGCTGATGAAAAAAAGCAAGGAAGGTATCTGCCAGAACGATGTCTGCATGGTAGGCACCAAACAAAAAATCAAAATGAGTCAGAACACCAAAAATGTAATTCATCTAAGCGTGGTTGGTCTGCTTCTTTTAATTAGCTGGCTCTTTGGAAAAATGTCCATTTTGCCGCTTCGTCTTGTGGACGCCCTTTCGCTCCTGGCCGTTTTTTTGGGATATCCCATCTATATAAAAGCAGCAACGTCACTTATAAAGGGCAAGATCGGTGTGCCGCTTTTTGTGACGATAGCCGAAATTGCTTCTGTTGCAATCGGCGAGTATCTGGCAGCAGGGACAGTCGTATTTATCATCCTGGCAGGGTCGTATCTTGAGGATTTTATCATTGATAGAACACGGGGCGCTATCAAAAAACTCATTGAGATGATGCCCCTGACGGCACGCGTCCTGAAAGAAGGCGGGGAGTTAGTGGTTGATGTAAAGCAGGTAGGAATTGGCGATATTGTGCTTGTAAAACCAGGGGAGAAGATACCTGTTGACGGCAAGGTCGTGTCTGGATACAGCGCCGTCGATCAGTCTTCTATTACCGGTGAATCAATGCCGGTTGACAAGGTTCCGGGAAACGCGGTGTTTGCAGGTACTTTAAACCAGAGCGGTGCCCTTAAGATAAAAACAGATAAAGTGGCAGACGACACTACCCTTGCCCACATGATTCATCTGGTGGAGGAGGCTCAAGAGAAAAAGGCTCCGATACAAAATATAGCTGACCATTTTACCACCTATTTTCTGCCTGCCATACTAATCCTATCGGGCGCTGTTTATATCTTCAGCGGCTCGCTTGTAAGGGCTGTAACCATCCTCCTTGTAGCCTGTCCGTGTGCCCTGGCTCTGGCTGTGCCTATTGCTGTTGTTGGTGCGATTGGAAATGCAGGCAGGAGGGGAATTCTCATCAAAGGCGGAACCTTTGTAGAACGCCTGCAAAACGTTGATACAGTTGTGTTTGATAAAACAGGAACACTTACTTACGGAAAACCTAAAGTCACCGACATTATACCTTGTAATAACAGTAAGCTTGAAGATGTTTTAGAGACAGCAGCAATCGCCGAGAAATTTTCAGAGCATCCCCTTGCAAGAGCAATCATGGTTAAAGCAAAGGAATCAGGCATAGAATCACCTGACCCTGACAGATTTGAGGCAACTGTAGGAAAAGGCGTTATTGCTCAACACGGGGGGCAAACAATCCTGATTGGAACTGTTGAGTTGATGGAAGAGAAAGAGATTGCGGTTTCGGGTAAACACCTGACGACTATTAAGAGCCTTGAGAATAAGGGCGCAACTGTCTTACTGGTTGCAAGTGACAGTAAGTTAATCGGCCTGATTGCGGTGAGAGACGTTGTTAAAGATGGGCTGTCTGAAGAAATTGCAAACCTTAGATCACTGGGGATGAAAAGAATAGCGATGCTGTCAGGGGATAATCGCATTGTGTCAGAGGCGGTTGCCAATTCTTTGGGGATTAAAGAGTTTGCATCCGGCCTGCTTCCGGAAGAGAAGGTGTCATATGTAGACCGATTAAAAAAAGAAGGCCATGTGGTGGTTATGGTTGGCGACGGTGTTAATGACGCCCCGGCATTGGCTTGTGCTGATATCGGGATGGCAATGGGAACCGCCGGCACTGACGTGGCAATTGAGACTGCAGATGTAGCCCTGCTTGGGGACGAGCTTTCAAAGGTAAGGTATACGATAAGTTTAAGCCGCAAGGCATTTCAAAAAATGAGGGCAAACATTGTCTTTGCCATTATCTGGAATGTAATTGGACTGAGCCTAGCGTCCCTGGGCTATCTTACACCTATTCTTGCAGCAATCCTTCAGGAGGCAGGCTGCATTTCCGTCGTCATTAACTCATCTTTACTCCTTTTTTACAGTGACCATTAAGGAGGTTATGGTTGAATAACAGAAAGTTGATAAAGACTCTACTCTTAATTTTTGTGGTTTTCAGTTTTGCTTTGCTTGTCTACAGGGAATTTTCTCCCAAAAGTGAGAGCAATGCCATTAACGTTACAGACACGCGGGGAAATAAAATATCCGTATCCGATGAATCTATGCCAGTTCAGGAGAGTCTGACTGCGAGAGAAGCCACAGGCCGGCAATTGGATAGAGGCTCCTCAATGCAAACTGCAAAGAAAACTCAGACAGCAAAGGTAATTGCATACTATTTCCACGGCACCTTCAGATGCACTACCTGCCGCACTATCGAAAAGTATTCAAAGGGAGCTATTGAACACTACTTCGCAAACGAACTGAAGAATGGAACACTTGAGTTCAAGCCTCTCAATGTTGAAGATGCGGAAAACCGTCATTTCATTCAGGACTATCGGTTGTTTACACGGTCGCTCGTCCTTTCTCTCAATCAAGACGGGAAAGAGACAAAATGGACAAATCTGAAAGAAGTATGGACGCATGTGAGAGACAAAGAGAGATTCTTTCAATATGTAAAAGATGAGGTAGAGATATTCTTGAAGGAAGCTCAATAAATGGAAGCAATCTTTTTGTTTACGGCGATTTGGCTCGGCATATTGACTTCTGTCAGTCCGTGTCCATTGGCTACGAATATCGCTGCTGTATCCTTTATTTCGCGGCGGATTACGCAAAGGAACACCGTATTTTTATCCGGTATCCTCTATACCCTTGGAAGGAGTCTCACGTATATTGTCCTCGGTGTCCTTATCGTAAAAACGCTGGTAGATGTCCCTATCCTGTCGGATTTCCTCCAGAGATATGTCAACAAAATCCTGGGCATCGTACTGATTCTCGTCGGGATGGTACTGCTTGACCTCTTGCGAATACCTCTGACTATTCCATCGGTATCCGAAAACGTCGCAAAAAAACTGGCTGAAAAAGGAACCTTTAGTTCATTGCCTCTGGGTATCCTGTTTGCACTGGCATTCTGTCCTGTCTCGGCAGCCCTGTTCTTCGGAGGTCTAATCCCTATAGCAGTAAAAGCAAAATCGGGGATCGGGCTGCCCCTGATTTACGGTATCGGAACCGGCCTTCCGGTCCTGCTCTTTGCTTTCCTCGCAGCAGCAGGCTCGGGGTATATCAACAACCTCTATCACAGGATTACAAGAATTGAGTTTTATACAAAAAAGATAACGGGCATTATTTTTATTCTGGTCGGCATTTACTATGCCTTAGCTTATATTTTTGAAGTTATTTAAATACTTGAAAATGATGAAAGGAGATAGAAAATATGAAAGTCGAAATTTATGATCCAGCAATGTGCTGCTCTACAGGACTCTGCGGTCCGGTAATTGATCCGGTACTGGTCAAAATGAACGATGCTCTGCTGGCCTTGAAAAAGCAGGGGGTCGAGGTAGAAAGATTTAATCTCGCACAGCAGCCGAAGGCATTTCTGGAAAATAGGAAGGTTGCCGACCTGCTCCATAAAAACGGCAAGAAGATACTGCCGGTAACGTTTGTAAATGGGGAGGTATTACTGAAAGCAGAATATCCTTCTTATGAAAAGCTGTGCGAAGCACTCGGCATAGAACCATTAAAAGAAAATAAGCCTATAAGCATAATGACTGTTTAGGGGGGGGTCATGGTAACATTCACTGATAAAGCAATAGAGAAATTCAGGGAATTCCTTAACGGGAAAAACACACATGGCATCAGGATATTTACAACGGCTGGCGGTTGAGGGCCTTCTCTGGCTATGGACATAGCCGACGGGGCACAAAAGGGAGACGCGACCCTTGAGAGAAACGGCGTAAAGGTTTTTCTGGAAAAAGAGGCGAATAAGCTGCTTTCAGAAGCAACCATGAATTTTTCTGATGACCGGGGATTTATTATTAGTGGCATGCAGCAGACTTCATGCTGCGGCTAATAAAGCGGAGATTAGCGAGGATTCCTTGATAAGGAACGACAAACAGTTTAAGAAGTACCCTCAAAAAGAGCAACAAAGATGGACCGCTCTCGATGTTAAAGGACGAGTGAGGGATGAAAGCTTGTAGATTCAAAAATACCGTACAGGCAATTTTGTCCCCGGCAGGCATCTCAATCAACGGAGATCATCCATGGGACATCAAAGTAAAGAACGATAAATTTTATCAAAGAGCTGTGAGAGAAGGAAGTTTAGGACTTGGCGAATCGTATATGGATGGATGGTGGGAATGTAAATGTCTGGATGAATTTTTCTCCAGGCTCATACCATCCCGACCGGAAGATAAAATCAAAAAGAACTGGAAATTGATTTTTCACATGCTTAATGCAGTGATGCTTAATAAGGGCAGCAAGTCAAGGGCGTTTCAGATCGGCGAAAGGCATTATGACATAGGCAATGAGCTTTACATGAACATGCTGGATAAAAGAATGGTCTATAGCTGCGCTTACTGGAAAGATGCCAAAAACCTTGATGAAGCACAGGAAGCCAAGCTGGACCTAATCTGCAGAAAGTTAGGCCTGCAACCTGGCATAAGAATCCTGGATATCGGGTGTGGATGGGGAAGTTTTGCAAAATATGCTGCGAAAAAGTACGGGGTTGAAGTGGTCGGCATTACTGTTTCTAAGGAGCAAGTTAAGTTTGGAAAGGAATTATGCAAAGGATTGCCTGTTGAAATCAGACTGCAGGATTACAGGGATGTAAATGAAAGTTTCGATCATATTGTCTCTATCGGAATGTTTGAGCATGTTGGACATAAAAATTACAGAACCTTTATGGATATCGTGCATAAATGTATGAGAGATGACGAGTTGTTTTTGTTGCATACAATCGGGAACTGTAAATCCGAGGTAACAACAGACCCGTGGATCGGCAAGTATATCTTTCCAAATTCACTTGTTCCATCGATGAAGCAGATCAGCGCCTCCATAGAGCGGCTATTTGTTATAGAAGACTGGCACAATTTAGGCGCTGATTATGATGCGACCTTAATGGCATGGTTTAAGAATTTCGATTCAAGCTGGGATAAATTAAAGGAAAAATATGGTGAGAGATTTTACCGTATGTGAAAATACTATCTCTTAAGCGGCGCAGGGGCATTCCGCTCCAGATATATGCAGGTCTGGCAAATTATTTTTTCCAAATCAGGAGTCCCGGGAGGATACCATCCAATTCGATAGGGATTTTATTCTACTTTTTGTTATGCACTACTTTTTGTTATGCAGACCCCCCTGATGCAGGAAGAAATAAAGGGGCTGAGCCGGCTGAAAACGGCAGCGCTTAATCTTTAGGAGGTGCAATTATGCCAACTTATGAATTTGTATGCAATTACTGCGGCAATCGGTTTGAGATATTGACAACCTTAAGCCAGAAGGAAAAGGGGCTTGATCTTTATTGCGAAAGCTGCGGAAGTCCTGATGTAAAACAGATTATAAGCACTCTGATGCCTCTTTTGAGAGAGACTGCTTCCGGCGGATGCTGTTAAGAAAATACTGCAAAAGGAGAGAAAATCATGGCGAGGTCTTCAGGACAGGAGAATATCCTGCGTATGAAGATCTCCGCAAGGCGCTTGGTATTGAACCGTTAAAACACAAACCAATGACGCTGTCAGCACAATAAGGAAAGGAGAAATACATGCTTACTTTGACCGACAATGCAGTAAAGCGATTCAAAGAGATACTTGGGGAGAAAAAAGGCAACGATTACGGGATAAGGATATTCGCGGCAGGTGGCGGCTGTTGCGGCCCGTCTCTGGCTATGGATATAGTCGAAGGAGCTGAAAAGGGAGATGCGACCCTTGAGAAAAACGGTGTAAAGGTTTTTCTGGAAAAAGAGGCGAATAAGCTGCTTTTAGAAGCGACTATAGATTTCTCCGATAAACGGGGAATTATTATTAGCGGAATGCCGCGGTCTTCGTGCTGCGGCTGAAAGGAGGAGTAATAATGACGAAATATTTATTTTTCTCAGGCAAAGGTGGTGTCGGCAAAACGACTATGGCATGCGCCACAGCGATCCGTCACGCAACAGAAGGCAAAAAGACATTGATTGTGACGACTGATCCGGCTTCCAATCTTGCCGATGTTTTTGAACAGGAGATAGGACATAAGATTACACCAATCAGAGGCATCAATAATCTTTCTGCAATGGAAATAGACCCTGACGAAGCTACAAAAGAATATAAAGAAAAAATAATCGGACCTTTCAGGGAGATAATGCCCGAGGATGTCCTCGCATCTATTAATGAGCAGATGAGCGGGCCGTGCACAACGGAAATGGCGTCGTTCGACAGGTTCATAGATTTTATGGAAACGGATGAATACGACGTAATCGTCTTTGACACCGCCCCGACAGGCCACACCATAAGACTCCTTGAACTGCCTGTCGACTGGTCGAAGCATATTGAGGAATCGGCCAAAGGAAGCGGACAGACGTGTCTCGGTCCTGTGCAGACAATACAGGATTCAAAAGACAAGTACGACAGGGCAACCGCACTACTGAAAGATTCTGAAAAAACATCTTTCATCTTTGTGATGAGACCGGAGGAGCTTTCCCTTTATGAGACGCTCAGGGCGTCAAAAGAACTTGAGACCATAGGAATAAGGTCAGGGGAAATCATCATAAACGGCATCATACCTGAAGAAGTGAGCGATATCGGTTTTTTCAGAAAGAAATATGAGGCACAACAAAAGGTGATAACGCTGACAGAAGAGGCTATAAAAAAGCCGAAGCGTTACATGTTTCTGAGAGATAATGAAGTAAAGGGTACAGATGCACTTACAGATGTGGGAAGGGCATTGTTTAATGGAAAAATTTCTTCTCTCCGATCGCCATCCGGAGACATAACTTCTTCAGGTGAGTTCACCGTAGAAAAACCGGATATCGATAATCTCTGGCTGCCCCGAAACGAGACAAAGGCGATATTCTTTACGGGCAAAGGCGGGGTCGGAAAAACTACCATATCCTGCATCTCAGCTATATATATATCAGAAAAGGGATACAAAACACTTCTTGTAACAACAGATCCCGCTGCCCACATCGGAGAAGTACTTGATATAAAGGTAGGAAGCGAACCCATAAAGATCACAGAAAATCTTTATGCGGTCATGGTTGATCAGAAGGAGGCATTCAGACAATACAAAGAACGGACATTGAGTGAGGCGAGAGGTAAATATTCCGAGGAAATGCTGATGGCAATGGAGGAGGAGCTTAATTCCCCTTGCACAGAGGAGATGGCAGCCTTTGACAGGTTTATACAGTTCCTCGAGGGTAAAGAATATGATGCGGTCGTTTTTGACACGGCTCCAACAGGACATACACTGAGGCTCCTTGATCTACCTTTTGATTATGCGAAACAGGTGGAGATGATGGTAGGCTGTGCTGAATCTTCCGACGTGAAAGAAGAAGCGGAAAACCGTTTCAGGGCTATTATCAATACACTCCGGGATCAAAAACATACCGTATTCAGCCTTGTGCTTTATCCGGAATCGACTCCAATCCTTGAATCTCACAGGGCGATGCTTGATCTGAAAGAAGCGGGCATCGAGACACAGCTTGTAATCGCAAATATGGTATTACCGGAAGAAGCATGCAGGAATGACTTTTTCATAAACAGACGGAAGATGCAGATACGGTATCTGAAAGAAATCAGGGACAGGTTTAACCTTCCAATGCTTCAGTTTCCGATGCTGCAGGAAGAGATAAAAGGTCTTGGGCAATTAAAGCAAGCACTCATTAACCTTAAGTAAGTCTTTGGAGGAAGGATTATGACGGATATTATCAAAAAGATACCGGGGCGAATGGGTTCTATCGGCAGAAAAGTCAAACCTATGGAAGTATGCGGTACACATACCGTGGCAAGAAAGGAGTGATCATGCAATATAAAGATTATGCAAGCAGAATGATTTCTATTCTGAAAATGGATCACCCTCCTCTTGCAGTAAAACTGTTAAAGGCCGTTGATCCTGTGCCTGAGGGGTTTGACAATACCAAAAGGCTGCGTTTCTGCCAGTCATTAATGATGGCAAAGCATGGACATAAAATACTGCTGACACCTGAAAACATCACCTGTCCTGCTGCTGCCTCTGCATTCGGGTTTAAACCTTTGCCGGAAAAGCTTGCCGGCGGTGAGGTTATGTATACCATGGGACTATTCGGTAATCGGGAGGCAGGTGCCAAAACTCTCGGTCTGATGCCAAGACTAAAACAGGGGGAATGTTCTGCTGTTCTGATAACGCCGCTTGAAAAGGCTGATTTTGAGCCTGATGTGATTGTGCTTGAGGAAAAAACGGAAAAACTTATGTGGATTGGTCTGGCAGACATCTTTAATACGGGAGGAAGGCATGCATTCCAGACCAGCATCTTTCAGACAGCGTGTATCGATTCCACAGTTGTTCCTTATCTTACGGGGAAACTGAATGCTTCACTGGGATGTTATGGTTGCAGGGATGCAACGGATATTCTGGATGAAGAATCCCTGATCGGGTTCCCTGCAAAACGTCTTGAGGAAATAGTATCCTCTCTGGAGAGACTTTCAGAGAAGGCTATTCCCAGAGTCAGGGCAAAAGGAGCGCTGAAGACCCTCGGTGGCTACCATACAGAAGGCAGCGAATAGAAATTAATCAGCCAATGTTTATGAGCATTATTGAAACTATTCAAAAGTTTGTACAAAACGATGCGCAACTTGCACGATTATTCGAAAGGGTCCGGGAATATGCGGAACTTTATTTAATTGCAAAACAGAGGCAAAAAGGTTGTGACGGCATGGGTGAAGTTACCACACTCAAGGATGAATTCATCTATTCCCTGAATGAAATAATCAATTACTGCAAAGAGAAAGGATATCTTTCCGGAGAGATTTTATACGAAACAGATTCGATTGCCCGGGATATTTGCAAGATACAACCGGAATGATTGAAGACACAAGATTTTCATGAAAGGAGGTTTAAGATGAACGATTTTGCGAAACCATGGAGAGGGATACCGAGGGAGTTGATACAATGGAACCCCCAGATTGAGGAGGAGATTTGCATTGGCTGCGGCATGTGTGTGACCGGATGCGGAAAGATGGTCTATAAATTTGACTACGATAAGAAGAAGCCTGTTGTTGTCACCCCTCTGAATTGTATGGTAGCCTGCGTTACCTGTGCGAATGCATGCCCCACTCGCGCTATCAGTTTTCCGCCTCTGAGTTATGTCCACAAAATGATCAAGGAAAATGACCTAATCAAAAAATCACGGGAAGAACTGAATAATAACAAAGAAAAATACGGAAAGAAATAGGAGGATTATATGGAAGACAAGCAGACTTTAATCGATATGTTCAAATTTCACGGCCACAAATGCTGGGCAAGCGCTGCAGGGCTGCGTGCCGGACTGGCTGCATTAAGAGCCCTTGGTGTGGAGCGGAGCGGCGCGAAATCTCTTCATGCAGTTCTTGAAACAGGCTATCACCATGCAGCAGAATGTTTTGGCGACGGCGTTCAATACGCAACCGGATGCACCTTTGGAAAGAGCAACATCTCAAAGGATCCGAAGGGTAAACTGGCTGTAAGAGTGATTGACAAGAAAAACAACAAGGCTGTGCGTATTTCGTTCAAGCCTGTACTCCGCGAAAAGATCAGAAACAGTGCATTTATGAAGAAGCGGGCATCAGCCGTGCCGCCCACAGAGATTCCTGAAGAAGAACAATGGGAAGTCGTATATCTTATTTGGGATGCATATGAAGAAGATGTGCTGAGCATCGGGAAGGTTTACGACTGTGAACTTGCTCCAACTGAAGAACTCATGAGAATGGTGATATGTGACGGCTGCGGTGAGATGGTTGCAGAATCATACATGCGGGTAGTCAACGGGAAGCCTGTCTGTATTGACTGCGCGGGATACGATGTGTAAATTCTGAACCTGATCTTTATTTACTATAATGATAACACTGACAATTGCGGCTGTACTCGTATTTCTCTTCACCACAATCCTTACCATTGCAGGGGTCGGTGCGGCGTTCATATTGATCCCTGTGTTTTTAGCTTTGGGGATTCCGCTTCTAACTGCCATGTCAACTGCCCTTCTTCTGAACTCGGTTGCGATGGTTTTTGCCTCTATAAGTTATGCAAGGGAGAAACTGATTGTCTTTAAGACCGCATTACCGATCTTGATTGTTGCGACAGTCCTCTCCCCTCTGGGCGCAAGGACAGCCGAGCATCTGCCAAAAGCTGTTCTGTTGTGGATGTTTGTAGGGTTCTTAGTTTTTGCCGGTTCGATGATGTTGTTTTATAAGGCGAAAGAACGGGAAGTTGAAACAGACACAAAAAAGCTCATTGGCTATGGGGTTGGTGTAGGTTCCTTTGCGGGGTATCTTGGCGGACTTTTGGGCGTGGGTGGCGGAAATTTCATTGTCCCTGTACTCGTCTGGCTGGGATTTAATCCGAAAAAGGCAGCGGCAACAACAGCTTTTATCGTGATATTCTCTTCGTTCTCAGGATTTTTAGGCCATGCCTCCCTCGGGAATATTGATATAAGACTGTTATTGTTCTGTGCAACCGGATCGGTTGCAGGTGCGCTGCTGGGAGCATATTTGATGAAAAAGAGACTAAGCAGAAAACAGGTAAAAATTGCTATAGGCCTAATACTTTATTTGATTGCGGTGAAGATGGTGTGGGATTTAATAAAATGAGACTTTATATCGGGCCTGAAAAAAGAGATAAATGCCCGAATGAAGAAAAGTAACAATTGTTTTCAACAGGAATGAAGGGTGTTCCAGGAAAAAATCAGTTTTTATTCTTTGAGGAAACAAAGACCGTTACAGTTGAATAATTCCGATGCAATTGCGAAAATAATTATATAAGTAAATATTAACCCGCTCAAGGAGGTAGTTATGAGAACAAGAAGTATAGTTGGTCTGGTTGTTGTAGTGTCGATGTTTTTTACTTCTTCTTTAGCTCTTGCGGCATGGAAGGGCTATAGAGGAAGCGGTGGATGGGGAATGGGAACGTCCTACCAGAGGATGTACAACCCTGCAACAGTAGAAACAGTTTCAGGCAAGGTAGAATCTGTTGATAAAATCACACCCATGAAAGGGATGTACTATGGAATTCATCTCTTATTAAAAACAGACAAAGAGACTGTATCCGTCCACCTCGGCCCGGGCTGGTACATTGAAAGACTCGATATGAAGATCGAAAAGGGTGATAAGGTTGAGGTCAAAGGATCGAGAACAACTATGATGGGAAAGCCTGTCATTATCGCTGCTGAAGTGAAGAAAGGTGACTCATTTCTTAAGCTGAGGGACGAAAACGGAATTCCTGTATGGGCAGGATGGAGACGATAAAAACAATATTTATTGTAGTTATTGTAGCCGCAGCTTTAGCCGCGCCAACAAACAGAAAGCCCTGCTTTGAGCCGGTGCAGGGCTGATTATAAAAGAGGAGGTAAATGATATGAAGATGCAGGAAATCAGGAGTATTGCAAAAGAGAGAGGTCTTAAAGTCAGTAGCAGAATAAACAAGACAGAACTTATAAGGTCAATCCAGAGGGCAGAAGGAAATACAGACTGTTTCGGGACAGAACATGTGAATATATGCGGCCAGACAAATTGTCTCTGGCGTGAAGATTGTATGGCAATGCAAAAGGCCTGAGCATTGGACGGCTGAAAAGATATGGTAAAACGACAACGATCAAAATACTTTCGGGGCTTACGCCAGAGAAAGAGTTGCAGTGAAACTGACGCTGGAAAAACGCCTGCTCCTGAGTTTTACACTCACGCTTCTGATCTTATTCGCTGAGGTTATCGGCGGGATAGTCAGCAAAAGCCTTGCGCTTTTAAGTGACGCAGGACATATGTTCACCGATGTCTTTGCGCTCGGGCTGAGTATGATCGCTATGCGTATCGGCACGAAACCCTCAGACCGCAAGGCGACCTTTGGCTATCAGAGAATCGGCCTTCTATCAGCAGTCATCAATGCGGTAAGCCTCATCGTAATCGCCCTGTTCATATTCTACGAATCATATCATCGGTTTCTTTCACCGCCTCAAATCCATACCACCACAATGCTTATTATTGCTGGAATTGGATTAACAGGCAATATCCTCATAGCCTTGATTCTTGGTCACAGCCATAAAGACCTGAACATCAAAAGCGCATGGCTTCACGTGCTTGGAGATACCCTGTCATCTGTTGGAGTCATCATATCGGGCGTCATAATCTTTTACACAGGATGGCCGTATGCCGACCCTGTGGCAAGCATCCTTATCGGGGTCATTATCTTATTCGGAGGAATCAGGGTAGTAAAGGAAGCGCTTACGATTTTTCTTGAAATGACACCCACGGGGTTTGATGCAGAAAAGATAGTAAAAAAGATTGCAGAGATACCCGAAGTGATGGGTATCCACAATGTCCATCTCTGGTCTCCATCAGACAGGAGCGTGGCATTTTCTGCCCATATATGGGTGCACGACCAGAGATTGAGCGAGGTCGCAGAAATCAGGCGAACAATTGAAGAGGCATTGATAGCAATGGATATCCGCCATATCATGCTTCAGTTCGAATGCGCTGAGTGCGAGACAAACGGACTTTATTGTCAGATTCACATGGAAGAGAACAAACACGATGATCATTACCACTAAAAGCCGAGACACTGAATGTTGATGCTCATTATTCTTCTTGCGACATTTATGGTGAGCCTGATTTCATTGATAGGGATATTTTTTATCGGAATGAAACAAGATACTTTGACAAAGGTGATCAAATACCTTGTCAGTTTTGCTGTTGGAGGGCTTCTTGGCGGTGCATTCTTTCACCTGCTTCCCGAATCTATGGCGTCTGGAGAACCTTCCCTGTTCATCTATGTCCTTTCGGGAATCATGATCTTTTTCCTGATAGAAAAATTGCTGCACTGGAGACACTGCCATAAGGGACAATGTGATGCTCACACGTTCACGTATCTGAACCTTATAGGAGACGGTATTCACAATTTTATTGACGGCATGATTATAGCTGCTTCCTTTGTTACAGACATGCGGCTCGGTGTTATCACCACATTGGCTGTTGCCGCCCATGAAATACCTCAGGAAATCGGCGATTTCGGAATCCTTGTGTACGGAGGGTTCAGCAAATCCAAAGCCCTGTTATTTAATCTTCTTTCAGCCCTTACTGCTATGGCAGGAGCAGTAATCGCTTATTTTTCATTCAATCAAATCGTATGGCTTAAGGGATTTCTGGTACCGTTTACTGCCGGTGGGTTTCTCTATATAGCCCTTGTCGACCTGATTCCGGAGCTGCATAAAGAAGCGGGGAAGGGCAATATCGCTTTGCAGTTTATAGCCATGATCGGAGGCCTTTTATTAATGTGGCTGCTTAAGATTTATTTTGCAGAGTGAATATAAATGAAACTATTTGTAATTATCTTAATGGCTTTGCTCTTTTGTCCGGCTTCGGGATACGGCACTATGGCTGATGAAACGAAATATAGTCATATCATAGAAAACGATGTCATAAGCATCGGAGGGACGTATCGTTTGCGCGGTGAAATAGATGACGAGTTCAACGTAAAGAAATACGGTACCGGCACTCAGGACGACTTTCTCCTTTCAAGGCTGAGATTCGAAATCGATCTGAAGGTAACTAAAAACTTGAAAATACATACCCAGATACAGGACGCAGAGGTTTTAGGATCGCGTCTTTCTGACAAAGACTTTTCAGGGAGCAACAACCCTTTCCATGATCCCTTCGATATCAATCAGTTGTATATTGAATACTGGCCGGTTGAACAATTTGGCATTAAGGCAGGCAGACAGGCGATCTCCTTTGGCGACCGGAGGATTTTCGGTCCGGGCGACTGGGGCAACACCGGCCGCTACGCGTGGGATGCCGTCCGTGTCCTGTACAAAAGCGACAGCATTGACAGTAACTTGATCACTGGCCGTTACATAATTCATGATCCTGATATCTGGCCGAATGAACAGATTAACGGTGTAACCGCACTTGCGACATACAATACCATCAAGAATCTTCCGTTTCAGTTAGATCTGTTTTATGTCCTGAAATATGATGACAGGGGAATCACCAAAGGTGAAAAAGCCAACGGCGATCTCTCTTCGCATTATGCCGGTTTCAGGATTGATGGAAAGAGCGGACAGTGGAACTACGACACAACAATAGTCAAGGAATTCGGAAAATGGGCTACGGATACGATAGATGCTTACGGAGTGGTATTTACGCTTGGATATACCTTCGACACAAAGTGGAAACCTCATCTCATCCTGCAATATGTGATTGGGTCGGGAGATAAAGACCCGAACGACGGTAAACACGGCACATTCGACGGGGTATTCGGCGGGGCAGACACGGTACTTTATGGATGGATGAACCTATTCTTCTTTCAGAATCTCAGGGAACATAGATTGGACCTTGTCCTTACTCCCGGCGAAACCATCACTTTACGTGGAGAGTATCATTATTTCATGCTCGATCAAGCCAAAGATGCATGGTATTTCCCGGGCAATGCACAGCGCAGGGATAAAACAGGTTCTTCGGGACGGGAGCTCGGTCATGAAGTGGACTTGGTCGTGAAAAAGAAGATCTCTGAATACCTGGAAATATTAGGTGGTTACTCCTTTTTTATACCGGGTGAGTTTGTGAAAAATACAGGTCCAAGCCCAACAGCACAATGGTACTTTTTGCAAACAACGGTTTTCTTCTGAGAAAGATGAACCATAATAAGGGTCTCATAATTGAATAGACGTTAATGAAAAAATCTCCCCTCTCCCCTCTTTGCCAAAGAGGGGCATTATTCCTCCCTTTGGAAAAGGGAGGTTAGGAGGGATTTTACAAAGCAATGTCGTCATTATTTAAAAGACTGTTAATAATAAATATACAGGAGGTTTTGAGATGAAGCGACTAATTGTTTTTGTGATGGTTATCGCCTTTTGTCTGGGCGCCTTCATACTACAGGCAGAAAATCAAAAAGAACCGGAGAAAAAGCCTGTAGCATCAGGAGTCTGCCCGCCTTTTTATCTGAAAGATGAGGCAGGGAACATTATCGACCCTGTGCACAATATCAATACAGACAAGCCCTATTCTCCAAAGCAGACCTGCGGTACGAAAGGCTGCCATGATTACAAGAAGATTACGGAAGGCTTTCATTCCCAGCAGGGCAAGGGGGAAAAGGTCCCTGAACTGTTTACACAGCGGTATAACTGGGTCAGTTCACCGGGCAACTATGGCGGGACGTGGTGTTCTCCCGCTCCTTTGTACCGGCAGCTTGCTCCCAAGAAGAATGCAAATGCACGGATGATCGACATGACCTCTTTTGATTTTGTGACCGCCACCTGCGGCAACTGTCATCCCGGCGGCGGTCCTCTTGAGTACGACCGTGAGGGGAACAGATACGATGAGTATATGAAAAAGCAGGGGATGAAATCCGGTGAAGAGAATGGTATGGACGGCGATTATTTCAAGGCACGCTGGATCGATACCGGAGTAATCGAGGCCGACTGCCTTCTCTGTCATATGCCTGAATACAATTTCAAAGAGAGGAACAAACAGCTTGCAAATCTGAATTTCAAATGGGCTGCTACAGCAGGAAGCAGTTTCGGGAATGTTGACGGAAGTATTAAAGACAGTAAGCCTGTGAAAATAACTTATGATAAGAGTAAGTTTGATGAAGAAGGCAAGGTGATCGTTCACATAGCCCCCGAGCCGCGAAATGAGACATGCCTTCAGTGCCACAAGAAGCCTGACTGGAAGAAGCGCGGAGCTGCATTTTCTGCGCGAACAGATGTTCACATGGCTGCAGGTCTCAGATGTGTTGATTGCCACGCCGCAGGGAGCAAGGCTGTTGATAAGCGGGTTCGCGGAAAAGAAGTGCATCAGTTTGGAAAAGGTGACGATCCTTCCGGCTGGGTAAGGAACGATCTTGATAATTCCATGAGAACATGTGAGAACTGCCATATCAAGGGATGGCGGAATGCGCCGAAGGCATCCCATGCCTGGCTGCCGCTGCTGCATATGGAAAAGCTATCCTGTCAGGCATGCCACATTCCCTTCCGTGCAGTGAAGAGCGCATTGGTTCAGGCAAGTGATGTTTTCAACCCTGCGCCCCGTATCACTCCACCTCCCAAACATATATGGACTTTTTACGATCAGGAGATGAACTTCTGGAACCATTACGGCGAACTTGATCTTTTCACGGCAATGGACCAGCCGACTGATGTCACACGGCCTACCTTGATCAGATACAAAGAGAAGATATATCCCGGCAACCGTGTCCACAGTTCATGGGTAGGTTTTGAAGAAGAAGGCAAAAAGGGATTGAACCAATTATTCATGAAGGACTTCTTTCAGATGTGGATGCAGCATCAGTCAGACCCAACAAAGAATTATCCTGAACTATCTCTGATAAAGGATGACAATAATGACGGTATTATCGAAGTAAATAGGCCCGAGGAGATTGATGCACTCTTAACATCAGTAAAAAATTATCTTAACAATACCGGATTCCCGCTTGACGGAAAGCGTCTGGTCTGGGTCTTAGACAGCAAGGCTTACTATTCATCGAAGGAAAGCCGTGAACTGCCGCGTGAAGAGTATGAAGCAACAGCCTATGCATCCGTATATAAGTTTTCCCATGACATAGCGCCTGCAAAAGCGGCTCTTGGGGCAGGCGGCTGCACTGACTGCCACCGTTCAGGCTCTCCGTTTTTTGAAGGCAAAGTTTTGAAGGAGATATTCTCAGCGAAAGACGGGAAGCCCGTTTGGATGGCGAACTATGAGATATTAGGTATTTCAAATTTCCGGATAAAATTAGGTTCATTTCGTGAGGCATTGTTAAAGCCGTTTCTGTATATCCTTACCGGTTTTCTCATCATTCTCACCATTGTAGCAATCTTACTGCAACTGGCAGTAAGAAATGGTATCCTTTCACCTCAGAAAGCGAAACTGCTCGCATGGGTTGTTCTTGCAGGAGTTATTGTCTTCTTTCTGATAGCAGCACTTTCTCCCGGACTTCTGGAATACATGACATTAAGCAGGTTCAGCCTTGATGCAAACCATTTCTGGATAGCAGTGATTGTTTTCTTAATCTCGATTGCAATTATGCTTTCTCAAAAGGTTGACGAAAAAACTTCAGGAATAGAGATCGCAATGAGAAAATTGTTGTGGTTGTTTATAATTGTAGGCGGCGTATCTGGTATGTTTGTTTTGCTGAAGATCGGGGGACTGAGCATTGTAACCCGGTTGGCTTATACGGGATTTGATCTCAGCCTTGTATTCATGGCCATAAGCTCTATCATTTCATTAATTATAAGAATTGGCTCGGATAAAGGCATCCAAAAGTGATCTCATATCCTGATATAAGCCCTGAAATTTTTAGAATAGGCCCATTCGCTGTAAGGTGGTATGGATTAATGTACCTTGCAGGATTTGTCGCATCATACTTTCTTGTAACATATCAGTTAAGAAGAAAAGGACTGAACCTGAACAAGGACATAGTGCTTTCCCTTTACTCATATCTGATAATTGGCCTTGTAGCAGGCGCAAGATTGGGATATGTAATTTTCTACAATTTTCCCCTCTACCTGCAACATCCTCTCGAAATCTTTGCAGTCTGGCAAGGAGGGATGTCTTTTCATGGAGGCTTATTAGGGAGCATCATGGCAGGAATCCTTGCGTGCAGGAAAAACAAGCTTGCTTTCTGGCAAATGTCAGATTTTCTGATTGTTACAGCGCCTATTGGACTTGGGCTGGGGAGAATCGGTAATTTCATTAATGGAGAGCTTTACGGAAGGATTACCAATGTACCATGGGCTATGGTCTTTCCCTCAGGCGGCCCCCTTCTCCGCCACACATCGCAGATTTATGAGTTCCTTCTGGAAGGCGTTGTGTTATTTATAATCCTCTGGAACCTGAAAGACAGGCAGATGAATCCTGGCATCCTGTCTGCCCTTTTTCTAATCCTATATAGTATCTTCAGATTTTTCGTTGAATTCTTCAGGGAGCCTGACCCCCAGCTTGGCTTTATTCTCGGGCCGTTTACAATGGGCCAATTATTGAGTTCCATTATGGTATGTATCGGGGTTGGAGTTTTTTATTTACGGATAAGAAATGAAAAGGATGTACAAAAGAAAAAGTTAGAGGAAGTTTTATAAATTGAAAATAGCATTTGAACCCATAGAATTTGTAAAAACAGAAGAGAGAAACATACCACGGCAGTGGAGTGTCTCTCTCATTCTGAACACATCATATTGGTTATGATAAGATGTGCTATTGAATGTGTCAAAGACATTATTTGGAGTAGTATCAGGATTCCCTGCAAAGGTGATGCTATAAAAGAAATATCCCTGTACACAGCAGAAAGCACAAAGCTAAGAAAATGTAGATCGTAAAATACAATTGACCCCTTATCGTCATTTAAAATTGACCCCCTTAGAAAGACTATAATCTCCTTCCAAAAGGGAGGAGGTAGAAAGAAGGGATGATAAGCATGTATAAGTGGCAACAGGTAAAAGCGTTAAGGGCGAAAGGGGTAAGCATCAAGAAGATAGCAAGGAAACTTAAGCTTTCCAAAAACACGGTCAGGAAGTATTTGAGGAGCCCGGACCCACCTCAGTTTAAGGCGAGGCAATATGAGAAGATGCTCAATGAGTATGAAGACAAGGTAAATGAGATGCTTGAAAAGAGGTATATAGGGACGCGGATATGCTCTGAGCTGATAGGGGTAGGATATAAAGGCTCACTATCCACCGTGCATCGTTATATCCGAGAGGCAAAGAGGGAAGAAGAGATAAGCAAAAGGATAACCACGAGGTTTGAGACTGTTCCTGGCAAGCAGATGCAGTATGACTGGAAGGAGTGGGACCTGCCTGTGGATGGCAAGACATTGAGGGTTTATATCCACGAGGTGGTTTTAAGCTACAGCCGTAAGAAGTATTATGCATACTCCTTAAGCATAAAAACCTCCGATGTAATAAGGGCGATTGAGGAAGCGATACACTTCTTTGGTGGGGTAGTCTCTGAACTTGTGATAGACAACCCCAAACAGATGGTAATAACACATGAAAAGAACGGTATAGTTCGGTATAACGATGAGTTTTTAAGGTTTTGTGGCATGTATGGGATAGATCCCAATCCCTGCCAGAATTATAGGGCAAGGACAAAGGGCAAGGCAGAGAGGCCATTTTATTATATCCAGGAGCACCTATTAAGGGGGCTTGAGATAAAGGACCTCTCTGAGTTTGATATAAAGCTTAAGGAATTCATGGATGGATATAACTTAAGGGTTCACAGCACACTCAAAGAGACCCCTGAGGATCGATATTCACGGGAGAGGGGATATTTAAAGGAGATTCCGTCAGTAGAGCCGACTTTATTATATGAGAGGGAGTTCAGTAAGGTAAGCAATGATGGATATATATCCTACAATGGAGGATTTTATCCTGTTCCGATGCATTTGTGTCTTAAAGACGTGAGAGTAGAGCCAGTATTTGGAAGGCTTCTTAGAGTATATGATGAGAAGGGGCAGCTGGCGGTAGAGCATCAGGTAAACCTATTTGAGACAGGGCTAAAGCCTGAGCATCCTGAGCATGAGGAGATAAACAGGAGATACAGGGAAAAGAAAGAGACTCAGAGGTCTGAGATAGTGAACAGATTCATAGAGACCTTTGATGATAACGGAAGGCTCTATGTAGAAGGGCTCAAGGAGAGGACAGGTGCCAATCTTTACTGGCATCTCTCTGAGATAATAAAATACACCGAGCTTTATGGCGCCAGTGAGGTATCAGATGTTCTGACTGAATGTATTACTATTGGGGCATATCATAAAAACAGCGTAAAGAGGCTGCTTAGCATAAGGAAGATACAGGAGCCGGTAGTAGGTCCTGTACTCACTGCCCGGATGTTTCCATCTGTAGATATAACGAGGGGACTTTCTGCTTATAGGGTGGAGGTGCCCTGTGAGTGAACTGACAAAACAGATAGAAGAACATATGAGGGCATTAAAGCTGAAGGGGATGCTCCCTGTGTATAAAGGACTTTCAGAAAGGGCTACAAAAGGCAAACTTCAGTATGAGGAGTATTTAGCCCTCTTACTTGAGGAAGAGCTGAAGAGAAAGACAGAGGGCTCAATAAAGGCGAAGATAGGGAAGGCAAAGTTTCCATTCTTGAAGACCGTAGAGGAATTTGACTTTTCCTTTCAGCCAAATCTCAAAGATAAGGAGGTGATAAGGCTCGGTTCATTGGATTTCATAGAGCAAAAGGGCAATGTTATATTCCTCGGCCCTCCTGGTGTAGGAAAGACCCACCTGGCAATAGGACTTGGGATAAAGGCATGCATGGCAAAATATCGTGTAGTGTTTACATCTGCACAGAGGCTCATAGAGGAATTGATGTTGTCGCAAAGGGATGGAAGTTTAATGGAAAGACTCATGGCTTATTCAAGGCTACATCTGCTGATAATAGATGAACTTGGATATATGCCGATAAAAAGGGAGCAGGCAAACCTTCTTTTTCAGCTTATCTCAATACGCTATGAAAAGGGATCTATTATCCTTACCAGTAATTACAACTTTGATGAATGGGGAATGATATTCGAGGATAATGTCGTGGCTTCTGCCATAATAGATAGGCTTGTACATCATGCCGGAATATTCTATATCAATGGCAGCAGCTATAGAGTAAAAGACAAGCTAAAGAGGGGTATAACAGTCCCCTCTACTTGAGGCCAATAGGCTTAAAGAGGCCATTTTGAGGGAATACTTAGGTATGGGTTGGCTTTTAAAAATGTCTCTAAGGCGATTTGGCGAAGCCGTTTTTGAAACAGATAAAACACTTACACCTTTTAGAGTACTAAAAGTATCTAAAAGGGTATATTACGAGGGGGGTCAATTTTATTTGCAGAAAAGGGGTCAAATGTGTTGACTATCTACAAGAAAATTCTAACTTTATTATTCCAGTATCTCTTCATAAGCCTCCTCCTTTTATCCAGCACCTTAAGAATACCCCGCACTTCCTTAAGTGCGAGGGTTAATACCCTGTGGTCAAGGTGCTTGGATTTATTAGTGCCTTTTGGATGTTCAGAATATCTGTGTCATATTGGCGCTAAGCGCATAATAGCTTATAATACTAATAGCTTAAGGAGGTGAATGTTATGTCAACAGCTACCGTGAGGTGATGCGTACTAAAGCTCAACGTGATCTGCTATCTTCTTGCTTTGAATGCTTATTACAGAGATAAATATGCACAATAAAAAACCGGATGAACTCATACGTGAAGGTCTTAAAGAATTAGTGTTGCCTCCCTTAAATGCGTACGTCCATGCCTTCATGACATATCTCACCGAACTCAAGAAGTGGAATAAAACATATAACCTTACCGGTCTCAAAAAAGATGAAGACATTATCATCAAGCATTTTTTCGATTCTCTGCTTTACCTCGAAGCTATGCCCGTTGGTGATATAAAAGTAGCTGATATAGGAAGTGGAGCGGGTTTTCCAGGGATACCAATAAAGATTATCCGTCCCGAAATAGAAATATATCTCATTGAGCCATCTGGGAAAAAGTCAGCATTTCTTAGACATATAATAAGAAAACTTGAGCTTAAAAAGATTGAAGTTATAGAAAAAAGAATTGAAGAGATAAAAGTAAATCAGGAATTGCCTCTATCAGTTGATGTTGCAGTTACAAGAGCGCTATTTAGTATTATGGACTTTTTGAAAAAGGCAACTCACATTGTTAAACGGGGTGGAATCTTTATTCTAAATAAAGGGCCAAAGGTAAAAGAAGAACTCAAGATAATTAGCGATATAAAATATGAGATTGTAACTGTTAATCTCCCTCTCACAGATATAAAAAGGTATATTGTAATAGTTAACAATGCATTCTTCTAATCTTGTCTTAACAGTTTAGCATGGCCTTCAGCAACTATTGTATTATCTGATTTTTTAACAATTGCTGATGTCTCGATAATCTTTTTATTCATTCTTATTATTGTTGCTTCGACAATTGCCTTTTCTCCAGCCATAAGGGGATTCTTAAACCTTACTGTAATCTCTGCTGTTATAGCAGGTATTCCTTGCAGTAAAGCAGCCTTGACCATTGCCTCATCAAGAAGTGTTGAGATTAGGCCGCCATGAATTATATCTTTATAACCCTGATGGATCTTCTGCGGAATAAATTCAGCCGATGCTTTCCCTTCATGGATAGAGAATTTGAGATGAAGGCCACGGGGATTTTTTTCCCCACACACAAAGCAATAATTATCGTCTTCTAATTTTTTCATTATTTGTTCATCATTTCGAGGAAGTCCTTGTTGCCCTTTGTGCCCATGAGCTTTCCAAGAAGGAATTCCATACTCTCGACTGTACTCAAGGGGGTGAGGACCTTTCTTAGTATCCACATCTTGTTAAGTACCTCTTTATCTACAAGCAGCTCTTCTTTTCTTGTGCCGGACGCATTAATGTCAATGGTCGGGAATATCCTCTTGTCAACGAGTTTTCTGTCAAGATGCAGCTCCATGTTTCCAGTGCCCTTGAATTCCTCGAATATGACATCGTCCATCCTGCTTCCTGTGTCTACGAGTGCGGTTGCTAATATGGTTAGGCTCCCCCAACTTTCTATGTTTCTTGCAGTACCGAAAAATCTCTTTGGTTTTTGAAGTGCATTTGAGTCAAGTCCGCCTGAGAGGACTTTGCCGCTGGCGGGTATAACAGCATTGTAAGCCCTTGCAAGCCTTGTTATACTGTCAAGGAGTATTACAACATTTCTTTTGCATCCGACAAGGCGTTTGGCCCTGTCAATGACTATCTCCGCAACCTGGCAGTGTCTCTGTGGCGGTTCATCAAATGTTGAACTTATTATCACTGCTGCCGGTACCTGCCGCTTCCAATCTGTCACTTCCTCAGGCCTTTCATCAATCAAAAGTATCATGAGGTGAATGTCTCGGTGATTTTTCTTGATGGCCTTTGCTATTGACTGCAGGAGCATGGTCTTGCCAGTCCTGGGTGCAGCAACTATCATACCCCTCTGCCCCATACCTATCGGTGTTATAAGGTCCATCACCCTCGTAGAGTAATCATTGGGGTCATATTCGAGCTTTATTTTTTCGGTAGGATAATAGGGGATGAGATTATCGAATAATGGCCTGTTGATATTTTCTTCCGGAGGTTCATGGTTTATAGCCTCTACCTTAAGAAGGGCAAAATACCGCTCGCTTTCTTTCGGCGGCCTTATCTGGCCTGATACAAGATCACCTGTCCGGAGATTAAACCTCCTAATCTGTGATGGAGATACATATATATCGTCAGGTCCTGGCAGGTAACTGTAGTCAGGCGATCTGAGAAAGCCAAATCCATCGGGAAGAATTTCAAGTACACCTTCTGAAAATACATATCCTGTTTTTTCTGTCTGTGCATTGAGTATCGCAAATATAATGTCCTGTTTTCTCATGCCAGTGGCGCCTTCTACGTTGAGCTCCTTTGCAACCTCTGTTAGTTCATCGATTGTTTTATCCTTAAGTTCTGAAATAGGGAGATTATCCGTCATTAAATTCTTTTTTTGGTTTTGCATTATTAAACTCCTATTTGGATATTATATGGTGGCTTTTTACATAACCCGGTAGGACTGTGCCTATCGGGAGGTTTTTACGATTCATACAAGAAGAATATTTCTTATAAATAACATACTAAAAGGCAAATGAATTTGTCAATACCTGTATAAAGATTGTTACGGAACAGGATTGTAAACAGGTCATTAATGCTGTCTATTATATAATCGGCTTCCAAAAGATACTGCCTTTCTCTATAACCGTATGTAACGGCAACTGTCTTTATCCCTGCCTTTTTACCTGCCTCAATATCATAATTACTATCGCCTACTATTATAGATTCATCTGGGTTAACACCGAGCTTTGTAAAAACATGAATAACAGGAATGGCAGAGGGCTTCCTTTCAGAAGTAGTATCGCTTCCAACAACGAGGTCGAAGTACTTAAGCATGTCCAGTTTATCTAAAAGCCTTGTGGATAGATATTCCCTTTTATTGGATATTACCGCCTTTTTATAATCATTGAGTTTTTCCAGAGTTTCTCTGACATGCGGATATACACTGGAATAATCAATGAGGTGTTCTGAGTAATAATCAAGAAACCTTTTTAATATAGTATCCTTAAATTGAATTTTTTCGTCTCCAAGTAATTTTTCTATGAGCCTTGTTAGGCCTTCTCCAACCAGCTTTATTGTATCTTCTACTGTAAGGTCTTTAAGTCCGTAAGGTTGTAAGGCATAATTCAATGCGTTTGTAATGTCTCTGCTCGTGTTAACGAGCGTACCATCAAGGTCAAATATTATAAGCTTTACGGGCATAGAAAATTATAGCACAGCTGCTATCCCTCTAAACCTTAGCCTTTCTTGTGTCACCTTGTGTCTATTAAACTTGAAAATTGACAGGCTGCGTTTATAGTTGCAAACTTTATAATATAGATGCTAATTTTATATTAAAATCGAATACCAGGAGGAATAAATGATACTACGTTATACACGCCCTGAAATGGGGAAACTGTGGGATATCGAGACTAAATACCAGAAATGGCTTGATGTTGAGATTGCTGCATGTGAGGCATGGGCAGAGCTTGGCGAGATACCAAAGGATGCCCTGAAGGCTATTAAGAAAAAGGCAAGATTTGATATCCAGAGGATTGATGAGATAGAGAAGGTTGTGAAGCATGATGTCATAGCATTCCTTACATCAGTGGCCCAGAATCTTGGTATCGAGTCGCGGTTCATCCATAAGGGATTGACCTCATCGGATATTCTGGATACAGCCCTGGCCCTTCTTTTGCAGGATTCTGCAGATATAATCATCAAAGATATCCGGGAACTAATGGATGTCCTAAAAAGCCAGGCATACAAATATGAAAACACACCCATGATGGGCAGGAGCCACGGTGTTCATGCAGAACCTATAACATTTGGCCTTAAGTTCGCCCTATGGTATGAGGATATGAAAAGAAACCTCGAAAGGATAAAAAAGGCAAAGGATGTGATAAGCGTAGGAAAGCTTTCCGGAGCTGTTGGTACATTTTCCAATATCCCGCCTGCAATTGAGGAAAAGGTGTGCAAAAAACTTGGTCTAAGGCCTGAACCTGTTGCAACACAAATAGTCCAGAGAGACAGGCACGCAGAGTATCTAACAACCCTTGCACTGATTGCTGCATCTATCGAAAAGATAGCTGTTGAGATAAGGCATCTTCAGATGTCAGAGGTACTTGAGGCAGAAGAACCGTTCATGGCAGGACAGAAGGGCTCATCAGCAATGCCACATAAACGTAATCCTGTTGGATGTGAAAATCTTACTGGCCTTGCGAGACTCGTAAGGGCAAATGCTATGGCAGCCCTTGAAAATATCGCACTATGGCACGAAAGGGATATTTCGCATTCTTCTATCGAACGGGTGATAATCCCTGACAGCTCAATACTCGTTGACTATATGCTTAACAGGATAAAGGGAATCCTTGAGGGTCTTTATGTGTATCCGAAGAGGATGAAAGAAAATATGGCAAGGAGCTATGGCCTGTATACCTCGCAGAGGGTCATGCTTGCCCTTATCGAGAAAGGACTTGACCGCGAAAGTGCATACAGCATTGTGCAGAAAAATGCAATGAAGAGCTGGAAGGCAGGGATCCAGTTCAAGAAGTTATTATTAAAGGATAAAGAAGTCAAGAGATATCTAACAGCAAAAGATATTATGAATATCTTTGACCTTAAATATTATCTAAAAAACGTAGATTATATATTCAAAAGGGTTTTTAGATTATCTAAATGAAGCCTTGATTTTATTTATCTTTTAAGAAATGAAGGAGCTATTTCCATACCCTCTATCTCTACGACCTTATCTCTGGAAAAGTGTCCCCTGATAATTTTTATGGCGGGCTTTTTAATGCCAAACTCCTCAGAAAGAATCTCTATGAGTTCTTCATTTGCAGCCCCTCTAACTGGAGGGGCATTGACTTTTATTTTAAGGACATCACCAACAAGGCCCGAAATACCTTTTATTGAAGACCTTGGCTCCACCTTTACCTTGAAACTTATGCCTTTCTTTGACCTTTTAAACGGTATATCCATAACCTGATTAATGTTAGCATATTTAATAATAATACTAACATCCATCCTTGACATTGAAAGGGATGAAAGAGGTTGAAAGTTCTGGCGGTTCATTTAAATTGAAAAAATAAGAAATAATTTGTAATAATAGCTCTAAATCAGCGGGCTGGTTGAAGGTTATATGGGAGAACTTGAGAAATTAAGAAAAGAGATCGACGAAATTGATGATGAGATACTTAAGTTCCTGAACAAGAGGGCTAATGTTGTCATTGAGATCGCCCATATCAAACGAAATGAGAAGGCAAAATTCTATTCACCTGAACGTGAACGGGAAATATTAGAACGTCTTACAGCCCTTAATAAAGGCCCATTTCCAAATGATACCCTGAAAGTCATATACAGGGAAATCCTCTCTGTATCCCTTTCTCTGGAGGAACCGTTGAAGATTGCTTACATGGGACCTCTTGCAACCTTTACTCATCTTGCAGCCTTGAGACATTTCGGTTCGTCAGCCACTTTCGTGCCAGTCGAAAGTATCAAGGATGTATTTGATGCAGTTGAGGCTGGCACGACAGAATTCGGAGTTGTACCTATCGAAAACTCAACCGAAGGTGTTGTCAGTTATACTCTGGATATGTTCATAGACTACGATCTGAAGGTCTCTGCTGAAGTCATGCTTGAGATATCCCAGAATCTCCTTTCAAAGAGTGGAGATAAGTCAAAAATTAGAAAGATCTATTCAAACCCGCATGCAGCAGCGCAATGCAGGCGGTGGCTTGCATCAAACCTCCCCGGCATACCGATTCTTGAATCCACGAGTACAGCAAAGGCAGCAGGGCTTGCATCCAGGGACGATGAGACAGCAGCTATTGCAAGTGAGCTGGCTGCAAAGGTCTATGACCTGCATTTTGTCGAGAAAGATATCGAAGACAGCAAGCACAACTTTACAAGGTTTCTTGTCATCTCAAAAGAATTTCCTCCCAAAACTGGAAAGGATAAGACATCTATTATGTTCTCGATTAAAGATAAACCAGGGACTCTCTATGATATCCTTTCACCCTTTAAAAAGGCAAAGGTTAACCTAACAAAAATAGAATCAAGGCCATCTAAAAGAAAGGCCTGGGAGTATATATTCTTTGTGGATATGGAAGGACATATAGATGACAAGAAGCTGAAAAAAGCGATTGATAATATGAAAGATAGCTGCCTTTATCTTAAGATCCTTGGTTCCTATCCTCAAGGTGGAACTCGATCATGAGCTTGCCGAATGATTAAACCGCCGGACTATGTCTCAGAAATCAGGCCGTATATCCCCGGCAAACCTATAGAGGAACTTGAACGGGAACTTGACATTAAAGACTCTATAAAGCTTGCATCTAATGAAAACCCTCTTGGCCCATCACCTGTGGCGCTGAAGGCGATAGTAGATAATTTAATAAGTTCCAATAGTTCAAACAGCTTAAACAGATACCCTGATGGGAGTGGGTATTATATTAAAAGAGCATTATCAGACAAACTGTCTGTCAGAGAAGACGAGATAATCCTTGGTAATGGCTCGAACGAACTTATTGATATTGCTGTAAGGACATTTCTCGAACCTGGTGACGAGGCTGTTATGGCCCATCCATCGTTTATCGTTTACCCTATGGCAGTGCAGGCAATAGGTGGAAGACCTGTTCAGATACCTTTGAAACATTACACACATGACCTCGAGGCAATGGCGGATGCGGTTACCTCCAAAACGAGGATGTTCTTTATAGCAAATCCGAACAACCCAACAGGTACTATAAACAAACGAGTTGAATTTGATCGCCTGCTGAACAGACTTCCTGACGGGATATTAGTTGTAGTCGATGAAGCTTACTATGAATATGTCGCTGACCCTGAATATGCTGATAGCATGAAACATTTCAGAGATGGAAGAGATATACTGATACTAAGAACCTTTTCAAAGATTTACGGCCTTGCAGGTCTCAGGATTGGCTATGGGATTGCAAGACAGGATATAATCTTCGAGATGAATAAACTCAGACCACCTTTTAACACAAACTCATTAGCACAGAATGCAGCATTATGGGCTCTTAAGGACGAAGATCATGTCAGGTATTCCCTGGAAATAAATGAGCAGGGGAAAGGATACCTTTACAGAGAACTCGACTCTCTCGGTCTGAAATATATCCCTACAGAGGCAAATTTTATATATATACTGTTGGGACAGGATAATCCCCCGCTCCCCCCTTTAATAAAGGGGGGAGCGGGGGGATTATACAATAAACTACTAAGATATGGGGTAATCGTTAGGCCTGTGGGGTCTGAGGAAATCAGGGTAACCATTGGGTTGCCAGAGGAGAATAAAAGATTTATTGAAGCACTAAAAAAGTCATTAGTCATCAGCCATAGTCAATAGTTGTTCAATGACAAGCGCTGTTAGATATAAATGAGGAGGGATAAATGGATATCATTGTTTTAAAGCCGGGGGCAACTGAAGAAGAACTGAAGCGTATTGTAAAGAAACTTGAACACCGCGGTTTGAAAGCAAATATCTCAAAAGGTACTGAGAGAACTATAGTCGGGGTTATCGGTGATACCTCAAAGATAACAGAGGAAGAAGAAAACGCTATAAGGCTGATGCCGGGTGTAGAAGATGTAATGAGGATACTCAAACCCTACAAGCTCGCAAGCAGGGATTTCAAGTCAGAGGATACAACTATCGATGTAATGGGACAGACTATCGGGGGTAAAAAGATACAGGTAATTGCTGGCCCATGTGCTGTAGAGAACAAAACCATGTTGATGGGGATTGCAGAGAAGGTCAAGGATGCAGGCGCCACATTTATCAGGGGAGGCGCATTTAAGCCGCGTACTTCACCCTACTCTTTCCAGGGTCTTGGTGAAGAAGGGTTGAAATACCTTGCAGATGTGAGGGAAAAAACAGGACTTCCGGTTGTAACAGAGTTGATGGACCCGAGGGATATTGAGGTTATCTTAAAATATGCAGACATAATACAGATAGGAGCAAGGAACATGCAGAACTTTAGATTACTCCTTGAGGTCGGCGCATGTAACAAGCCAATCTTGCTTAAAAGAGGTCTGTCAGCAACAATAAAAGAATGGCTTATGGCTGCTGAATATATAATGTCTAAGGGTAATCAGAATGTAATCCTCTGCGAAAGAGGCATAAGAACATTCGAGACTGCAACCAGGAATACCCTTGACCTTAGTGCAGTTCCAGTGCTTAAGCAACTTACACACCTTCCTGTTATTGTTGATCCGAGTCATGCCGTGGGTAAATTAGCTTATGTTGCACCCATGGCAAAGGCAGCTGTAGCAGCTGGTGCAGATGGACTTCTCATTGAGGTTCATACAAATCCTGAAGAAGCGCTATCAGATGGAGAACAGTCTCTGAAGCCTGATGAATTTAAAAAGTTGATGAAAGAATTAAAACCAATAGCCGCTGCTGTTGGAAGGGAGATATGATTTTTAACAAGGTAACCATACTCGGTGTCGGTCTGATTGGTGGTTCTTTTGCCCTTGCGTTGAAAAAAAATAGACTATGTAACAAAGTCATAGGATATGGCAGAAGTCTCGAAAATCTGCAGAGGGCAAAAGAAAATGCGATAATTGACTCATTTGAGCTTGACCCTGCAAAGGCATGCGACGGTTCAGACCTTATATTGTTTGCAACCCCTGTCGGGAGTTTTATTGATATTGCAAAGAGAATACATAGCTCATTAAACAAAGGTGCTATAGTTAGCGATGTTGGTAGTGTAAAAGGAAAACTCGTACGCGATATGGAGGCATTAATGCCTAAGGGCGTCTATTTTGTTGGAGGACACCCTATATCGGGTAGTAACCATTCAGGAATTGATACAGCAGCAGCAGATATCTTCAAGGGTGCGAAGTGTATTATTACACCCACAGAAAAGACAGACCAAACTGCCATCGAAATAGTTATCGCCATATGGAAGACTTTTGGTTCTATTGTAAAACTAATCAATCCTGACGAACATGACAGGATATATGCATCAGTTAGCCACCTGCCTCATCTAATTGCATATATAATAATGAATACGGTAGCAGATATAGACAGCTCATATCTTAAATTTTCAGGGCAGGGTTTTATGGATACCACGAGGATAGCATCAAGTTCCCCGGAACTATGGCGCGATATATGTATTCTCAATAAGGACAATCTCCTCGAATCTATTGAGATTTTTAAAAACAATCTCGACAGGGTAAGCCAGTATCTCAGGGCTCTTGATTCTGAATCCCTCGAAAGGGATTTCAAAAAGGCCAGGACACTGAGGGAAGGTATTGGACAGGATTGAACTTAGCAAGGCAAAAAGTTTTAAGGGTAAATTTTCTCCCACTCCGGATAAATCCATATCCCACAGGGCGGTAATCTTCTCGTCTCTTTCAAAAGGGGAAAGCATTATAAGAAACTTTCTCAGGGCTGAAGATACAATAAGCACTATGAATGCCATGAAGATGCTTGGCATTGAAATTCAAGAAAATTTAATCCCCCCCTTCCCCCCTTTAGCAAAGGGGGGCAAGGGGGGATTTTCAGGCGAATTGGTAATCAATGGCAATGGTATTTATGGTCTTAAAGAGCCCTTTAATGTGATTGACTGTGGTAACTCAGGAACAACCATCAGGATGCTGTCAGGAGTCCTTTCAGGTAATCCATTCTTTTCTGTACTCACCGGTGACGAATCTCTAAGAACAAGGCCCATGGGCAGGGTTATCACTCCATTAAGACAGATGGGTGCAGGGATAATGGCAAGGGGCGAGGACAGATATCCACCTGTTGCCATTAAGGGTGGAGGGCTTAATGCTATCAGATATACCATGCCTGTAGCAAGTGCGCAGGTTAAATCAGCAATCCTCCTAGCAGGTCTTTATGCAGACGGAGAGACAGAAATAATAGAACCTGCCAAATCAAGGGACCACACTGAACGGATGTTATCTTCTTTTGGCGCCGAGATAAACGTCGATGGACTCAGTGTCAGGATAAAAGGTGGGACGGAATTAAAAGGTACAGGGGTACATGTACCAGGAGACTTCTCATCTGCCGCATTTTTCATAATCGGTGCATTATTGATTAAAGATTCAGATATAACAATAGAGGGAGTAGGAATTAATCCGACAAGGACAGGACTTATCAGTGCACTTAAAGAGATGGGGGCAGATATCGAAATATATAATATAAGAAATTTATCCGGTGAACCTGTTGCAGATATTCACTGCAAAGGAGGTGCAGAGCTGAATGCCATAAATATAACAAAAGAAAAAATCCCAGCCCTCATTGATGAGTTCCCAATCCTTTGTGTTGCAGCAACTCAGGCTGAAGGCCTTACAACCATAAGGGGCGCAGAAGAACTAAGGGTAAAAGAGTCTGACAGGATAAAGAGCATGGCAACAGAACTTAGGAAAATGGGTGCAGAAATCGAAGAATTCGATGATGGGTTAAGTATCATGGGTAAGAGGAGATTAAAAGGTGCGTTTATAGAAAGCTACAGAGACCATAGGGTTGCAATGTCATTGTCAATAGCAGCCCTTGTTGCTGATGGGACAACGACGATAAATGGTATTTCTTCTGTAAACATATCATTCCCCGGATTTTTTGAAATTTTGAGGAGATTAACAAAGTAACAGGTATGACAGAACATTTATGGTGGTGTAAACGTTGTGGAGTTCCTCTTTTAAGAAGAGAGTGTGAGAATTGCGGGTATGAAGGAGTTAAAATATGTTCAGATCTAAAACCCATATTTAATGAAGAATGTAGGTTTTTGGAGAAGGAAACTAGTAAAAAATTGCCAGCCAAAAGTTGGCATAATGGACTCTGGATTAGACATAAAACTATATGGTTTAATGGTGAAAAATTACTTCGTCTTTCTGCAAATGGAAAACTAACTGTTGTAAAAGAGTATCCTTATAAAGATAGTCTTTACAAGGGCTATATAACTCCTAATATCATTTACAAAGCTAACAAGGTAACTTTAGATAAATTAGAAAAAGAAGCAATCTTATTCATTAAGGATATTATTAAATCCCACCCGGAAAGGAAACCTATAGTCTCTTTCAGTGGAGGGAAAGATAGCACTGTTGTTTCATACCTTGTAAGAAAAGCATTAATGACTAATAGAATTTTACACATATTTGGTGATACTACAATAGAGTATCCTGATACACTTAATTACATAAAAAAATTCTCAAGACATAATGGGGTGATACCATTTTATACACAGTCAAGTAATCATTCATTTCTTAAAATGTGTAACCTCTTGAGCCCACCAAGTATGTTGAATTCCTGGTGTTGTAGCGTTTTTAAAGCAAGTCCAATAGCAGAAATGATTAAAAAACTTAATAATAAAGGTGGGGTAATTAGTTTTGAAGGGATAAGAAGAAAAGAATCAGCACGAAGAAGAAACCGTCAAAGTACTTATCTCAACAAAAAAATAGTTCATCAGCTTTCTGCCTATCCCATTTTAGAGTGGAGAGAAATTGAAGTTTGGCTTTTTATTCTTGCTAAAAAATTAGAATTTAATAATGCCTATAGAAAGGGACTTCCCAGGGTGGGTTGTATGTATTGCCCCTACACTAATGCTTATAATGAATATCTTATTAGCAAATTGTATCAAAAAGATTACAAAAAGTGGTTCCAATTTCTAATTAAATTTGCAAAATCAGTAGAAAAAGAGAATCCCAGAGAATATGTTTTGTCTGGAGCATGGAAAAAGAGAATAGGAAAAAGTAACAACCAAAGTATTGCTTATGTAAGAAAAGTTCCTTGCCTTAAAAATCCCAACGCTATGCACTTTATATTGGATAAAAAAGTTAATGGTAGTTTTATTGAAAGGTTCAAACCGTTCGGAAAGATAGAGAAATTTAAAGATCAAATTGGTCAGGGATTTGTTGTAAGGGATCCACAAACTTCTGAAGGGATCTTCATGATTAAGATTGTGAAAAATATAAAGAAGTTAAAAGAAGAGAGCAGTATTGATCCTAAATGGAAATTGGGGAAAGAATTTTTATGTGTTGATATATTAATTACAAAAAATGTGCGACGCTTAATTCAAGCTATTGAAAGACAGATAAGAAAATTTCAAGAATGTGTATTATGTGGTGCTTGTATAGGAATCTGTCCTACAAATGCAATTGCTATAAATCCTCATTTTAAAGTTTTTGAGAGCGCCTGTTTGCATTGCAAGAGATGTATAACTACAAGAGTCTTAAGAGATTCTTGCGTGGCTTTACATTCAAACCAGCAAACAAAGAGATATAGAGATGGCAATAGGCTTTAGTCAGAATTTTGGGTTAGAATTAAAACTATTATCTACTACACTTAATGCTTTTTCCCAAAAAAATCAGGTTTCTCGTATGGAACTGATGAGATTGCTTGGGGTAGGCGACAATAAGGCAGAAGCTCTTGTTACATGGCTAAAATATATTGGTTTACGTGATAATGTAAAGCAGGAACTAACCTCTCTTGGAGAGGCTTTAATAAAATTTGATCCCTACCTTGAAGAAGTGTTTACTCAGTGGATTATTCATTACAAACTTGCCAGTAATCCAGAGGCGGAGGTATGGTACATATTATCAAACGAGTTTTTGCCAAATCAGACACAATTTTCTTACTATGATGCACTCGACTTTTTAATTTCAAAAGGGCTACACGCTAAGAACGACAATCACTTAAAAGCAGATGTCTCGATATTCTTAAGGTCGTTCATATCAGAGAGTGCTCTTAATAAGACAGGGTATCTTAAAACCGATGCACAGGTTAAGCGAATTGTATCTCAAAATAAGTTTTATAAAAATCCTACCGCAGACATTCCACCTTATTTAATTGCTTATGTTATCTTTGAGCAAAGGGAGAAGAATTCTCTGAATCTTTCAACAATTACAATAAAAGAACTTTTAACACTTAAAGGAAATGTCGGGAGGATATTTTCGCTTAGTCGTGAAAAATTAGAAGAAATACTTAAACTTCTTTCAAGTCCTCAATATAATCAGCTTGTATATCTGGCTACCTCCGCGGGCTTAGATCAAGTCGGTTTAAAGTTTAAAGGAAATTCATTGGAGATCATTAAAATGTATTACATAAAAGAAAGAAAAAGATGACACATTACAAACCTCTCATAGAGCAAATTTCTGCAAAGATATCTGCAAAGATAAAGGAATATCAAACTCAGCCTTCAGCAAATAGATCATTCGTGCTCTATGGACCTCCTTTGTCTGGAAAGACCCTTATCGCAAAAGAAGTGACTAAAAGGCTTGAGGGGAAATATATCGATCTTCTGAAAGACAAGTTAAGCGTATTAAATCCAAAATTAGGGCTATATACCCCTCTTAATTTTAAACGAGATATAAGTTCCTGGGCTAAGGAAACGGACTCTCTATTAGTAATAGATGAAATCGAAGCTCTTTTAGATACATGGATAAAAGACCAGCAGGAAGATTTGCTAAAACTTTTGTCGGGATTGAGTGGTAGGATGCACAGTCCTGTATTAATTTCAAGTAGGATAGTTCTGCCTTATGAGGATTTCATAAGTAAAGATAGAATTTTTAGGGTATCCTAAAGAGGTGTGGAAAATGTTGAATAAACTTATCAAAATAAAAGGCGGTTTTGTTAGGGCGGTAAAAATAACAGACGATTTTTTTGACGAGGAACTGAATACACGCAAGCTCGAAAGCTATTATGTAAATCCCAGCGCAAGGGATGCTTTTCATTCTATAAGTAGAGGACTACACCCTACTTCAAGGAATAGAGTGCATTTAATTAGTGGCACTTATGGAAGTGGTAAATCCCATTTTGGCTTAGTCATTGCCAATTACTTGACAAAAAATAGTAGCTCTAAAGATTTTGAAATGATTTTTCATAGAATTAGAGAGAAAGACTCTGCAAAAGCTGATGAAATATATCGTATTCGAAACATTGATAGACCATACCTTATCATTTTGTTGGAGAGTGGAGACTCAGAAGGTGCGGAACATGCTTTGTTGGAAGGGCTTAAGACTGCCTTAATAATGGATAATATTCCTGAGGAGATTTTGAGAACTTCTTATCAAAGTGCATTAAATAAGATCGAAGAATGGGAAAATAAAAAGCCGGAATTTGTCAATCAGATGAGCAAACTATTAGATAAAAAGGAATGTAATATTAGTACCATAGAAGATTTAAAAGAGCACTTGAAGTTATTTAAAAAGGATGCTTATAGCTTTTTCAAAGACATTCATTTTGAGATAACTACAAATCAATTTGAACCATTATATCGTGAGAAAGTATCTCAAATTTATCCTCAAGTAAGTGATTTTTTAATCAGAAGAGAGCCCCAATATAAGGGAATAGCTATTATCTGGGATCAGTTCAATGAGCACTTAGAATCAACCCGCCCCGGGGATTTAAGTAAAGAAGTAAGTTTTCTTCGTGAGTTTGCCGAGAAAGTAGAAAGGAGCGGGGAAAATCAGATGCATTTGATTTTTATTTCTCATAATCTGCCTCACACATATGTGCAAGGCAGAATTTCAAAAGAGGCCTTAGATAACTGGAAAACATTTGAAGGGCGAATATTTAAGGAACACACACTTACAGCTGTTGATGAAGCAGAAGAACTAATCGGTAATGCGATAACAAAATTGAGAGAGACTGAAGATTGGAAAAGGGTTGAGCAACAGATAGAGCGAGATACAGGGGCATTAGATAAAATCATAGAACTTGGCTTATATCCGGGAAAGGATAGAAATTGGATAATGGAAACTGTATGTAAGGGTGGTTTTCCCTTACATCCCATTACAACTTATTGCTTACCCCGAATTTCTGATGTCGTAGGACAAGAAGCACGCACGATGTTCACATTTTTTGAAGGAGACAAAGAGGGAGGCTTAACAAAATTTATAAATGAGACTCCTATATTCGATGCTGAAAATAAATTGATTTTTTACACAGCAGAAAGACTTTTTGACTTCTTTAAAGATGCCATCGAGCATACCCCAGAGACTCGACATATTATAAATAAATATAACGAGGCAATGAGTAAGGTTGGAGATCCGCAGGATGTTTTGACCCAACGAATAATGAAAGCCTTAGTCATTATCAATACTATAAAGACTAAACATCCCACCATACCCTTAATAGCTACACCTCACAATCTTAGCTTATTAATGGGTATTGAGGAACATAAAATTAAGTCGTTGTTAGATTCGCTAAAGGCAAGCGAAGTCCTTTGGTTAAAAGCCACTGGTGAATATGACTTTTCAAGTGGAGAGCTAATAAGCAATTTCAAAGATGATTTTGAGAAGGCAAAGGAATCTCTACCTTGGGACAACCCTATACTTACTTTGAACTCGGCTTATCCCCCACAAGACATCATAGCGAGGGAATATGAGAAAAGGTATCGAGTTGCAAGGCGACTTTTTGCTGAGTATATCAATGTTGAAGGGTTAAATAACATCAATGTGTATGAAAATCAGATTAAAAATGAATATAAAGATGGGATAGTTCTTTATGTTGTTGTTAAAAGTGATAGCGAAATTGAGGAAGCTAAGGAAAAAGCTGTTAACATAAATAATCCTCAGATTGTGATTGCCATTCCAAAACATCCTCTAAAAATTTACGATACTCTAAAGAATTTCAAAGCACTGGAAAAATTGAAAGAAAAGCCTGCTTATACTTCAGAGGATACACAACCCTATCATGAGTGGAAAGATAAATATGATAATGAAAAGCAAAAACTTGATACCGAAATAGATAATTTGAAATCGATTATAAACCTCCAATGGTTTTCTAATGGGGGAGGGATAGAAACCACCAGTAAACAAGAAACCGATATTGCTGATAATATCATGTTTAAAGTTTTTGATAAAACCCCAATAGTAGAGCACGAGAAGATGGCAAATCGGTTAATGCAGGACCAAAGAGCTGATAGGAAAAAACTAAATACAGCAATCCTTGATATAAAACAGAAAGAAATCGCATACCAAGCAAAAGGAAAAACTCCTGCCGAGAAAACAATCTTAGAGCAAACATTTAATCCGCAAAGGATGTTAAAGAAAAGAACAAGCGGAAATTTTGACTACTATGAATTTGTTGAGCCAACTGATGGGAATATAAAAGAAGTCTGGGACATGATGAAGAAAAGCCTATTGGAATCAGGTGCTAATCCTAATTTTTTAAAGATGGTAAAAGAATTACAATTACCATCCTATGGATTATGTTCTCGAGTAATCGAGTTATTTTTGAGTGCTTTTCTAAGGTTTTATCGTAATCGTTTTACAATAAAAACAAAAAAGACGAAATTTGCGTCATGGGAAAGAAGAGATTTTATTGGTGAAACTATATACGAGATTGTGGATAACCCAGACCCAGAAAAACTATCCATTGAATATCGGCAAACACTTCCTTTGGAAGAGGATTTCTTGACTAAAATTTGGGAGATCACATTCCCGGATAAAGATTGGCCTACACTATCTCCTATTGATGGGATAGGAGAATTGTTTGTAGAGTGGTTTCAAAAATTACCTAAGGTTACTCGTTCTGCAGTTGATCTCTCTCCAAAAGCAAAAATTTTTGTAGATGGTCTTAAAGTTGCTGATAAGGGAGTGAACTTAAGAGAGCTACTACTTGAGAACTTACCATCTATTTTAGGTTTTGATAAGAAATTCGATCAATGGGATAAGGGTGATCTGGAGAATTTTGGCATTTCCTATAATTCAGTGGTCGAAGAACTTAATAATTATCCTGAGTATGTAGCCAAAGAAATTCGTCGCATATTTAAGGAGATATTTAATGTAAAAGGAGACACAGAATTTGACATAACGGAGAAGATTAAGCACTGGTATAATGAACTCGACCCGTCAGTGAAGCAACATAAATTTACTGGAAATACCTTCCGACTCATGAAGTTTAGCAATATACAGAGGATGGACGAATTTAGACAGAAATTCCTCTTTGAATTGCCTAAAGAGGTTGGTCTTGGTGAATTCACGGAATGGGAAAATGTTAAAGAAAGTTTGAAAAATTATCAGGAAATATTGACGAGAGCCAAACTTGAAATCGAGAAATTCCATAAGAAGGTCGCAAAACCTCCTGTTAAGCATCCAAAATTATCAAAAGAGGCAGAGTCGCTAAAAGACTCGTTAAAGGAAAAAATACGGAAGGCGGGAATAAAGAAAGAAGAGATCGTAATGCTTCTTGAAGAATTGCTTGAAGACTATAAGAAATGATTATAGTAACAATAGATCCTGATGGATTACGCAAAGATACCCACTCTGCTTTGATTGTAAGAGATGAGTCTCAATTTATTGAGAGTCGCCTTAAGATAAGAGATGCTATTCAGGTGAAGAAAGATATAAGTGTGGTAGTTAAAAATAGAAAAATTGGACAATGGTATAAAAGTCTGGAAGATTACCCTAATGTAGAAATAAGATTTATTTCTCCAAAAACGGTTTTGTCAGAAACACTGAATCTTTCAAACAGACTATCTATAAATCTGCCGATAAATGATTACGAGATAAAAGAATTAAGGTTGATAGAGAAAGCGAGAGAGAATCCTCCTCGAACAAGTTTAGAAACAACAAAAGACATAGAAGAATGGGCACTTTCAGTTTCCATAAATGAATGCTGGGGTAAAAAAGGAGGCACTTTAACTCATCTTAGTGAAATAGCTTCTTTTTTTCTTCTTACAAAAGAATATGTTAAGCATCCTGCTTTAGAAAGAGTTATAGAAAGGCAAAAAGAAAACTGGTTCAATTCCCCTGTCGGCGAAGCCTACAAGTGGTTATTTGTTACTCCCGATGACAGAGCTTTCCTTATCTATGCCTATCAAATTTTGAAGAATTATGATAGGACGATGAGAGAAAAAATCTTAGATGAGATAACAATTAATGGCTACGAGGTCTTTAAACCTATCGAAAAATATTTAGATCAAATTCCTTCCCTCAAATGTAACGATGACTTCAAGAAAAAACTGGAGTTTAACGACCTAATAGAGATAAAGTTGAAAAACATTCTAAAAAGTAAGTTTGAATATAAAAAAGGAGAAGTTGGAACAGAGAAAAACGAGGTATTGAAACAAAGATTCAGCCAAATAATTAACGAAACGATAACAAAGATGTCGGGAAAGATGATTGGAGAAATAAATGGGCTTTCCTTCTTCGTAAAAGAGAATCCATTTTATTTCACTAAAGAACTGTTTAACTTAATAGGTGCTAAGTTTAGCCTTTTCTCACAGCAAATAGAAGAACTGGAGCAACTTATTCCACCAAAATTTCCATCGGAGCCTATACTAAATTGGGACTGGAGTCAGATAAGCAAATGGGCAATTGATGAATATTTCCCATACAAAAACTGGGCTTTACAACAAGAGGAACGAGATAAAAAAATTGAGGAACTTGCCGAAAGTTACAGCGAATGGTTTTATAAAAAGTATCCCGAGCAAAAAAATGAACTCTCACCGTTAGTCTATGGCACTTGGTATAAAATTAAAGAACACATACAGAAGGGATATCAGATACTTTGGATTATAATTGACAACCTATGCTGGTTCTATTTAGAAGATACTATCAAGGCTTTTAAGGAACAGGGGCTTTACCCTTCTTTAGAACCTCTACTTTGTTTATCAATGCTTCCGAGCGAAACGAAAATATCAAAAACAGCATTAGTTGCAGGCAATCTGCCGAATCAGATAGAGAAAGAAAAATACCAAAAGTATAAATTGCTTTTTGAGGATTTTTGTAAAGGTAACAAAATAGTTGAATATAGAGTTATTCCAGAAAGTGAGTTTAAAAAAAGCAAATTAGGAGGACACACGATAACCTGCTGTATCATAAATAAGCTTGATGTCTCAAGTCATGGCGGGTTTTTTGACTTAGAAGATGAAATAAAAGATTTTCTAAGACGAATTGCAAAATACATAAAAGACTTCTTGCCATCAAATTTATCATTTAAAAAATTCCGTCTTATTATTAGTACCGATCATGGATCTTGTGTAGTTCCTCAGAATATAAAAGGGCTCAGACCACCTAAAGGAGCAAAGGTAGATGAAGAACATAAACGTTATATATATATAGATTCAAATCAATACCTTGATAAAAGCTGGTATTTTTTAGATAAGAATAAATTTGCTTTACTTGAAAACATTGCTATTGCAAAGGGCTATAGCTTTATTGGTAATAGAAAACCAAAGGGATTGATTCACGGCGGAATGACACCTGAAGAGACTTTGATTCCTCATCTGGAGTTCTGCCTGCAGCCTCTGGAACTGAAAGATGTTCAGTGCTATCATAGCAGTCTACCTATTATTGGGACACGAAAACAGAAGATAGAACTATCGGTTAGAAATCTGAACGATTATGAAATCTTTAACGTAGCAGTATATGTTCCTTCTCATTCTGTAGAGATAAAAATAGAGAAGATACCTGTGAAAGATGAAGTAACGAAATCCACAGAACTCGCTTTGGCAAGAGAAGAAGTAGTTGAAAGCAAAGAAAATATAGTAACCTTACATGGGTTTTATAGTTTTGATTGCATGGGAGAAACAAAACGTGGCGAAGTTGAAATGAAGATTAAGATAAGAAAAATCATTGAGGGTTCTGAAACTTCAGAGGAGATTTTTAAGTTTTGAAAAAAGGATAAAGTCTTATGGAAAAATATCAAGAAAAAGCCAAAGAAGTATTCGGTGAAGTCTGCATTGATAAAGCATTAGTGCAGCAAATGGGCTTTGAGAGAAATATTCCCAATTACGTGGCAGAATGGCTTATTGACCGAAATACTCCAAAAGGCGAATTAGATGACGAAGCAAAAACCAAAATAAAGGACTTTATCAATAATCATCTTCCATCAAAAAGACAAAGAGAACTTTTAAGGAATAGATTGCTGAATGGTGAATCAATAGTAATATTGGATGATTTCAGTGTTTCCATTGACTTAGAATCTGGTAAGAGAAATCTAAGAATTCCCTCACTTGATATTGATAGGGCATGCATAGAAAAACACGTAGTTGATAAATACCCTCTACTCCTCTGCGGTGGAATTTGGGGAGCAGGGAAACTAAATTACTTTCCAGATGAAGAAACTGGAAAAGGAGAAATACGGCTAAGCGATTTCAAACCTATGCAGATAGGTAAAATTGATATAGATTATTATTGCGAGAGTCGTTCCTTTTTTACCTTAGATGAATGGAGAAGTTTGCTATTGAATAGTATAGGTTATAATCCGAATTCTTTTTCTCCTTCTCAACAACAGTTGCTTTTAGTAAGGCTCCTTCCCGTTGTGCAAAATCGGATAAATTTAATAGAACTTTCACCCAAAGGCACTGGAAAATCTTGGATTTATATTAACCTATCAAACTATATTCGAATGGTAAGCGGTGGCAAGGTAACCCCTGCAGTACTATTTTATAATAACGCAACCAATATGCCTGGTCTTCTGGTTAAGCACGATGCTGTTGTTTTAGATGAGTGTCAATCTATCTCTTTTGAAAATCCAGGTGAAGTGATTGGAATTCTTAAGGGATTTTTAGAAGCAGGTTATTTTACACGTGGGAAACAAAAAGTCACTTCAGAGGCAGGTATTGTCATGTTAGCTAATATTCCCATTGACTCTTCGGGAAGGCCTAAAAGCGAAAATCTGTTTGAGAACTTGCCAGATTTTCTGCGTGAGACAGCCTTCATTGATAGGTTACATGGAATTCTTCCAGGTTGGGATCTACCAAAGTTTAACAGTAATATGATTTCTAAGGGGACAGGATTTAAAGCAGATTTTTTTGCAGAAGTATTGCACGTCTTACGAGACAGAAGTGGTTATTTAGAATACATTAAGGATAATTGTACCATTGAAAGTGATAGTATAAGAGACAAAATTGCAATATGGAGGCTTGCTGCCGGTCTCCTAAAGTTACTATCCCCTAATTTAAATGTAACACAGGAGGAATTGCATGAATTTTGCTTAAAGCCTGCTTTAAGCTTGAGACAAAGGATCAGAAACCAGCTATCACTTCTAGATCCTGAATATAAAAGCATGACAATTAATATAGATTATTAATAAGGAGACAATTACTTCGTAAAAATTAGGAGGTATTAAAAATGTATAAACAACAAAATGTCGATTTATTAAAGCGCATCACAGTTGACCCTGCTGTAATGGTTGGTAAGCCAACGATTAGAGGATTGAGAATAACAGTCGAGCAGATATTAAAAGCCCTTGCAGGTGGTGTTACCGTTGACGAGTTATTGGAGGATTACCCTGAACTCGAAAAAGAAGACATTCAGGCAGTCTTACTATATGCCTCTGAACGTATTAGTGAAGAACAGGTCTTTGCTTTAAATGTAGAGTAATGAAATTAAAAATGAAAAAGGTTATTGCTATAGATGGCCCATCAGGCTCGGGGAAGACTACCATAGCTAAGCTTATTGCAAAAGAGCTCGGCTTTAACTACCTTGACACCGGCGCACTTTATAGAGCCGCTGCACTTGCACTGAAAAACAATGGGATAAATATAGAAGATAGTGATGACAGAATCAGAGATGTTCTCAATAAGACCAATATCACCTTCAGCAATGGAAGGGTTTTTCTTAACGGCAAGGACATTTCAGAAGATATAAGGTCCAAGGAGATTGACCACTATTCTTCAGTCTTTTCTGCAAGAAAGGTTGTCAGGGATTTTCTGTTACATGCCCAGAGGGATAATGCACTGGACTCTGACCTTGTTATTGAAGGCAGAGACACAACGACAGTTGTATTTCCAGATGCAAAAAAGAAGATTTATCTTGATGCCTCAGTTAAGGAACGGGCTAAAAGACGCTGCCTTCAGTTCAGGGAAAAGGGTATTGATATTAGCATGGATGAATCAAAAAGGAATATAACAGAGAGGGATAAGAGGGATTCCAGCCGTGATATAGCTCCTCTTAAAATTGCACCTGGCGCTCTATTGGTAGATTCATCTAATCTCTCTATAGGGCAGGTTACGAAAAAAATACTTGATTTTGTAAAAGTGTAAGTGTAAGTGTAAGTGTAAGTGTAAGTGATTAGTAACTTTTGCACATACACTTGCACTTGCACTTTCTCAGGCGGACTTGTGAGTTCTTTTTATTGGTTTTTCAAGACAATCTTTTATATTATTTTGAAGGTCTTTAACAGACTTGAGGTTATCGGTTCTGAAAATGTCCCTGAGAAGGGTGGGGTTATCGTGGCGGCAAACCATGTGAGTTATCTGGATCCCCTTGTTATCGGAGCAGCTTTAAAGAGGCGCGCTACATACATGGCAAAAGAAGGACTTTTCAAGATCCCTATGCTCGGGATATTTGTCAGGTCATTCTCCTTCCCTGTAAGACGCGGCAGACCTCAACCCTCTACAATAAAAGAGGCTGTTAGAAGACTAAAACAAGGGGAACTTATTGTTATGTTTCCAGAAGGAGGCCGAAGCGTTGATGGTAATCTGCTTGAGGCAAAAAGAGGTGTAGGTGCAATTGCAGCCATAAGCAGAATGCCTGTTGTTCCAATATTTATTAAGGGAACAGAGAATGCCCTTCCAGTAGGCGCAAAGTTTTTATGCCCTGCAAAAATAACGGTAATATTTGGCAACCCTATAGGGATTGATAAAGAGGAAACGGATAAACAATACCAGGAGAGGATAAGCAGGGATATGATGGAAGCAATAAGAAATCTAAATAGCAAGGAGCTAAGGGCTAAGAGCAAAGGGTTAAAAACTTTTTACTCCATGCTCTTGGTTCTATGCTCTATGCTAATTCAATGAAGATAATCATAGCAAAGAAGGCAGGGTTCTGTTTTGGCGTAAAGAGGGCTGTAGACATAGCTTTTCAGTTAGCCAGGGAAAAGCGTAAAGGCGTATATACCCTCGGTCCGATAATCCATAATCCACAGGTAGTAGAAAGACTCAAAGAGAAAGGGATTGTCCCGATAGAGGACATTAAAACAAAGAAGAATGTAAGGGCATTGATAATCAGAACCCACGGTATACCGCTTCACCTTTCAAAAGAGATATCTTACATGGGCTGCGAAATAATAGATGCAACCTGTCCATTTGTAAAAAAGGCTCAGTATTATGCTAAACTTCTCAAGGAAGAGGGGTACCAGGTAGTTATACTTGGTGAGAAAAACCATCCAGAGGTAAAAGGTCTAATGAGCTATGCCAATGATGATGTTATAGTCATTGATAGTAAAACACCTCTTCCGAAATTAAAAAGCAGGGTAGGCATAGTTGTCCAGACTACACAATCTCTGGAGGCATTAAAAAAGGTTTTATCTGATACTTTAGAGCATGCAAATGAGATAAAAGTATATAATACAATATGTAATTCCACAGCCCTTAGATTAAAGGAAACAGAAAAAATGGCCCGTAAGGTTGATGTTATGCTTGTAGTCGGCGGTAAGAATAGTGCAAATACAACTCAGCTTACAAGGCTGTGCAAGTCTCTCTCAGTACCAACATATCATATAGAGACGTCCTCTGAGATTAAAGAGGAGTGGGTTAAGAATGCAAAGAAACTTGGCATAACAGCCGGGGCGTCAACACCTGAATGGATTATAAAAGAAGTAGAAAAGAGAATTAGAGATATAGGAGGATAACCTTTTAGTGGAACTTAAAAACAACGAGATGGAAAGGCTTTATGCTGAAACTTTCCACAGTATTAAAGAGGGAACAATACTGAAAGGAAAGGTATTAGCTTTAAAGCAGGATGGGGTTATAGTTGATATCGGGTATAAATCTGATGGTTTTATACCGATAGAGGAATTTTTAGAAGAAGAGATTACCACACTGAAACCAGGTACCAACATAGAGGTATATGTCGAGAACATGAAAGATTCTGACGGCACTATAACATTGTCAAGGGAGCATGCCACAAAAATCAAGGTCTGGAAAGCCCTTGAAAATGCACTCCGGGACGGAAGTCCAGTGGAAGGAAGGGTTATCGGAAAGACAAAAGGTGGTTTCTCTGTGGATATATCTGGAGTTAATGCATTCCTCCCAGGTTCACAGGTAGATATAAAAACACATAAGGATATCAAGAGTCTTATCGGGGAAAAAATGCCCTTTAAGGTCTTGAAGCTTAACAGTAACGTCTCTAATGTAATTATATCGAGAAGGGCAATCCTCGAAGAGGAGAGACAGAAAAAAAAGGTTGAGACTATTGAAAAACTTAAAGAGGGTCAACTAATGATAGGGATAGTTAAAAACATCACAGATTACGGCGTGTTTGTTGACCTTGGCGGAATAGATGGATTGTTACACATATCGGATATCTCATGGGGGAAGATCAACCATCCCTCCGAGTTTTTTGCGATTGGAGATGAGATTGAGGTTATTGTTCTTAAATACGATGAAGAAAGAGAGAAGGTTACATTAGGTTATAAACAGAAAAAGCCTGACCCCTGGTCTACTGTTGATGAAAAATATCCTGTCGGTAAGAAGGTAAGGGGTAAGGTCGTAAGTATTACTGACTATGGGGCATTTATTGAACTCGAAGAAGGGCTTGAGGGACTTGTGCATATATCCGAGATAGACTGGCTGTTGAGGCCAAAACATCCCTCAAAATACCTGTCTATTGGAGAGACTGTAGATGCCGTTGTCTTAAAGGTAGATAAAGAGGAAAGACGGCTTTCCCTGAGCATAAAGCAGTTGAAACTGAGCCCTTGGGAAAACATTTCACAACGCTATTTGGTGAGCCAGAAGATTTCTGGCAAGGTAAAGACTATTACCGACTTTGGTGCTTTTGTAGGTCTTCCGGAGGGTGTCGATGCCCTTATACACATATCTGACCTCTCATGGACAAAACATATAAAGCACCCTTCGGAAATTCTGAAGAAGGGACAAAAGATTGAGGCCGTAATTCTTAGCATAGAACCGGGTGCGGAAAGGATGGCACTCGGTCTGAAACAGCTTGAACCTGATCCCTGGTTGCATGATATCCCGGAAAGGTTCAAACTCGGTTCCGAGTTAAAAGGGAAGGTACTCAGGATTACTGATTTCGGCATATTCGTTGAGCTTGAGGGCGGGGTTGAAGGCCTTATTTACTCTTCTGAGATTATCAAACCCGCATCAGGGAGCATCGAAGATGTTTTAAAGGAAGGCGATGTTATCAATGTTAGAATAATCAAGATAGATATTGATGAGAGAAAGCTGGGGCTAAGCATGAAAAATCTAAAGAGGGTTGAAGAATGAAAAAGGTCTTTCTGATCTTTCTTGGTCTGTTTATACTCCTCATTATTATCAGCCTTCTATTTGTAATATTACAAAGGAATTTACCCGGAGGCGAGAAGGTTGCACTTATCCGTATAGAAGGCATGATTATGGATTCAAAAGATACTGTTGACGAGATCAAGGAATATGTAAAGGATCCTTCGATTAAGGTTATTGTACTGCGTATCGACAGTCCCGGAGGTGCTGTAGCACCTGCACAGGAGATCTACGAAGAGGTGAGAAAGGCTGCTACAAAAAAGAAGGTCATCGTCTCTATGGGCTCTATTGCTGCATCAGGAGGCTATTATATAGCGTCACCTGCCACTAAGATTGTAGCGAACCCTGGGACACTTACAGGCTCAATTGGTGTAATTATGGAAATCCCCAACATAGAAGGACTTATGAACAAACTCGGCATAAAAACAGAGGTAGTTAAGAGCGGCAGACACAAAGATATGGCATCGTTATTTCGTGGGATTAAAAAAGAGGAGAGAGAAATACTTCAGAACGTGCTCGATGATGTACACGACCAGTTTATTAAAGCTGTTGCAGAGGGTAGAAAAATGCTTTACGATGATGTAAAAAAGATTGCAGACGGTCGGATCTTCACCGGAGAGCAGGCACTCAAGGCAGGTCTTATAGACGAACTCGGCAGCCTTGAAGATGCAGTACAAACTGCTGCAAAGCTTTCAGGGATAAAAGGAGAGCCAGTAGTTATCAGCAAAAAAGAACGTTTTTCTTTAATTAATTTACTCCGAGGCCCGAAAGAATTAAAAGAATTAATAGATATACTTCCATCAGTAAAGATAAAATATTTATTTGCACCATGAGAGCGTGACAAGTTATTCGTAATGCGTAATGAGTAAAATAAATACCCATCACGCATTACGCATTACGAATAGTAAAGGAGGTTCCATGACTAAGTCAGTCCTCATAGAAAAGGTATCAGAAAAGGTTGGCAGCCTTACGATAAAACAAACCGAGATTGTCGTCGAGACCGTTTTTGACAGTATAAAAGACTCACTTATTAAAGGCGAGAAGATCGAGATAAGAGGTTTTGGAAACTTCAAATTGAAGAATAGAAGACCGAGAAAGGCAAGGAACCCTAAAACTGGTGAGAAGGTTGATGTACCGGAGAAAAGAGTCTTACACTTTAAAGTAGGCAAGGCCCTCAGAGAGGCGATGAATTCGAAATGATTGATGAAAGGCAAGGTTTATTTAGTCGGCGCAGGGCCTGGTGATATCGGGCTTTTGACTGTAAAAGGTTTGAGGTGCCTTCAGAAGGCGGAGGTGGTTATCTATGACTTCCACCTCAATGCGCAGGTCCTGAATTATGTCAACCACGATGCAGAGTTCATATATGCAGGGAAACGCGGCGGCCATCATACCATGACACAGGATAAAATCAATGATATCCTTATACAGAAAGCGAAGGAAGGTAAAATTATATGCAGGCTTAAAGGTGGAGACCCTTTTGTATTCGGCCGTGGAGGAGAAGAAGCAGTGGCATTATCAAGAGAGGGTATAGAGTTTGAAGTTGTACCTGGAGTAAGCTCATCAGTTGCAGCTCCAGCTTATGCAGGAATCCCGTTAACCCACAGGCTTTATTCATCTTCATTTGCAGTCATCCCCGGCTATGAGGATATTAATAAAAATGAGAGTACTCTCGAATGGTCAAAGCTTGCCACTGGTGTTGGGACGCTCGTATTCCTTATGGCTGTAAAAAATGTAGACCTGATTACCCAAAAATTAATCGAGAATGGCCGCTCTCCTGATACCCCTGTTGCTGTAATCAGATGGGGCACAAGACCTGACCAGAGGACAATTATCGGGACACTCAAAGATATCGGAGGGATTATAAAAGAAAGGGATATCAAACCACCTGCCGTGATGGTAGTTGGAGATGTTGTAAGACTCAGGGAATCCCTGAAATGGTACGAGAAAAAACCAATGTTTGGTCATAGGATACTTGTTACGAGGGAACACATTGAAGGGTTTGAGCCATTAGAAGAACTCGGTGCAGAGATAATCGAATTCCCGACAATAGAGATTGTTCCTCCAGAAAGTTATGCCGAGCTTGATAAGTCAATAGATAGGATAGGGACTTATGACTGGCTGATATTCACAAGCAGAAACGGTGTGAAATACTTTTTTAAAAGATTCTTTGAAAAGGATAGAGACATAAGAGATTTAAAGGGAAAAAAGATATGCGCTATAGGCACAAAAACAGCAGAAGAGATTAAAAAATACGGTATAAAGACAGATTTAATCCCTGATGAATTTCGTGCAGAAGGACTGATTAAATTAGTTCAAGAGTTTGAAGGTTCAAAGATTAAAGGGTTAAAGGGAATGAGATTTTTACTGCCAAGGGCAGAGATAGCCAGAGAGGTTTTCCCTAAAAGGGTAAGAAAGCTCGGTGGAGAGATAGACACCCCTGTCGCATACAGGACGATAAAGCCGGAATCTCGCGGAAAGAGACTGAGGAGGTTTTTGAAAGAAGGGAAGATTTCAATAGCTACATTCACAAGTGCAGCAACCTTTAACAACTTCAGGGAGATAATGGGAAAGGATGCTGATGAACTCCTCAAGAGAGGAGCCATAGCAGTCATAGGGCCTGTAACAGCAAAGGCTGTTGAAAATGCCGGGCTTAAGGTTGATATCATGCCCAAAGAGGCAACCATCGAGGCAATGGTAGTAGAGATAATTAAATGGGTAACAAAGGCCGATGAGCCTTCCTGAAATAGATACCCTCGCCTTTTTTTTAATAAATAGAGACCTCCAGAACAGCGTTTTTGATATCTTAATGTCATTTATTACAAAAAGGGCGTACCTGATTTTTCTACCTTTTTTTTTGTGGTTCCTTTTGAAGGACAGAAAGAATGCTTTGATAGTCCTTGTGCTTGCCTTTACATCGCTATTATTATCCGAATTTTATATCCTGTTCAAAAGCAGGATGAGATATGTCTGAAAGGTTCAAAGAGAAACCATACACAACTGTACTTTTTATTTTCCTTCTTTCCGTCAGCCTCTTCCGCATATATTACATCCAGAATGGCCCTCTCGACCTGAGTCCTGATGAGGCACATTACTGGGAGTGGTCACGCAGGCTTGATTTGAGTTACTACTCAAAAGGGCCGATGATTGCATATCTAATATATTTGGGCACCTCCGTTTCCGGGGATACCGTCTTTGGTGTCAGGATCATGGCTGTTATATTTTCTGCGTTTAGCAGTATTCTTCTTTATAACCTTGGGAAAAATCTTTATGATGAAAAAGTTGGAATTTCTTCAGCTATTCTGATACAGATGATTCCTCTTTTTTCAACGTTCGGCGTGTTATTCACAATAGATTCACCCTTTATATTTTTCTGGATGCTATCGCTGTATTTGTTTTGGAAGGCGGCAGGTATAGGACTCAGGACTAAAGATTTAAACTCCGAATCCCAAAACTCAAATCCCCATATATCCTCCAATAATCCCCCCACCCCCCCTTTAGAAAAGGGGGGTGAGGGGGGATTTGAAAAAGGGGGACATAGAGAGATTAAGAATTTTTCGCTTGTATACTGGTGTCTCCTCGGACTTTCAATCGGCCTCGGTCTTCTAACAAAATATACCATGGCCTCCTTTTATCTCTGTGCCTTTTTATTTTTATCGCTTGTAAAAGAACATAGGAAGCTATTGCTGACAAAAGGCCCTTATATTGCCTTTATAATCAGCCTTTTAGTCTTTAGCCCAGTGATAGTATGGAATATAAACCATGATTGGGTTACATTCAAACACACTGCCGGCCAGGCACACTTAGAAGATGGGATTCAAATATCCTTGAAAAGTTTCTTTGAATTCTTTGGCTCACAGTTAGGTGTAATAACCCCTCTTTTACTTATACTTATGGCTGTTTCAATCTGGGGGCTTAGGAAAAAACGCGAGGGAGCTTTTTTATTCTGGTTTTCAATACCTGTAATTGCATTTTTCCTTCTTAAAAGTGTGCAGGCCAAGGTGCAGGCAAACTGGGCTTTACCAGGATATTTAACAGGTATTATCGCCCTTTCCGCGTATTATATAAGAGGATTCTATTCTCAAGGGAAAGTTACCAAAATAGTTATAGCAACAGCAATTCTGCTATCAGTACTTGTAACTGCAGTAGCCCATTACCCATCTATAATTAACCTTCCTGTCAAACTGGATATCACATCCAGGATTCGCGGCTGGAAAGAGCTTGGAGCAGAGGTTACACAGATATATAAACAAATGTCTATAAACAGGCCTGTATTTATATTTTCTGACAGGTATCAGGTTTCAAGCGAACTTGCATTTTATGTGAAAGGACATCCTGCAACATATTGCATTAATCTCGACCGCAGGATGAACCAGTATGACCTCTGGCCTGGTTTTAATAACCTGCTTAAGTATGATGCAATCTTTGTCCAAATAGGAGATAACACATTACCTGAAAAAGTAGCTGCAGCTTTTAAGAAGGTTGAGAAAAGGGTTTCCAAGGCTTATACTAATAAGCAGATTGAAATCAGGGATTATTCTATATTCCTGTGTTATGATTTTAAGGGATTAAAAGAAGAGAAACTGGAGAACTATTAATGACACTTTCTGTAGTTATACCACTTTACAATGAAGAGGAGAATGTTCAGATGCTTTTTGAGAGGCTCAAGGGGACACTTGACCATCTCAAAAAGGAATATGAGATAATATTTGTAGATGATGGCAGCACCGACAGGACACTTTCTATCCTCGAAGATATTCAGGCAAAGGATAAAAACGTAGTCGTACTTAGCCTGAGACGTAATTTTGGACAGACTGCGGCATTTGCAGCAGGATTCGATTTTGCACGTGGAGATGTTATTGTAACAATGGATGGCGACTTACAGAACGACCCTGCCGATATCCCGAAACTGCTCGAACTCATAAAAGACAACGACCTTGTAAGCGGCTGGAGAAGAAAGAGGAAAGACCCATTTTTTACAAGAAGACTTCCTTCCATTATGGCAAATTGGCTGATAAGCAATGTTACTGGTGTAAAACTTCATGACTACGGGTGTTCCCTCAAGGCATACAGAAGGGATGTAATAAAAAATCTGAAACTCTATGGAGAGATGCACAGGTTTATCCCTGCTGTTGCAAGCTGGTACGGTGTCAGGATTGCAGAGGTCGAAACTGTTCACCACCAAAGATTAAGAGGAAAATCAAAGTATGGCATATCACGTACAATGAAGGTTGTTTTAGACCTGATTACTGTAAAATTTCTCCAGAGCTTTTCCACAAAACCGATACAGTTTTTCGGCCCTGTCGGTATAGTAAGCGGTTTTTTAGGTTTCCTCATATTACTCTACCTGAGTATCGATAAACTCTTTTTTGGCCGCGATATCGGAGGGAGGCCGCTCCTTTTGCTCGGCACCCTTCTGATTATCGTTGGAATCCAGCTCATCGGAATGGGACTTTTAGGAGAGATGCTCGTGAGGGTCTATCATGAAAGCCAGAAAAAACCTATTTATGTGATTAAAAAGATCCTTGGCCCTTAAAATAAAAAAGAGAGTCTTTCTCATTGCCAAGCTTGCTGTAAGCTCGGCACTTCTTTATATTGTTTTATCAAAAACAGGGCTTGAGCAGGTGCTCGCAGCACTGAAAGGTATGAGCCTTCTTGCCTTTATCTCAGCCATATTCCTTTATATATTTGCCCAGTTGACATCAGCATTTAGGTGGAGGCTCCTGCTTCCAGGAGTGCTCAATATAAGAAAGTTGTTTTCTCTATACATGATAGGCTGTTTCTTTAATACTATCCTCCCAGGTATTATTGGAGGAGACGCCGTTAAAGGTTTTTATCTATATCGGGCAACAGGAAGAGACAGTCTTACCCTGGCCTCTATCTTTATGGATAGATATATCGGCTTTGTAGCGCTGCTTGCGATATGTACTATTGCTTTCCCTTTTGGGTATAAATATCTTCAGGGCTCACATATAGAATGGCTTCTGCCAGTTATCGTATTATCTTTTATTATCGCAAGCCTATTAATCTTTGGTCTGCGTCTTGGCAAAAGGATAAAGATACTTTCAGGTTTTTATGACTATTTCCATGCATACCGAAACCAGAAAGAGATTATCGGAAAGGCTGTTTTCCTGTCAGTGTTAATACAGTTCTCAGGTATCTTTGCTGTATATATCCTTGCACTCGGCATCGGGCAGCATATCCCGTTCCTTGCATGTCTGATCTTCTTGCCGCTCATAATTCTGTTTACTACCCTGCCGATATCTATTTCCGGCCTTGGTGTAAGAGAAGGCGCTTTTGTCATATTTTTCGGCCTTATTGGAATCAAGCCTGAGGTTGCTACTGCAATTTCTTTATCGTGGTTTATTTCCATTACAGCAGGCAGTCTTTTAGGCCTAATTGAGTACATAAAATATAAAAAAGAAGGATTGCAAGGAGATTAAAATGTTTATTTATCTTGTGCAGCATGCAGATGCAAAAAAGGAAGAGATAGACCCAGCAAGACCGCTTTCTGAAAAAGGTCGGCAGGATATAAAAAAGATAGCTTCCTATGTATCGCAACTAAATATCAAGGTTTATAAGATATTCCATAGCCTTAAATTAAGGGCAAGGCAGACAGCAGAAATCTTATCTGAAAACCTGAAACCTATTAAGGGGATATCCGAAATAGATGGGCTCGCTCCTCTTGATGACCCGAATATATGGGCAGAACGTTTAAAAGACATACCCGATGATATTGTCCTTGTAGGGCATCTTCCACATCTCGGCAAACTCTCGTCCTTACTACTCTGCGGAAATGCAGATAAGAATGTTGTTTCATTTAAAATGGCCGGGATTGTCTGTCTCAAAAAAGATGATACCGGAGCATGGTTTTTACAATGGATGTTAACACCTGAGATAGTTGCGGAGTAGATGTGGTTTAAGGAGCGATAAATGATACTCAAATTTCTTGGAGGGGTAAGGACTGTTACAGGTTCCTGTTTTTATATTGAGTGTAACAAGCTTAAGATTCTTATTGAATCTGGTATATATCAGGGTGAAGGCGCTGATGAGGTAAACAGGGCTGCCTTTGATTTTCAACCGGAAGAGATTAATCATATTTTTATCACACATGCACATCTGGACCACTCAGGGATGCTTCCAAGAATTGTCAAGGAAGGCTTCAAAGGCAAGATCATCACAACATCCGCAACAAGAGACCTGCTTGAATTAATGCTTTATGACTCTGCACATATCCAGGAAAGTGATTCAGAGTGGCTCACAAGAAAGGCTGTCAGGGCTGGGAAACCTCCTATCTTTCCACTTTACACCATAGATGATGTTAAGGATGTAATCCCTCTTTTTGATGTAAAACCTTACGATAAGATATTTAATCTTGGGAATGGTATTAAATACAGATTTTTAGATGCAGGTCACATACTCGGTTCTGGCATACTTGAATTGTGGTTTCAGGATGGTGAGAAGGAAAAGAAAATTGTATTTTCCGGTGACATAGGGAAGAAAGGTAATCCCATAGTCAGAGACCCATCTACACCCCCGGAAGCAGATTTTGTAGTTATGGAATCGACCTATGGGAACAGATTGCACAAACCACTAAAAGAGAGTATTGATGAACTGGTGGATGCAATAAAAATAACCTTTAAGAAGGGGGGCAATGTATTTATACCATCATTTGCAGTTGGAAGGACTCAGGATTTGCTTTATATCCTGAATAATCTTGTCCGTGATGGGAGACTCTACAGGATTGATGTCTATTTGGACAGCCCACTCGCAGAAGAGGCAACAAAGGTATATCTTGCACATCCCGAATGCTTCGATGATGAAGCACGGAAATTCTTTTCTACTGAGAATACTGATAAATCTGTTAAGTTACACTTTGTTCAGAGTGTCCAGGAATCAATGGAATTAAATAGGATAAAATCAGGCATTATTGTGATTGCTGGAAGCGGGATGTGTGAAGGTGGAAGGATAAGGCATCATCTGAAACATAATCTCTGGAGACCTGAGTGCAGTGTTATATTCGTTGGATTTCAGGGGAAAGGTACACTTGGAAGAAGGATCGTTGATAAAGCAAAATTTGTTCACATACTCGGAGAGGAGATAGCTATTAAGTCATCTATTTACACGATAAATGGCTTCTCCGCACATGCTGACCAGGCAGAACTCATCGAGTGGCTGTCGGGTTTTAAAGATTCACCTGAGATATTTATTGTACACGGTGAAGAAGATGTGGGAATATCATTTGGTGAGCATATAAAGGACAGGTTCGGGTTTATAACGCATATACCTGAAAAGGGTGAAGTTTTTGAGCTGTAGATGACTCAAATAACAGAAGACACATTTGAGCAAGTTTTACCTACTTTTAAAGAATCTTCAACAATTGACCTTCGAGAGACAGCCTTTATAGACCCCTATGGCATGGTTGGCCTTCTTGAAATAGGAGAACTTTCTAAATCAAAGGGTGGCAAGAAAATCATTTATCTTCCGGAATCAGAAGAAGTCCTCAAATATCTTGAAAGGATGGACTTCTTTAAATTCATTGACAGATATTTCAGTCTTGACCCTTTAAAACCTCAAATATCAGAAAAATATTTAAGAAGTTCCTATTCTGATGTCCTGCTTGAGATTACCCCGATAGAAAAATCAGACGATATTCATTTTATTGTTGGAAAAGTAAAAGACCGCGCCCATTCAATCCTTACAAGGCATCTTAACTACGATGAAAATGCAATAAATGGTTTTATAGTAGCCCTTTCAGAGGTTTGCCAGAATATAATCGAGCATAGTGAATATAAGGGATTTGTAGGAATACAGAAATATCATTTTCAGAACTTGAACAAGAATGTTGTCAAGATTGCTGTTATGGATATTGGTATAGGCTTCAGAAAATCTTTATCAGAAAGGTTCTCGTTAAAAAACGACCTTGAAGCTATCGAAAAGGGACTGCTTCACGGTGCATCAAGATACGCAGATAAGGGAAGAGGGCATGGATTATCTGCAGTGAGGCGGTTTGTTAAACAATGGAATGGTAAACTTTCCATACGCTCAGGGGCAGCAAAACTTTCGATAATACCTGAATGGGCGAGGGGTAAAGCAAAGGAACTTAATCTCGCCTATTTCCCAGGGGCACAGATAAATATAATGCTACCGGAGGTTTAGAATGAATAACCCTTTCTGAAAAACCGAAGAACATCTATCACCTCCCCTCCCTTGACGGGAGGGGATAAAGGGGAGGGTGATGGATTATCTAAATTCCTTTAGGGAAAGCAATTTAGATAAGAAATATTCTAAAATATCTGTATGAAAGCAAAGAAGAACCTTATAATAATTGGTGATAGAGTTCTTATCGACCCTGATGAAGGGACAGGCAAGACCAGTTCAGGGCTTTACCTTCCTCCTACTGTTAAGGAAAAGGAGAAGGTAGCATCTGGATATGTTGTAAAAACAGGTCCTGGCTATGCAGTTCATGATCCGAATATTTCTGAAGAACCCTGGGATGCCGGCAGGAAAAAAGAGGTAAAATACATTCCACTTCAGGCATCAGAAGGTGATTATGCAATCTTCCTGAGAGAATCAGGCGTGGAGATTGAGTTTGAAGGCAAAAAGTATTTGATCGTGCCTCATTCTGCTATCCTCGCCCTCGTTCGTGTAGAGATAACAGAAAGGGAGTCTTGATTTTTTGATTGAAATCTTTTGCAATCTATAAGCTGAATAAACGATATAGATGCATTTAAATTTTTGAGGAGTATAGTAAATGGATAAACCACATCAGTCAGAGAAGATTCATAAAGAAATTACAGAACTTGGCTTTACCTATATTGAGGGCGGCTGTGACGGCCTGTGCCACGAATGTGACGAGATATTTGAATGCGCGGCATATAAAAAGATGCAAGAAGCCTGGGACAAGGTATATTCATAGCAATTAAAACGCATACCTGTCTTTTACCTGAAAATACCAAGGAAACCTTAAATACGATTTAATGTCATTCCGGCTTGTCCGGAATCTTTCTTATCCTTTCTAACAAATGGAATGAAGGAGATTGTCATTCCCCGGTTGCCCTCCAGATTATTATTTGAATTTTTTCCTTGACAAACATCTTATATTTATGATTCAATTGATTCAGTTGAAGACTATAAAGATATTTTTGAATTGTAGAGGGTTTAATCTATGAGAAAAATAAACACAAAAATAATTTTAGGCGATTGTAGAGAAGTTTTAAAAGACCTTGATGAAAATTCAAATTACAAAAGGAAGGAGATTGGACGAGCATAAATGATTAAGATGGACAAATTACTTAGTATAAGAGAAGCGAGTGAATGGGCAACGAAACATTTAGGTAAGACAGTAACAACCTCTAATATTTCATATCTTATCCAATATGGACGTATAAAGAAAATTGGCGGAAACGGAATGGCACAGGTTTCACAGCAAGATCTAATAAATTACTATAAGGCTTATAATGGTAAACGAGAAGTTTTATGGAAGGATCAACTCGGAGAGGATTTAAACTGGGCTCTCTCGTTTGACCAATACAAAGAAGCAGAAACAACCAAACACGTTCATAGACTTCATCCTTACAAAGGCAAATTTATTCCGCAACTTGTTGAGTATTTTTTGGACAACCATACTGACAATTTCAAGAAAAAAATATATTTCAAGAAAGGTGACATTGTTTTAGACCCATTTGCTGGCAGCGGAACTACTATGGTTCAGGCGTGCGAACTTGGAATGCATGCGATTGGTATTGATGTTTCTGCCTTCAATGCACTCATAGGGAATTGTAAGGTCACGAAATACAACATGGACAACGTCCAAACAGAAATCAGCCTGATAACAAAAGCGCTCAGGGAATTCTTATCAAATTGTCACACACTTGAGTTTGAAGAAAAACTTTTGCAAGCACTTTATGAATTCAACAATAAATATTTTCCCGTGCCCGAATACAAATATAAAGTCAAGCGCAATCAAATTAACGAGGATAAATATGGAGCAGAAAAGGAAAAAGAGTTTTTACCTATCTTCAACAAACTCGTTAAACAATACAATATCAAATTAAGACAGGACAAAGCCGACTCCTTTCTTGACAAGTGGTATTTCCAACACATAAGAGACGAAATTCGATTTGTGTTTGATGAAATCAAAAAGATAAAAAATGCTGACACTAAAAGAATCATAAGTATTATCTTGAGCAGAACTATTCGTTCATGTAGAGCAACAACACACGCCGACTTAGCAACATTGATTGAGCCAATTACAGCAACTTATTACTGCGCAAAACATGGCAAAGTGTGCAAGCCACTTTTTTCTATTCTTAAATGGTGGGAGACTTACACGAAGGATACTGTGAATCGTCTTTCACAATTTGACGAATTGAGAACTCAAACTTTTCAAGTTTGCTTAACTGGTGACAGCAGAACGATTGACATCTTTGGAGAAGTTAAAAAGAAAAATCCTGTTTTTGCAGAATTTGTGAGAGAGCAAAAAATTAAAGGAATATTTTCAAGTCCTCCCTACGTTGGGTTAATTGATTATCACGAGCAGCACGCTTATGCTTATGACCTCTTTGGTTTTAAACGCAAGGATGAACTTGAGATAGGCCCTCTTTACAAAGGACAAGGCAGGGAAGCAAAGCTAAGCTACATAGAAGGAATCGCTGATGTGCTGAATAATTGCAAAAGGTTTTTAGCTGACGACTATGATATATTCCTTGTCGCTAACGACAAATACAATATGTATCCTACCATTGCAGAAAATGCGGGAATGAAAATAGTTAATCAATACAAACGGCCCGTTCTCAATAGGACTGAAAAAGATAAAGGGGCTTATTCAGAAACAATTTTTCATTTAAAAGCGAAATAAAAATATGGACGAAAATAAAATTCTTTATGCTATATCAGTTGAAGATGTGATGAATGTTTCAGAAGAAGTTAATATTCCATTTGATGAAAAAGATTTGCTGTTTATTGAAGACAAAATCGGAGATTTCATGGGAAGTAAATGGAGTGAAGCAATAGAATATGCTTTGCAAGAATTAAAAGGGGGAAAATAATTTTTATGGCTTTAACGAAAAAATACAAAAACCATATTACAGAAACAATAAAAAGTTGTTTGCGGAGCAAGTTTCAGAATTACAAGCCAGAAACAGATAATATGCCGTTTCATTATCGCTTGCTTGGCAAAGATAGGATGGCTTTATTTTCATTTATACAATCGTTAAATACAACTTTTGGAACCTCAATCTACGAGCCTGTTGCAAAAGAGCTCGCAAAGGAAACATTCAAAGAAGTTTACACTCAATTTAAACTTGGTAACGTTATTACGCAGGATGCACAGAATGAAATTCAAAAAATAATGAACGACCTTTCTGTTGGCAGCGATGTAAACAAGGCCGAGGAAGCAGAAAGAATTAGAAAGGCTGCTCAATCAGGTAAATTGAATAAGCTCAAATCGGTAAAAGTAGATTTGTTTCTTGTCTCTAAAGAAGACGAAGTGTTTATGTTTGATTTGAAAACGGTCAAACCAAACAAAGGAGACTTTATTTCTTATAAACGAAATATGTTAGAGTGGTTGGCTGTTTATTTTTACCGGCACTCAACGGTGAAAGTCAACACGCTTATTTCAATTCCTTACAATCCATACGAACCAGAACCATATAAACGCTGGACAATGAAAGGAATGTTGGATTTAAAAGAGGAAGTAAAGGTCGCAGAAGAATTTTGGGACTTTCTTGCTGGCGAAGGTACTTATATTGACCTGCTTGACTGCTTTGAAAAAGCAGGTATAGATTTACGACCGGAAATTGATGAATACTTTGCACGTTACAACAAATAGTAAAAATAAGAATCTTTAAGAGGAGTATTTATATGTGCGATCAGAATTTAAAAACTTTAAAAAGAAAAAAGCTTTATCTTGCAAACTTTGAATTCATCAGCGGGGAATATGGACAACCCTTTGTAAAGCTTTTTTATGCAAAGGGAGTTAGAAATTTAAGGAAGCAGATACATGAATATCTAATTGATTACTATGGTGCAGGAAATACTTCAGAGATTGATGAAAACTATTATTTCTACAGATTTGGTGAAGTTGCGGTGAAACAATATGGTTGGGAAGAAATTACAGACTTAAGACAGCTTACAGATAGACTTCTTTATTCGAGGTGATCTACGAGATTCACAGGATGGTTAAAGGAATTAAAAGAAGGGTATAAAGATTATGATCCCTAAAACTGCCATAATCATCGGAGGCGGCCTTGACTGACATTATCCGCCCATATCTTTTTGAGAGAACACCGGTTGATTTGCTCGATAAGAGGCTTGAGGATGAGACGCGTTATTCTATTGAACAGAAAACCGCTTTAACCGAGATAGAAACTCTTGATAACAAATTGATGCAGCACTTTCATAATAAAGTCAAACTCCAACCGACATTGACACGGAAACTTGTCAGTTTTCAAGCCAATAAACCCAGACCGACCTACCGCTGGTATAAATACAAAGAGGCTTTTTCCGCGTCTCTTATTGAACTTTTGTTGTCCAAATACGGAATTAGATCAGGCAAGGTGCTTGATCCATTTGCAGGGAGCGGCACAGCCCTGTTTGCAGCGAGCGACGCCGGAATTGATGCTGATGGGATTGAATTGCTCCCTGTCGGGCAACAGATTATCCTTGCAAAAAAATGTTTAGAGAGAGAATTTATAAAAGATGATGTTGATAATCTTAAACGTTGGAGGGTTGAGCGACCTTGGCGTCAATCAAAAGTGAGAATACCACTTTCGGAGTTGCGCATTACGAACGGCGCCTATCCAAAGCAGACGCTTGAATTAATAGAGCTGTATATGGGGGGCTGGCAGAGAGAAAACGCCAAAGTTCAGTCTGTATTACGTTTTGCCTTGTTATGTGTGCTGGAGTCAATTAGCTTTACACGAAAGGATGGGCAGTATCTTCGCTGGGATTATCGTTCAGGTCGCAGGCAGGGGACAAAACCCTTCAACAAAGGGGAAATCCTCGATTTCGACAAGGCAATATGCGCCAAAATAAATGAGATTTGCGATGATTTAGAGGCAGGCAAGGATGCCACAGAACTATTTTCCTCAAAAGTTTTACAGGGCGATATAAATCTTTTTTGTGGTTCATGCCTTGATATAATGCCTACACTGCCCGGGAACTTATATAACACAGTAGTGACATCTCCACCTTATTGTAACCGATATGATTATACGAGGACGTATGCATTAGAATTAGCACTTCTCGGTATAGGAGAAGATGAGATAAGCAGGCTTAGACAAGAAATGTTAAGTTGTACGGTTGAAAACAGGGCTAAGGATTTATTAAAAATCAATCCGGAATGGCGAAACGCCATAGCGGTTGCAGACCGACAGGAGTTGTTACAGGCTGTCTTGCATTATCTGGAGGCAGAAAAAGCCGAAGGCCGGTTGAACAACAACGGTATTCCGAGGATGGTGCGCGGCTATTTTTATGAAATGGCCTGCGTTATCGGCGAGTGCGCACGTGTCTTGAAACCAAATGCCCTTTTATTTATGGTAAATGATAACGTGCGTTATGCGGGCGCAAGTATTTCAGTTGATATAATCCTTTCCAATATAGCCGAAAATATGGGATTCCATGTAGAAAATATTCTTGTTTTGCTAAACGGTAAGGGCAACAGCAGCCAGCAAATGGGCAAACATGGACGTGATCCATTAAGAAAGTGTGTTTATGTCTGGAGAAAGATATAGTGGCCAAAAATAAAACGTATCGCAAACATCTTCCCGGTAGTTCAGACCTCGTAACTACTTATGAAGAAGTTAGAGCAGGTTTTGTCGCTCTGGCGCTTGAAAAAAACCGTAGAGCCACCCCTTTTGTGGAGCAGGCGCGCTCTCTGAAATCGGCTGCATCTCAAGTCGAAACTCCTGCGGATCTGCTTAACATTGAAAGCATACAACCTGCCCTTTTGACTGCTTCAGGCGTGTCAGACAAAGCAATAAATTATCTCCTGCCTAAAGACAAGATAGAGGCAATCCAGGGATTGATAGCAAAATACCTCGAACCCGCAGGGCTTGCCTTTGTTGAAGAACTGGTTTTTAGATTTCTGTTGACAAGGGGCGATACCTTGGGTGGTTCAATGCGAAATATAGGCGGGATTATGGGAGAGCGTAAACTGACTCGTGCGACTCTTGCGAACCTTGCACTTGCTAAAATCCCTTATCAGTGGCTTCACTCTGACAGTAAGGAATGGATAATCGGCAAAGAGGACGATGCTGATATAGAACTGTATCTTGCTGCGCTTAGTTGGTCATACAAAGGCAGGGATCGTACTATGGTTTATAACCGGACAGTGCCTTTTGTAGGAAAAAATATAGATTTGTGCCTTCTTGATTGTAAGCTTCAAGAATTAAAAATTGCCTTTACTATTCCCACTCGTTATGTTGCTCTTGGAGAACTCAAAGGAGGTATTGATCCTGCAGGAGCGGATGAGCACTGGAAAACGGCAAGAACATCTTTAACCCGTATACGCAAAGCGTTTTCTGATAAAGGGCTTTCTCCTTATATATTTTTTGTTGGTGCAGCAATCGAAAACAGTATGGCCGAAGAAATCTGGCACCAGTTAGAAGACGGAACATTGAGCAATGCTGCCAATTTGACCAATGCGGATCAAGTTGCATCTTTGTGCGGATGGTTGTGTAGTTTATAAATGGATAAACCTAAAAAAAGGACGGTGTTCTAATAATTGAGTATTGCAAAACCTAACCCCACCATAATCATCGGCGAAATCCAGAAGGTAAATGGGAAAACTAAAAACTATAAGGAGAATTTAAATAATGCCTAATCGCCGTGATGCACTTATCCAAACGTTTACAGAATTGACTGAGCCAATACGGATTGAAGCGGTACGGGCACTGCGTAAGATATCTGAAATAGAGTCAACTAATATTATTTCCAAATTGCCTTCCTCAGTTGAAGATCAGCGCGCAGGAATCGCGTGGGCGATAAGTAGATCTGGTAATTTTGTGCTCGATGATCTTATCAGAACAATGGTAGATGACGATGCACGCCGATGGGCCGCGTATATTTTGGGAATACAGGACAGGGAAAGTTATATTGGAAAAATAGAAGCATTGCGTAATCGCGATCCGGAGGTTTATTTCGCAGTCACTGTTCTATGGAAAATTATTGGCAGTTGGATTTATAAAACGAAGGAATATTGAAATGTTTATATCACTTCCGGAACCATTATATAAAACCCAAATGGGAGAAGCTTATGTTGGCGATTCGCTGGAACTTCTATTAAAACTTCCGGCGGAATCTGTGGACTTAGTAATTACTTCTCCACCTTTTGCGATTCAAAGAGAAAAAGAATATGGGAACAAAAATCAAGCTGATTATGTAGACTGGCTACTTCAATTTGCAGAGCCGGTCAAGCATGTGTTGAAACAGACAGGCAGTTTTGTACTGGACTTGGGTGGAGCCTATGTTAGTGGCAGACCTGTCAGGTCTCTTTACAACTACAAAGTACTGTTACGGTTTTGTGAAGAACACGGTTTCAATCTGGCTGAGGAGTTTTTCTGGCATAATCCTGCCAAGTTGCCTTCGCCTATTGAATGGGTAAACAAGAGGAAAATACGTGCAAAAGATTCAGTCAATACCATTTGGTGGCTTTCAAAATCTGATTTTCCAAAAGCTGACGTGCGTAATGTCCTCTCACCATATTCAGAACGAATGAAAAAGTTATTAGAAGACAGTGAGAGATTCTATCAACCGAAGAAACGACCTTCAGGTCATGATATAAGCTGCAAGTTTTCATCAAGTAATGGAGGAGCGATACCTTCTAACCTTTTACAAATTTCTAACACTGAAAGCAATTCTCAATACTTACGATATTGCAGTGCTGTTGGGGTTAAAGCTCATCCTGCACGATTTCCAGAGAAGCTTCCGGCTTTTTTCATTCAATTTCTTACTGAACCTGGCGATATTGTTCTTGATATTTTTGCCGGATCAAATACAACTGGAGCTGCGGCTGAGCAAGCAGGCAGACGTTGGATTGCCTTTGAAAGAGATAAGAAATATTTGTTGGCTTCAACCTTTCGTTTCATCGATGAATTATCTCCTAATGAACTTATTGAATTTTGGAGTAATGCGATCTCTTCTAAGAACACGATTGAACTCATGAGAAGTCAACAAGAGATGGTTTTAATGGAAGAATCGGCAGAATACAAAGCAAATGGAAGAAGATGGGCTTAAATGGTTTAACATTTAAAAGGAGATTATTTAATGAGCAAAAAATTTATTGATAAAGATACTGGTCTTATTATTGCCTGCCACTTGCCTCAACAACATGACTCAAAGTATATCGTTGTGGTTGTTGATAGAGGGAAGACCGTCGAGATCAATCATTTTGGAACATTAAAAGAATCAAAAAGAATTTTCGAAGAAATAGCTGGTGATTATAGGTATAGACCTCCAAAAATCAATAGTTCTGGCCGATTAGATGTCTCTATATGGAAATGGACAGAAAATAGATACGAGAAGATTGATTACCATTCATAAAAATAAATAAGAGGTGTTCCATGAGATGCACAGGATGTTTTTCAGACTCGTCTGATTCGCCGAGGCGAAAAGGAGTTTGAGGAAGGGGAAAGTAGAAGTATAGAAAATATATGAAAAAATTGAAAGTAGACATTGATGAAATTGCTTTTATAATGGAAACCTCTGATGAATTTAACAGCGCAACTCTTTTTGACACAGAAACAGGCGAAATCATTAGCATTCCTAATGAACTAATGTCAGCAGTAGAATCAGATGATGAAGAAGCACTGCAAGATTTTCCGGATTGGGAGAGGGATTTGATCGGAACTGCAGAAAGTATTGTCAATGATGAAAGCGGACGTTTTGTAGATATACCAAGAAAGCCCTCATATGAGGCTTATGACCTCATGGTTGAATTTGCAAGTTCTGTCACAAACAAGCATTTGAGAGAAAAGCTTGAAATCGCTCTTGACGGCAAAGGCGCTTTCAGGAGATTCAAAAATGTAATTTCAGACTATCCTGAGGAAGAAAAGAGATGGTTTGCTTTCAAAGATAAAAGAATGCGAGAAGAGGTCATAGAATGGCTTAATGACCTTGGGATTGAACCAGAACAAGATTAAATAAAAAGGAATACATGAAATTGAAAATTACCACAATCATCATAGGACTCAATATATGCCACTACCTGAGATAACTGAAGACAAGATTAGCAGTCTTGCATCTGGAACATCTCTGACCAAAGGATACAGCTATTTTCATAATGGGTCTGTTGTGAAATTATGGATAGAGAATGGTGCTTACAAGGCTCATGTTGAGGGAAGTGAACTCTATACCGTAACTATCTCTGAAAAGAAAGGTGATTTACAAGCTGACTGTACGTGCCCTTATGACTGGGGAGGAGCCTGCAAACATATTGTAGCTGCAATGCTTGCAATTGTTCATGACAAAGCTATAAAGAAGCATAAAAAGAACACAGAGGATATAAAAACTCTGATAGAGAATGTAGATGCCGGAAGATTGAAAACATTCCTTTTTGAGATATTGAGCGGCGACGCTGCTCTCATGGAGGACTTCAAAATATTTGCAAAAGGGAAAAAAGAAACAGCAAATACATCAGAAAAGTACAAAAAAGAGATACTCTCGCAGTTTAATAAATTAAAGGGCATAGAATATTATTATGATGATTATCATGATTCCTATGAACACCCGATCAGTAATATTTTAGACGAATTTTCAGAAACCGCTGAAAAGTATGCCTCTCAGGGAAATTATAAAGAGACTATAAAGATATATCAGGGCATTTGTGATGCCTGTATCGAAAGTCTCAGGAACGAGAGACTGGAAGATTTTTATGACGATATCCATTACGCTGCTGAACAAGCCGTTGATTCGATGTCTGATCACATCAGAAACCTTTCTCTTTCAATAAACGACAAAAAGCCATACCTTGACTATCTCCTTCAAGCTTATAATACGTTTCTGAATAAAGAGGTTTTCAGGGCAGTCTTCCCAAAAGTTATCAATACTACTGAAGAAGCTGACTATGTTCTTGGCAAACACATTGATTTGATTCCTCCTATTATATTGAACCTCCTGATAGTAAAAGGCGAGCCTGAATCGGTGTCCTCTTTTGGTGAGAAGCATTATAAAGAACATCCGGAAATGGCAGTCCCTTTGTCAGCTTTTTATCTGAAACGCAATATGAGAGATAAGGCTATAGCTACCGCCGAGAAAGCAGTTGAGATACTTCAGGGCAAAGGGAGGGATTTCCATTTCGGTTTTCCCCTGTCTGATCATTTAAAAGAATTAAGAGAGTTTCTTGACGGATGTTACAGACCCGAAAACGATTATGCAAAGATTCTGGAAAACCTTATTATGCTTATCTTCGAGGAAAGGGGAATCGTTTATTACAAGAAACTGAAAAAAGTCATAAAGACTGAAGAGGAAAACGAAACAATTATTGAACGATTGGAAAAACTCCTTAATGATGATTATGACCTGCTTTTTAAAATTTATTCTATCGAAGATGATTATGAAAGAATGTTGAAGCTTGCTAAAAAAAGTATTCATTTTGATGTTTTTAATCTGATAGTTAAGAAACTTCGCGACAGATATCCCGGGGAATGCTTTGAGCTCTATAAAAAGAAGATAAATACTTTTGTAGAGGATGTAAAGAAGAGAGATGCATATCACCAGGCAGCTTACTGGTTAAAGCTCATGAAGGAAATCCCTGGAACACAAGACAAGTTCAGAAAGTACATTGAACACTTGAGAGAAAAATACAGGAGACGACCTGCATTTATTGATGAGATAAGAGGGATATGAAAGCTAATACGGTCATAATCATCGGCGATAGATGAAGGAAGAATGAATAGATTAAAAACCATAGGAGAATTTTAAAAGCGGAAGAGGGATTTGAACTTCGCATTACTTGGCATTGAGACGGAGAAATTAAACAAGAACGCTAAATATTTGGAGGATATTTAAATATGTTTGAAGAAAATGAGGAATTAAACAGAGTTTGCATGAATTGTTGCAGTTATTATCCAGCCGATAATTCCCTGTCTGATGAGGGAATATGTCTTAATGATGAAGCTTTTGAGCCATATGTTGATGAAATCATTGAAAATAACAATTATGAATGCTGCAGGGAACTTATTAACAAATTGAAATTTGACGGAAATAAAGAGGCATGCAAAGATTTTGAGCCTGCCCAAATTATGGAAATTGATGAAGGGATCGCTCAAAGCATAAGGGAATTAAAAGACAATAACGACTTGAATGCGGAATCGTTAAAGGAATTGCTGCTTATAGAAGCATTAAAAAAGATTGATTGGAAAAACCATCCCGTTGAATCATATATCGAATTATTACAGAGCGGGAACCTGGAAGATATCAGAAGCGGCGTCAATTCGCTTGGTGGGTTGATAGCCCGTGGAAATGATAATGCCTTTATTGCCCTGTTAGATTATTTTAAGAAACTACCGCCAGCCCAAAATTTAGAAGAAGTTTATTTAAAGATAGACGTCCTCGAAAAATTGAACTACAGAAATAGAAAAGAAGAAATATTTGATTGTCTGATTGATAAACTCTATAAAACGCCGTCTAACAATACTACAAAAAGTCTGATTCTAAAGATTTTCAGGATAATGGAATCAATCCCCCTTGCCGTGAAAAGAGAACAATTGGGAAAGATGTTAAAAGACAAGAGATTTACATACAAATTAAAGAAAAAAATGAAGGGCATGTTGTATACGAAGTGCTATGAAGAATGATAATGAATCCTAAAACCACAACTATAATCATCGGCGACAGCCGAAATATGGAGGAGATGAAGGATGAGAGCGTGCATCTTATCATTACCTCTCCTCCTTACTGGCAACTAAAAGACTATGGCAATGGGAGCCAGATAGGGTTTAATGATAGCTATGAGGATTATATAAACAACCTTAATCTTGTCTGGGAAGAGTGTTACAGGGGTTTACATAAAGGTTGTCGTTTGTGCGTAAACATCGGCGATCAATTTGCACGGTCAGTCTATTATGGCAGATACAAAATCATTCCAATAAGAGAAGAGATAATTAAGTTCTGCGAAACGATTGGATTTGATTACATGGGCGATTATATGGGGGTTCAGATATGAATGAATCAATTGTTCAATGGACGTTACTGAATAATATGAGGTTCCTTTCTGACACTTTGAACTTTCAAATAGCCAGAAAAAGAGGACAGGAAATTACCACAGATTTTGGCAGGATAGATTTTATCCTGGAAGATGTTAATAAGAATCAATTAATCGTTGAATTGGAAACTATTCTCGATAGTAAAAATAAGTTGGATTACTGTTTTACGCAGATTTTAGATTATAAAAATATAAGATTTGCTGAAAACACAGGGTATTGTATTCTTTATGCTCTTGAAACTGATAAAAAAGTAAGAAATACAATTGAATCTTTCGGCTCAAGAAACGATATCTTAATTAGAGCTTATTCTCTAGATAAAGTCAAAAGTCTTTATAAAGATACTGTTGAGCGTTTGAGTTTAAGTTTTGGGCTTGTCCTGCCGAAACCTTCCAATTATACAATTTGCTATTTGAGATGGCTAAATAAAATACTTAAGCCTTTTTACGACTACTCAAAAGAAAAACTAAAACCAGAAGAGTTAGCAAAATATTTTACATCACCCCAGACTACTAATTTCAGATGTTATTTAAGACTCGCCTTAGATTTTGAAATGATAAAAGAACATAATAATTTATTTGTTCTAACTCAGAATGGTAAAGATTATATTGGCAACTTTAACCCTGACATTGATTCCGCTATAAATCTATCCGCTGTAAATTTAACTAATGAACAGAAAAAAGTTTTATTGAAAGCGATTACAAACGGAAACTGGACTACTCATAAAGTCAACGTTTACTGGTTCTTAAGGTTTATTGAAGTTACAAATGGCGACTGGCTACCAAACCTTAAAGAGTTTGACAAATCGTATCTTGACATTGTCAACAGTTTATTCGGTGTTAAGTATAAAACCAGAACAATGTATGAGTTCTTAAATTTTGCATGTAATTGGTGTATGGAGATAGGTTTAGTAGAAAGGATTAAGTCAGATTTTAATTATGACAGGGTATTTTTAACCCCGTTAGGGATAGAGATCAATAATATATTCAGTCTTGACTTGCAGATCAAGAAAAGCAGGCTTAATTTAAACTTTAAGTACTTGGAATAAATCAAGAAAAAATTGTGGGGTCAATTACTAAAAATGGAAGACGATTTAGATTTCCTCAAAGAATTCCCAAAAGATGATAGCGATATGTTTATCGTATATGAATGTTTCACTTTTGATAATTTTTTCCGACTTCTGTTAAAAGCAGATTTTGATCATGAAGATGCCTTAATGTTTATGCTTGCTCATTGTTCAATGAGTGCTTATGTGTTTCAAGAACGACTCCATAATAAAAAGTACAGAAAGCTTTCTGCAGACGATGCATTGTCTCCAGACGAGGCTGCTCGTAGAGCAAAGGTTATATATGACATGATGGAGATAAGCGGTTATTTCTCAACATGATTACTTACAATCTTTATAAACTCCTTAAACAAGAACTTAAAAACGGCTCAAGTGATCTTGTGACAAGGCCGTCGGGGCAGATTATAAGAAATCGTATTGAGAAAGATATCGGAAAAGAGAAAGACGGGGAAATTATTGCCCTTGATTTCTCAAAGGTCGGGATAATTGATTATTCATGCGCTGATGAGATTGTGGCGAAACTTGTTTCAAGGCTTTTGAGCGGAGAATATGGGGATAAATATATTATTCTCACAGGTCTAAATGAAAACCAGAAGGAAAATATTGAGGTTGCTCTTGAAAGAAAAGAGCTTGCAGTTATGGCAGAGATGGGAAATGGCAAAAGAATACTTATCGGGAGTCTTAATAATTATCTCAAAGAGACCTTGAATCTGATTCTAAAAAAGAGCAAAATTACAGCCAGTGAGCTTTCAAAGACTATGAAGCTTGAGGCTAATACAAGCGGCACACGGTTATTGAATCTTCATAAAAAAAGACTTGTAAAGAGAATAGATGAAATCAGAAATGGAGGCAGAGTCTGGATATATGAGAAGATTTAATCTTGGAAGGGAATCTTTATGGAATTAATAGCATACATAACCATTGGCATAATAATTGGAGGAATTTGTGCATGGCTTATTACATCTTATCGCCATTCTAATCAGATTACCGAAATCGAGAAAAGGGCGAGTGGTGCTGAGGCAATTGTCATTGAACTAAGGCAGCAGGTTCAGCAGAAGGATACAGAGATAAACCAGATAAGAGACGAGCTTGATGCTGAAAGCGAATTGAGGGCACGACTTGAAGAATCCCAGAAACATCTTCAGGAAGAAATAGAACGATTTAAAGAGATGGAGAGTAAACTCAGCGAAACATTTAAATCTCTTTCTTTTGATGCCCTCTCTAAAAATTCCGAAGAGTTCCTGAAACTTGCGGAGAAGGCATTCGAGTCTAAAACCGCTGAAGGGAAAAAAGAACTTGAAAGCAAAAAAGAGCTTATAGACCAGAATATCGAGTCAATAGGAAAAACCATGTCTGAGGTTCAGAGAAGAATTGAGGAAGTTGGTAAGGTAAGTGGTGAGAAGTTCACAGAGGTCTCAACTCTTATTAAAAAACATGAAGAAGTTACCTCTAAATTGAAAGATACGACTGAGAGGCTTGGTAATGCTCTTGCGAGTTCCAAAAAAAGAGGCGAATGGGGTGAGCGGATGGCAGAAGATATCATAAGGCTTATAGGAATGGTAGAGGGTGTAAATTATATAAAGCAGAAGACCTTGGATAGTTCAGCAGGTAGGCCCGATTATACTTTTTTCATGCCGAACAATTTGAAGATCAATATGGATGTAAAGTTCCCGGTTGATAATTATATACACTATCTTAATGCTGAATCTGAGCATGACAGGAAAAGATATAGAGATGAGCTTTTAAAGAATACAAAGGTTATGATTAAACAGTTAACAACACGCGATTACATTAATCCCGCAGAAAATACTGTTGATTATGTGATCATGTTTATTCCGAATGAACAGGTTTACAGCTTCATAAATGAAGCAGATATAACAATAATGGATGAAGCACTCAAACAAAAGGTTATTCTCTGTTCCCCCTTTAGCCTTTATGCAGTGCTTGCAGTAATAAGGCAGGCAATCGAAAACTTTAACCTTGAGCGGACTGCCTCTGAAATATTGAAATTACTAAGCGAATTCTCTAAACAGTGGAATGCCTATAAAGACAAATTCAGGATTATGGGTGAAAGACTGGATGCTGCCAAAAAGGAATATGACTCACTTATCACTACAAGAAGTAATATGCTCGAGAGACCTCTAAAGAAAATAGATGAAATAAGAAAGCAAAAAGCTATTGATATTGATGAAAATATAAAACTTGATGAAACAGCTCTGCTTTGATAACGTTATGAAGAATAAGCATTTCTTTGTATATAGGACATATTAAGGTTGGGTAGTCTTTTTAGGTAATATAAAAACAATTTTTAGTAGGAGGGCGTTATGTCAGAAAAATTAAGTCATGAGGAGTTTGTAAGAAAGGCAATTGTCAGTTTGAGGAAAGAAGGTTATAAGGGGATCCATACTGTATACTCCGGATTTAATAATGCCTTCAAGAAATATTTTGAAGGCGAAAACCCTGTGGAGGCAACAAACAAATTAGCCCATGAAGGGAAGGTAATAATAAGACCTGTAAAAGGCGGGGTGATGCTGTACCTGCCGGAAGAAGCACCTGCATCCCAAAGCCTGGGTGATGATGCTTTAAAAAAGATGGGTCTTGAATGATGTCCAGGATTCTCAAGGAAGTTATGAAATAGGCTCTACACCTATAGAGCGCAACCATTCGATGATTTTCCTTTTCATCGCCTTTGCATTAAAACCATGCCATCTTTTCCTTTCCTTTGGATAATCAATCAGGACATCCTTGAACCTCCTGAATGCACCCTTTCCATTAAGGGCATTTGAAAGTTCTTCTCTGAGTAATCGATTCTCAACTGTCTCTATAAATTCAGCCATGGATTTATATGCCATAGTAGGTCCTCTTTCCGGAATGCGGACATATCGTCCTTCTTCATCAAGGAGGATTTCCAATGCCAGTTCAACCTCGTCTTCCATCCAGACAGGCAGGTCCGGTTCTTCGTCAAATTCTATATACTCTATTTCATCCCCTATCTCATCAGAATCACTATCATATAATCTCGATTTAACCTCGTTTAGAATTTCCTCTGAAAAGGCTATGACCTCGCCTGTCACCATGTCAAGGAAGTAATCGAATGTATCCCTTGAGACATCCTCCATAGCCTTTTGGATCTCGTCAAAATTTACTTTCTGTTTTTTCACCTGAACTGATTTTTAAGTAATCTCCCCTCACCCCTCTTTATAAAAGAGGGGAAAATTATTATTATTCTCACATACCTTTCTCCAGTCACAGTCTCCACAATATTCTTTCGACCATTCACGGAATATCAGTGGAATCTTTTCCCCTATATCCAGCCACTTAACTCTCCACCGGGTTTTCAATCTTAGTAATCTTAGCGCCATTCTGTCCATTTCTCTTATCTCAGACTCGGCATCTTCTTCATAAAGGCACATTTTCCTCATAAGATACGGGCACATTTTGCAAACGTCATCAGCCCCCTGGCAAACCTCTATCTCCTCTCCATCCTCCACTCTATTCAAAATTTTCTTGAGGTTTTCAACAAATTCAGGATTATACCCCTCCCCTCTGAAGAAATGAAGGCATATGAGGTGATGGCCTCTTAGTTTTATGGTTGGCTTTTGGAGGCTCACTTGATTAAAGGATCTTTTATACCTGCCTCTTTAAATCCCTTTGCCCTGAACACACAACTGTCACATAAACCGCATGGAACATAGCTTTCACCCCCTCCTTCACCCTCCCCCCTCGAGGGGGAGGGAGGGGTGGGGGGGGCTGTGTTCTGTATTATATGTCCTAAATTTTGTTTTTTCTGTGGGTCATAACAACTCCATGTCAATGAATAATCAAGTCCAAGTTCAACACCTTTCCTAATTATTTCTGATTTTTTCATAGAGATCAATGGTGCCCTTATCATAAACCTTAATCTGCCCTCGACAGTTGTCTTAGTAGCAAGGTTTGCCATGTCTTCAAATGCCCTTAGATACTCCGGCCTGCAATCAGGATAACCACTATAGTCTATGACATTCGCCCCTATAAAAATATTCTCTGCCCCGAGAACCTCTGCCCATGCAATAGCAAAGGATAAAAATATAGTGTTACGCGCAGGGACATAGGTAACAGGAATAACAGAACCCAGACTTTCACCCCCTCCCTTACCCTCCCCCCTCGAGGGGGAGGGATGGGTGGGGGGGACTGTATTCTGTATTCTGTCTTTTGGCACTTCTATCTCCGATGTTAAGGCAGAGCCTCCAATTTCTCTTAAGTCAAATCTTATAATGAGATGTTTTTGGGCTCCAATGGTTGATGCAACTAATCCCGCAGACTCAAGCTCTCTTTTATGCCGCTGGTTATAATCAAAAGTCAGGGCGTATAATTCATGCCCTTCAGATTTTGCAACTGCAAGTGCGGTTGAAGAATCAATTCCACCACTGAGGAGAACAACAGCCTTACTCATAAATATTTAATGATGCATGATACAAAAATATCTTTAAAAGAACCCTTTTCATTCTCGCTGCCCTATTTTCCTTTCAGTGCCCTTTATAAGCCTCTGGATATTATCCCTGTGCCGTATAAAGATAAGGATTGTAATAAGGATAGCAGTAAACAGTTTTTCTCTGCCATCAAAGAATAAGATGTTTATTGGCAGGAGGCCAAACGACACAAGTGCTCCCATGGATGAATATTTTGTAAAAATAACAACCACCAACCATATTATAAATGTAAAAAGAGCTATTTGTGGAGAGTAAATGCTAAGGACACCGAGACTTGTGGCGACGCCCTTACCTCCCCTGAACCCTAAGAATATAGAAAAATTATGCCCTAAGATTGCTGAGAAGCCGACAAGACCTTCATAAACTGGTCCTGCCCCAAGATACCTTCCTATCGCAATCGCTGCGGTACCTTTAAGTACATCTCCGAGAAGGGTTAACGCAGCTGGCCATTTCCCGAGAGACCTCAACACATTTGTTGCACCTATGTTTCCACTCCCGACTTTTTTAAGGTTAACCCCTTTAGCCTTTGCTATTATTATACCAAAGGGAATTGAGCCGAGAAGAAAGGCAGTAATAAAAAGTAAAATATATTTAATCATATCTTTCTCCAGAAAGATACCGTATACTGGATTCCTGAGACGATAGATAGGACAAGTGCTATCCAGATAAGGACCAAACCAACATCATAAAAATCAATACCAAAAATACTTCCCATAAGTATAAGGCAGAGGATTGCGGTTATCTGAGTAAATGTCTTTATCTTCCCTCCCATCTCAGCAGGAATTACTATATCCTTTGAAAGGGCAACTGCCCTCAACCCAGTTACAAGGAATTCTCTTACAATGATGATTATCGCTATCCATGCAGGCAGTTTTCCCATATCAACAAGCACAATCAGGGCAGATATTACTAAGAATTTGTCAGCAATCGGGTCGAGTATAATCCCGAATTTTGTTATCTCACCTGAACGCCTTGCAAGATATCCATCGAGAAAGTCAGTCATTGAGGCAATACCAAATATAAGAGCACCAAATACAGGATGCAGGTAAACCGTAAATATAAAAACCGGAATAAGGACAATCCTGCTTAGAGTTAGGACTGTTGGGATATTAAGTCTTAGAGTACCCATCTATAATGCCCTGCCAGAGCCCTTTTGCCTTAAGGAGAAAATCGCACACCTCCCTAACTGCTCCCCTGCCACCCATCTTTTTAGTTATCATTTTTGCAACAGCCTTAACCTCATCATCAGCATCTGCAACAACAACTGGAAACCCGGACCTCTTTAAAAGGGGGATATCAACAATATCATCGCCTATATATGCTATTTCACTATCGGTAACAGAGTATTTTTCAGAAAGCTGTCTATAGGCAACTTCTTTGTTAAAACACTTCTGGAATACCTCTGTAATTCCGAGCTCATGAGCCCTTCTTTCAACAATCTTTGAATGTCTGCCTGTAATTATGGCGACCTGAATCCCTGCCCGTATAAGCATTTTTATACCGTGTCCATCACGCACATGAAAAGACTTGAACTCATTGCCCTCGTTGTCAAGTATGATACTGCCGTCTGTGAGCACACCGTCAACGTCAAGGATAAGAAATTTGATGCTCTTGGCGATTTTAAGAAGTTCTCTCTCTGTGATGCTTTTCAACTCTTCCCCCGCAAAAGTATATCAAAGAAGTTAAGAAAAGTCATTGACAAACATCATTTAGAGAAACTCAACACAGTAGAGATATGACCTGACTCTATATATTATCTCCAGACAAAATTTAAATAGGAGACTGAAATTAAAAATGATATAATTAACCTATGTTCAGATTTATGAGAATTTTAGTAACTTTAATTTTTTGTATCCTCTTATTGTATCTTTTTCCATCCATCGTATTATCAGAAGTAATAGTCCCTGATATGATTGTACTTAATGGTAAAGAGATTATGCTCAGTGCTGAAACAAAGGGAAAACTTTTCGCCAAAGGCGGTGAGGTTGTAGAGTTTTTTGTTGATGGGAAATCCATCGGCAAGAGACTTTCAGGCGGAGATGGTTTTGCGTTCAAACAATTTATCCCTCAAAAGTCTGGCTTGCATCAAATAACTGTAAAGTCAGGAAAGGATAAAGGTAATGGATTGCTCCTTTCCTTAAAAAGGGGGGAGAGGATGGTCTTTATTGATGTAGGGGGCAGTCTGTTTGAAGGACTATTTTCAAAAAAACCCAAAACAGGGAGTCAGAAGATAATAAAGAAAATTTCGAGTAGGTTCCCGATTGTATTTCTTCAGACAGAACTCCTAAGTATAAAAGCTATCAAGGCATGGCTGAAAGAAAATGGGTTTACAGATTTACCTGTGATTCCATGGAGACAGGGTATGATATTTGATGAGATAAAAGAAAAAGGTCTAAAGATTAAAGCCATAATAGGAAGCCAATCTGTTATTGAATCTGCAAAGGCATACAACAAACCTAAATCATTCAGCTTTGAGGAAGTAGAGGATGCAGAGGAGGTGAAGGATTGGGAAGAGATTGGGAAAAAGTTGAAATAGTTAATTAGTCGGGACAATGCAGACATTGTTCAAAAATTTATTTAACTTGATGGGTTATTGAAAATATCTTTATTCGTTATATCCACTAAAATATATCTGGGACCATCACTTAGAGGTAAATTAAGGTATCAAAAAATAAATTTTTCACAACATCTGCATCGTCCAACTGCATTATTCACTATGGTTCACATTGACAGAACTGTCACTAAAAATAAATAATTAAATATGTTAAGACGTTATAACTCTTTCGGATCATATATAAAGAAACTATTCGGTACGACTGTTTGCAAGGTGAATGTAGACGCAGGCTTCACATGTCCAAACAGGGATGGAACAATCAGTACCTCAGGCTGTATCTTCTGTAACAATGATAGTTTCAGACCGGGTTCATGTACGCCAACCTTATCAATAACTGAGCAGATCAAAAATGGTATCACATATATCAAGAAAAGATATAAAGCTGAGAAGTTCCTCGTTTACTTTCAGCCATATACAAACACCTATGCCCCTGTTGATGAATTAGAGCGTCTTTATCTGGAGGCATTATCTGAACCATTTGTTATAGGACTTGCTATCGGCACAAGGCCTGATACTGTGGATGAGGAGAAGATTGCACTTCTTGAGACACTATCAGAGAGATACTTTATCCTGATTGAGTATGGTATGCAGTCAATCTATAAAAAAACTCTTGAGTTCATAAACCGCGGCCATGACTATAATACATTCCTTAAAGCGATTGATCTAACGAAGGACAGAGGCATATTTATTGGCGCACACGTTATAGCCGGATTTCCAACAGAGACAAAAGAAGAGATACTTTTAATGGCTGATGAGGTCTCGCATATCCCGATTGATTTTCTCAAGATACACCAGCTTCAGGTGGTAAAAGATACACCACTTGAGGACATATACAGCGAGAATCCATTTCATGTCTTTGAATATGAGGAATATCTCGAATTTGTCACTGAATTCATTGAAAGGCTTTCTCCTCGAATGGTTTTGCAGAGGCTGTTTGCTACTGCACCTGATAATATTTTGATAGCACCGCGCTGGGGAAAAAGCAGACAGGAAATTTTAAGAGACATAGAAAAAAGACTTGAATTTAAAGACACCTATCAGGGTAAAAATATGAAAGTTCATGTACGAATATAAGTAAGAAGGGTATCTGTTACCACTTGTCCCCAAACTAAACGTCATCAAAAGAGAGTGATTCTTAAGTGAAAAAAATAATTGCTGTTATAGGCGGAAGGAGAGTTGAAAAGGCACTCCTTTTAGAAGCTGAAACAGTTGGGAGGTTAATTGCCAGAAGGGGAGCAACCCTTGTATGCGGAGGTCTTGGAGGAGTCATGGAGGCTGCCTCAAAAGGCGCAAAATCAGAGGGTGGGCTTACTGTTGGGATTCTTCCCCAGAATGATTCAAAAGAGGCAAATGAATATATTGATATCCCTATAGTAACTGGATTAGGTATCGGCAGAAATGTTATTATAGCCCGTACAGCAGACGCCCTTATAGCAGTAGGCGGCGAATACGGCACTCTTTCTGAAATTGCTTTTGCATTACAGGTGGGGAAATCGGTAGTAGGTGTCAGAACATGGGACGTAAAGGGTGTCGTCATCGCTGAAAATGCAGTTGATGCAGTAAATAAAATTTTCGAACTTTTAGAATCTTAGGTTTTTAGCTATTAGCTGTCAGCTATCAGCTATCTTCCGTGCCCCCTTAGCTCAGTAGGATAGAGCACAGGTTTCCTAAACCTGGTGTCGCAGGTTCAATTCCTGCAGGGGGTACCATAATCTTTTCTTCTGCATGGACTATTAGTTTCCTAAATCCCGATGCCTTCTGGATTCGATTCCTTGACTTCCATATGACTAAATAGTAGTTTATTATACCTGAAAGGAGATGCAGTAATGCTTGATGCAAGGTTTGTTAGAGAAAATATTGATATTGTAAAAAAATCTCTTGAAAACAGAAATTATATACTTCCTCTTGATGAGTGTTTAACAATCGAGGGAAAAAGGCGCTCTCTTCTAAGAGAATCGGAGGGACTCAGGAACAGAAGAAATGTCGTAACTGATGAAATAGCTATATTGAAAAGCAAACAACAAGATGCTTCAGGGCTTATCGAGGAGATGAAAGGTGTTTCTCATAGGATTAAGGAACTTGACGATAAAATCAAGATTCTGGAGGGAAATATAAATGACTTTCTATTGAATATTCCTAATATTCCCCATGAATCCGTACCTGTTGGAAAAGACGAAGCAGAGAATGTAGAAGTGAGAGGATGGGGTGCACCGAGGCTTTTTGATTTTGAGCCCTTGAATCACTGGGATATTGGTGAAATGCTTGAGATTATTGACTTTGAAAGGGCGTCGAAGATTGCAGGGGCACGTTTTTCTTTAACAAAAGGGCTTGGTGCAAAGCTCGAAAGGTCATTGATGAATTTTATGCTGGATCTGAATACATCGAAGGGGTATAAGGAGGTCTTTCCACCGATTATTGTCAACAGAGAGAGTATGACAGGTACTGGACAATTACCGAAATTCGAGATGGAGCTTTTCAGAATAGCTGATCCCGAGTTCTATCTTATACCAACAGCAGAGGTGCCGGTAACAAATATACATAGAGATGAAATACTGAGCGAGAAAGATCTGCCAATTTATTACACTGCATATACACCCTGTTTTAGACGCGAAGCAGGCTCATATGGAAAGGATGTAAGAGGTCTTATCAGACAGCATCAGTTCAATAAGGTAGAGCTTGTTAAATTTGTAAAACCGGAAGACTCTTATAACGAACTTGAATCTCTGACCAAGGATGCTGAGGATATTCTTCAAAAATTAGAACTTCCATATAGAGTCGTAGCTCTTTGTACAGGGGATTTAGGGTTTGCTGCTTCAAAGACATATGACCTTGAGGTATGGCTTCCGGCCCAGCAGAAGCACAGGGAGATTTCCTCTTGCTCGAATTTTACTGATTTCCAGGCAAGAAGAGCGAATATACGATTCAAGAGAGAAGGGAAAAAGGGTACAGAATTTGTCCATACACTGAATGGCTCCGGCCTTGCTATAGGCCGCACACTTGTGGCGGTCCTCGAAAATTACCAGCAGAAGGACGGAAGTGTGATTGTCCCTGAAGTACTCAGGCCATATATGGGAGTGGAGGTAATAAAGTAAATTCCGTGACCATTCGTGAGCAAACAGAGGAGATTGAAAAGAAGACCTTGCATCCAGGGGCTTGCCTGAGCTCACAGAGCAAAGGCAGGTTACGGCCTGAAAAAGAAGGAGAAATCAGGGCATGCTTTCAGAGGGATAGAGACAGGATTATACATTCAAAGTCTTTCAGGAGACTAAAGCACAAGACCCAGGTATTCCTTGCACCAAAGGGTGATCATTACAGAACTCGCCTTACTCATGTGCTTGAGGTATCACAGATAGCAAGGACAATAGCAAGGGCATTAAGATTGAATGAAGATTTAACAGAGGCAATAGCATTAGGCCATGACCTTGGGCATACGCCATTCGGCCATGCAGGTGAGGCTATTTTGAGAGAGATACACCCCGGAGGGTTTGAACACTATAAACAGAGTCTCAGGGTTGTTGATTTCCTTGAACAGGGCGGTAAGGGGTTGAATCTTACCTATGAGGTAAGAAATGGGATAGTCAAGCACTCAAAGGGAAAGGGGCTTATAATCCCCGAGAACAAGGCAGATAGGGCAGATACACTTGAGGGTCAGGTAGTGCGCGTCTCTGATATCATAGCGTATGTAAACCATGACCTTGACGATGCGATGAGGGCTGGTGTTATTAAGAAGGCGGACATACCAAAAAAGATTACCAAGGTTCTCGGCGATACCCATTCAAAAAGGATAGACACGATGGTAAAAGACCTTATATACCACTCAATAGGAACTGACCTTGAAGAGCTCTGCATGAGTGATGATGTTTCATCTGCCACATATATGCTCAGGGATTTTCTCTTTGATCATGTCTATGAAAGCGACAAGATAATTAAAGAATTCAAAAAGGCAAAAAAGATTTTGCGTGATTTATATGCCTACTACCTTGAGCATATCGAAGATATATCTATTGATGTACCAACTGAAAAAAAGATAAATACGCATCGTGTGGTGTGTGACTTTATTGCAGGGATGACAGACAGATTTGCGCTAATGACATACGAGAGGCTCTTTTTACCCCAGCAATGGACAGTACTTTGATTAGATTTTAACAACCTAAACAATTGTGAATACCTCTTCATTGTTACAAGCCTTCGGGCTATTCAACAGGTTTCTGGGTTAAAGAAGGTACAAATGGTACCCTTCTTCCTGCCTTACCAAAGATGCTCTGGGCCTTATAGAGATTTACCACAGGGGTTCATCTGGCAGACCTCGTAGGCCAAGGGTTTCTTCTAAGAAGACATTTCGTACTACTGATTCAGACTATACCATACTTCTATTAACAGACCGTATGGATTTATCTATGGAATATAATTTTTTATTTCTTTTTGTACAGAATCTTTTTTAAATATATCAAAATACCTTGCATATACAATCAGGTTTTCTAACTCTGTAAGATCAGGGTCAAGATTATCATCCTGGGGCATAACACCTATTCGTGCTTTTATCTGACTTGGGGACTCAGTTACAATGTTCATACAATTAATTGTAGCACCTTCGTCTTCTTTTCAATAGATTCGGAATTGCGCCGTGTAATCAGAAATCCTGAAAGCATTCGGGACGACAAGCAGGAATGACGACGGGATGGAAGAATTGCGACCTCCTCGCAATCTATTTTTGACAAATGAGACACAGAAAGATTATTTTTATGTAATATAGTAGAAAGAGAAAATAATATATGCTATTAATCTTTAAATATCTTTAAAAATTATATAAGTTTCCAGGATTGTATTACAGAATATTTTACATGACACACCCCTTAATCCCCTCTTATTAGAGGGGAAAAAAGAGGTAAACTCCCCTCTATCAAGAGGGGCTGGGGGTGTGTGCATTTTTAAGAACTAATCATTGAAACAGAGTTCGCTATGAATAAAGGATTAAGAATTACACTATCTTTACTGGTTCTCATCTTTATTTTCTCCTGTGCTCCGAGGGAGATTCAGCCGCCTCCGAAACCGGCCAAAATTGCCATAGTTCTTGGTGCAGGAGCCTCTAAAGGATTTGCACATATAGGAGTGCTAAAGATACTTGAATCTAATAAAATCCCTTTACATATGATAATCGGCACAAGTGCAGGGAGTTTTGTCGGTTCTCTTTATGCTTATGGATATAATGCATTTGAACTTCAGAGGCTATCCTTCGCCATAGAAAAAGATGAGATTATTGACTTAACAATCCCTGATAACGGTTTCATAAAAGGAGAAAGGCTCGAAGGATTTATAAATCGTATGCTGGAAAATACGCCGATGGAAAAGTTGAAGATTCCTTTTTATGCTGTTGCAACCGATATTAAGAGCGGCAGAGAAGTTGTATTTGGAAGCGGCAATACAGGTACTGCTGTTAGGGCAAGCTGCTCAATCCCGGGAATTTTCAGGCCCGTGAATATTTCAGGAAGGATGTATGTTGACGGTGGGGTTGTAAGTCCTGTAGCTGTAGAGGCGGCAAGAAGGCTCGGGGCCGATGTAGTCATAGCCGTAGATATATCAAGTGATGTTGATGAATCTGTCCCAAAAGGGACAATTGATACAATTCTTCAGTCGATAAGTATTATGTATTCAAAACTTTCGGCTATCCAGCTTGCAAAAGCAGATGTCGTAATAAAACCAAAGGTCGGTTATATAGGGGGTGCTGATTTTTCAAAGAGGCATGAGGCCACACTCGAGGGTGAAAAAGCAACACTCGAGGTCTTACCAAAGATACAGGAGATAGTAAATAAATTAAGACAGGAAGGAAGGCTGAATTAGCGGGTAAAAATATTGTTCAACAAATCCCCCTTAATCCCCCTTTGCTAAAGGGGGATTAAGGGGGATTACTTTTAATCTTACTATTTCCCCCCCATAGGCATTGCTAACTTTTTCAATTGCTCCTTTGAAAGCGGTGTGCCGTATCCGGCATAATGCAGTACAGGCGCCTCAGGATTCTCGATAGGCACCCATTTCCCGTTTTGATAATCATGATATACAAAATCATATGTCACACCTTCAACTATAGGGATAATACCCTTTGACTGTTTCACTCCTTTATTTTCGAGCCAGGTCATATTAAGCTTACCTTTTTCAACTTGCTTTACATTCTCGGTATCGTGGCAATCAACACATTTCCTTCCCTCTTTCATAACAGAGTGGCTGAACTGCGGGGCAAACATCAGGAATGTTTTATTATCTTTTACTACAAATGTCTGCATATTCGCTGATGTAACCTTGCCGTTATAATTCATCAAAAAAACCCAGCCTGAAAGTGGGATGGCAACACGCTTACCCTCTTTAACAAGCGTTTCAAAGTGGCAGTTGGAACAACTGGCGACATGGCGCACATGACAGGATTCACAGCCAAGCTTATCTCGATGGATTTTATGCGAGACGCTTGATGTAATGGTCTTGTGGCAATTTTCGCATTTGGCATCGAGAACACCCGGCTGTTTCATCGAGTTATATTCAGTTCCGTCGCCATGAACATCTTTTGCAGAATGGCAATCCATACATTGCATGCCTTTTCCAAAGTGGACATCAGGTTTATTTTCTGACTTGTCGATCTGCATAATGGACGCCTCCCGCTTATGACAATGCAGGCAAGTCTCCTGGTTACGAGCCGCTTTTGCAGAGTATGAGGCTTTTCCATTTGTCCCGATTTTATGACAGACGTCACAAGAAGATACATGACAATTCTGACAGCCAAGTTTTGAATATGGAACGCCGGTAATCGTTTCTAAGCCGCCATTGGTTTTGTCATACCAGTAAGCCATCCCCTTAGCTGTGTAATGCAGACCGGACAGGAAAAAACAGTCTTCTTTTTTAATCTCCTCAGAATACGTTTTCCCAAACAACCCTAAAGCAATAAAGCTTATTGCCATCAACAGGATAACCGAAACTTTTTTCATTAGATACCCTCCCTTTATGTTTTTAAAAGATATGATAATTATAAATTTACATTTTATAAGATAATTTTATTTTAAATACTGCAGTATGTCAAGAAAAAATAATTTAAACCCTGTTACAGGGGCGAAGGGATATCCGTTCCAACATCTCATCATCTATTTCATCAATATATTCTTTTACGGAGAATATCTTCCCGCAGTCCATGCAGTTTAAGGTAACAGTCCTACAACTAATGACCAGCTTTATTCCACCCCCACATTTTTTGCACTTCATGTTTTTAGTATATAGGAATAGGATTTAAATCAAAAGCGTGAATCCACCCGGTCAGCAATCCTCGGTGAAAAGGGAGGAGATTGCTTCAGGATAAGGCCCTTCGCAATGACGAATTACGAAAATTTTTCTTGTCATTGCGAGCGGAGCGAAGCAATCTCAAGTGTTTTCAATTTCGCCGAGAATTCCTGCCGCCCGGTTGAAAGGTAACCAATGTGTTATCATATACAATGATTTCTCCCGGGGAAGAAAAGGCATGGGAGATACTAAGAGGACTTGACCCTTCAGTTGTTTGCAGGAATGCATCTGCAGCATTCGATGAAAAAGGTGGCTGTTACATATTAAGATCATTCTGTACGGATTTTTCTGTCAGCCCTGAAGAAATGGTTATCAAAAGCCTTACTTCTATAGGAGAAACCATTATTACAAAGTATAGTTATTTTTTTATCCATTCCTGTCTATGGTACATGATTAATGCAAAGGACATCCCGCATACAGGAAGGCTTATAAAACTAAACAACATAAAAGGTGGAGAGATGTTCTTTAGAGGAAGCCATGTTCTACCCTTAGAGAGTGTGGCAAAAAGATATGAGGATGATAAAGAATCTTTTATTAAAAGAGGCATAGAACTTTGTGCAGAGGTATTGAATTACGGAGATGCCTCAATAAAACTTCTTCCCATGCCCAGGATACCTGTGACACTGATTCTATGGTTTAAGGACGAGGAGTTCCCACCGAGGGCAGACCTGCTCTTAGATTCCACATGCGAGCTACAGCTTCCGCTTGACATAATATGGTCAATAGCTATGATGAGTGTGTTGGTGATGATGTGAGCCGTAAGCTTCAAGAAAATATAGACTCTCTGTTATCCAAAGAGAAAGGGACTGTTTATAAAGACCCTGGGGGGAGGATTAATGTTGCCCTTGTTTATCCGAATACATACCATGTCGGAATGTCCAACCTTGGGTTTCAGGGGATTTATGGGATTCTGAACAGCATGAGAGATATTGTATGTGAGAGGGTCTTTCTTCCTGAAGATAAGGACATTGATGAATATGTCAGGACACATACAGAACTTTTTTCAATGGAATCAAAGAGAACCCTTAACCGCTTTGACATTGTTGCATTTTCGGTTTCCTTTGAGAATGATTACCCGAATATCGTAAGAATTTTTGAGTTATCAAGGCTTCCTCTGAGAAGTTCAGATAGGAATTCCCATCATCCGTTAATCATTATGGGCGGCGTATGCGCATTTTTTAATCCAGAGCCTGTTGCTGATTTTTTTGACATATGTTTTATAGGCGAGGCAGATGAGATGCTGCCTGAATTTCTTGAAGTTTATAAGTCCTCCATAAACAGGTCTGAGGTTTTGAAAAAATCTATGACTGTAGAGGGTCTGTATACCCCAAGATTCTACAGTATATCTTACGATGCGGAAGGAAAAATATCAGGAAGGCACCAATTAGAAAATGCACCAGAAAGTATAAGAAGGCGTTACTTAAAAGATATATCAACATCAAAAATTATGACACCAATTATTACATCCGAGACAGAATTCTCTGAAATGTATCTAATTGAAGCAATGAGAGGATGTCCATGGAACTGCAGGTTCTGCGTGGCTGGTAAAATATACAATCCTCCGAGGAAAAAAGATTTGCAGGCGATTGAAGATGAGATTCAAATGGCCCTGACCAGAACAAAAAGGATAGGCCTCATAGGTCCTTCACTTTCGGATTATCCATATATCAAGGATGTACTGAAAATCCCTGAGGTGGATTTTTCAATTACTTCACTAAGGGCAAGCTCAAAGAGCGCTGAATTAGTGAGTCTTATGAAATGTCATAAGAGCGTATCGATTGCACCTGAGGCAGGGACGGAGCGGCTGCGGAAGGTTATTAACAAAAGTATTACAGAGGAGGATATACTCTATACTTCAGAGCTCCTTTTTTCCGGAGGCATTGAAACCCTTAGGCTTTATTTTATGGTAGGCCTTCCTACAGAAACAAGAGAAGATATAGATGGTATAGTTAATCTTGTAAAAAAGATAAGAAATGTTTCAGCAAAAGGCTACATCACATTAAGCATCAGCACCTTCGTTCCAAAACCATTTACGCCTTTCCAGTGGCATCGGATGGAGACTCTAACAGAGGTTAAAGAAAGGCTTAAGATAATAAAGAAGGGTCTTCTTCCTGTTAAAGGTGTTAAGGTATTTCATGATGTTCCCAAATATGCATATATGCAGGGATTATTTTCTATGGGAGACAGACGGGTATCCAAAGTACTCGAAGTGATGCCAAAGGTTCAGGACTGGATAATGGCAGCAGAGGAAGCTGGAATAAACAAGGATTCCTATATCTTCAGGAAAAGAGAATTTAATGAAATCCTGCCATGGGATTTTATTGATATGGGGATAGCTAAACAAAAGTTATGGGATGAATATCAGGAAGCATTGCCCTGTCAAGCCATATAAAAAGGTAACTATGTGAAGTATTGATGAGACATTTAAAATGTAACCAAGAGATTACGCTTTTTTCTTCTCCTGCTTTGAATCTTTAGCATGGATAATAAGTCCCGGAAAAA
>Ga0210017_1000017_pt1 | contig 119509 bp, 132 predicted proteins | sample CryGeyCG2014_020_FD_183966 | JGI IMG/M metagenome (GOLD analysis project Ga0210017, IMG submission 183966) | Groundwater microbial communities from aquifer - Crystal Geyser CG08_land_8/20/14_0.20 (SPAdes) (version 2) | ecosystem: Environmental > Aquatic > Deep subsurface > Groundwater | place... | reverse complement strand
TAGTTTTCAGTGGGGAATCATTCATGGTAATAGTCATATATCACCAGTATGGTTCCCTTTTGTTACAGGCTCAAGTTGTATTTGAAACCGTACCTGCTTTCGGGCTCATCCTGTATTGTACAAGACTTACAGTACGCTACTCCTCAGGAGATGTTAGAATTAGAATACTCTAAATTACCATTACAAGTTACTGTTGCACTTAATTCTTGAATGCAGGAAGAAAAAGTTGCTCAAGAAATTATGGTAAAATATCCGGCTGTTGTTTTTCCAAAATCACTCCTTCCTTACCCTAAAAAGAAAATACAGAAAGTATTAGAGGAAGCCTTACGGTATGTAGACGACGAAGCAATGGTCGAAAACCTAAAATCTTGTGCTGTTTTTTTAGAGAATTTTATTGATGACGAAGAAGCTAATAAAAGGAATAGTGAATTATTAAAAAACAAAGAGTGGCAAAAAGCCGTAAAAAAACATTCGCCAAAGAATACAGATAACTAAGATAGTTAATTTTTTTAGTTTGTAGTCTAACCCCTATTTTAGGGAGCTGGAATGTTTTCCGCGCATGGGCGGGAGGGGCAAGGAAAACTATAAATTCTTTCCTTACTCGCCCGAAGGGCGAGAAAATCGCGCGCGCAAAAAATAGCCTCGCCATCCAGCGGGATAAACTCAGGCGTGGCGGGTGGCCTGCCCGCCGAAGCCTTGGCGAAGGCTGGGGGGGGCGCCGCGCTGGAGCAAGCGAGGCCGAAGGCCGAGCTAATCAAATGAAGTTCGACATTTTTCGTAAACCGCCAGCCAGTAAAGAGAAGAAAGCCGTTGCGAGGTAGCGCTCCGCCAACGGCGGAGCGCGTCAAATCCGCCTTTTTTGAAACTTGCGGACAGCCGCAGATCCTTTAAAAAGAAGTTCGAGCCGACAGTTTTTGCCATGATCAATAGATCATGGCAACTATTTTTTGCGCGCGCGATTTTGCGATTGCTTCGCAATCGATTTTATTTAACGGAGTCAACAATTTTATAACTTTTAATCATGTTCTCAGCGTTTGAATATATAGAACTAAGATAGTTATCGGGTAGCCATGTATCGGTGGTTGTATTCCCTCCGTTATATTTGTCGATAATAGACTTGTAAAAATTGTTACAATCGACTTCTTTAGATTTGTCATCAATAAAATTGTCGCAACGCAAACGGTAAGATTGAGGTATCGAAAAAATTGCCACTTCATCATTCTTGTAATTTGGAATAATGTAATAATAAGACGAACCGTGACTACCGCCATTTGAAGACTTAATAACTTCTTGACCTGATTTTGTGTGCTCCCAAACTGGCAACGCTTCTGCTGGAGGAACGGATTGATTGAGAACCCACGCTCTTTTCTGTGAATTAAAGTTTATACTACTTACTTGTCCAGGAATATTGACAGAATTAATTCCTCTCAATAACCAAAAATATGCTTTAGGTGAGTAACCGCTATCGCTGGGATTTATACCCAAAGCTAATAAACAAGCTGATTGATTATTTATTAAACCACTACAATCTGAATTAGTAGAGACTATGTAATTTTGAGGGTAGTCAAACTTAAGGCTATATTGGATATTTTCGTACGTCTTCCAATTTATGTCTCCATTTTTCTCATTTGGAGATGGTGATGGTGGGGTTTGACTCTGTTTCGGTTCTGTTGTGTTTTTTGAAGACTGCTTGCCGAAGTAATATCCACCATAACCAACAAGTACGGAATAAACTAAAATCATTCCAATCAGCAAATAACTTACCTTTGGTTTTTCTGGAATTGACGATGGCTGATTAACAGGGTTTTGCACGATTTGCTGGGCATTTTGACCCCCGATATTTACTTGCTTTTCCATATGTATCTCCAAGAAAAAGTATAGCATATTTTGGGCAATCAAGTATGTTAAACTGAAATAAGAAAGTTCTTTAAAATTTTTGCGTTTTTTTCTTTTTAATTCCGATTTCATCGGGATTGTTCGAGCCGACAGTTTCGGAGGCGCGGCGGGTGGGCACATTCGGCAAGCTCAGTGTAAACGCGACGCGCTGGAGCAAGCGAGGCCGAAGGCCGAGCTAATCAAATGAAGTTCGACATTTTCGATAAACGGCCAGCTCTGAACGATGTCGAAGAGATGTTAGAATTTATTATGAACAAATCTAACTTCAAAATTATCTCCTCACCCAACCCCATGCGGATTGACATTGTTTAAAGAATTAAGTTAATCTTAAAAGACTCTTTTTAAACTATTTGTACGCTATTAATGAGAACCTGAAAGGAATTTTACCCAGTCAGGTTCACTTTAGAGGTGAGACTGGAGGTTCTATTTTTTCATTTCAAGGAGATTTTTTATCTCTTTGCTGTATTCTAAAAACCATATTGTTTATTTGACCAGCCTCATTTTTTCTACCTTTTCTTTGCGTTCGTTGGTATTTTTTATTAAAGTTTTTCATTTTCTTTCCCTTCGCTCAGCGATTTTTTACCCTGTAATTGCATATAGGATATGTAGACTTATATTGAGATTTATTATACAAAATTATCAACCAAAATTACCTTCCTATCTTTTCGGCAAGCTCAGGGCAAGTCCTTCGCCTTTGCTCCCAACTTCATCCCGCTAGGCTGGACTACGGAAGGGCGCGAGCCAAACCTTGTAAACTAAGAACCCTGAGCGTAACCGAAGAGGATTACATTGTTTCAATATCGAAACTCATCCCCAGGGTTGCGGTTTACCCATGTACCAGCCCCGACGTAACGTCGGGACGGTACAGGGTTTCGCACTCGGAAACCCTGTTCGAGCTGATGCCCCGAGCGCCACAGTGGGATACCCCACGTGGTGTCCCATAAGCTCGGGGAGTGCTTCACAATATAAATAAGAAATTTATAGCGAGGAAGTTAGAACTTTTTATCAACCTAACTAATTAGATCTTTAATAAATTGTTGGAGTTGAATTTTATCAATTTTAATATCGCCAATTTTTGAACTGGACTTAAAGGTAAAACTTCCACCAAAGTGACACTTTTCCCAAACGCATACACTTTTCACCCAATTAATTACATTATTCCAAGATTTTTCTCCGGCCATTCCATGTGTAACCACTGCTAATTTCTTGCCTTTAAGATACATCCTGTCTTTGTGACACCAAGAGACAATTCTATCCCAAAATATTTTCGTTAAAGGAGTTATTCCATCATCCCAAGTGGGTGTTGTGATGACATAAATGTCATAGTTTCTAATAGTAGGTTCTATTTCGTTAGAAAATTGATCTTTTATATTTGGACAGATTCCTGATTCTCCACAAATTTCACAGCCATCAGGTAGTTTCATTTCAAGTTCTCTTAAATTTAAGATTCTTAAAGAATGATTTTTGTCAATATTACTTTTAAATTCCTTAATAAAAATATCTGTGTTACCTTTTCTATGAGAACCATTGATAATAAGAATTTTCATAGCAATAGTATATCAAATTTCCTGAGTTTGGGCTCGTTTGCCCTGCTTGTCCAACGAAGTCCGCCTGAGGCAGATGGAGTTGGAAGCGGAGTCGAAGGAGATTTACATTGTTTTATTCATAAAAAACCACTCCCAAACTTTCGTTCAGGAATGGTTTTTGTTAAAATTTTTTATCGATAAAAAATTAAGCAGCACCAATTCTATACATTCCGGTGCCACAATCTGGGCATTTAGCTTTCATTGCTGGTTTACCATTTTTCATCGTTACTTTTTGTGGATTGGCGACCTCTTTTTTTCCTCGACACTTAACACAATACATGCTAGTCATATATATTATTCACCCCCTTTCCTGAATTAAAGTTTCAAATAATTTCTAATCGTAGCAAAATAAAAAAGAATTTCAAGCGTAATTATAGCTAAAGTAAGCAAAAGACTTTTTTTGAAGTCGCTAACGAAAAAGATCGCTAATCGGTCAGCCGCTTGTTTATCAAAAGTTTCAGTCGCAGGTACTTTTGTATTAACTTGAGGATTTTGTTCTTTGACAACTGATGTTTTTTTAACAGTAGGAGGATGTGGTTGGACGGACTGCGTTTCCAATAATTTTATCTTCTTCCGGTATTGGGTAATTATCTTTTGCTTTTTAGTTTTTTTTGGCATACGATTTTCTTTGATTATAGCTAACCCTGAGCTGATTTCAAGCTGAGTTAGTATTATTCTCAAAAACATTATTATTGACAGTAGTATTTAAAGTAGTTAAAATGTTGTAAATGGTGACATATTTTTTAGGTTTCATTTTTTTTTGGCTCGCTATTTTAACATTTATATTATTAAAAACAAGAGCTCACTATCAACATTTGGTCTCGGCAACCAAAAAGAAAAAACTTGATGAGATATTGGATCAAGTAGTTGATAACGATGGTAAATTTAGACGAGAGATTGATTTAATTACCAAAGAACTAAAAAAAATTGAAGACAACACCAATTTTTATTTCCAAAAAGCGGGGCTGGTTCATTATAATCCCTTTAACGGTAGGGGAGAACAAAGTTTTGTTTTAGCCCTTTTAAATAAAAAGAACTCTGGTTTTATTTTAAATTTCATCTATACCCGAGACGGGCTACGTGTTTATACTAAGACAGTAAAAGAAGGAAAAGGAGAAAAATACCAACTGTCGGATGAAGAAAAAAAAGCCATTGATCAGAGTCACAGTTAACAATTCAACTTAAATAGCTTTTTTCGTTATGATTGATAAGAAGGTTGGGTCAATAATTGTTTTCGTGATATTTATTCTTTTTACGGTTGGCAGTTACGCTTACTTTTCCAACCCAAAACAGATAGGAATTATTTCACCGTTAACTAAATATCAACCACCTGGGACTAATGATTTAACGGCAACCAATAATCCTGATGAGCCTAAAACAGAGGTTTGTCCAATAAACGGCGAATACCTAACAGAAACCCAAAAAAGTAAATGGGAAAAAAGAAGACCGCTAGGAGTAATGATTGAAAATCATAAGGAAGCAAGGCCCCAGTCTGGTCTTTCTTCGGCCGACGTTATTTATGAAGCAGTAGCCGAAGGGGGGATCACCAGATTTCTAGCGGTTTTTTATTGTCAAGATGCCCAATTTATTGGTCCGGTCAGATCAGCGAGGATTTACTTTGTCAGACTACTTCAGGGATACGGAAATTACCCGCTTTATGCTCATGTGGGGGGTGCCAACACACCTGGACAGGCTGATGCCTTAGGAGAAATAAGAGACTTAGAATGGGGATCATATAATGATCTGAACCAATTTTCAGTTCCCTTTCCTTATTTCTGGCGTGATTATGAACGGTTACCTAATCGGGCGACAGAACATACGGTTTACTCTTCAACCGTTAAACTTTGGCAATACGCCGCTTCGCAAAGAGGATTAACCAACGTAGACAAAGACAAACAGTCATGGGATGAAAATTTTGTTTCATGGAAATTCCAAGATGACGCTAGTAAAAGTAAAAGGGGCACAACCAGCAAAATTAGCTTTAAATTTTGGGACTCTTTTAAATCGGATTATTCGGTCGATTGGGTTTATAACCAAGAAAACAATGTCTATAAGCGGGTAAACGGCGGTGTAGAATATATAGATAAAAATAATGGTAAGCAACTGACAGTCAAAAATGTTATTATCGTTTTTACCAAAGAGTCACCAGCTAATGATGGTTACGAAGGCGGACATATTTTATATAAAATAGTCGGCAGCGGGGACGGTTTACTGTTCCAAAACGGTCAGGCAATTAAAATCAGTTGGCAGAAAAAAGACGAAGAGTCATCGATAAAATTTTATGATGAGAATGGAAAAGAAGCAGAGTTGGTAAGAGGATTAGATTGGATTGAGATATTATCAGTTGGCAATGAAGCAACTTATTAAATATGCTCGAGCACATCATTCCTTCCAAGGCGAGAAGAAAGATTCTTGAACTTTTTTTTCATCATCCGGGAGACCCTTTTTATCTTCGTAAAATCGTCCGCGATACCGATGAGGAAGTTAATGCGGTAAAGCGAGAACTAGATATCCTATTCGAAGCCAAACTATTAAATAAAGAAAGACGATTGAATAAAATTTTCTATACCCTTAATAAAAACTTCCGTTTTTATGATGAATTTATGAGAATTTTTGCCAAGACGAGTTCTTTGGCCAACTCTTTTTACCAAAACCTTTCTAAACTCGGAAAGGTAAAGTTTATATGTTTATCGACAAAGTTTGCTAAAAAAACAGAGATAAAAGAAGACGAAGTCTATTTATTACTTGTAGGGACGATTGTTGTTCCTGAAGTAACGGCTATTGTTGGTGAGGCGGAGAAGGTCTTCGGCCGGGAAATAAACTATACCGTGATGACGGAAGACGAGCTGGCTTTTCGTAAAAAAAATAACGATCCCTTCATCTGGAGATTTTTAAAACAACCAAAAATTATGTTAGTGGGAACCGAGGAAGATCTTCTTAAATAAACCGGATTATAGTCTATACCACTCCGTCCCGAAAATCTCGGGACTCCGTTAGGCATAGACCCTTACAATTTGAAAGCAGAGGGGTATATAATTTACAAAATGAAGTTACTCAAAACATTATTTTTAATTAGTGTCTCCGTCTTGATTATTTGGATTGATCTGCCGGAAAATTTAAATATTAACTTCAAATTAGCTAAGCAGAAAATCAACTTTAAAATTAATCCCCTAAGTCTTGATCTCGACATACTGGGGATAAAGATAAAAAGGGATTTTCGCACCCATCTGGGTCTAGATTTAAAGGGCGGAAGTCACCTAGTTTTTGAAGCTGATACATCGATCGTCAAACCTGAAGATTTAGTTGATAGTTTAAACTCAGCCAGAGACGTTATAGAAAAAAGGGTTAACTTCTTTGGCGTGGCCGAACCGGTAGTACAGACGATTAAAACAGAAAACAAATATCGAATCAATGTCGATCTACCAGGCGTTTCCAGTGTTGACGAGGCGATTAACCTCATTGGTAAAACCGCCCAACTGAGTTTTAAAGAAGAAGCACCGAGCTCCAATCCGGAAGCTACCAGCAGCTCCATTTATACCAGATTGACCAAAGATACCGGTTTGACCGGCAAGGATATAAAAAAAGCCAGTTTAAGTTTCGATTCTCGTACGGGTAAACCTCAGGTAGCTCTTAATTTTACTCAAAAGGGAGCCGATTTATTCGCCAAAGTTACCCAAAGAAATCTGAATAAACCGGTGGCTATCTATCTTGATTATTTTATTCTTTCCGCTCCGACAGTCCAGTCGGTAATTTCCGATGGCAACGCCGTCATCAGCGGGAATTTCACTGTCGATGAAGCCAAAAAACTGGCTATTTCTATTAATTCTGGCGCTCTACCATTACCGATTAAACTGGTAGAGCAAAGAAATATTGGGCCGACATTAGGAGCCAGTGAAGTGAAAAAAAGTGTTTCCGCCGGTTTAATTGGGTTAGTAATGGTTTTATTATTTATGATTCTTTACTATCAAAAATTAGGCCTTATTGCCTCATTGGCGCTGATTATTTATGGCTTAATTTCCTTGGCAATCTTCCGTGGTTTGCCGGTCGTGTTAACTTTGCCTGGGATCGCCGGCTTCATCTTGTCGATTGGTATGGCCGTTGATTCAAACATCTTGATTTTTGAAAGGATTAAAGAAGAACAAAGAGCTGGAAAAGACTTTGATATTGCGGTAAACTTAGGTTTTGGCCGAGCCATTGATGCGATCAAGGATGCTAACGTCACCACCCTATTAGTAGCTTTTATTTTATTTAATCCTCTCAACTGGGAGTTTCTACCTCAGTTTGGTATGGTGAGAGGGTTTGCCCTGACATTGGCGATTGGTGTAGCCACCAGTTTGTTTACCGGAGTAGTAATTACAAAAAGACTGATTAATGCATTCTATAAAGAAGTTAAAAATTAAAAGCGGTAGCCACGTTAGACGTGGTGAAAAGTTAAAAGTTACAGATAAAAATTTAAAATTTTTAATTTTGAATTGTAATTTTGCATTTTGAATTTTGAACTTAGATTTACTATGGTTAACTTTTTAAAATACCGATTGATATATTTACTGATTTCTTTACTCGTTATCGGAACAGGGATGTTTTCCATTATTAAGTGGGGTTATCATTACTCGATTGACTTTGTCGGTGGTACAAATATTCAGTATCAAGTAAAGCAAATAAACAACTGGGAACAGTTTAAAAAGGAAATTGCAGAAAAAAAAATTAAGCTAACCGCCGTTGATCTAAAAAATAATCAGATATCACTAAGGATGGAGCCGATTAATGAAAAACAAGAGCGGCAACTACGTAGTGCATTTGAAAAAAAGTTTAAACTCAAATTAGAATTGCTGAAATTTGAGACGGTCGGTCCGGTGATTGGCGCCGAGACGATAAAAAAAACCATGATCGCCGCCATCTTAGCCATCATGGGAATTCTTATCTATATGAGTTTTTCTTTTAAAGGTTTTAATTATGCTGTTTCGGCAATAGTGGCTTTAATTCACGATCTCTTAGTGGTTGTCGGTAGTTATTCATTAATGTCTCATTTCTTAGGAGTCGAGCTAGATACGCTTTTTGTGACGGCCGTTTTGACAACGATGTCTTTTTCCGTTCATGACACCATTGTTATTTTTGACAAAATTAGAGAGTATTTTAACATCGAAGGTAAAGCCGATATAGAATATTTTGCCAATAAAGCATTAACTGAAACAATGGTTCGTTCAATCAATAACTCAATGACGATCGTTTTTATGCTTTTAGCCCTGACTCTTCTTGGTGGAGCAATGATTAGATTCTTTATCCTAACTCTTTTAATCGGGACTATTACCGGTACTTACTCGTCGCCGTTTGTGGCAACCCCAATCTTAGTTTGGTTGGAAAAAAGAAAACAAAAACAATTGTAGCGTATAGTCCGTTGACTTTTATAAATAAATTATTTATTCTTCGATTAACAAATTAAAATATTAACAAATTTGTTAATTATTAGTTAAAATAAATATCTATGAAAGACAAAAAAGACAGTAAAGATAAAGTCAATGAAGAAACCTGTCCTAAATGTGGGTCGGCTTTGGGCGAAATTACCGTTACCAAAAGCGGTAAAAGATTTCAGCGTTGTTCCACCGGAAACTGGAATCAAGAAACTCACCAGGTTGATGGCTGTTCTTATATTAAATGGTTACCAGTTGAGCCGGAAACCCTTGATGAGAAATGTCCTAAATGTGGAGCTCCTCTCCTTTTGACGACTACCCGTTTTGGAAAAAGGATGAAAAAATGCTCTACCAATTCCTGGGATCCAAAGACAAGAACAGCCAGCGGTTGTGATTATGTCGAATGGATAAAGGGAACGACTGAAGAGCTTAAGGAAGACTGTCCTAAATGTGGTGAGAAGTTAGTTCTATATACAAGTGCCAGTGGTAAAAAACTAAAAAAATGTTCGACTAGTAAATGGAATCAGGAAGAGAAAAGAGCCAGCGGTTGTGATTATAAAGAATGGTTGTAAGAAATCGTGTAAGAATCAAAAATGAAGATTATTAAATATTCCTTAGGTCAACTTCAGACCAACTGTTATTTTATCGTCGAAGATAATCAATGCATTATAATTGATCCGGCCGATGAGGCGGGATTTATTCTTGAAGAACTGCAAAGAAGAAAATTAAAACTGGTGGGAATTTTGGCAACTCATGGTCATTTTGATCATCTTCTGGCGGTTGGTGAGATACAGCGATCAATAGATATATCTCTTTATCTTTCAAAAAAAGACCTTTTTTTAATTGATCGATTGGAAGAAACGGTAAAGCATTTTTTGGGATATAAGCCGACAACCCTACCTATCAAAAATATTAAAAATTTTGTTATTGAAAATTCATTAAAAATTGGAAATTTCAAATTGAAAATTATTCCAAGTCCAGGTCACACACCTGGCGGAGTTTGTTATTACTTGCCCGCCGAAGCTTCAGCGAAGGCGGGTCTCCCCATCTTATTTTCCGGTGATACTTTATTCAAACAGGGGATTGGTCGTTATGATTTTTCTTATTGCAATAAAGATGATTTAAAACATTCCTTGAAAAAAATACTATTGTTACCAAAAGATACCGTAGTTTATCCCGGCCACGGTGAAAAAACAACGGTTGCCGAAGAGAAAAAGAATTTCCCCAATTTCTTAGTTTCCTAATCTCTCGATTTCTTTTAGGAGTAGTTTTCGTTCGTTTTTTAGTTTTTTTTCCGCGACTTGGTTGAATAGCTCTTTTAATATTTCACCAACTTTGGGTCCTGGTTTAAACTTAAGGATTTTCATCACGTCGTTACCGTCGATTTTAAGATCGCTAATCTTAAACGGTTCTTTCTGTACTTCGACCAGTCTTTTTCTAAAAAGATCAAATCGCCAAGAGGTTGGTCGGGTACCGGAACCGATTCGATCGCCAAAACGTAAATCAATAATATCATTAAGATACTCTTTACCGACGTTTCGGATAAAACGCCTGACGGCTTTATCGGTTTGAATTTCAGAGACAGTAAATTGATGAAACTGAACCAGTCTAACCAACTTTTCTTTCTGTTTATTAGAGAGTTTAAAACGGTCAGCGATTTTTTCAGCTTGTTTAGTACTAACTACCTCATGGTTGTAAAAAGTGATTAATCTTGTTTTATCGTCCCTTCTGAAAGTAGTAGCTTTGCCAATATCGTGGATTAAGGTAGCAAACCTAGTGATTGAATCTTTTGATGGACAGTTTTTTAGAGCCATCACAGAATGAGTGCCAACATCATAAATATGATGGCGTTTCGGGCTTTTTTGAGGAATGGTAAAACAAACATCCACTTCAGGCAGAATCAATGAGAGTATTCCCGTATTTTTTAAAAAGATAACACCTTCGGCTGGAAAATCACCGGTTAAAATTTTTAAAAACTCATCCCGAATTCTTTCCCAGGAAATATTGATAATCAACTGACAGTTTTTTTGGATGGAAACTCTGGTTTTTCCATCAATCATAAAACCAAGTTCTGAAGCAAAACGAACCGCCCGCAAAATTCTTAAAGCATCCTCTTGAAAACGGGTATTAGGATTGCCGACGGCGACAATGGTTTTCTTTTTCAAATCTTTTTGGCCATCATAAGGATCAATTAATTTTTTTCCATCATAAGCAATTGCATTTATGGTAAAATCCCGACGGGCCAAGTCTTCCTCTAAAGTTTTTGCCCACTTGAGTTGTTGTGGGTGACGGAAGTCTTTATATTCTCCTTCTTTTCTAAAAGTAGTTACTTCAAAAATTAGTTTTTTATCTTCAAATTCCTGAGTTACTCCAACTGTACCAAATTGATTGTTGTAATAACCATCTGGAAATAATTTCAAAATTTCTTCTGGTTCGGCGTCGGTAGCAAAATCCCAGTTAGTTACTATTTTATTAAGTAATAAATCCCGAACCGCTCCACCAACGACATAAATCTGAAATTTGTGCTTCTTAAAAACCGTCATAAAGTCCAGGACGGCTTCTGGTAGTTTGATCATGATATTTATTATAATATGAGATGAAGTTTTTTAACGATGTCTCGATATTTTTTTAGTTTAATTTTTTTTACACCTTCGTTTAAATTAAACCAGCCAGCGTCATAAAACTCTCTTCTTAAAAATTTAAAGGGAAGCTTTTTAGTATAGACCAAATACCAAATGTCATAGTGAGTTAGGCAGTTCTGATGCGGACGGTTGATCTCTTTGATAGATAAATCAAAAAGTTCAATTTTTTCGTTTGTTAGTTTATGGCTTAATTCTTCTTCAAACTCTCTTTTTACCGTCTCAATTGGGAGTTCGTTCTTATTAATATGACCACCAGGCGGGATCCAGTCATTAGCCTTTATATGGTGAACTAAATAAATAAACTTTGTTTTTATATGAACCGGTAAGAAAAATGAACAGATATGTATACCCGCTCTTTCTTCCTTCGTTAATGAAGGTTGATTTTTAATGAAGTCTATAAACTGACTGATGATTTTGTTGCTGACCCAGGAAACATTTTTTAATTTCTTAACCTCATAAATTAATCTTTGTTTATTCATTTTATTATTATCTAGTTTGTTGCCATACCGAAAGCTCTAATTTTAACCATTTATTAGAGTTTTTAAAATGTCTAAGTTTTTTTTATCCGGTCCTTCGTTGTTAAAACCCGGGGTTTCGATGATAAAAGGATAATTTTTCATTTTAGGATGGTTAAGAAGTGTTTTAAACTCTGCCAGGCCGATCGTTCCTTCGCCGATATTTTCATGACGATCGTGGCCGGAATTAAAATGATCGCGGCTGTCGTTAACATGCCAAAGTTCGAGTTTATCAAGTAAATCAAGTTTTTCAAGTTTATCAAGTAGTAAGTTTAATTCCGTGTTATTTCTAAAACTGTAGCCGGCAGAGTAGAGGTGACAGGTATCCAGGCAAAGCCTAACTCGTTCATCATTAATATCTTTAATAATCATGCTGATTTCTTCTAAAGTTTGACCAATTTTTCTGTTTCCAGCATTTTCAATAATAAAATAAACGCCTTTTGGTGTATTAGTTAATATCTCAAGGATATTGGTAATTAAGATACTATAACGTTTATCTTTAGAAACATCCCATAAGGTTGGTCGATTATCTTTAAAAGAACCAAGATGAATGATTGAACCAACAATACCCAATTGTGAAGCAACCTCAAGTTCATTTATCAGGCTTTTTTTTGACATAATTCCTATTCGACCATTATCGACAAGATTCACCAAATAGGAAGCATGAAAGTAAACAGGATTAATTTGAAAATTATTTTTCTTTTCGATGAAAAGTTGACAGTCTTTTGGGTTTATTTTGGGAAAGCTCCAACCCCGGGGTGAACCGGAAAAAATCTGAAGACAGCTGCCACCGATATCTTTTATTCGCTCAAGAGCCTTGTGATATCCACCCGATATTGATAAATGAGCACCAAATTTATAAGCCATGGTTTATTTTACCACTTGACAGATTAGCAATCATTGGTTATTATTGCCAATATGGAAGATTTAACCCAAAGGCAGATTGATATTCTTAATGTAATTATTAAAGAATATACCGAAACCAGTCAACCGGCCGGATCAGGCGTCATTGAAAAAAAATACAAACTAGGAGTTTGTCCGGCGACGATTAGAAATGAAATGGTTGAACTGGCTAAAAAAGGTTACTTAAAAAAAGAATATTTTTCTTCAGGCAGAGTTCCTTCAGCCAAAGGTTTTCGTTTTTATATAAAAAATCTAATGAAGGAAAAGGAATTGTCAACAACTGACGAAGTATCTTATAAAAACAGCGTTTGGGACGAGCGAGCCGAAACCCATCGATTACTTTCTCAAGCGGTTAAGACTTTATCAAAGAAAACTGGATTATTATCACTGGCGGTTACCAACAGTGGTGATCTTTATTATTCCGGTGTGGCCAACATCTTGATGCAACCGGAGTTTTTTGATTTGGCTTTATCGCGAACTTTTTTTGGTCTTATCGACGAAATAAATTATTGGGAGAAAATTTTAGATAGGTTTTCTCAAGAGGAAGGATTGATTTATCTTTTAGGTGAAGAGGATTTCCGAGATCCGGTTTTTGAATCGTGCGCCAGTGTTTTTGGAGATTTTGAAGATAAAAAAACCAGAGGCATTATTGGTGTTGTTGGACCAAAGAGAATGTCTTATGATTTTATTATCCCGCAAGTGAGATATTTTTCCGGCCTCTTGGAAGAGATACTAAAAAGTCAAATATCTGAATAATTATTTAATAATTTTATTTTATTATACGTTGATACGAAAATGGATAAAAAAAAGCATTTAAAAATTGATGATCACCAAATCATCAATCACTTAAAAAACGAACTGGATAAAGCCAGAAAAGAGACAAACGATTTTAAAAATAAATATTTAAGAGCCTTAGCTGATTATCAGAACTTTGAAAAAAGAGTTAGAGAAGAACAAGAAACAGTACGGGTGAAAGGCAAACAAGAAATTTTTATTCAATTACTGTCGATTTTAGACAGTTTGGAAAAAGCTGAAGTGTTTATTAAAGATGTTGGTCTTAAACAGGTGAAAGACAGTTTTTGTCAGCTTTTAAGAGATGAACAGATTGAAGAAATTAACCTATTAGGAAAAGAGTTTGATCCACGTTTGGCCGAGGCAGTAGATGTGGTTGTCGGCGAGAGAGATAATATTGTAGTTGAGGTGTTAAGAAAAGGTTATCGATTTGGCGGTAAGATTTTGAGAGTAGCCCAGGTGAAAGTTTCAAAAAAGTCCGAAATCCAAAATCCAAAATCCGAAACAAATCCTAATTTTTAAATTTTAAAATTTGAGAATTGTTTCGAATATTCGTATATTCGAATTTATTAATAGTTATATTAAATAATATGTCAAAAATAATCGGTATCGATCTAGGAACAACCAATTCTTGTGTGGCGGTAATGGAGGGAGGAAAGCCAAAAGTTATCCATTCGCAGGAAGGAAGAAACGTCATTCCTTCAGTGGTTGATCCAATTAAACGGATCGTGGGAGACGTTGCTAAAAGACAAATAGTTGTTAACCCAAAAAACACCATTTTTTCAATCAAACGATTAATGGGAAGACGTTATTCCGATGAATCAGTTAAGTATGATATTAAGTGGTTACCCTACAAGATTAAAGAAGGACGGGAAGGGATGGCGGTAGTTGAGGCGGGGGGTAAGAGTTTCACTCCTCAGGAGATATCCGCTTTAATTTTACAAAAGATAAAAGCCGACGCCGAAGCTTATTTAGGAGAAAAGGTAGAAAAAGCGGTAATCACCGTTCCAGCCTACTTTGATGATGCTCAACGTCAGGCGACCAAACAGGCCGGCGAAATAGCCGGACTGGAGGTTATGCGGATTATCAACGAACCGACGGCTGCCTCAATGGCCTATGGTTTAGATAAAAAACATAGTCACACGATCGCGGTTTATGATCTTGGTGGAGGCACTTTTGATATTAGTGTTTTGGAATTGGGAGAGGGCGTCTTCCAGGTAAAAGCGACCAACGGTGATACTCACTTAGGAGGAGATGATTTTGATAAGATTATATTGGATTACTTTGCCGATAGCTTTAAAAAAGATAGCGGTATTGATTTACGGAAGGATCCACAAGCATTACAACGATTGCGTGACGCGGCCGAAAAAGCTAAAATCGAATTATCATCTTCTACCGAGACCGAGATTAATCTGCCCTTTATTACTGTCAAAGATGGTCAGCCACAACATCTGGTAATGAAATTAAATCGAGCCAAACTGGAGTCTCTGGTGGGTGATTTGATTAAAAAGACGTTTAATCCAGTTAAGGCCTGTCTTAAAGATGCCAAACTAAAAACTTCCGATATTAACGAAATGGTTATGGTTGGAGGAATGACCAGAATGCCTAAAGTTCTTGAAGAAGTAAAGAAGTTTTTTGGTAAAGAACCAAATCGTTCGGTTAATCCAGACGAGGTGGTAGCAGTTGGGGCGGCCATTCAGGCGGGAGTGTTGACCGGCGAGACAAAAGACGTCGTTCTCCTTGATGTGACCCCTTTAACCTTAGGAGTAGAAACTTTAGGGGGGGTGACGACGCCGTTAATTACCAGAAATACAACCATTCCCACCTCAAAGTCAGAGATTTTTTCCACCGCCGCTGATAATCAAACTCAGGTGGAAATTCATATTCTCCAAGGCGAGCGGCCAATGGCCAAAGATAATAAGTCTTTAGGGAGATTTATTCTTGATGGTATTCCACCGGCACCGCGAGGCGTACCTCAAATTGAGGTTAGTTTTGATATTGATGCCAGTGGGATTCTTTCGGTCGCCGCCAAAGATAAGGCTACCGGCAAGTCACAGGGAATTAAGATCACCGGCTCAACCGGTCTTAAGAAGGATGAAATTGAAAAAATGAAAGATGAGGCGGATAAAAATGCCGAGAAGGATAAAGAAGAAAAAGACAAAATCGAGACGAAAAATAAGGCGGACAATATGATTTATGTCGCGGAAAAATCACTTAAGGAAGCGGGAGATAAGGTCAAAAAAGACATCAAAGAGAGCATTGAGAAAAAGATTAAAGGTCTTAAAGATATAATAGGTAAGGGGACGAGTGAAGAAATTGAGGATAAAACAAAGGATTTGTCTGATGAGTTAATGAAGATTGGTCAGGCGATGTATAGCCAAAATACCAAAGATCAAAGCTCAAATGTCAAATCTGAGGAAGAAGAAAGAAAAAATAATAAGACTGATGAAAAAAAAGATGTGGAAGAAGGAGAAGTAGTAAATTAAGTTAAAAGTTAAAAATTAAAATTTAAAAGTTACAATTCAAAATTCAAAATTTTAAATTTTAGACCGTCATTTTGAACTTTGCACTTTGCACTTTGAACTTTAAACTTATAGCATGGCAGATTATTATGATGTTTTAGGAGTTTCAAAGAAAGCTTCAGACGCTGAGATCAAAGCCGCCTATCGGCGGCTTGCTTTAAAATGGCATCCGGATCGAAATAAATCTGCTGAAGCCGGTGGGAAGTTTAAAGAGATCAACAAGGCCTTTGAGGTTTTATCTGATCCAAAAAAGAAAGAAATTTATGACCAATACGGTGAGACGGCTTTTGAACGAGGCGGGATTGGAGGAGCTCCCGGTGGTTATCAACAATATTATCAGCAAGGGCCTTTCAATGTTTATACGAACTTCGGAGGAGAAGATGGGGGATTTGATTTTGGTGGATTTTCTGATCCGTTTGAGATTTTCGAACAGTTCTTTGGTTTTCAGTCTCCTTTTTCTTCCGGTAGGCGTCGCCAACACCGACGAGAAGTTTATGAAATTAATCTCACTTTTGGCGAAGCCGTCCATGGCGTGAAAAAAGAAACAGTAATTAAAGGAGATAGTAAAACCATTAAAATCCCCGCTGGCGTCGACAATGGTATGAGGATCAGATTTTCAAATTTCGATTTAGTGGTTCATGTCAAACCTCATCCATATTTTAAGCGTGAAGGGCAAAATCTTTATCTGGAAAAAGAGATTTCTTATCCCATGGCGGTTTTAGGCGGAGTGGTTGAGGTACCGACGATTGACGGTTCGGTTAAACTAAAAATCCGCCCAGCTACTCAATCAGGCACAACCGTCCGTCTCCGTAGTCGGGGTGTTCCATATCCAAATTCTTCTGGACGCGGTGATCAGTATGTCATCTTCAAAGTTAATATTCCGGAAAGTGTGTCGGGAAGAGCCAAAAAATTATTGGAAGAGTTGGATCAAGAGCTATGAGAATTACGACAAGAGTAGAAAACCTTCCAAACTATAGAAAATATCTTCAAGTGGAACAAGCGGTCCATGAATTTATGCAAAAAAAAGGTTATTTAAAAGCCGATGTCCCTGTCATGTCGCCGGCACTTATTCCCGAGTCATATCTTGAAGTTTTTGAAACCGAGTTTAAGTTTTTTAAGAACAAAGAAAAACTTTATCTCACTCCTTCTCCGGAATTGTTTTTGAAAAGATTATTGGTTGCCGGAATCGGTAATTGTTACTATTTAGGAAAAGCTTTTAGAAATAGCGATCCCATCTCAACCCTTCATTCTTATGAATTCACCATGCTGGAGTTTTATAAGATGGAAGTAGACTATATGGATGTGGCCGATGAAGTATTGGAAATGTTGAGGTACATTAATAAAAAAATCAAAAGTCAAAAATCAAAAGTCAAAAATACAAGTCAAAAGTTAAAATTTGAAAAATGGGAAAAGATATCGGTGACTGAAGCGTTTAGAGAGTATGCTAAGATTTCAGAAAAGGAATTGTTTGATCATGAATTATTTCTTAAGAAGGCTAAGGAAAAAAAGTATAGGACAGACGGTTTTAGTTATGAGGATATTTGGTCTCAAGTTTACACCTCAGAGGTGGAAACGAACCTAGGTATAAATGGTTATCCAACTTTAATTTTTGATTACCCGAAAGAGTTTGCCGCTTTAGCCAAATTAAACAAAGACGGAAAGACGACTCAAAGATTTGAAATCTATATTAATGGAATAGAGCTAGGTGATTGTTATACTGAACTGACCGATTGGAAAGAACAAGATTTAAGATTTAAAATTGAAGATTTAAGAAGAAAGACAGAGGAAAAAATTGCTTATCCAATTGACAAAGGTTTTATTGAAGCATTAAAATATGGTTTACCAGATTCCGCTGGAATCGCAATTGGGCTCGAGCGGCTAGCGATGATTTTTGCTGATGTTGATTCAATTAATAAGTTAAAATTAATTAATATTTGTTAAATGCGCGTTGCCAGGATTCCTTCCACTCGCACCACCCGTTTTACTAAGTTGTAACGATTATGAAAACTAACGCTGGGAATTTAAAAAAGGGTGAATTTATTTTGTATCAGGGAGCAATTTGGCAGGTACAGAAAGCAGATTTTTATTCTCCGGGAAAAGGGTCGGCGCTGATGAAAGCGAAAATTAAAAATCTCATTTCCGGAAAGAATATTGACTATACTCTTAAATCAAACGAATCGGTAGATATTTTGCCCGTGGAAGTTATTGAGATGCAATATCTCTACAAAGACAAGGATATTATTTATTTAATGGATGAGCGGACATATAATCAATATTCATTAGCAAGAAATATTGTTGGTGATATCGCTAATTTTTTAAAAGAGGGAACTAAACATTATGTCTATATGTATGATGACAAACCTTTGACAATCCGTCCGCCAATGAGTGTTAGGTTGAAGGTGTTAGAAACAGAGGATGCGGTTAAAGGAGATACGGTTAGTGGAGCGAAAAAACAAGCTAAAGTAGAAACAGGCGTGATGGTGATGGTCCCATTGTTTATTAAAACAGGCGATACGATTACAGTTAATCCTGAGACAGGGCAGTATGGAGAGAGAGTCAAAGCTTAAAAAAGAGAGAATGGCTACGTTGCTTCATTGTTGGAAATAACAATGTAACAATTTAACAATAAAACAATTTAATTATGCTTACGGTCGGTGAAATTTTAAAAAAAGAACGGGAGAGAAAAGGTTATTTTCTTGCCGAGATTGAAAAGGAAATTAAGGTGAGAGAAAAATTTTTGCAAGCAGTTGAAAACAACGACTGGCGACAATTTTCTTCTAGAATTTATATCGTAGGTATCATTAAAAACTATTCGCGATTTTTAGGCTTAGATTCTGATAAAGTGATAGTTTACTTCTACCGTGATTACGAAAAAAAAGAAGAGATAAAGTTTAAAAGAAAACTTCCCAGCCACTATTTAAATCCTGAGACTAAGAAAATTTTTTTTATAGTTTTGGGGTTAATTTTTACCCTTTTTTTTATTTATTTTGGTTACCAGTTAAAAGTATATTTCAGCCCACCAAAGGTTACTATTATTTCCCCTAAAACTAATATTGTTAAAAAAGATGACTCAATTAAAATCATCGGTCGTACCGAAAAAGAGGCGGTGATTACTGTTTTAGGCGAACGAATATATCAAAATAAGGACGGAGTTTTTGAGTTTAATTACCCGGTCAAACCGGGGAAAAATATTGTGACGATTGATGTTGTCGGCGCCAATGGTAAAAAAACAGTAATTAGCAGAGAGTTTGTTAGACAGAAGATCAAGAACTAAAAACATTCTTTAATTCTTTGATATTTTTTATATTTTTCGAGGAATAGATGTTTTTAAAACCTAAACGGCGAGCCTCTGAGATAATTTTTTCTTCAAAAACTACTTTTCTTGTTTCACCCAAAAGTCCAATCTCGCCAATAAACACAGTGTTATTCTTAACAGATTTGTTTTTAAATGAAGAGATTAATGAAGCGACGATACCCAGTTCAGCTGCGGTTGATTTTATTGAAACGCCACCAACGACGTTAATATAGATATCGTATTTATCCAACGGAAAACCGTAGTATTTTCGTAGAACCGCCAGAAGCAAAAGAATTTTGTTGTAATCTATACCCTTAGCTACTCGACGGGGAATCGCTAAAATCGTCGGTGAAAGTAGAGTTTGAATCTCAAAAAAAATCGGTCTTTTGCCTTCAGTGACGCCAACAATGCTCATTCCAGGAGCACTCGATTTTTCATCATCGATAAAAGCCAAAGGATTTTTTACCTGAGAAAGACCAAGGGAAGTCATCTCAAAAATCCCGATTTCATCGGTTGAACCAAAACGATTTTTTGGCGTTCGTAAAATCCGAAAATGGGAAACCTTTTCTCCTTCAAAGGATAAAACAATATCGACCATGTGCTCTAAGGTTTTTGGCCCGGCGATTTCTCCTTCTTTGGTCACGTGACCGATTAAAATTACCGGCGTGTTAGTGTTTTTAGCAAAAGTAATTAGTTGACTGGTTGTTTCCCGCAGTTGACTAATACTGCCGGCCGTTCCTTCGATCTTGTTTGAGTAAATAGTTTGGATCGAGTCAATAACAACGATTTGGTAATGTTTGTGATTTTTACTAATGCCTTTAATAATAGATTCAATTTGTTGAGTATTGGAAAAGTCAAGGTTGTCGTCTTTAATTTTCAACCGGTTCAGTCTTTGCTTAATCTGTTCGGCACCCTCCTCACCTGAAACATAAAGAGTTTTGAAATTTTTTAAGATTTGCAATAGAAGTGTTGATTTACCAATTCCTGGTTCGCCGGTCAAAAGGGTGACGCTACTCGGGAAAAAGCCGCCACCAATTACTCGATCGAATTCATAGACGCCTGTCGCTAGTTTTTTTTCGGTTGAAGATTTAATCCTTGACAGAGGAGTTAGTTCAAAATCTTGGGTTGGTTGGTTAGTCTTCTTATCAAATCCTTGTTGTTGTTTTAAGCTATTCCACTGACCACAGTCTGGACACTTACCGATCCAAGAGGCTGAACCGTAACCACAATTACTACAGATATAAAAAGACATTAATTAAAAGTTTAAAGTTAAAAATTAAAAGTTACAGTTTAAAATTTAAAATTTTTAATTTTGAATTGTAATTTTGAACTTTGCACTTTGAATTTTGAATTTTTTATTACATCCTTACCACCGTCTTAATTCCCAATAAATACAGTCCTTTCTTTATAATCTTTGCCGTCGCCTGAGTGATTAATAACCTTAATTCTCGTTTTTCTTTTTCCGCTTTCAATATCGGATATTTTTGATAGAAAAGGTTATATTTTGATGCTAAATCGTAAAGATAATTAGCAATGTGATTAGGTGCTAAATCTTTGGCACTTTTTTCAACTATTTCTGGGAAAAGGGCAATCGCTCGCAGTAGGTCACTTTCCTCTTTTTCAAACTTAGCTTGACAATCTTTGAGACGATCGTCTTTAAGATTGTCATTTTTTAATTTTTTTAACAAACTTTGAGTACGAACATAGGTATAGATTAAATAAGGAGCGGAGTTGCCATCAACCGCGATCGATTCATCAATGTCAAAAGCAATCATTGTCTGAGTACTGTTTTTAAGAAAGGAGTATTTAACTGAGGCGACTGCTAAAATTTCCGCCGTTTCTTTATTACATTTAAACTGCTTCAAAATTTTATCTTTGATATGATCAATCAACCAATTAGCTTCAATAACATTGCCTTCTCGGGAGGACATTTTTCCTTCCTTTAGTTTTACCCATTCGTAAACAAGATGATACTGTCTATTTTTGTATTTTTTTTCATTGATGAGTTCTTCAACCTTAAAAGTAACTTTAAAAAAGCTGCTTTGTTCTGGAGTAACACAATGGATATTTTTATCGATTTCGCCAAATTCAGAAAACTCTTTTTCCGCCAGGGCCATTTCTTTTCCTTCATAGGTAGGAAGGCCCAAAGAGTTAATAAAAACTCTGGTGTCGAGGCCATATTTTTTTCCGTTAAAAACGATGGCTCCCTGACTTTTTTCTAGGACACCTTTTTTTAAAAGATCTTGACAGATTTCTATACCTCTTCTTGGTAGTTCGCTTTCGAAATATAATCGATCAAAACGGCTGTCAACTCGTTTATACATTTGATTAAAATAATCTAAACTCCACTGTCTTGTTTTTTCCCACAAATCTTTAATTTCAGGGCTTTGATCGTAAATCATTTTGTTGATTTTTATGATTTTTTCTTTGGCTTTAGGATTTTCCTCATAAGCGCGTGTTCCTTCGGTATAAGCTTTTCCAATTAATTCAATTCTTTCTTTCAATGACTTTGAACTTTGAACTTTGAACTTTGAACTTTTTAAACCATAAAGGCATTTAGCTATATGAAGACCAACATCGCCTTGGTAGTTGGAACGGACGACTTTGTTACCAACTGTTTCTAAAATACGAACAATTGATTCACCAGTTGAAATATTTCGTAAGTGTCCGATGTGAAAAAGCTTGTGAGTATTAGGATGGGCAAACTCAACCATAACTTTCTTATTTTTGCCTAAATGGAATTCGGGAAAAGTAAAATTATCCTGGGTAGTTTTCGTCAATTGATTAATCAACCGTACATTTGAGACCCAAAAATTGATAAAACCGGGTTTAACGATTTCAACTTTTTCAATAAAATTGTTTCTCGGAAATTTTTTGCTAATTTCTTCAGCTATTGCCAAAGGATTTTTTTTTAGAACTTTTGATAGTTTAAGGGCGATTGAAGTAGAGTAATCACCAAAATCGGAGTTGGCGGGATAATCTATCTCCGGTTCAACATCGTCGACACCCATCTTTTCTAACGCCAGTTTTAAATTTATTAAAATTTGATTTTTGATCATATATATATTATAGATTAACTACTCGATTTTATTAATAAAGAAGTTTCTTTGTCTATTCTTTCTTTGTTATCTAATTTTTTCTTTTTTAGAAGAATATTATAAATTTTTTTTACATTATTTTTAGGAAAGAAAAAATTATTATGAGCTGGGAATATTTTCGATATTTTTATCTTAGTTAACTTTAGCAAACTTTTTTTATAATCATTTAAATTTGATTCTTTAAGATGTAAATAAATCGGGCCAGGATAGAGAGTATCTCCAGAAAAAAGCCAATGTTTGTTTTTTTCATATAAACATATAGAATCCGGCGTGTGCCCTGGTGTTTTAATTATTTGAAAACTAAAAGGCTTAATAATTAATGTTTTTATTATTTTATGATTTAGTATTTTTTCAAAAAGTTTATTTCCACCAACATGATCAAAGTGGCTGTGTGAATTTAAAACAACTATTGGTAGACTAGTGATGTTTAAAATTACTTCTTTAATATTCTTTATACCCAATCCAGTATCAAATAGTAAAGCTTTGTTATTTCCTAAAATTAAATAGGAAATAACTTCTTCAGAATGCTCAAATTCAGCAATTGCCCAAATATTGGGCTTAATTTGTTTTTTTGTAAACCATTGACTTTTCATTTTTTTAGATAAAATATTAATTTATTTAAATGAAATCATTCCCCAAAGAGCGCTTTCTTGATATATAGCTAATAGCTTTGCCTGGTTAACCGTCCATTGTCCAACTTCTAAACAATCAAACACTATTGGGTTAATTTGACTCCAAGGATTATCATAAGCCCAGCTATATGGATTGAAACCTTGAGCTAAGTCTCCGTTTGTATATTTTAACAGCATTGCATTTCGGTAGTAAGGTGAGGATTCTCCTATCTCTAATATTTGTTCTACAACATCATCAAGGTCTCCAGGTTTATAAAGAGGGACCCGGCCATTAAGATACTTTTGTAAGAAGTCGACAAGAGACATAACTACAGTTCTTGCACGCTGATCAGCTTTTAAAAATTTCACTCCCTGTTGTGTGAAAAATTGAAGCCGATGATCAAATAAGCTTCCATCAGCTTTTAACATTCGACAATAAGAATCAAAATCTGCGTGACGATTTTTTTTAAGAGCTCTAAAGGCTCCAAATAAATTAGGTCTAAAAGAGCCAATAAAATACTTCACTCCTAAATTACACGCTAAAAGCTTCACGTAATCAAACATCTGTTTATTCAATTGTATATTTGTTTGGGACCCACTTCCATACTTTTCATAATAATATTGGGACGTTGCATCTATTAAAACTAAAGTATTTCCTGTTTCAACATAACTTTCTAATTTGGACGTGTTATCTCTGGTTGGTAAACTTTCTAAATCCCCATCCCAATTAATTCTATTTAAAGAATAGTAACAATAATAATTGTCTTTATGTTTTAACCAAGGGTCATGTGCTTTAAAAACCACCTGACCTTGGGGAAATGTTTTTATCCGTTTAATAATTGTTTTTTTAGGGATAGCTAGCCAAGCTGGTGCAGTAGAAAGTGCTATCTCCTGCATTCCCTCAGCATCTTTTTCTTTTGCCATTACAATTTCTCTAAAGGCGAACATTTCATTTTCTACTACATGAGGATCTCTCATTAATGATCTACCTTCAAATTGTGGATTTACTTCATAAAACATAATTATCACCTCCATTCATAAATTTTTAATTTAATTTGTAACTAAATAATTATTAAAAGGGAATTTCTCCCCACAAATTACATTCTTGGTAAATAGCTGTATTGCCTTTTATCGTCCATTGCCCAACTTCTCTACACTCCCAAGTATTAGGTGTCACTTCCTTCCACTTACCTATGTTATAAACTGATTGATATTTGGTAAATTCTTCAATGGATGTTTCTACCGTCATCGCTTTTTTATCAACAATCAATGCTTTCATCCCATTTCTAATAAGGTTTCGTAACCAGCTATCAATGGGCAATCCATCAGGTCGTAACATTTTGCTGTAAGTCTCAAAATCAACTTTCCAATTATCGTTTATTGATTTAAATTCACCGAATTGGTTTGGCCGGAAGGATCCTATTAAAAATAATATACCCAGCTCTTTGGCTCTTGTTTTAACCGCATCCATTAAGATTCTTGCCAGACCTAGACCTTGATATTCTGGATGAACGTTCATTGACATTAATATTTGGGTATTTCCTTTCGTACAAAAAGTATTTTCAAAAGTTGTTGGATCACCAGCATAATCATCCCAAGATTGTAGCGTTACCATGTCCCCATTCCACTCCACTCGATTTGTTGATAGACTAGCTATCGGTAACCCTTCTTTAGATTTCAACATTAATTGCCCTTGTGGAAATATTATTGATCTTCCTTTTATAGAATCTTCTGAAGCAGCCAACCAAGGAGCCCAATTAGGTTTTTCTAAAATTTCAAATATCGGATGAGCGTCCTCTGGTTTCCAAATGTCTTGTTGAATACCAATTAATGGTATTGGAGCATCAACAGAACCAATGCGTGTTGTAATTGATTGTGTATGACTCTCAATAATCATAACTATCACCTCCTTCCAACTTTTTTCCATAGTAGTTTTTTAATTTATTAACAGCTAATTGATGAATTGTTTTAGCTTGCTGTATTGAAGCATCCTTTCCGCAACTAATTCCGGTTAAAAGAAGAGAAAAACCAAACGGTAAAATATCGGGAGAACTAATTAAGACAAAATTTTGTCCTGGTATCATTGGGTCTTTAATAATTTTTTCTAACTCACCGAAACTTACGCCACCGGTTATTCCTAGCTCTGAAAGAGGAACTAACAGATGAAACCAGGAATATTGATAACCAAGGTTATTGGCGCTAATAACGTTTTTCACAAAGTGATCAACTATATCTAAAGCTCCTGGTCGAGTATTATCTTCGATAAAAAAAATCAAATTCGTTTTCTCATCATAAAGAAAATCAAGACAGTGAAATCCTGTAGCCCCTATTTCTATAAGGGCTGGGATAATATTTTCTTGAGCAATAATATTTGCTAGAGTAACTACTTCTTGAGGTAGGTGATTTGGATAAAAACCACCAACATAAGAATAATTTTTTGCTATCTGGTTAAAAACGGTTGGTTCAAAGATAATTTGGCCGCTTTCATTAATAAAAAAGTGTAATGAACCTTCTGGAAGCTGTAATTTTTTTTCAACGATTATAGGAAAAGTATTTGGTTTAAGTAAAAGAAGTTTTTTTTCGATTATAGTTTTAAGGTTTTTTCCATTTAAATCTTCAGGAACATGTATGGAAACATTACTACCAAAATCTTCACCACCTGTTCCTTCGGAGGCCTTTATGATTAGTTCCGGACCGATTTCAGATGCAACTGTCAATAATTCGTCAATATCATGACATACACTACCAGAAGGAGTAGGAATATTATTTTCAAAACAGAAAGACTTAAATCCCGGCTTTGTTCCTATATTAAAATAATTAGATAAATTTTTACTGTAAGTTGGATTGCCAAAATGATTAGCGAACTCAACCTCATCCTGCGTCACTTCGAAAAATTGAAGTTTGCATCCAGAAGCTATAAATAAATCAATTAAATCATAGGTGTTCTCCTTACCATTACCATTATGATAATGGTCTGCTATCATTGAAGTTGTCAGGCTAGACTGCGGACTTGGGAATTCTAACTCAAGAAATGTTGGTAGTTCTACACCGAGAACGTTTTTGAGATAAGCTGAATAATCTGAATCAATAGGGTACTTTTTATTAACCACATATATATCATCTTTTCCGCACATAAGATACATTCTTCGGTAATATTGCTCTTCCTCAATTCCTTTAAATGCCGCTGCAGAAGCCGATTCGACCACAATAGTAGGCTTGGGAAAACCCCACTTTAGTTGTTCAAGATTCTGTGCAAGCTCAAATTTTTCTTCCATATTTTCAATAAAATTTATAACCATAAAAAAACCCGCCTCAAATTTGGCGGGGCTGGCAATAATAATTTTGGCCAAAAAAAATCCCCGGAATTCTTTGTCCGGGGTTGGGTATTATAAACTCTTTAGTTTAGGCCAAGAAAATACTACCTTCCCCAAAGGTTCTCCTTGAGACCAAATTGGCTGAAAGCAGTATTTTCATATCTTTCTATTATAACATATTTTTTCAAAAGTAAAGTAGTAAAATAAAAAGCTATATGTGGTTTTGGTATGCGTTAATCAAATAGCATGCGAGTTAACCTGTTCTTGACTTATTGTTTAAGGTATTTTAAAATGCAAAGCAATGGCAGCACAAGAAACAATTCATGGCTTACCTTTATTTGATACTTCCTAAAAAAATTGCCGTTCTAACCTTAGATCAGTTGCAAAAAGATCCCACTTATGGTGGTTTAATGGAATTTTTAAATCAAGATGTAAGCGATGAACAAAAAAAAGATATGGGTGGTAGGGGTTGGATACAAGAAAAAATATTTGGGGAAAAAGATGAACCACAATATAGCCGCCATGATATTGAACACTTAACGCCCTTTTCGAATCATCTACATGGAAAAAAACATGGGAGGTTATTCTATTAGACGAAGGTAAGGCAAAATTGAGACTAGGAGGAAAAATTATTGAAACAGAAGCGGGTTTAATTTTGGATGGTGATTTTGAGCAAACGGTTATAATGGAGCCAAGAACTCTGGTAATAATTCCACCAGAAACTCCACAAAGTATAGAGCTTCTAACATCGTTTATTAAAACGAAAGTTGTGATGACGCCTCCGTTTAATAGAGCAGATAGCTTTAATTTTAAATTGCGCGCTTGATCTTGTAAATTTGGACGGAGTTTAATACAATAAAAATATTCCTCTTATGAAAGCAAAACTGACACTATTGTTTATTTTTATAGTTTTATTTATCGGTTTTGTGGCCGTAAAATTTTTTTTGCTTGATAAAACTAATGAAACTGGCCAGCTAAAAATTATTTCTTCTCCGGTCACCAGTATTTTTGTTAATAACGTCGCCGTGGGTAAAACACCTTTTTACGATAAACATAAAACGGGCGAGTATCTTTTTAAACTAATCCCCGAAGGGACAGCAACCGAGTCAGCTTCTTGGCAAGGCAAAATCAATATCTACAAAAACTCTCTTACCTATGTTAATCGTGAACTAGGATCCTCTGATATCAGCTCGGCCGGCGAAATTCTGACGGTTACCAAAATGAGTAAACCACCAAAAAACTCAAATTATGGAGCCATTTATGCTGATACAGAACCGCAGGGAGCAATCATTGATTTAGACAACGATGAAAAAGGAATCGCTCCTTTACTTCTTGAAGATGTTACTCAGGGAGAACACGAATTGTCAGTATTTATACCCGGATTTTTTAGACGGACACAAAAAATCAACGTCGACGGCGGTTATCAGATTAATGCCAGTTTTAAACTTGCTATTGACCAAACACAGTCATCGCCACAACAAAACAAGGAGGTAAAACAAGCTACTGCAAGTGCGACCACAACAGAAAAAAACACGGTAACTATTAAAGATACACCGACGGGTTGGTTGCGGGTACGAGAAGAACCGTCGATTGATGCTTCGGAATCGGCTAAGGTCAATCCAGGTGAAAAATATAACTTACTCGATGAACAAAATAACTGGTATAAAATTGAATATGAAAAGGGAAAGACCGGTTGGATATCAGCAGAATACGCCTCCAAAGAATAAAAAACTTATCTTTCTTTCCAAATCACTTTATTATAAAGGATATATGAATAAGGGATGATGATGAAGATAATGATAATTGTTTTATAGAGATACCAAAGCTCCCGGCCAAAAATATTAACGAATAGTTGAATACCGCCAGCTTGAATAATTAAAGATCCAGCCGAAACAAGATTAAATTTTAAAAACTGAGGAATATAGGTTAATAAACCACCCTCAAGTTTTTTATGGGAAAAACTCCAAGAGTTATTGAGGAGGAAGTTGGAGATAATAGCTGTTTCAGCACTGATAATTGTTGAGAACCAAACTAAAGCTTTTAGTTTTTCAATAAAAATAAAGGAAAGGCCAAAGTCAATCACAAAACCGGTCATGCCGACGATGACATATTTAACGAACGAGGAGTTAGTGAAAATATAAAGGAAAATATCAAATATATATTGGGGAAAGCTAATTTTTGATTGGCCATGCTTTCTATCTACAAACTTGATGGGGATTTCAGATATTCTCGCTCCCTGTTTTAATGCTCTGTCGATCGCAGCGATTTGGAAAACGTAGCCGGAATAATTCTTTAGTTGGTCGCTTGTCGACTTAATTACCCAGACCTTAATCGCCCGGTAACCATTCGTCCATTCCGTAATTTTCGGTTTCATAAAGCCTAATCGAATAATCAAATTTCCAAAAAAAGAGAATATTTTGCGATGAACCCCCCAATCATTAGGGATTGATCCACCCTTCATATAACGCGATCCGATGACAAAATCCGATCCGGCCTCGATTGCTTTTAAAAATTCGGGAATATTTTTTGGATCGTGGGAAAGGTCGGCATCCATTTCAAACAATAAATATGGTTGTAACTTTTCAATAGCCGTTTTAAAGCCTGATAGGTAAGCAAGACCAAGACCTCTTTCTTTCAGTCGTAACAAGTGAAGGCGAGGATAGCGCTTGATTAGCTTAATTACTGCATCTTCTGTTCGATCAGGTGAGTAACTGTCGACGATAATGACGTGAATTTCCCAGTTGGCGACGGTGGCCGCTATCTGAAATATTTTAGGAATTAGTTCCTCAACATTTTTCGCCTCATTATATGTTGGTAGAACTATAACTGCTTTTTTCACTAAAAATTATTTTTAAAATAAATAACCATTTTTTTTATTCCCTCTTCGAGCGATATTTTTGGTCGCCAGTTCAAAATTTTTTTTGCTTTAGAAATATCCGGTTGTCTTCGTTTTGGATCATCTGGAGGAAGTCCTTCAGTAAAAACAATTTTGCTGGTTGAGCTTGTAATTTTTTTTACCAACTGGGCATATTCTAAGACAGTATGTTCTTGTGTTGAACCAAGATTAACTATTTTTGCTTTTGTTTTGGGATAGAACATTAACCTTGTTAGTCCTTTGACCATATCGTCAATATAACAAAGCGAACGTGTTTGTTTACCATTTCCATAGATAGTGATCGGCTTCCCGGTCACCGCTTGGTGAATAAAATTAACCAACATTCTCATATCGTCTTTAAGCATTCGTGGTCCATAAGTGTTGAAAATACGAGCAACCCGGCCGTCAACCCCTTCTTTTCTCCAAAAGTAGGCAGTCAGAGTTTCGCCGAATCTTTTTGACTCATCATAAACTGAGCGGGGACCGGTGGTTGAGGTATTACCTCGGTAGTCTTCGCTTTGAGGATGTTTTTCCGGGTCACCATAAACTTCCGAAGTTGAAGCAAATAAAAACTTGGCCTGATTTTTTTTGGCGAATTTTAAGAGCTCTAAGGTTCCGCTGGTATTGGCGAGCATTGTTTCTATAGGCAAGGCATGGTAACTTAACTTACTATGATGATTTGGAGAAGCAGGAGAAGCTAAATGAAAAACCGCATCAATTTTTTGATCAAAGTTTAATGGTTTTATAATATTATGACTAATAAAAGAAAAGTTACTATTTGTTTTCAAATCAGCGATGTTTTTTTCTGATCCGGTTAATAGATTATCAACGCAAACAATTTGATGATCATCTTTTAGTAATTTTTCACAAAGATGTGAACCAATAAAACCGGCTCCACCAGCAATAAGAATTTTCATAAAATAACTTTTACAAAACAGATTTTCTTCCCACAGAAAAATATTTAAAACCCAACTTTTTCATCAGTTGAGGGTTATAAAGGTTACGGCCATCAAAGATTACCGGATACTTTAATAATTTTTTAATATTCTTAAGATCTGTCTGTTTAAACTCATTCCATTCGGTAAGAATGACTAGAGCATCGGCATTTTCTAGCGGTTTATTCTGATCGGTTAGTAAATTAATTTTATTAACAAATATTTTTTTGATGTTAGTGTTGGCCACCGGATCATAGGCGAAGATTTTAAAACCCAATTCAAGCAGCTGATTTATGATGTTAATGGATGGTGCTTCTCTGATGTCGTCGGTGTCAGGTTTGAAACTTAGTCCCCAAATAGCTATTTTCTTACCAGGGGAGTATCTTTTAATTTTTTGAATTAGGTTTTTTTGGGCGGTTTGATTAATATTTTCTATCGCCTTTAAAAAATCGACATTAATGTTCAAGTTGCTTCCGGTTTGAGTGATGGCTTTGACATCTTTTGGCAAGCAAGATCCACCATAGCCGACTCCTGGGTTCATAAATACCCGACCAATACGCTCGTCTAGACCAACCGCATCTAAGACAGTTTCAACATCAGCTCCGGTTTTCTCGCAGTAGAAAGAAATTAAGTTAGCAAAAGATATTTTTGTTGCCAGCATACTGTTGGCGGTGTATTTGATCAGTTCCGCGGAAGCCAGATCAGTCATGACTCGTTTACCATTCAAAGATTTATGAAGCTCAATCAGTTTTTCCGCTGCTTTTTTTGAGGATGTACCGATGACCACTCTGTCGGGATTGAGCGTGTCATAGATTGCCGTTCCTTCACGTAGAAATTCTGGACAGGAGGCAACGGCGATCTCGGCTCCTTTTGGTTTATGCTTGAGAAGGATAGCCTCAATCTTTTTGTTGGTACCAACAGGAACGGTGCTTTTACAGGCTACCACGGTCAAACCCCTCTTTAAGTATTTGGCTAGTTTTCGCGAGACATCAAAAATGGCCGAAAGATCAGCTTCGCCATTATCTTTTGGGGGCGTGCCGACAGCGATAAAGACGATTTCCGATCGAGGAATAGCCTCTTGGAAATCAAGGGTAAAATGAAGTCTTTTGGCTTGGAGATTTTTTTTAAGAAGTTCTTTCAGGGTTGGCTCATATATAATTGGATCGCCTTTTCTAAGCCGGGCAACCTTCTCTTTAGTATGGCCAACGACGAAAACCTCATTGCCAAAGTCAGCAAAAATACAGGCAGTAACCAGTCCTACATAACCGTGACCGATGAATGTTATAGTCATAAGTTAAAAGTTTAAAGTGCAAAGTTAAAAATTGCAGTTTAAAATTTTTAATTTTGAATTGTCCTTCGATAACCTCAGGATCTTGAGCTTGTCGAATAGATAATTTTGCATTTTGATTTTTGAACTTTAAATTATTTACAGTATTGCTTTTTGTAATATTCTTGGTACTCTCCCGTTTTCACCCTTTTCCACCAATCTAAATTTCTAGTATACCAATCAACGGTGTATTTTAAATAGGTATCAAAGTCAAATTCTGGTTGCCAACCAAGTTCGGCTTTAATTTTAGTCCAGTCGATGGCATAGCGGCGGTCATGGCCGGGACGGTCTTTAACAAATTCGACAATCTTCTCGGACCTACCCATAATTTTGATAATTTTTTTCACCACCTCAAGATTAGAAATGTCATCAGTCAAGCCGCCGACAAGATAGGTTTCTCCGAGCTTTCCTTTTTGCAGTATCAAGTCAATCGCCCGGCAGTGATCCTCGACATAAAGCCAGTCACGGACATAAAGACCGTCACCGTAGACCGGTACTTTTTTTCCTTCCAAAATATTGGTGATAATCAAAGGAATAAGCTTTTCAGGAAATTGATAAGGGCCGAAGTTGTTAGAACAGTTAGAAATAGTTATTGGTAAATTATAAGTAATGTAATAGGCGTGTACTAAATGGTCGGCGGCGGCTTTTGAGGCGGAATACGGACTCCTTGGATTATATGGAGTATTGAGATTAAATTTTGTCTTACTACCAAGTTTCAAAGCGCCAAAAACCTCATCAGTAGAGATATGATGGAACCTTTTAATTTTATTTTTTAAAGCGGCTTCAAGAAGAATATAGGTGCCTTCAATATTGGTTTTAATAAATGGGGCCGGATTTAAGATGGATCGGTCAACGTGTGATTCAGCAGCGAAGTGAACAATTATTTCAATCTGCTCATTATAGATTAAAAAGTTAACAAATTTTGGATCACAAATATCTCCTTTAATAAATTTATAGTTAGGGTTATTTTCTACAGATTTGAGATTATCAAGATTGCCTGCATAGGTTAGTTTATCTAGATTGATGATTTTATCTTTAGGGTGGTTTTTTAACCAGTAAAGAATAAAATTCGAGCCGATGAAACCCGCCCCGCCTGTCACTAAAACTTTCATACCTAATATTTTATCATTTTTTTAACCCGCCTTCGCGATAACCCAATAAGTTATCAACCCTCGAAGCTTTAATAATAAGCTAAAGATAAAATTACTTTTTATGTAAGGAAATTCAGATGACTGGATAGTCTAAATAATATAATATATATTTATTAATGTATGATTAATAATTTTTAGAGTTAACTATATTAATGACAAATAGTAGAAAACTTTTGATAATTATTGCGTTTTTAATTCTTTTGTTTATTATAGTTTTAATCGTGTTGATTCAAAAAAAAGAGAAGCAGCGAAAAGACAAACTTATAAATTCCACAATACAGCCAACGACTTACTTTAATGAGTCAATTTTACCAAACGACAAGACTCAACCGGCAAAAAAAGAAATAGTTGACAAGGTAAACAATTGGTTAAAAAGCATGAAGAATTCCGCCGATGATCAATATTACTACGCCTTACTTTGTAGTAATAAAAAAAATTGTCAGCTAGCGCCTACCGACAAGCAAGTAAGCATTGCAGTTTTATGGAGTCAATACGAACACTATAAAGAATCGGGAGACGAAACAGAACTTAACCAGATAAAGCAAGATATTGTTAAATATTCTAAAAGGTCAGAGATAGAGGACGATTGGCTCAGGGTCTACCAACCAGATTTTTGGCACTGTCGATTCCTTTATGAGATGGCAAAAGACAGCGTTTTTAATGATGAATATAAAAATCATTTAAAAAACATCTGTCAAAACAATAATTATTTTCTGGCTCGGATTGATCTTCTAAACATCCTTAACAGCAACAGTCTAGATAAAATTTTCCCCAAAGATCCGAGACGATTTGCTATTTATAATACAATGATTTCTGACTTTGTCAGTATGTACCATTGGTTTGACAATAATGAATTCCTAAAAATCGCCGAGACGTATTTTATTAATGCAAAAGAATATTATTTAAGAAACAATCTTTTACCTTCTGACTCTGCTTATCTAACAACAGCCTCACTTGATCTTTATTTGGCGACAAAGGACAAGACATATCTTGGTTTTGCCAATGATCTATATAATCGGTTTACCGATACTGATCGCAACGCCCTTGATATTAATCAACTAACAGAACTTTGTCTTACCAGTCAGATCTATTATGACAATATTTCAAAAAACCGAAAGTATTTTGTTATTAAAAACGATAGTCTTTCAAGAATTATCAATAAAGGTTTTGATGATAACAAAGGAGCTTTTCACAGCTTTAATCTTAATAGTTATTCTTATGAAACAAGAAATAATGCTTTACTAATGAAATGTTTGATTGACCAAAAATGAAAAGACTATTAGTAGTTTTCTTTCTTCTTTTGACCATTTTTGGAATTAAAAACAAAAATGTTCAAGCTTCTTGTAGCTGCACATCAGGTTGTAGCGTAGGTACGTGTGAAGAAGTTGTTGGGCCTCCCGCGTCTTGTGAACCTAGCTGTGGTTCTGGATACGAAGCCAAGCCATGGGGAGCGGGCTGCGTTAAGCTACAATGTAGTTGTGGTAATGTAACTAGCACTACATGTTGTCCCGTGTCACCGCCCCCACCTCCACCTCCTAATGGTACACCAATACCAACCGCTATCCCAACCGCTACCCCAACACCAGTGCAACAACCAGCCATGATTATTACTCCGATGGTAACACCTACCACGGCTCCTTTCTTAACCGGAGTAACGGGTCAACAGTGGGTTTGTCTCAAATCGACGCCCTGTTTAAACAATGCCCAATGCTTAGAACAAAGCGGTCATCGGGTGAGAATTTCAGCGACAGAACACCCTTTACTTAAACTAAGAAAAAAAACTTATATTTTTGATTGTCTTGAATTTGCCTCTGACTATCGCTGTACTACCGGTTATGCCAATCTTGATAAAAGTCTTCTTGGGATTGAGTATCTTACCAATGATTTGGCTGGAGCAGATTATCAGTTTCTGACATTGGTCGATTCGCAGAATCAACCGATTGATCAACGTGATCCGAATCAAGTAAGATTTAGCGACGACTATGGTAATCTGGGTCCTTTTGAGTGGGAGAGTCGTACTAAAGGACAAATGAAACACGTTTTTTATGCGATGACGCCTTTAAGTTCAATCGACCAAGCTAGTGGTGGAGGTAGCGGTTTAAAACAAGGGACTTTCGAGATGGTTTCTCTTACGGCTGAAACCACCTGTGTTAAAATCCAGTGGGATCCTCATGGTGTAGTTTTTGACAGCAAAGATCTTAAACCACTTAGAGATGTTTTAGTGGAGATCTTCAAAAAAGACTCTCGTGGATTATTTATTCCAGTAACTGAATCCGATGTTATTGGAGGAGTGGTTAACCCTCAACAAACTAAGGATGATGGTCAATTTGCTTTTTTGGTGCCAAATGGCATTTATAGGCTTACGGTAACAAGTGCAACCCATGTTATTGATAAGAATTTTAGGACCAATAAATACCCAAACATCTACCACGGTGAAGAAATTAAAACAGAAGGCCGGCTGGAATTAAGAAACATCGCCATGAGGCCAAAAACATTTATTGACAAACTAATTAATTTTATTAAAACTTCTTTTTAAACGCGGTTGATTAATGAGATTTTCCAATATTCGCCAGCGTTTCTTTTTGACGCTGTGAGGAACATCGTCTTTCATTAGCTTAGTAGCGGCGGTGAAGGGTCGAGAGGAATACTCTGATATATAAGCTTTTTCAAAACCGACTTTTTTACAAAGCTTAACGGTATTTTGAAATTCTTCCTCGGTTTCTCCAGGAAAGCCCACAATGATATCCGTAGTTAATTTTAAATTTCTAATTTTTAATTTTAAATTCGCGACGAGTTTAAGGTACTCGTTGCGGGAGTACCATCGGTTCATCCGTTTTAAAACGTTATCGTCTCCTGATTGTACTGGTAAGTGAATTGTTCGAGTTATTTTTTTGTTTCTGGCAATGACATTGATTAATTCATCAGAAAAGTCCCAGGGATTTGAGGAAATGAAATCAACTCTTTTAAAGCCCATATGAGCGACTTGTTCAAGAAGATAGGGGAATAGAGTAGGGATGCGGTAACGGCCGAGATGTTTAACATAAATGGGTTTATTAAGAAAGTTCGACGTCCCATTTTTCATCTCCGTGGGCGTGCTCGTTTCTGTGCACCTCCCAAGTCGTTCAAAATGGGTGTCTTCACTTTCTTTTTGATTTATTAATGATTTTTGTTTTTTAATTAGATTGGCTCCATATGAGTTCACGTTTTGCCCGAGGAGAGTTACCGTTCGATACCCGTTTGATTTCAATTTTTTACATTCATTAATAATCTCATCAAACGGTCGGCTGATTTCCCGTCCCCGGGTAAAGGGAACGACACAAAAGGTACAAAAATTATTACAGCCGTTGGAGATAGGTACCCAGGCGGAAATTCTATCTTGTCGTAATGGTGGGTAATCAAAACCTATCTTTTCGATCGACATAAACTCATCGACGCCCGGCATAATTTTCCTTAATCGTTTTAAATATTTACCAGTTCTATCTCTGATAGTTAGGCCGACCAGGCAACCCGTCAAGATAATTTTTAATTTTAAATTTTTAACTTTTAATTTAGACAGATTATTCACCAGACCGTAAATTCTATTTTCTGCTGATTGACGAACCATACAGGTGTTGACAACAATATAATCAGCTGATTTGTAAGATCGAGCTTTACTCATGCCTCGAGCCAGCAGGGCCATCTCAATCCTTTCTGAGTCGGCGACATTTTGTTGGCAACCAAAGGTTTTAATAAAATACTTCATAACAATAAAATCCATCTTCAATCTTCTATCATCAACTCCTACCTTCTATATTCTACTTTCTATTGTCGTATTTAACTTTTGCTTTTTCATCTTTTCAATAATAATAATGAAGACTAAAAGCAATACGGCAACGGTGATGAACGCGATTAATTTTTCATTTCCTTTTAAAAACAAACTAGAAATGCCCAAAATTAAAGCCACTAACCAATAGAAGACAGCGATCCGTCTCCTTCCCCAACCAATTTCCAGAAGGCGATGGTGAAAATGACCCCAGTCAGCCCGAAAAGGCGACTTTTTGTTTTTTAAACGACGGAGGATAGTATAAAAAGCATCGATCATCGGTATTGAAAGGATCAAGACGGCAGTACCAAGTTTGCCAAAAGAGAGGATTGACAAAATACCGAGTAAAAAACCAGCCAGAGCACCGCCACCATAACCAGGCATAATTTTTTGTGGATAAAAGTTAAAAGGAAGGAAGCCTAAAAAAGCACCACTGACAATAAAACTAAGAAGGGCCACCGATTGGACACTAATATCATGAGCCGTAAATCGTTGAGCCAAGATACCTAAGAAGAAAGCAGTTATAGCAACAAAACCGGGTAACTGGCCATCGACACCCTTACTCCAGTTAACCATATTCATAATCCAACTAAGCCAAACGATTGCCAAAATATCAGCTACGACAAGAATCGAATGCTTTCCGAAAAAGTTAATGACAATTTGCCACTGGTCGAGTTTAATTATTCCGCCAAAGGGATTAGATAGGTAAGGAATACCTAAACCAAAGCCAATTACTAAGGCTGAGATTAATAGATTAGTAATAAATCTTAAGTAAGGAGATAAATCATAATAATCGTCTAATAGACCAACGATGATCAAAAGGCCGCTTGAGAGCAGAATACCGAAAATAATTTTATTAATTGGTAGAAAAATAAACGAGGTAATCAAAATGGAAAAGTAAATTGGCAAACCGCCACCGCGAGGAATGATGCCTTCATGGGTGTGTGCCGGATGAAAACGAATCTTTTTGTCGGTGACTAAGCGTAATTTTTTAGCGAGAGAAATTGTTGGAATAGTTAAACAATAGGCGATTATAAAAGAAGTCAGCAAAACAATGATTGATAACATATTTAACTGACTAAAAAAATAATTTTTAAAAAAATTAAGGTAGTAGAAATAATAAGAAAAAGATTAAGCTTGTCAATAATTTTTTTGGCAAAATGATTTCCGCCAAAATACTTTTGGTAAACGATTTTGTTTACAAAAATGGAGCCGTTCATGATAATAAGTAGAATAAAAATCATCCAGCTATCGACCAATTGATCTTCTCCCCAGGATTTTGAGTAAAAAAGAGGAATCTGTGGTGGCAAAGAACTAATGCGAATTAAGAAGACAGCCAACATTAATAAATCGGAGCTGATTAATAATTTCTTCATGATTATATAATTAGTATATTAATATACTGCTTTTATTTCATAGGAACCGTCAGAATTTAAGATAAAAGCTTTATTGGGATAAATAGGTAAATTATTAATTATCCTTTCAGAGGGAATCAAAATCTTACCGACGAAGTCGGGGATTTCTTGATAACTCTTACCAAAAATATAGACTTGATTCTCGGGAAAATAATATTGAACTTTTAAGAAGTCGAGTTCGTTCGTGACATACAGTCGATCATTTTTCTTAGCCAACGATCTAATCTCCATCACTATTTTTCTGGTATCGGTTTTTTGCCGATAGGATATTTGCTGTTTTTGGTAAACAAGGGTTAGAATAAGAAGAACCACTATAAGGGGAATGCGTAGTATTAGATTTATCTTGTCGAGATTGTAAATAATAAGGATCAAGAAGCCGACGGTGACAAAAATTAGATAACGGGGAAGGAAAAGAGGTTTTATGAAAGAAAGCAACAGTATAGAGACGGGAATAAAAATTGACCAAAGTAGCAAGTAAGGGAAAAGTCGTTTGTTGTTTTTGTTAACTTTTTTTTTGATGGATAGGAAACCCAGGATAAAAATACTAATCAAAACAAGATTGGTCCAAAAAACAATTTTTTCAAGTAAATTAATGTTGGTAGTGTATCCGGGTGCTTCATGTCCAAGGTAGATTAGACCAAGAAGATTGGCGATGGTAAACAGTTTAGGTTTTTCAACCCAGAAATTTAATGAAGAAAGAAACTTTTGTTGTAAAAAATATATTAACCAAGGTAGAAAGACGGCAAAACTAATAAAGATATTTTTGAGATGACTAAGTTTCTTTCTTTTCTCAGCTAGCAAAATAAAAATCAGTTGCACCATTAAGACAAAGATCATGAAATAATGGGTATAAAGTCCAAGGATAGAAGAATAAAGATAAAGGCGAGATTTTTTTTTATAGAAAGCGTAGAAAGAAAGACTGGCAAAAAAGGTTAAAGCCGTGTACATTCGGGTCTCGAAAGCGTAATAGACGAGGATAGGGTTAATAATCACCAGGGGAAGATATGTTAAGCTTTTCTTGAAACTAAACTTACAAATATTTTGAAAAAAAAGGAAGATTACGTATATAGTCGCCCAATAAAAAATTAACGACAAACTTCTAAGAGCAATTTCTGAACCGCCGAACAGTCTAATCCAAAAATGAAGAATCAGGTAGTAAAAAGGTGGATTAAAATCTTTGGCGGTTAAGACAACTATCGAAAGAAGATTTTTCTTAGACAGAAGATAAGAAAAAGCCTCATCCCGCCAAAGTGACTGGACGAAGTAAAGAAGGGGTGTTTTGGTAAAAAGGAATAATAACATAATTTCTAATTAACCTAATAAAATCCTAATTTCTAAACTCTAAATTCCAAGTTCCAAATAATATCAAAATTCGAATGTTTAAAATCCTAAACAAATACTGTTTAGAATTTAGAGTTTTGACATTAGAATTTATTTGGAATTTGAAATTTAGTGCTTGATTAGAAATTAGAATAATTAGATCAATTAGATTAATTTTAAACTTTTTCAGTCACTTTATATTTTAGTTTTTTTCCCAGCAAAATTCGAGTATGAGCTTCAAGAGCGGGCAGTGACGATAAAAGAAAGGAAACCAATGGTAAAAAATACCATTGGATGATAAGTATTGGTAGTGAAAAAAAACTGGTATTTTGTTTAACCTTTTGTCTGAGCTTAATATCAAAGAAAACATATAAAAATAGCATTACTGTTGAGAGAGTTAAGATTAAAGCAGAAAGTTTTGGCAATAAAAAGCCCAAGACGGTTCTTTTGAAAACGGGATTAATCAGCGGAGGAATAGATGCACTAATAGTAAGGATGAAAAAAGAAACAGGCCATAGTAGATGGGTTTCTACCACGAATAAAATTTTTTTAATTTTAGTTAATGATCTAATGTGTGGGGTGATAAAAAATTTTTTTAGAGAGTAGGCAACATCAGTTACTCCCCAGGCCCAACGTTTTTCCTGTTCGTAACGGTTGACTAAGGTCTTCATTATGTGGCCGGAGAAAACCGCATCCCCATTAATAATGGTAAATAAAGGAATGGTGCGGATTTTTTCTCCAAAAGTAAAAAAGGCCTGTAAGTAAATATGCCAATCCTCCGGGATAATATCGACATCCCAAAAATTAATCTTTTTTAAAAGCCAAAGATTAGTGCTGTAGGTCGAGATCTGAATCAGTTTCTCTCTATAAGAAAGGAAAGCTAATCGGACAATCGAAGAAAGAGTGGCTTGGATACGGACGAAGAGAGGTAGTTGCCAAAAGTTATTATATAAAAGAACTGGTGCCCAATAGAAATGATAAATTTTATTTTTATCTTTTAAATACTGATAGGTTAGATAAGAAAAATAATTTGAGGGTAAGTGACTATCTGCGTCGCAGATGGTAATGAGAACGTTCTTTCTCTGCCAGTGTTTTTTTTTAACATATTGGTCGAGTAAGAGAGCGGCAACAGTTTGGTTACTCGCTTTCCCGGCCAGTTCATTTGGCTGTAATTTGTGATAAGAGATAATAATATCGGCAAAGTAGCGGTGAAATTTCTTATATAAAACCTGGGCTTTTTGATGGATATTATTTTCTCTTTCTTCAAGGGCTAAGACGAGAAAAATTTTTTTGCTGGGGTAATCGTTTTGGGTAATCATCTTTAAAGTAACTTCTAGTTTATAAAGAGGTTCCTGATAACTTGGAATAATGATGAAATGTTTGATAATCGACATTTTTTTTAAAGACAGCATCTTTTTAAAAAAATTTATTTTCGCCGTCTCCAAGATTTTTTTATAAGAAATGGTGGCGAAGAAAGCGGTTTGTGCCGATTTATAAAAAAAATAAAGATCGAAGGCGATGATGAAATAAGCGACGACAGCCGGGTGAAATGGCGACATCCATAAAGGTAAAGTAATAGTTGCCCAGGCACAGATAGGAATAATCGTTTCCAATAAGCGATCAAAAATTTTTGATACGAACGAAGCCGGACGGACTGATTTAGCTAGTCTTTTTGCCATAACTATTGTTTTCAATTATACAAAATAATTATGGCTTAAGTGTTCCAAGCTTCACAGTTGATTCTAAAGGGGCAAAAATCACACCAAGGACCAACATTAGGTAAAAATTTATTTTTTTTTATTTCGGCAGCAATCTTCAAAACCTCTTCTTTAACTTTTTCTAAATCTTCCTGATTTTTTTCTGAACTGACCTTTTCCATATCTTGAAAGAAGTAAAAAGTGCAGCGGATGTCACTAAGGCGTTTTCTAAAAAGACCTGGGTCATTGGCAGCTAAAGCATAAACTGATAACTGGAGATTTTTTTTTAATTGTTTATCGTTAGGTTTTTTACCAGTTTTATAATCAATAATCTCAATTTTATTATTTGGTAACTGATCGACCCGGTCAATTTTACCGGTGAGCGATAGTTCCGAGTTAATTTTTATTTTAAAAAATTTTTCCAAACTGAATATTTTTAATCTACTGGAATGAAATTTATCAAAGTAGGCGCGGAGCATTTTTTCTCCTTCGGCTTTCATTCTTATTTCATGGGCGGCCGAAGAATAACCAATGGGAATCCAGTTTTGTCTAAAAACGGAGAGGAGGTAATTGAAATCTATCTGCTTATTGGTGAGAAACTCTTTATAAAACAATTCCAGAGTTTTATGAATACTGCTGCCATATGATTGGGCGGCTCCGGGAATCGTTGGAATTCTTAATATATACCGATATTTATATTGTAGAGGACAGGTTTTAAAAGTCTCTAACTGAGAAAACGACAGTCGACTTAAATCAATTTTCTGACGGGTAATCTTTTCTTCTACTGGTTTGAAGTCAAAGATGGAAAGTTGTATCTTTTCCTCTTTTTTCAAAGAAACTATTTTATTAACAGCTTTATCACCAATAGTTTCAATAATAAAAGGAGAAAGCCGCCTTTTTCTCCTACCCTCACCGTAGTATTGAGAGGCCGATAGAAACACTCTATCAATAGCCCGAGTTAAGCCGACATAGAACAGTCTTCTTTCTTCTTGCTGATGAAAGTCACCTTGAGGAAGAATCTCTTTAATCAGCGATTGAGGGATAGGTATCATCTCACTTTTTTCATAACTAGGAAATCGTCCTTGACTCAGATTCACTAAAAAAACAACGTTAAACTCTAGTCCTTTAGCCGAGTGGACCGTTAAGATATTAACGGCATCGTAACTAGATAGATCATTTTGGCTTGCCAACGGTGATTCACCAAGAGCCATGCTCATTTCTATATAATCTACTACGGAAAAAATAGAGGTTTCTTGATAATTAGTTTCGTAAGTTTTAATTCTGTCAAAAAATTTTGAAACATTAAGAGCGATTTTTTCTTCTTTCTCTGTTTTAAAATCGATCAATTTTGCCAGGTAACCACTATCTTCTAAAAACCAATATAGTATCTGACCAGCGCTGTGTGTCTTGATTTTCCCTAGGTGTTTATTAATTATTTGGTATAGGTGGAAAAGTTTTTCTCGCGTCTCACTTTTTATTAGAGGAAGATACTGTTTGTAAACCATGAACTCCTTTTGTTCAATTTCAGGATAGTAAAACGATAGTAATATTTCTAATACCTGGAAAATCGAACGGTTGATTTTTTTAGTAAAAGCCAGTAGAAAATAAAGATCTCTATTATCGATATTAAATATTTCCATCGTTAGAACGCGATAAAAAGAAGCAGAATCATCAAGATTATAAAGAAGCTTAAGATAGGCAATCAGATCTTTAACCTCTGGCTGTTTAAAAAGCATTCCCGGCCCTAAAAACTGGAAAGGAATACCGGCCCTAGTTAAAGCTCTTATGATCGCTTCGCTATGATTGTTAGCACGAACCAAAATGGCAAAATCAGAGAGTTTGTAATTAGATCTTAGCTCAAAAATTTTCTTTGCCACGAATTCAGCCTCATTTTCCAGTCTATCAGCTAAGTAAAAACTGATTGTATGGGCATCGTCTTTCTTAGTCTGTTTTTGAGCAATCAGATTTTTCGAGATGCCCAATTTAGCTTCTAAAGTGTCAGGGTCGTTTTGTTTAATGAGGCGATAAGCGGCATCGAGAATGGTTTGATTAGAACGATAATTATTTTTCAGAGTAATTTGTTTAGTCTGAGGATAGTCTTTCATAAAGTAAATAATGTTGGAGACAGAGGCGCCCCTGAATTTATAAATAGATTGAGAGTCATCACCGACGACGGTTAGTTTTGGTTTTGTTTTCGGAGGACAAAGAAACTTTATTAGTTGATATTGACCGATGTTTGTGTCTTGAAACTCATCAACCAAAAAATATTTAAATTGTTGTTGATATTTTTTTAAAATATTTGGTCGTTGACGAAATAGTTGGAGTAAATAAAATACTAAATCAGAAAAATCCATCACTCCCTCTTTTAACTTAATATCAAGATATTTTTTATACGCTTCTGCCAGTTCAAAATACTTTTCTTTCTCCATTTTTTCCTCTGAGTTTTGAGTTCGAACCCAACTGAGATATTGGTTGGGTTCGACGTCCTCATCTTGTAAACGAGAAAAATGTTGTAATAATGCCGAAAGAAATTTGTCAGGATTACCCAAAGGTCGAAAATATTTTAAATTGAAAAGAAAAAGATTTTTCTTGAGAAAAATAATCGATTCCGCCTCGGTCATTAAACGAAAGTTTGGATTGAATCCTATCTGAGCAAGGTCTTCCTTCAAGATTTGATCAGCAAAAGCATGAAAGGTGGAAATCCACATCTGAAAATAACCGTACGGTAAGCTTTTATCAACTCTTTCTTCCATCTCAAAAGCGGCTTTTTCAGTAAAAGTAAGAGCTAGAATCTCTTCAGGCTTAGCCAGTTTTTTTTGGATTAGATACTTGATTTTTTCGACGATGACAAAAGTTTTTCCAGTACCGGCACCGGCGACAATTAAAAGTGGTCCTTGATTATATTCAACTGCTTTTTTTTGTTCGTGGTCAAGAATAAATACTGACTCATTTTTCATGAAGTTATTCTATCAAAAACCTTTAGCGATGAGAGATGTGTTTGCGATTTGACCGATGGTGGGAGATGGATCCGAGTTTGTGTTGATGATTTTGATAAGCTTCATATACTGCAGCAAAGACAAAAATTAGCAGCAGAATTAAAAATGCCAGTGGTGAAGGTAGGTTTGTTTTTAACTCCAGGTTGGTTTGGATTGACGGTTTCAAAATGATTAAAAAATAGTCTATTAATAGTGGTAGGGTGACGGCATGAAAAGCCAGCTGCAGGATTTTTTTATAATGAATTTTTTTGTGAAAGAAAATTTTAAAGATAAGATATATGAACAGACCGATTATCAACAAATAGAAAAATGTAGTTAAAAAAGAAAAAATCGGTAGAAAAATAATCATGAGGGCGACGATAGTTAAATAGTATAATAAAAGATTTTTTTTGAGCGAAGAGAAAACCTGGGTAATCTGTTGACTAGTCCTTTTATCAAAACTCTGGTTACCGAAAAAAGTTAAAGGAAGAGTGTCAAAAGCTTGATTTATTAACCGATCGTTTTTAACAACCATTTCTTTATTAGTTAATAAAAAATAAGAATGGTAGGTGTTAATTTTGTCAACTGTCGCTCCTTCGTCGATAGCTAATATTAGTTTTTGTTTACCTTCTATATTTAGCCAAAAAAAATAGGGGCGGTTATAGGAGGTAAATAGACGGCCTTTGTCGATATTTATAACTAGATCCGCTGGGTAGGTTTGGAAGCCGCTTCTCATACTGTCGATAAAACGACCAATTCTTGTCGGATTGTTTTTAATGGTTACGAAAACAACTAGAAGAAGGTTAAGAACAATTACTAAACTAATAAGGTATTTTAATGAGAAACGGAAAGAAGTTTTGGGAATTTTTGAATAATAATCTGGTTGAGGGAAAAGACTGTGTTTAAAAACGTAAAAAAAGGTCTTGACTTTTTGCCGCATAACAATTATCATAGTTTAATGATTTTTAAAAATCAAGTTATTTTTTATTAATTAATTTTTATAAAAGTAATATGGCACAAGGAGTATTTAAAAGAACTAAACCCCACTTAAACATTGGTACTATCGGGCATGTAGACCACGGAAAAACTACCTTAACTTCAGCCATCCATTATGTTTTATCAAAAAAAGGATTAGCTAAGTTTTTAAAGTACGAAGAAATTGATAAGGCTCCCGAAGAAAAAGCTCGTGGCGTTACTATTAATCTTCACCATTCCGAGTACGAAACTAATAAAAGACATTATGCCCATATTGATGCTCCAGGGCATGCTGATTATATTAAAAATATGATTACCGGTGCTGCTCAGATGGATGGGGCAATTTTAGTGGTGTCGGCTCCGGACGGACCAATGCCACAAACTAGAGAACATATCCTTCTTGCCGGACAGGTCAACGTACCAGCGATTGTTGTTTTTTTAAACAAAGTGGACCTGGTTTCTGACAAAGAAATGTTGGATTTAGTTGAAATGGAGATAAGAGATCTTTTGAAAAAATATAAATTCCCTGGCGATAAAATTCCGGTGATCAAAGGGTCGGCTCTTAAAGCCCTTCAAGATGATCCGGAAGCCATTAAATCAATTGAGGAATTAATGAAGACGGTTGACGAATATGTCCCGGAACCAAAAAGACCCATAGATAAACCATTTTTAATGCCGATTGAAGACGTATTTACAATACAGGGAAGGGGAACAGTAGTTACCGGCAGGGTGGAAAGAGGCGTGCTTAAAGTTAACGAAGAAGTGGAGATTGTTGGTATCAGCGAGACGAAAAAGACGGTGGTAACCGGCGTAGAGATGTTTAGAAAAAGCTTGGATGAGGCAAGAGCTGGTGACAATGTTGGTTTATTGCTTCGGGGAATAGAGAAAGACGATGTTCAACGAGGACAGGTAATTGCCAAACCGGGATCGATTACTCCTCATACCGAGTTTGAGGCAGAAATTTACATTTTAACCAAAGAAGAAGGCGGTCGTCACACTCCATTCTTTAATGGTTATCGTCCTCAATTCTATATTAAAACAACTGATATTACCGGTGAGATAAAACTACCGGCCGGTGTCGAAATGGTCATGCCAGGCGACAATGTAAAAGTATCAACCAAGTTGATTTACCCGGTGGCCATGGAAGAAGGATTGAAATTTGCCGTTCGTGAAGGTGGTCACACCGTAGGAGCTGGGGTGGTGACGAAAATATTAAAATAATAATTATAACGGTTATAATAGTTATAACAGTTATATTCTTTGCTCTTTTAAATTATGCCTAAAGGAAGAATTCGGATCAAGTTAAAATCTTATGACCATCATTTAATAGATGATACTTGCCAAAAGATAGTTGATACTGCTATTCGGACCGGCGCCTTGATCACCGGACCAATACCTTTACCGACAAAAAATGAAATTTTTGTTGTCGATCGATCACCCTTTAAGCATAAAGATGCACGTGACCACTTCGGTTTAAAAATCCACAAAAGATTGATTGATATTATAAATCCTACTAACCAGACGATAGATTCTCTCATACATTTAGAATTGCCTGCCGGTGTTGAAGTAGAAGTAAAGATGTAATTTTAAATTCATTTGACCCTTAGTTAACAATCGTATATAATATTATCCACATGTTTATTTTTTCCCAAAAGGAAAAAGTTGGTTAAAAAGTTTAGACCAGATTGAATTTAAAAACCGCCTCAATCTGGGGCGTTTTTTTGTTGTAAAATATGTTAGGTTTTCTTTTAGGTGAAAAGTCTACTCAATCACAGACATTTAACGAGGTAGGAGAAAGGTGGCCGACAACTTTCATTAAAACCGGCCCGTGCTATTTAGTTGAAATTAAATGGCCGGACCAAAATAATTATTTGGCGGTTCAGCTTGGTTTTGGCCAAACCAAAAATATTAAAAAACCAGTCAAAGGAAATTTACTAAGAGCGGGGATAAAAACCCCGCTCCGTTTTTTAAGGGAGTTCAGAATAGATAAGTTAATCCCAAAAGGACAATTAAATCTCATTAAACCGATTAATGATGGTGGAAAAAAAGGCTTAACCATCGACGAAATAAAAATTTTCATCGGAGACGAAATAAAACCAGCAACTTTATTTAAAAAAGGAGACAAAGTAAACATTAGTGGTATATCAAAGGGCAAAGGATTTCAAGGAGTGGTTAAACGTCACCATTTTAAAGGTGGGCCAAGGACCCATGGTCAGTCCGACCGCGAAAGAGGCCCTGGTTCAATTGGTCAGACTACAACTCCGGGTAGAGTTTATAAAGGAAAAAGGATGGCCGGTCGTATGGGTGGTGACCGAGTGACGGTTAAAAACTTAAAAGTAGTTGAGGTAAGAGAGGATGGTTTATTAGTTAAGGGCTTGGTTCCGGGCGCCAAAGGCGCTCTTTTAGAAATTAGAAACAAATTTTTTACCAGTTAATTAAATATTTAATTATGGCCAAAGAGTTGGATAGAAAAAAAGTTGGTAAGGTGGTAAAAAAAGCTAAAAAAAAAGAAAACGCGCTAACAATTTCAATTTATGATTTAGATGGGAAAATAGAAAAAGAAATTGAGTTGCCGAAAGAAATATTTTCGGTAAAAGTCAGTCCAAGATTGTTAACGCAATATGTTCGCGTTTATTTAGCCAACCAAAGACAGGGGACTGCTTCGACCAAAACCAGAGGCGAGGTAAGCGGGTCAACTAGGAAGATCTATCGACAGAAGGGGACTGGTCGAGCGCGCCACGGCGATATTAAAGCGCCAATTTTTGTTGGAGGTGGTATCGTCGGCGGACCACGTCCGAAAGATTTTCGCCTAAAAATAGGCAGAAAACAGAAGAAAAAAGCCTTGTTAGGAGCTTTGACTCTAAAACAGGAATCAAAAGAATTAATTGGGCTTAGCGATAAATTTTTGTCAGTAAAACCAAAAACCAAATTGTTAATTGAATTTTTTCAAAAATTAAATTTAGAAAAAGAAAAAAAATTACTAGTTATTCCTCTGTTAGAAAAAAATCAATTATTGCTGGCAGTAAGAAATATTCCTACAGTGACAGTGGTATCGGCAACGGCACTCAATTGTTATCAGCTCCTAAATCACAAAAAAATTTTATTTATTGCTAAAACGATAGAAGTTATAAAAAATATTAATAAAGATGAAAATTAATCAAGTCATTAACAGACCAATACTTACCGAAAAATCGACCAGTCTTTTGAAAAATAACTTTTATATGTTTAAAGTAGATAAAAACGCAAACAAGTATCAGATAAAAGCCGCTCTAGAAAAACTTTATCCTGTTAAGGTCGCCGAGGTAAAGGTGGTCAATCGGCAAGGGAAAGTTAGAAAAGTTGGCAGAAAACAAGTAAAAAAACAGCTGTCAACGAAGAAGATTGCTTTTATTAAGTTAAAAGAAGGAAAGATAGAGTTATTTCCGCAGGCATAGTTTAATTTAGTATTTAATCATAAGCTATGAAAAAACAAGAAACTATAACTTTAAGAAAAGATAGACCAGAAAAAAATCTAATTAAGATTTTAAAGAAACATTCGGGGAGAGATAACACCGGTAAGATTACCGTTCGTCATCAGGGCAAGAGACAAAAAAGATATTACCGTTTGATCGATTTTAAAAGAGATAAACGAGACATGGAGGCGACAGTTGTTTGTTTTGAATACGATCCTAATCGTAACAATAAAATTGCTCTGGTTAAATATAAAGATGGGGAGAAGCGATATATATTATTACCAAAAGAGTTAAAGGTAGACGATCGAATTATTGCAACTGATCAAGCCGAGATTAAGACAGGAAATGCTTTGAAACTAAAAAATATTCCCTTAGGTGTCATGGTTCATAATGTTGAGCTTTATCCTGGTAATGGGGGACAGATAGTTAGAGGAGCGGGCACCTATGGTGTCGTGGTTGCTAAAGAAGAACGCTTTGTTCATTTAAAACTGCCTTCAGGGGAAACACGTAAATTTTTAAATGATTGTTTTGCGACCATTGGTCAACTAGGCAACCTTGGTCATAAAGAAGAAATTATTGGTCGGGCAGGAAGAAAAATTCTGATGGGAATTCGACCGACGGTGAGAGGAACGGCTCAGGATCCGAGAAGCCATCCTCACGGAGGTGGTGAAGGTAAAGTTGGTGAGGGGATGCATCCGAAGACTCCCTGGGGGAAGCCAGCTAGGGGTGGAAAGACTAGAAAAAAAAATAAATCAAGCAATCAATTAATAGTTAAAAGAAAAAAATAATTATGGAAGCAGGAGCATATATCAAAAATCTGAAAATTTCACCTAAAAAATTAAGATTTTTGTTGCCGGCTATTAAAAAGATGAGTCCGGTTGAATCATTAGACTATCTTTTTTATACCCCAAAGAAGGGAGCAAAGATCTTTTATAAAGCAATTAAGTCGGCAATAACTAACGCTAAAGCAGTTTTAAAAACGAGTGAAGATCTGTTAAAATTTAAGGTTCTGACGGTTGAAGAAGGACGGAAGTTGAAACGATCACAGCCTGGTGGAAAAGGGACAGTCAAACCGATTAAAAAAAGATATGCACACATCAAGGTTATTTTGACCGTTGGTACAGCAGAATCCGTTACTGAGAAAAAATTAGCAGTTATTAATAAGGAAAAAAAAGAAAGTTCAAAGTTTTTGCCCAAAGGACAATCATCCTTTGAACGAAAATCCCAAATCTCGAAAGGACGTCTAACGTCCTCGAAACCAAAATTTAAATCTAGGGAGTCAGGGAAAGATAAAAAGCTTTGAGATTTAGGATTTTAAATTTAAGATTTAACTTATGGGTCAAAAAGCAAACGCTAAAGGTTTAAGGTTAGGCATTTTATATAATTGGAGTTCACGCTGGTTTTTTTCTGATAAGAAAAAATACCGTTTAACTTTGATTTCTGACATTAAGTTGAGAAATCTATTGATGAAAAAATTAGCTTATTCTTCAGTAACTCAGATTGATATTGAACGAGCCATTAATAAAATTACCTTAATTATTTATTCAGTCAAACCGGGAATGATTATTGGTCGTGGCGGTAAGGGTTTAGAAGAGTTAAAAAAAATTATTACCCAAACATTGGAAATTAAGGAAAAAAATAAAGAAGTGAAGATTGATTTAAAGATAGAACCGGTGAAGAAACCATATCTTAACAGTTATTATGTTGCCCAGACGATTGCCGAAAAATTGATAAGGAATTTCTCCCATCGGGCGGTAGTTCACAATGCCATTAATCGCGTGATTGAAGCGGGAGCTAAGGGGATAAAAATCCAGCTAGGGGGAAGAATCGCCGGCGCCGAGATTTCTCGGCGGGAAAAATATTTTCAAGGAAAAGTTCCTTTATCAACCATCCGTGAGGATATTGACTTTGCCAGATATCCGGCTCTGACAAAATCGGGCTATATTGGTATTAAAGTGTGGATATGCAAATAAAAGTTAAAAGTTCAAAGTGAAAAGTTAAAAGTTATAGTTTAAAGTTTAAATTGTAATTTTGAATTTTGAATTTTGAATTAATTTTTATGTTAGCGCCAAAAAGACAAAAATACCGCAAACAGTTTCGTGGAGTCTTTCGAAGGATTGCCGTTAAGGGCGACAAACTGAACTTTGGTGGTTTTGGATTAAAAGCGGTTGAAGCGGGTTGGATTAAGGATAAAGAAATTGAGGCCTGTCGAGTTATTCTAGCTAGGGCAACAAGAAAAACAGGTAAGTACTGGATTAGGATTTTTTCTGATAAGCCATACACTAAGAAACCGCCAGAAGTGACAATGGGAGCAGGTAAAGGAGACGTAGCTTATTTTGTTGCTTCGGTTACACCTGGTAGAGTATTGTTTGAAGTCGATGGCTTACCTGACTATGAAGCTGAAAATGTTTTAAAAAGCATTTCTTATAAAATATCGGTTAAAACTAAAATTGTAAAAAAATAAATTTATGAAAAAAATTACCAAAGAATTAAAAAGAAAAACGGCGTTAGAGTTGAGAAAAGAAATTCAGAGTTTAAGAGTCGAGATTGCCAAGTTAGAGCTTGGAGCCAAGGCTAATCCTCAAAAGGATAGTAATTTTTTGACAAAAAAGAAGAAATTATTAGCTAGAAACTTGACGGTTTTGACGGAAAAAGAAGAAGAAAATACTAATCAAGAAAAAATTAAAAATATATAAATAAAATATGACAAAAATATTTATTGGTCGAGTCGTTTCCAATAAAATGACAAAAACCGTTACTGTTTTAGTGGAGAGAAAATACCGCCATCCTTTATATAAAAAAGTCATCAAGCGAAGCAAACGATATAAAGTCCATAACGAGAAACTAGATCTTAAAGAGGGAGATATGGTTAGGATAATAGAGACAAGGCCAATATCAAGAGAAAAACATTTTATAGTAGTTAATAAAGTTAAAAGTTCAAAGTGAAAAGTTAAAAGTTATAGTTTAAAGTTTAAAATTTTTAATTTTGAATTGAAATTTTGAATTTTGCATTTTGAATTTTGAATTAATTTATTATGTTACAACTAAGATCGATTTTAAATGTCGCTGATAATACCGGCGCCAAAAAGGTAAGTTTGATTGGAATTCCCGGTAAGGGTAACTGTTTACGAGCATATTTAGCCGAGGTGATTACCATAGTTATTAAAGACGCTGTTCCTCACGGTCAGGTTAAAAAAGGAGAGGTTTTACCGGCCGTCATCATAAGGACTAAAAAAGAAGTTAGGCGGAAAGACGGTAGTTATATTAGGTTTGACGATAACGCCTGTGTTATCTTAACGGCAAAAGACAGTTATGACCCTCGAGGAACAAGAATTTTTGGGCCGATTGCTAAAGAAGTAAAAGATAAGGGCTTTAATAAAATTGTTAGTTTGGCTGAAGAAATATATTAAGTTTATAAGGTTTTTTAAGTTTATAAAGCAAAAAGCTATGAAAATTAAAAAGAAAGATAAAGTGAGAATAATTTATGGCAAGGATAAAGGAAGAGAAGGTAAGGTAGAGAAAATATATCGTAAGACTAACCGGGTATTAATTTTGGGGATGAATATTTACAAAAAACATATTAAAAAAAGCGAAAAAATGCCCCAAGGAGGGACAGTTGAACTGCCTCGCCCGCTCGATGTTTCAAAAGTAATGTTAATTTGTCCCAAATGCGCTAAGTCAATAAGAGTCAGTTATTTAGTTGAAAAGAAAAAAAAATTTAGATTTTGTAAGAAATGTAAAAGCAAAATATAGGAGTTGTAAATAATTATATGGTAATATAGCTAGATGGTTAAATGGCTAGATGGCTATATAGCTATTTAACCATTTAACCATTTGAATTATATATCAATGTCTTTTAAAGATTATTACAATCAGGAGATCCGCAAAAAATTGATGACCGAACTAAAAATCAAGAGTTTGATGGCGGTTCCGAACGTTATTAAAATAGCCGTCAACGTCGGAGCCGGAGAAGCGGTAGTTAATAAGAATGTTTTGGAAAAAATTCAAGAACAAGTGACGACAATAACTGGCCAAAAATCGGTCATTACGAAGGCTCACCGATCGGTTTCTGCTTTTAAAATAAGGAAAGGACTACCTATCGGAGTTAAAGCGACATTGAGGGGAAAAAAGATGCTTATCTTTCTAGAAAAATTAGTTAAAATTATCATTCCTAGGTTGAAAGATTTTCGGGGGATTGCGGAAACAAGTATTGATTCAGGTGGCAATCTAAATATAGGGTTTCCTGAACAAACAATATTTCCAGAGATAGATTTTGACAAAATTGATAAAACCAGAGGATTGCAGGTAACGATTGTCACCAACGCGAGAAATAAAATTAGGGGAAAAAAGTTGTTTGAAGCGTTAGGTATACCATTTAAAAATTCCAAATCACAAATCTCTCGCCCAAAGGGCGATCGTCCTTTGGACGAAAATCCCAAATAAATCCTAAATATAAATTATAAAAAGTTTGAAAAAAAATGGCGAAAAAATCGAACCGGGTGAAATTTCAAAAAAAACAAAAATATCAGGTTAGGAACCATAACCGTTGTCCGATCTGTGGCCGAGCCAGAGCATACATGCGGCGGTTTGGAATCTGTCGTATTTGTTTTCGGGAGAAAGCGCTTCAAGGCGAGATACCCGGAGTTAAAAAACATTCATGGTAATTTCTTAATATGAGTCGATCAGTGAAAAAAGGACCTTATATTGACAAAAATCTATTAAATAAAGTTCTTAAACAGAAAGATACTAGTAATAGGACCCCGATCAAGACGTGGGCCCGTAATTCTCAGGTGGCGCCGGAGTTCGTTGGCTCCAGATTAGCGATTCATAATGGTAAAAAGTTTATTGAGGTGTTTATTACCGAGACAATGGTTGGTCATCGTCTCGGCGAGTTTGCATTGACGCGTACCTTTAGAAGTCATGGGAAAGTAACAAAGAAAGTTATTGAAGCAACCTAAAAAATATGGAAAACTCTTTTATTGATTTAATTATTAGGATAAAAAACGGTTATTTAGCTGGGAAAGAAACAATCGAATCACCTTTTTCTCGATTTCGCGAAGAAATTTTAAAAGTCCTAAAAAGACTTTCTTTTATTAAAAACTATAAACTGGAGAATGATCAGAAGAAAAAGATTTCCATCGATTTAGTCTATCGAGATGGTCAGCCAGCTCTGACTGGAGTTAAGATTATTTCTAAATTAGGCCAAAGGATCTATGTTTCTTATAAGGATTTAAAACCGGTTTTGAATGGTTTGGGACATTCGATTTTATCGACGTCAAAAGGGATAATGACCAATCGAGAAGCGCATAGGGCAAAGCTTGGCGGAGAGTTATTATTTGAGATTTGGTAAATATGTCTAAAATTGGTAGTAAACAAATTATAATTCCTGATACGGTGACAGTCAGCGTCGATAAGCAAACGGTCATCATCAAAGGCAAAGCCGGTGAATTGAAAATAATACTGCCGCAGGTAATAAAAATCGATCAGCAGGAAAAGAGACTTATTTTAAAACCTTTAAAAAACAACAAGCAAGCCCATAGTTGGCATGGGTTGTTTCGACAGTTGATTGCCAACGCAGTTATGGGAGTAGAGACGCCCTGGATGAAGAAATTAGAGATTGTGGGAACAGGATATAACGTCAAGCTGCAGGGTGAGGATTTGGTTTTTAAACTTGGTTATTCTCACCCGGTGATCTTTAAAAAAAAAGCAGGAGTAGATTATCAGGTAGATGGTAATAATAAATTAACCGTTCGGGGAGTTGATAAACAGTTAGTTGGTGAGATAGCGTATCAAATAAAGATAATTAAAAAACCAGACTCTTATAAAGGTAAAGGTATCAGATATCTAGGTGAAAGAATTAAATTAAAACCAAGCAAAAAAGTTAAGGCCGTCGGTAGCGTGGCCGCCTCTTGATAAATTATATGATAGCTGTTAGGACGTTTGATAAAAAACTAAGAAGGAAAATAAAAATTAGAAGCCGAATTTTTGGAAACAATGATCGCCCAAGAATCTCTGTTTTTCGTTCGAATCGATATATTTATGCTCAAGCGATAAATGACGAAAAAAGAATCACTCTCTGTGCCGTTTCAAGCTTAAATTTTAAACCAGATAAGGCAGCGACAAAGAAAAGTACACGACGCGAACAAAGCAGATTGATTGGTATCAAATTGGCCGAGAAAATGAAAAAAATTAATATTAATCAGGCTATTTTTGATCGAGGTAGCTACAGTTACCATGGCCGCGTGGCGGCGGTAGCCGATGGATTAAGAGAAGGAGGGATAAAAATATAATTTAAAATTTAAAGTTTATGACAGAAGAAAAAAAACCAGCTAATAATTTAATTCAGCCAGAAGAAAAGATAGAGGAAAAAGTGCTTTTAATAAGACGAGTGACTAAAAAGACGTCCGGTGGAAACTATGTTACTTTTTCCGCCTTAGTGGCGGTGGGAAATCGAAAGGGAAAAGTCGGCTTAGGTTTAGGGAGGGGAGCGGAGGTGCCGCCAGCAATAAAAAAAGCCATCAATTATGCCAAAAAACACATGATTAGTTTTCCTATTGAAAAGAAAAGCTTGCCTCACCCGATATTGCTTAAATATAAGGCGGCCAAGATTCTTTTAAAACCAGCTCCTCCGGGTACAGGGCTTAAGGTTGGCAGTGTTGTTAGAACAATTCTTGATTTAGCAGGTATTGAAAACGCTTCGGGTAAAATCATTGGTTCAAAAAATCAGGTTGTCAACAGCTATGCGGTTATGGAGGCGATTAAAAAGTTAAAAGTTGTTGAAAGAAAAAATGACTAATTTTTTGTCAGAATTGCCGAAAATTGTTGTTAGAAAGAAAAAAAGACTAGGTAGAGGATTGGGGAGCGGTAAAGGAGCGAAATCCGGCCGGGGAACGACACGGCATCAAAAAGCCCGAGAAAGTATTCCTCTCCATTTTGAAGGTGGTCAGGCAAGAATGGTAAAGAAATTTCCTCTTCTACGGGGTAAGGGTCACAATAAATCTTTTCAACAGAGCCCGGTGATTTTAAGTCTTAATCATTTAAACCGGTTTGACGATAATGCCGTTGTAACAATAGAATCTTTGGTTAAAAAAAATATTATCGGTGACAAAATAAAAAAAGTTAAAGTTCTCAATCGCGGGCAGTTGGAGAAAAAATTAATTATTAGATTACCTGTTTCCGCCAGAGTTAAGAAAGCGATTGAGAAATTAGGCGGTCAGGTTAGCCTTTCAGAAAAATAACTATGGAAGCGATTAGGGAAAAAATCAAGTTGCTTTTTAGCGACCCTAAGTTAAAACAAAAAACTATTTTTACTTTGGCGGTCTTTTTTACCTTCCGTCTTTTTGCTTTTTTACCAGTGCCGGCAATTAATTTAACAAAACTGAGAGTTCTTTTTTCACAAAACCAGTTCCTTTCGTTGTTAGACATATTTTCTGGCGGCACATTAATTAATTTTTCTGTCATGGCTCTAGGACTTAATCCTTATATTAATGCTTCGATTATTCTTCAGATGTTGACTATGGTTATTCCTCAATTGGAAGAGTTGTCAAAAGAAGGCGAGTATGGCCGGTTCAAAATTAATCAATATACTCGTTTTATCACCGTTCCTTTGACTTTTATGCAAACAGTGGGAATCTATATCTTGTTAAAAAATCAAAAAATAATGGGGGTTTTAACACCGATAGAGTTTATTTCTTTTATTGTTACCATGGTGGCCGGAACATTTATTCTTATCTGGTTTGGTGAGTTAATCTCCGAATTCGGACTGGGCAACGGGATTTCTTTGCTGATTTTTGCCGGTATTATTGGCAGACTACCGGTTTTAGCTGGACAAACATTGGCTGTTTTTAGCCCAGAGGTAGTCTTTAATATTTTAATATTTCTTGTTTTAGCTCTAGTTGTTATTGCCGCCATTGTTTATATTAACGAGGCGGTAAGGAAAATTCCGGTTTATTATGCTAAGCGGATTAAGGGTAATCGCGTTTATCAGGGGGCGACTAATTTTTTACCGTTAAAGTTAAATCAGGCTGGCGTAATCCCAATCATCTTTGCCGTTTCATTTGTTCTTTTTCCCCAACTGATAGGTAACTTTCTACAGTATTCAAAAAATAAAATATTGGCAAGTTTAGCCTCGTTTTTAGTGAGTTTTTTTACGCCAGCAGGATTTTTTTACAACTTTTTTTATTTTATTTTGGTGATTGGTTTTACTTTCTTTTATACGGTGGTTGTCTTTAATCCGCAAAAAATTGCTGAGGAGATTCAAAAATATGGTGGTTTCATCCCAGGAATTAGACCTGGACGGGCTACTAAAGAATATCTAGAAAAAATACTTTATCGTATTACCAGCGTGGGGGCGATATTTTTGGGCGTTATCGCTATTTTACCGGCAATCATTTCCAAAATAACCGGTATGAAAAATTTGGTGATTGGTGGAACAGGGATATTAATCGTTGTTTCAGTAATATTAGAGACGTTTAAGATGGTTGAGGCCCAGTTAGTAATGAAGAGTTATGATAAATTTGGTAGGTAATTATTATAAGAACTATAACCGTTATAAAAATTATATTTTAAGATATGGCTAAAAAAGGTTCGCGCGTTTTGGCTGGTTTAACTTGTGAGACTTGTCACCGACAAAATTATGTGACCGAGAAAAACAAAATTAACACCAGTAGTAGTCTAAAACTAAAAAAATATTGTCCCGTTTGCCGTAAGCGGACAGTCCATAAAGAAAAGAAAAAACTCGGCTAATTTATGAATTTCTATAACCATAGTACGGTTATAATTGTCATAAAACTCATGAAACTTGTTCTTTTAGGGATTCAGGGTTCGGGAAAATCCACTCAAGGTAACATACTGTCAAGACAATTAAACATTCCCTATCTTTCCACCGGCCATATCTTTAGACAGATTGCGAAAGAAAAAACCAAACTAGGTAGGTACATAAAAGAAACCATTAATACGGGAATATTGGTGCCGGATGAAAAAACAATTGAAATTGTTAATCAATATCTGTCAAGATCAGAGTATAGAAATGGATATATATTAGATGGTTTTCCCAGGACGGTCACCCAGGCAAAACGTTTTATGAACAATGTCGATAAGGTAATTTTCATCAAAATATCCGATAAAGAGGCCCTTTGGCGTTTGTTGTACCGTAACGAAAGCAGTCGGGCCGATGAAACACTACCAGCTTTAAAAAAAAGAATAGAGATGTTTAAAAAATACACCATACCCGTGATTGATTATTACGGAAATCAAAAAAAGTTGGTTGTTATTGACGGCGAACAATCAATCAAAGAAGTTAATAAAGAAATTCTCCGTAATTTAGGTAAACAGTTAATAAAAAATCATATCGCCAGCTGGAAGAGAAAAATAAAGACGATTATTGCCATTGTTGGTTTGCCCGGAGTAGGTAAAACCGCTGCCGCTCAATATTTCAAAAATAAAGGGCTACCAGTCATCTCCTTTGGAAAAGTGATCAACGAATATATTACTAAAAACCACCTGTCGCACAATGAAAAAAATCACCAAAAAATAAGATCAAAGTTCAGAAAAGATCATGGTATGGCTGCTTTAGCCATCCTTAATTTAGATAAAATCAAAGCTTTGTTAAAGGACAATTTAATTCTGGTGATCGACGGGATGAGATCATGGGAAGAGTACGAGTTTTTAAAAAAAGAACTACCAAAGATAAATATCTTTCTTGTTGGTTTATATGCCGATAAAGACGTTCGATATCGGCGGGTTTCCCAAAGAAGGGAACGATCAGAGCTTTATGGTAAAGAGAGAGATATCAACGAGTTGTTTACCACCAATATGGGGCCGACCTTTACCTTTTCAGATTATCTGATAAAAAATAATTTTTCCGAAGAAGAGTTTTTTGATAAGTTAGAAGATGTTTATCGATCTATTTATTTTTCTTTATGAATCATCTGAAAAGTGCCGCCGAGATTAAGACGATGACGGAAGCCGGAAGACGACTAAAACAGGTAGTAACTCAATTAAAACCTTACATCAAAGAAAAAATTAGCACCAAAGAGATTGACAGCATTGCCGACAGTCTGATAAGAAAGTTGGGTTGTGAAACGTCGTTTAAAAAAGTGAAAGGTTATCGATGGGCTACCTGTTTATCGATTAACGAACAGGTAGTTCATACTCCGCCATCAGACAGGGTGTTGAAAAAGGGAGATGTATTTACGATTGACATTGGTGTTTGTTATCGAGGATTTCATAGTGATTTTTCCGATACATTTGTCATCGGTGATACCCCGACACCTAAACAGAAAGAGTTTTTACGAGTGGGGAAGACGACACTGATGAAGGCAATTAATCAATGTAAAGAAAATAATTATATCGGCGATATTTCTGCAACAATTGAACAAGAAATTTATGGTCACGGGTATTTTGTCATCAAACAGTTAACTGGCCATGGCATTGGCAGGCGGTTACATGAAGATCCTTACGTTTTTGGTTATCTTGACTGTCCGGTTGAAAAAACGCCTTTGATTAAAAAAGGATTGGTGGTGGCGATTGAAGTAATCTATTCCTTAGGGAGCGAAGAGGTCGTAAGTGAGAATGGTGGTTGGTCTTTAGTCACAAAAGATGGTAGTTTGGCCGCCTGTTTTGAACACACAGTGGCGGTTACCGGCAAAAATACGCTCATTTTAACCTGATTTTATGATAGAATATAAGCTTAAAACTTTATGAAAGAGAATACTATTGTTGTTGACGGAGAAGTTATGGAAAGTTTACCTAATACTTTGTTTAAAGTAAAGATTGTTGGCTCGGAAAAAGTAATTTTATGTTATCTATCCGGGAAAATGAGAAAAAACTATATTAAAATTCTTCCCGGTGATAAAGTTAACATCGAGCTAACAAAGTACGATTTGGATCGTGGTCGAATTATTTATAGAAGATAATATGCATATCAGGTCGTCAATCAAAAAAATTTGTTCTAAATGTAAATTGGTAAAAAGGAAAGGGAAGTTATATATTATTTGTTCTATTCCTAAGCATAAACAAAGGCAAGGATAATGGTTTTTTATGATTAGAGTTCATGGAATAATATTACCGGATAATAAAGAAATAAGATATGCTTTAACGCTTTTATATGGAATTGGTTTTTCCAGGGCCGATAGGATTCTAGATGAGGTCAAAGTCGAAAAAAATAAAAAAGTCAGCCAAATTAGTGAAGATGAAATCAAAAAAATCGTTAATTTGATTGATAAAGAATATCGAATTGAAGGAGATTTAAAAGAAGAAATTAACGCTAATATAAAAGTTTTGAAAGATATTGCTTGCTATCGGGGAATCCGCCATATTAGAAATCTTCCGGTTAAGGGCCAAAGGACACGTTCGAATGCCCGTACCAAGCGTGGTAAACGGAAGACGGTTGGTGCTTTAAAAAAAGAGATGTGGAGTAAGTTAAAACGGGCTGGTCAGAAAACAGCGGATCAGAAAAAGCCTTAAGTTTTTAAATATGGTTAAAAGAAATCAAAAAAAAATAGTGGAAAGGGGCAGAATTTATATAGTGGCCACTTTCAACAACACAATGGTGACAGTGACCGACGAAAAAGGTAGTCCACTGGTAAGCGGTTCGTCAGGGATGTTCGGATTTTCTGGGACACGGAAATCAACACCTTATGCGGCGACTGTTAGTACCAGTACAACAATAAAGAAAGCCATTAATAACCACGGGTTTAGGATGGCGGACATTTTTGTTAAAGGAATCGGCCCGGGAAGAGAGGCGGCTTTGCGGGCGATAAAAGAATCCGATTTAGAAGTGGATCAGATTATTGATATTACCCCAATTCCACACAATGGTGTCAGGCCGCCAAAAATTAGAAGAGTTTAAAAAAATTAAAAACTTAAAATTTAAAATGGAAAATTGCAATTCAAAATTTGAAATTTTTAACTTAAACTTTGAACTTTTAACTTTTCACTTTTAACTTATATGAGGTATACAGGTCCGAGAAACAGGATTGCCAGGCGTGAAGGAATTGATCTGGGTTTAAAGACGGTTGGGACGAAGGCACATGGACGACTGTTGAGAAAAATCAATATTTCTCCAGGTCAACATGGGACGAAAAGAAAAAGAAAATCATCGGAATGGGCGGTTCAATTGAGAGAAAAGCAAAAACTAAGATATTTATTTGGATTAACTGAAAAACAGTTAAAAAAATATTTCAAAACCGCCAAGGAGAAGCCGGGCAACACTAAATTTTATTTAGCCCAGTCTTTAGAAAAAAGGTTAGATAATATAGTTTACCGATTAGGATTAGCCCCCACCAGGGCGTCAGCTCGACAACTGATCACACATCGTCATATAAAAATTAATGATAAAGTGGTTAATATCCCCTCTTATCAAGTAAGCGTTGGAGAAAAGATCGGTTTTTCCAAGGAAAAAACCATGAAAATCCCATACATTGAAAAGCAACTAACTAACAAAGATATATTTCTACCAATTTGGTTAAAAAGACAGGCAGTGGTGGGTAAGTTGATGGCAGAGCCGACCGAAGAACAGATCAGTAAACAAATAAACTTAAGATTAGTAATTGAATACTATTCGCGTTAGAAATTTCGCTCAGAAGGCGATTGACCCTTGGTCAATTTTATTTATTATTATGCTCAATCCAAATTTTTATACTCAAAAAATTGATTTGAGTAATATTGAAGGAAAGTTCATTATCGAACCTCTACCTTTAGGTTTTGGTCACAGTTTAGGCAACGCTCTTCGCCGAACACTCCTTTCATCATTAGAAGGGGCAGCGATAACGCAGGTTAAAGTAGAAGGAGCCCCCCATCTTTTTACCACAATAAAAGGGATAAAAGAATCAGTTTTGGAAGTTATCCTTAACCTAAAACAATTAAGATTTATATTTGAGGGGGAAGGACCGTTTAAAATAAAACTTGAGGCTAAAGGCAAAAAAAAGTTATTTGGAAAAGATATTGAAAGTGAAGTAGAAATTGTAAATAAAGATCTTTATATCGGAGAAATTACCGATACTAAAGGAAAACTAATGATAGAGGCGAAAGTGGAACGGGGATTAGGATACTTACAGGCTAAGGAACAGAAAGAAAAAGAGTTTGGTTTTATTCCCATCGACGCTTTTTTTTCGCCAATTAAAAAAGTCAATTTTAAAGTTGAAGAGTCACGCGTCGGCGGAAAGACGGACTACGATCGTTTGATTATAGAACTTTCGACAGACGGGAGTATCAGCCCAGAAAAAGTTTTGCGGAAAGCGACCCTTCTTCTTTCGAAGTACTTTGATCATTTTTTGTCGGGAAAAGACACTCCTCTTACTAAAACAGAGAAGACGGTGGAAGAGAAACAAAAAGAAGCATTGAATAACAAATTCAACGAGATTATTATTGACGAACTAAATCTACCATCAAGGATTATTAACGCTTTGCTTAGAGAAAAGATTGAAACAGTGGCTGATTTAATCAAGGCAGGAAAAGGAAGATTATCAACAATGAAAGGAGTCGGGAAAAAATCAATTGAGTTGATAGAAGAAGAGTTAAAAAAGATGGAAATAGAGATGAAATAAGTTTTAAATTTAAGATTTTTGAGACAAATGAGACACCGAGTAAAAAAAATAAAATTTAATTACGGTAGAGACGCTAATCGAATGTTATTAAGGAAATTGTCCGTTAATTTTTTAACTAAAGGTAAATTAACAACAACCAAAGCTAAAATAAAATCTTTAAAGAGTTTTTTAGAAATCGTTTTAAATAAGGCCAAAGAAGAGACAGAGGCCAATAAAAACTTTATCTGGAAAAGAATTGGTGATAAAAAAATTATCCGGCTATTATTTAAAGAGATTGGTCCGGCAATTAAAAAAAAGACCAGCGGTTACCTTAAATTAAATAATTTAGGGAAAAGGCTCTCCGACGGTTCAGAGATGGTAAAAATCGAGTGGTCAATCCCAGTTGTTTTGGAGAACAAAAAGAAACCTTTAGTTTTACCGGGTAGGAAAATTAGTAAAAAATAAAAGTATTTATGGTTAATATCACTAAGGTTACTAAGCCACTAAAAGAAAAAGAAATTATTAGATCTTGGCATCTAATCGATGTTTCTGGTCAGGTATTGGGACGGATATCAAGTAAAATTGCTAGTTTACTTCAAGGCAAACATAAACTGAACTATGTTCCTTATCTTGACTGTGGTGATTATATTGTTGTTATTAACGCTCGAAAAATAAAGGTTACCGGAAAAAAAGGTTTAAATAAAAATTATAATCGTTACTCAGGTTATCCAGGAGGATTAAAAAAAATTAGCTTTAGTAAACTATTAAGTGAGAAACCGGAGATGATTATTAGCCATGCAGTTTCCGGAATGTTACCCAAGAATAAATTAAGAGATAGAAGAATGACGAGGTTGTTTGTTTATGCGAATGATGAGCATCCATATAGGGATAAGTTCAAAATCCAAAATCCTAAACTCAAAGCCTAAACGGTTTTTAAATAGGATTCTGGTATTAGGATTTTTTAAATATTATGGTTAAGGGAATAAAAAATTTAAAATATTATCAGGCGATAGGAAGAAGAAAGGAAGCGGTAGCTAGAGTAAGACTCTATTTGGTTGGAAGTAACAAGACGGCTTCTATTAAAAACCCGATGACTGGAAGTTCTCTTAAGATTTCCCAGGGAGAGATATACGTAAACGGCAAATTAATCAGCCAATTATTTCCCAGACAGATTGATAAAGCCAGATACCTTGTTCCTTTAAAAATAACTAATAATGAAGATCGGTTTGCTATCTCTATTTTAGTTCAAGGAGGAGGAAAAAATGGCCAACTTGAAGCAATCATTCATGGTCTAGCAAGGGCGATCGAAAAAGTTGACCATGATCAATATCGGCCTACTTTAAAAAAACACGGTTTATTGACTCGTGATCCTCGGGTACGGGAAAGAAGAAAGGTGGGTATGGGTGGTAAGGCAAGGAGAAAAAAACAATCGCCCAAACGTTAAATTTATACGCCTATTTTATGGTTGACCTTTCAATCATCATCGTCTCCTTTAACACAAGAGATGTTACGAAAAAATGTTTAGACTCCGTTTTCTCTAGTTTTAAAAAAAATAAGGGGATATCTTGGGAGATAATCGTCGTCGATAACGGTTCTTCTGACGGCTCGGTTAAGTTACTAAAAAGCTACCAAAAGATAAGACTAATTCTTAATAAAAAAAACACCGGTTTTGGACGACCGAATAATCAAGGACTGCGGATTTCTCACGGTAAAAATATTCTTTACCTTAATTCCGATGTCATACTGAAACGTGTTAATTTCGAAAAGTTACTTACTTATCTTGATGCAAATCCTCAAGTTGCTGGATTAACAGTTCGAGTCGTTCTTTCTAGTGGTGGGATTGATCCCGCTTCCCATCGAGGTTTTCCCACCCCGTGGAATGCTTTTTGTTACTATTTTGAATTAGAGAAATATTTAGGTTGTTTACCTTGGATTGGAAAATATTTTGGCGGTTATCATCTTACTTACCTGGATTTAAATTCAGTTCATGAAATAGACTGTCCGACTGCCGCTTTTTTTCTTGTTCGGTCGAAGATTCTAAAAAAAATCAATGGTTTCGACGAAAACTATTTCCTTTATGGTGAAGATGTTGATCTTGCATTTAGGATTAAGAAACTCGCTTACAAGATCATTTATTATCCCTTATATGAAGTGATACATCTTAAATCAGTTAGTGGTTTAAAGAAAAAAACCTTTAAGGTTAAAAGCAAAACCCGAGGATATTTTTATGATTCAATGAAAATTTTTTATAACAAATATTACCTTAGAAAATATCCTTGGTTTATCAAAAAGTTAGTTTTCTTTTTTATCGATCTTAAGAAAAAAATCCATGAAAATAGGTATTGATGCAAGGCTTTATTCTCAAACAGGAGTGGGTGTTTATATCAATAACTTACTTTATTATTTCGATCAAGTCCAACAAGAAAACGACACCTTCTTTATCTATCTTTTAAAGAGAGACTTTCGAAAAATCAATTTTAAGAATAAAAATTTAGTTAAAATAGAAGCCGATTATTTATGGCATAGTTTGAGTGAACAAGTTGATTTTTTGAACCTTCTTTATCACAATAACCTCGACTTGATGCATTTTACTTATTTCAGTTACCCAATTTTTTATAAAAAAAGATTTGTGATTACCCTTCATGACTTGACTCCTCTCCTTTTTAAAACTGGTCGCACCTCAACCAAGAATAAGTTACTCTATCAATTTAAATATTTAGTTTTTAAGACAGTTTTAAAATCAGCCGTTAGTCGTTCATCGGCCATCATTACTCCTTCTGAGACGGTAAAAAGGCAGATAGTTAATTACTACGGCAATGAGTATGGAAAAAAGACTTTTCCCGTTTATGAAGGAGTTAATAATCAGTTATTTAGAGCAAAAGAAGATCAAGAGTTAAAAAAGAAATTTTCCAAACCTTTTTTTATCTATGTTGGAAATTTCTACCCGCATAAGAATGTTGAGAAATTAATCAAATCGTTCTCTAAAATTAAAGAAGAGGTTCAATTAATTCTTCTTGGCCCAAATGATTATTTTCAATCTAAGATTGTACAGTTGATTAATCAACTGTACATGGAGAACAAGATTGTCTTCTATTGTAATCCTACTTACGCTGAATTAACGTTTTTCTATAAAAATTCCTTAGCATTAATTCATCCGTCAATGTCCGAAGGGTTTGGTTTGCCTTTGATTGAAGCGGCTTATTTTAACTGTCCGATTATCGCTTCAGACATTCCTATTTTCCAGGAGCTTTTGGGCGATACCTATCTATCTTTTAATCCACTTAGTGAAGACGATATGGTTGATAAAATCAATTATTTTCTGCAGTGTCCACTAAAATTTGATTATAAAGCCATCTTAAAAAAATATAGTTTTAAGAAAATGACAGAAAAAACTCTTGAAATTTATTCTGCTTGTTTGAACAATTAATTTATTTATACTAAAAAAACTCAGGTTTGTTATTTGTTTTTTCAGTATCCACCCATCTAATCCGCTTTCTCGCCCTGTCGGGCTACAAACCAGAGTAAGATAGGTATACGTATTGGTTATTTAAAAGAAAAAAATAGGTTAGAATAAATTAATGAACTCAGCTAAAGGAACCGCTATTGTTTATGATTGGATTGATAAGTGGGGCGGGGTGGAGAGAGTGCTTTTAGCGCTCAGTGAGATATTCCCCGAAGCAGATTTTTTTACCTCATATTACGATAAAGAAGGCGCTGCTTGGGCAAAAAATTTAAAGATAAAAACCTCTTTCGTTGATAAATTACCAAGATTTATAAAAAAAGGCAGAATTACTTCCTTCCCATTTTATTCTTATGTTTTTGAATCGTTTGACTTTTCCGCTTATGACTTAGTGGTTTCGGTTACCTCTTCCTTTGCTAAGTCGGTGATTACTAAACCAGGCACCCAACATCTCTGTTATTTGTTAACTCCAACCAGATATCTTTGGATACAACCAGAAAATTATTTTCAAAACAATTTTATTTTTAGCTTAATAAAACCCTATATTAATTGCATTAAAAACTGGGATTTGGTAGTCGCTCAAAGACCAGATAAAATTATCTCAATTTCCCAGACAGTGGCTGATCGTTGCCAAAGATATTATAAAAGAAAATCGAAAGTTGTTTATCCGCCATTTGATGTTGAGTATTGGAAGCAAGTTCAAAGTGCAAAGTTCCCTTCGGCCCGAGCTCAGGGCGAGGGCAAAGTGCAAAGTTACAGTTCAAAATTCAAAGTTGTTGAAAACAAAAGATATTTTCTTGTTGTATCGAGGTTGGAACCTTATAAAAAAATTGATTTAGTAATTAATGTTTTTAATCAATTAGCTTTACAATCTAAGAACCGATCGCACCAAGATTGTACATCTTTAATTATCGTAGGTGGAGGGAGCCAAGAAAAAAAGTTAAAAAAAATAGCCGGCGGCAATATATATTTTTATAACAAATTAACAGATGAGGAACTAGGTTGTTTATACAGTCGTGCCCAGGCGTTGATTATGCCTCAAGAGGAGGATTTTGGTTACGTGTCACTTGAAGCTCAGTTTTTTGGTTGTCCGGTAATTGCCTATAAAAAGGGAGGGGCGACTGAAACCGTCATTGCCGGGAAAACGGGGCTATTTTTTGATTCTCAGACAAAAGAGTCATTGATCAAAGCTCTTGAAAGATTTGAAGCAAAATCATACAATATTAGAACCAATACAAAGAAATTTGGCCCAGAGAACGTAGAGAGGTTTGATAAAAGAATATTTAATAAAAAATTCAATGAAACAATTTCCAATATTACAACTCAAAACTCAAATCCTAAAACTCAAAACTAAATTATTTGATAGATTTTAGATTTAAGATTTGGGATTTGAGTTTTGAAATTAATATTATGAAAGCAGTAATTTTCGCCGGTGGTACAGGTACGAGATTATGGCCACTATCAAGAAAAAAATCTCCTAAACAATTTGAGGAGTTGGTTGGTAATAAGTCAACTTTACAATTGGCCGTGAATAGATTGATGCCCGAATTTAAGCTCGGGGATATCTACATTTCCACCAACATCTTTTATAAAAATGTAGTTGAGAAACAACTACCATTGGTACCTAAAGCAAACTTTATCTTTGAGCCAGAGAGAAAAGATGTTGGCCCCGCCATTGCTTTAGCAATGGGAATTTTAGCACGAAAGGTGCCGAGGGAACCTATAGCCATTCTCTGGAGCGATCATTTAGTAAAGCGGATTGCTTTATTTAAAAAAATTTTGTTTAAAGCCGGTAAATTTATAAGTAAAAATCCAAATAAAATAGTTTTTATCGGTCACAGACCCCGTTATCCAAGCGTCAACCTAGGTTATATTCATTTTAGTCGCCAAAAGATCAGTTTGCCTGGTTTAAGTCTCTACAATTTTGAGGGTTTTAAATATAAGCCAGATGAAAAAATGGCCATGAAGTTCATTAAATCAGGAAACTATGCTTGGAATTTAGGCTACTTTGTTACTACGGCCGACTTCTTATATCGATCATTTAAACAACTAGCTCCGATCGTTTATCGTAATACTGAAACAATAGTTACTCATTATGGTAGGAAAGACTTCGAATCAGTACTGAAAAAAAATTATGGTCGAGTTGAAAGCATCCATTTTGATAATGCCATTCTAGAAAATCTTGATAAAAAAGACGCGGTAGTCGTGGTTGAAGACATTGGTTGGAGTGATATTGGCGCTTGGGAGGCTTTGAAAGAGGCGTTAGAAAATCATCCTTATGAAAATGTTATTCGCGGTAAGGTTCTCTTAGAGCATGTTCGTGACAGCTTAATATATAATTATGAAGATAATAAATTAGTTGTCGGATTGGATTTGGATGAAAGTATTGTTGTTAATACTAACGATGTAATTCTCATTACCAAAAAAACATCGATAAACAAATTACAAAAATTAGTTAAAAACCTAGAAGGAACCGAGCACGAAAAATTAATTTAATTTATGGGAATTAATAATTTTTTTAGTTACCCTTTTATCGGTAACAGTTATAATAATTATTTTAAACGTTTAATTGACATTATTGGTTCACTAGTGCTATTAATATTTTTTCTACCTGTTTATACCCTGGCGGCTTTGGCAATCAAACTTGATTCCGAAGGACCAATTTTTGCCGACGTCCCAGAGAGAATAGGTAAAGATAGACGAACATTTAAAATGTATAAATTTCGGTCTATGATTGTCAATGCTCATTATCTTCTTCGTCAAGATTCCCGCTTTAAAAAATTATTTGAAGAATATAAAAGAAGTAGTTATAAGTTAAAAGAAGACCCTCGAATTACCAGAGTAGGAAAGTTTATTAGACATCATTCTATTGATGAGTTGCCTCAGATTATCAACGTTTTGCGAGGAGAGATGAGTTTAGTTGGTCCAAGGGCCTATTATCCCGATGAACTAGAAAACCAGCAGAGACGCTTTCCTCAAACAAGGAAGTTAATGGATAAAGTCCTATCGGTGAAGCCGGGGATTACTGGTCTCTGGCAGGTAAGCGGTCGATCTGAAATAAACTTTGATAAAAGGATCGCCATTGATGCCACCTATGTTGATAGAATATCTTTATGGTTAGATTTAAAAATTATTCTTAAAACTCCCAAAATAATGATTACGGGAGATGGAGCGGTATAGACAAATTAAATTTGAAATTTGAAATTTGAAATTTAAAATTTAAAATTTTAAATTAAGTTCAATATGCTATTGAGACAATCTTATCGAAGAAAAAAAAATTTGAGCAAAATAATTATTGTCTTTTTTATTTTTTTTCTATTTTTATACCTGTTTATTTACCGACCGCTGCGGGCGATTGAAACAAGGGCGCGGCAACTTTATTCTACTGCCAAAGAGTTGAAAACGATCTTCTCTCAAAACGACATTGATTTATTAAATAAACAATTTGATGTTTTTTCTTCTCAGTATCAAGATTTTCAAAAACAGGCAAAATCTATCTATTGGCTGTCGTTTATACCGTACTTTGCCGATTTTAAAAATGGGGTTGAAGCGGGTAGTTATCTCGTTAAGGCAGGTAAAGAAACAATCGAGGCAATTACTCCCTACGCCGATTTAATCGGTTTTAAAAAAGGTGAGGTTTCTTTTGTGGAAAAGTCAGCTGAAGATAGGTTACAGACCGCACTGCTAACCCTGGATAAGGTATTGACAAAAATCGATCCTATCTCTGAAGATATAAATCAGGCGGAGACGAGAATTGGGAAAATTAACTCAGATCGTTACCCTCAAAATTTAGGTAAAACAGAGATCAGAAAACGGATAATAAATTTAAAGGAGCAATTCAAGGGTCTGGCATCCTTATTTGTTGATGCTAAACCTTTGTTAAAAAGGTTGCCCGATATTTTAGGTAAAGACGGGGAACGAACCTATCTTATCCTTTTTCAGAATGATAAAGAGTTGAGAGCTAGCGGGGGTTTTCTTACTGCCTATGCCGTGTTTACCATTAAAGACGGTAAGATGAAAATAACTCAATCTGACGATATCTACTCACTAGATAATTCAATTACCGTCCGTCCCGAGGCGCCAACAGAAATTCTTACCTATCATTTAGGAGTAAGCCAATTTTATATCCGCGACAGTAATCTTTCGCCCGATTTTGCAAAATCAATAGAACTTTTTAACTCTCTTTATAAAAAAAGTAGCGCCAGAGTTGATTATGACGGTATTATTGCTCTTGATTCGAAGGTTTTGGTGGACATGTTAACTATATTTGGTGACACTGAGGCATCAGGAGTTCGTTTTTCCGCGAATAAAGACAGTCGTTGTGATTGCCCCCAAGTTCTTTACCAGCTTTTTGACATGGTTGACCGACCAGTAAACTATGTTAAAGAAAATAGGAAGGGGATACTGGGAGATCTAATGTATGCTTTATTTTATAAAGCCATTGGTTTTTCGCCGTCAAAATACTGGGGAACATTAAGTCAAACAATGTTTAAAAATCTTCAGGAAAAACACATTCTAATTTATTTAGTTGATCAAGATTTACAACAGGCAATCGAAAAGTTAAATTTTAGCGGAAAGATAAAAAATTACTCTGGCGATTATCTTCATGTTAATGATGTCAATTTTGCCGGCGCCAAATCAAATATGTTTGTTTCTGAGTCAATCAGTTCAGTGACTAAAAAAGAAGGAAGCAAGATAGTCAGGGAGATAACCATAGACTATCGTAACCCATATCCTCACTCAGACTGTAGTCTTGAACGGGGAGGTCTATGTCTCAACGCCACTTTACGAGATTGGCTTAGGATCTATGTTCCACAAGGATCAAAGTTGATCGGGTTTGAAGGCTCAAGTAAAAAAGTGCAGACATATGACTCATTGGGAAAGACTGTTTTTGAAGGATTTTTAACCGTTGTTCCTCAGGGTATGGCCAAGATAATTATTCGCTATTCACTACCCGAGAAAGTTGATGTGAACCAATTATTAATCCAAAAACAACCGGGAACTTACGAGAACAAGTTGGTGGTGGAGATCAATGGGAGGAAACTATATAGTGGGGGATTAGATGTTGATAAAGAGATTAGGTAGTTTATAAAGTCCATAAAGTCTCGCCCAGAGGGCGATCGCCCTTTGGGCGACGTAAAGTCAAAAGATCACTTGCATAATTAAAATTGTTTGGTAAAATATTTAATTAACATGATAAAAAAGGTTTTATCGTCAATTATTTGCTTTTTCGTCCTTATTATGATGCCTTATAGGGCGGGAAGGTTTTTAATAACAAGATAAAACCTAAAAAATTTAATAAAGACCCCGCCCAAAGAGGCGGGCTTTTTTGTTATATGGAACAATCTGTTTTATTCATTTTTATTCTTGTCATGTTTTACTCGTATTTGGCGGGTAATTAAATAATTATTAAAAATTAACTAAACCCCGCCAAGCGCGGGGTTTTTTAATAGTAAAAAAAATTCATGGAAAATAAACTATTGATGACAAGTGAATCTTTACCAAGACCAAAGTACATTCTTGACCCCCTAGAAGGAATAATTGAGGGTGAGAGTCGGTTAAAAAGATATATAAATTTTGTAACTGATGTCTTAGGAAAAATTTGGGTTGAAGCTGGCCCAGGGGAGTTCACAGATGATTTTTATCGATCTACCCGCTACGATAGGCGTTTTAACGATATTGACCAGAATGCTTGGGTCAGTGGCTATACTCAATTCTCACCGTTAGCACGCGATCCGCGGAACCTTACAGAAAGAGAGTTTCAAAATTTTGTTGATAATTTAGGGACACTCGACTATGTTAGATTAAGGTCAGTTCCTCCCCAATTACTAATACCTGGATTATTAGTTGCATCTGTTGGTGGTTCATGTGCGTTAGAGACAAACAGCGTTCATACTGTTAATGAGATAAAAGCTTACATTGTTGGTTTAAGACAAAGAATCGAAACCGGAGTCAATGAAATTGATCGGCACGAATTAGAACAAGAAATAAAACGATACCAAAGTTTAATGCAAGATTTTGTAAGAAAAGTGATATTGGCCGCACCTACAATCACGCATATTTCTGGAGCAATGCTTGGAGGATACAATTATGGAGTTCATTATTGGGAGACTGATATGTGGCGAGAAAGAATTGAGATGGAATACGGTATACCTCACGACGAAGCAGTGACTCTTGTTGATGAAGCCTATCAGCGTATCCACGAAGCCGTCCAGAGGCGATCGTTATTAATAAACCCAGAATCGGCTATTCTCGCTGTTAACTTTGATGAATTTGCTTTAAGTTCTGCCGTTGAACAGTGGTTGAGTCAACTTGGGCTTGATTCAAATAACCATCGCGTTCTTGAAGTAATTTATACCTACGTAGGACCAAACCAACTAGAGCTTTTGAAACAAGTTCTGTCACGAAGATTGAAATCAGGAAAACTTAACAAAATAGAAACCAAGGCAATTAAAGTGTTAATAGCCTCAGATTTTCATGTAAGAGGAAAACAGATTGATCATCTACGTTGGGGATCAATGGATTTACCAAAAGAGGTAATTATGGGTTTGAGGGAGATGGACAAAGAAGAAAAGGAAAAGTTTGATAACGATTATGCATATCGGATGGGAATAGTAATAATGAGATGGGTTTATCAAGCCAACGTGGATGAAAGTACGAGAAGTGTGGCTGCCGGTTTTACCGATCTGCCGACATTTAACAGCGAGGTTCAACATGAGGAGCGGAGTGTCGGGTTTAAATTTAAAGGTGTTCCGGGCACGGCTGAATTCATAGAATCTGTTAATCAACAACTGACTAATCCGGCAAGACTTAATCGGTTTAACCTTGATATTCATCTAAAAGCGTTACAGCAATACAGTTTGGATACGACCGGTCAAAAAAAAGTTCTCTCACAAAAAATGATTCAATTACAGGAGCAATTATTACCTCTTGAAAAAAAAGTTAAACAAGCAAGAGAAAGTTTGAGAAAAGTAGGGAGTAAGATAGAAAAATACAAGGCCAATATAAAAATACAACAGACCGTTTTAGAACTGGTTAAATATCTTAGCGGTGAAAAAGGCTTGGTAAGTCTAAAAGATCTTCAAGATATTGCTGGGATTATTAAAAATCAGCGATCCAAATCCCTAGAAAACGCCCGGAGGAAACAAGCGGAAAATGCAGCAAGATTAACAGTTGAAGAAAGGACAGATTTAGAGGGATTACCAGATTTGATCAAGGCTTTAGAAACGGTAGAACATGGAGAACAACCGATTATTTCAAGTAAAGGTTTAGTTCAACTTAATAAATTAGTGGATACGGCAGAAAAAGTTATTGAAGAAAATAAAAAAATAATTAAGGAAAAAGAACTTGAAGAAAGTAAGGCAAAAGCGGAAGTGGTAGAAACGGAGCGTATCTGGCAAGAAAACAGTCAATCGTGGTTACGTTTACAAAACATTAAAGATCAATTATCCGAACTGGGAAAATATAATCCTTTTCCGTTGACTGATAATCCTTTTATCCATCACGCCATGCAATTTCTTTGGGATTCGGACTTTGTTGTTTTTTTAAAGGAAGCAGTCAAAATCCAGGAAGGCCGTTTACACAGTGAAGTTTCTAAAGATGAGGCGGTAGCTCGAATGAAAAATTTAGTGGGGCAAATATATCCTAAGCTTGAGGCTTATTTAAAATATCTATACGGACAAATTGACTATCCGACAGAATTTCGTTTTAGCCAAATTTTAAACTGTTATTAGTTAATTTTTAAATATGATAGTTTCAGAGATTTTAACTATATATGATTTACTCGACCGTCCTGGTAAACCAGGTGGTTTGATTTTTAAATTGTTTAAGAAATATGCTAAGACAAAAATTTCTCTCAAAAGGGTAAGAGAAAAGACGGGAGAAACCGAGTTTTTGAAGATAATTATCCCTGGTAAAAAGGGAAAACAAAAAGGTGGGAGGGCGCCCACTTTAGGTATCATCGGCAGACTGGGCGGTGTTGGAGCTCGTCCAGAAATCGTTGGCTTTGTTTCCGATGGAGATGGGGCATTAGCCGTATTGTCAACGGCTCTTCGGTTAGTGAAAATGGCAAAGCAAGGCGATCAGTTGATGGGGGATATAATTTTAACCACTCATGTTTGTACTAACGCGCCTACCACCTCCCACAATCCGGTTCCTTTTATGGGATCACCGGTTGATTTAGCAACGATGAATAAATATGAAGTTGATGAAAAGATGGAAGCAATTTTATCAGTTGATACATCTAGGGGTAATAAAATTATAAATCATAATGGGTTTGCCATTTCACCTACAATCAAAGAAGGATATATCTTACGGATTAGTGATGATCTGTTATCCATTATGGAACAGACGACTGGGAAGCTATCAGTTACTTTTCCGATAACAACTCAGGATATTACTCCATATGGTAACGGCATCTATCACTTTAATAGTATTCTTCAACCGGCGACAGCGACAAAAACCCCAGTAGTTGGTGTCGCGATTACCTCTGAAGTGCCAGTTGCCGGTTGTGCTACTGGAATCACTAATATTAATCAGATAGACTCGGTAGGAAGGTTTTTGATCGAAGTGGCCCAACGGTTTGGTAAGAGTCAATGCCAGTTCTACGACAAAACAGAGTTTCAGATAATTATTAAAAAATACGGCTGCCTGCGCAAACTGCAGGAACTTCGTTAACAGTTACGATTCAATATTTATGGTTTTAGGAGAAGTTCCTGCTTTGAACGGTGAAGCGAGAAATAGTAGAAATGGTAATTGGAACGGCATAAAGTTTTTTGATGGTAATCCTATGCCTGCACTTGAGGTTTTTGGCAGATTATCTTGTGAAATAACAGTTAAACAGCTAAGAGAGGGGAAACATGTTTGGCGGCCGGAAGAAACTCTTGAAGCCGCTAGAACTTTCTTCCCTAAAGGAAGAATTATGGTAGTTGGTCCTCCCCAGAGCGGTAAAGGAACAATTTTATTTGGATTATCTGACATGTGTGATCTAGCTGGTATCGGATATGTGTTTATTGACGGTCATCATCAAGAAGTTGTTGGAGAAGAGGTTGCGCAAACTATAAGGCAAGCAGAAAACAATGGAGTTCCTGTTTTTTATGATAGTTTTGACTATTTATTTCTAAAATCAAGAGCGGTTGGTAGATCTATTAGTCAGGAGAAACAACAAGAAAGAATTGATCCGATTATGCGAGCCATGGAATTAACGACGATACCGATAGCCATCACTTTTCACGATGAAGAATGGCAACAGGAATTTCTAGCTCCTAAATTAGTGAATCAATGGTCTGAAATAACAGCCTCATTCCCAAAGTATCGTATACCACTATATCTTCAGTCAGAAGATTCAATAAGAAGGTTTTTACTAGATCATGGATTATCAGAAACGGTCACTGATTATTTATTAAAATTACCCCAAGATAAAACAATCGAAGAATATCTGTTTGAACAATTAAGAGATATTAGTTTTGTTAAAGCCGTGCTGTCCGGTTTAAAAACATATCCAGTACTAAAAGAATTGGCTCGAGAACAAAAAGAGAGAGTGACGGTTTTAATTAATAAAATCATTACCGATCATGACAATCAATCGATTTTTAGATTGGTAGATTTGGTTTATCAACTTGAAGAAAAAAGGAAAATTTTAACCCAATTAAGACGGTACAAAAATGGTAAAATGTAAACTTTGACAAAATAATTGAAAGAAAGTACCTTTTGTAAATAGATTTGAATTTGTTATACCGTTTTATTAAATTTTTAGTGTTATATATTTAACTATCTATAACGTCCATGACAACAAAAATAACTGAATCTAGTTACCTTATTTTTTTAATAACCTCGGAGTGCGGGGGGATATTTTAATGTAAATTAAAATTTTATCAACCCCGCGCAAGCGGGATTTTTTTATGACTATGCAAATTAAAAAAGGAGAAATATATAAAATTAAACTACCATTAATTTCACCATTTCGCACCAGTTTCGGCACTTTATTGGATCGAGAAATTGTTTTTGTCAAGCTTTACGATAAAAGCGGCTTAATTGGATTTGGTGAGTCAGCTAATTTAGGACTACCTGTCTATGAACCGGAGTTTAACAACTCAATGATTATTCTATTGAAGAATTACCTTATTCCCTTAGTTATAGATAAGAAAATTATCAATGTTGACGATTTAGAAAAATTATTTAGTCATATTAGAGGAAATAATTTTGCCAAAACAGCGATCGAGTCGGCCTTTTGGCACATCCAATCTCAATTGACTGGGGAACCGTTAAAAAAATTGTGGGGAGGCGTTCGCTGTAAAATTCCAGTGGTAGTCAGTATTGGTTTGGGAAAAAATCTCAAAGAAAGTATTAAAAAATTTAAAAAGTATACGATTGAGAAAATTTTTTGCTAAAATAATCAAATGATCGATCAAATATTAAAGTTAGCAAAACAACTAATCTCCATTCCTTCAACCAAAAACAGTCCGAAGGAAATCAAAAAGGCGCTGAATGTGGCTTTGGAGGAGTTGGAAGGTTTTACCGTTGAAAGATTTGAAAGTAATGGGTCTCCCAGTGCCTTAATCTATGCGGGAAAAACCCGGCCGAAAAAATTCAAAATAATTCTTAATGGTCATTTAGATGTGGTCCCAGGAAGGCCGGAACAGTTTAATCCCAGAGAGGTTAACGGAAAACTTTATGGACGAGGAGCAGATGATATGAAAGCGGCCAGTGCCGTTCTTATTCTTTTATTTAAAGAAATTGTTAATAAAGTTAATTACCCCTTAGCTTTACAACTAGTAACCGATGAGGAAATAGGCGGTTATGACGGTGTTCGTTACCAGATTAATAAAGGAGTGAAAGCTGACTTCTTTATTACCGGAGAAACAACCGAGTTTAAAATAAAAAATGAAGCTAAAGGAGTGATCTGGTTAAAGATAATTACCAAAGGCAAAGCGGCACACGGTGCCTATCTCTGGCGGGGGAAAAATGCTTTATGGGGATTAAAAAAAATATTGGATAAAATCGAAAAAGCTTTTCCCGTTCCTAAAAGGCCGGTTTGGAAAACGACAGTCAACCTAGCCAAAATATCGACTCCCAATATGACAGCAAACAAAGTTCCCGACTCCGCTGAGGCCTTATTTGATGTCCGCTACATTTCTGCTGACACCGAAACTATTGAAAAAAAGATTAAAAATTTAATTAGTGACGAAGCAAAGATTGAGTTTTTGGAAAATGAACCGATTCATTTCTCTCCTAAAAATAACCAACACATTTTGAAATTACAAGAGGTCGGTCAAGAAATTTTAGGTAAAAAAATAACCACAATTAAAGGTTATGGTGCTTCAGATGCTCGCCATTATTCGCGGGTTGGTATCGCCGGCATAGAGTTCGGGCCTAAAGGGCAAGGATTACACTCTGACAACGAATGGATAGACACCCAAAGCCTTAAAGATTACTATCAAATCTTAAGGCAGTTTCTTCTATCTCTATAATGAAAACGCTAAAGACAGAAGCAGTTATATTAAAGAAAAAAAGTTTATTAAATAAGGACTATTTGGTAACAATTTTTTCTCAAGAAGAAGGAAAGATAAAAACTTTTGCCAAGGGAGCGAAGAAAATCACCAGTAGGCGGATTAGCCATCTTCAAACGGGTAACTTAATAGAAACGATAATTTACAGAAAAGACGACCGTTATTACTTACAGGAAACGCAACTCATCTCCGGGTTTTCCAAAATTAAGGACAGCCAAGTTAAATCCCAGTATCTCTACTATTTTATTTTTATCTTAGAGCGTTTGTTGGCCGAGAATCAAAGAGACACCTCAGCCTATAATTTGTTAAAGAAATTTTTGATCGAGTTGTCAGAGGATGCAAATTTTAAAGAGCTTAAATTATATAAATATATCAATAAATTGATACAGGATTTAGGTTATTCTAAAGAGGATAAATCTTCCCACGAACTCCGTTTATTTATCGAGGAATTGATCAATGAAAAACTCCCCCTCTTTATTATATAATGAAAATAAATTCTAAATTCTAAGCTCCAAACAAATTCAAAATTCTAATTTTTTAAATTCTAAACGTTTAGGATTTAGAATTTAAAATTTATTTGTGATTTAGAGATTAGGATTTAGAATTTTAATCGTATGGATAAAATCGTTGCTTTGGCCAAAAGACGGGGGTTTTTTTATCCAAGTTCGGACCTTTACGGAGGTTTGGCAAACACTTGGGACTTTGGTCATTATGGAGTATTGCTAAAAAATAATCTAAGAGATTTGTGGTGGAAAAGATTTGTTCTTCAACGTCACGATATGGTTGGTCTTGACGCTTCAACTATTCTTTCACCAAAGGTCTGGCAAGCCTCAGGTCATGTGACGGGCTTCAATGATGCTTTAGTTGATTGTAAGAACTGTCATAATCGGACTCGAGCCGATCATTTAATCGAAAACAAACTTAAAGGTAAAAAAGCAGAAGGTCTTCCAGTCGAAGAATTAACAAAAATCATTAAAGAAAATAGCTTAAAATGCCCAAAATGCGGATCGGCTGAGCTTACTGACGTCCGTAAATTTAATCTATTATTTGAAACACACATTGGTATTGTCGAAGAAGAGAAATCTACCGCTTATTTACGAGGAGAACTTGCTCAAGGAATATTCATAAATTTTAAAAATATCCTCAACTCGATGCGAGTTTTGATTCCTTTTGGTATTGCCTCACAGGGAAAAGCTTTTCGCAATGAAATTACGATGGGACAGTCGGTTTTTAGGACCCTTGAATTTGATTTAATGGAGTTTGAATATTTTATTAAGGAAAGCGAATGGGAAAAAACTTTTAAATACTGGCAGGACCAGATGTGGCAATTTGCTATGGATTTAGGATTTAATAAGAATAAATTGCGATGGCGCGAACATGAAGACTTTGAACGTTCTTTTTATTCAAAAAAAACCGTTGATCTTGAGTATCAGTTTGACTTTGGCTGGAAAGAAATGTGGGGTTTGGCATATCGGACAGACTACGATTTAAAAAACCATATGAAACAGTCTGGAAAAGATCTAAATTACATTGATCCTAAAACCGGAGAAAAATTTATCCCCCATGTGATTGAACCAACCTTTGGACTATCAAGATTAACTTTAGCGATTTTGGAAGATGCTTATTGCGAAGAAAAGGTTAATGACAAATTAAGAGCAGTTTTAAAATTTAAACCAAGCATTTCGCCGATTAAAGTTGCCATATTTCCCTTGCAAAAAGATGAAAAACTAAAAGAAAAAGCAAGATTAATCTACAAATTAATTAATGATGTGTTTGTTTGCGATTTTGACGATAGCGGCAATATTGGTCAGATGTATCGCAGGCAGGATGAAATCAGTACCCCTTTCTGTGTTACAATTGATTATCAGACACTGGAGGATGAAACGGTGACGGTAAGAGACCGTGATACCATGAAACAAGATAGAGTTAATATAAACGATTTAGTTAAGTTCATTAGAAATTTATTTAAAGTATGAAGCCCGGACACAAAAAGTATTTAATTATTGTTGGTGTTGTTATTTTATTAATAATTGCTGGTTATTGGTTATTTGGGAAAAATAAACAGACAAAGGTTGAGACGACAAAACCCTTTCCCACCGAAGAAGTTATCCCAACGGTAAGTTCGTCAGTAAAGATAGATCTTAGAGATGCTGCTAACGGGAAAGAAGTTATTTTAAGCGCGGGGAACATTCCTTCGCAGACGCAGACAGTTGATTATGAGCTTTCCTACAATACAGCTCAACAAGGTCTCCAAGGAGTAATTGGAACAATTAATTTAGCCGAAGGAGACTCAGCTTTTGAAAAAAAGATTACTTTAGGGACCTGTTCGTCCGGAACCTGTGTTTATCATAAGGTGGTTGGAAAGATAAAGCTAAGCCTTAAATTTAATGGAGGCTATGGAGAAAAAGTGTTTGAGAAAGAGTACGAATTATAAATTCAAAACTCAAAATTCAAAAGTCAAAAATACAAGTCAAAATTAATCCCGATTAAATCGGGATGACTTTTTACTTGAACCTTTGAATTTTAACTTTAACTTTTGAATTTGTGAATGGAGGTGTCTAATTTATGCCGATTATCAGATCTGCCAAAAAAAAATTGCGTCAAGATGAAAAAAGGAAAAACAGGAATTTATTATACCTGAAAGGTTACAAAAGACTAATAGTTAAACTTAAATCAGTTAAAGGAGCCGAAAAGATAACCCAAATGGTACGAAAGATACATTCTCGAATTGATAAAGCTGTAAAAAAGAAAATTATTCACAAAAACAAAGCGGCCAGACTAAAGGCGTCAGCCGCCAAATTTATTAAACAGACAAAAAAGATTAAAGCTAAAAAATGAAATACAAAATTAACTTGATGATTGAGAAAAAAGAGTCGCTTTTGGACCAGATTATCTACTTTTCGTTGAATTATCTTAGATATATTATTGTGATTACTCAAATTGTAGTTATTTTTGTTTTTTATTATAAATTTAAAGTCGATCAGGAAATAATCGATCTAAAGGAAGGCGTCGATCAGAGAAAAGAAATTATTCAGGTTTCACAACCACTTTTAAAAGAAGCTGAGGCAGTTGAATCTAAAATAAACCAGATTAAACCAATATTAAAAGAACAAAACAGTCTTTTAAGTCAGTTTAATTATGTACTTTCTATATTTCCCGAGCCTATTTTTTTAATAAAACTGAGATTAGATAAAGATAATCTTTTCCTTGATGGTTATAGTGAAGATGCGTCCGCCATCAAACAATTTTATTATCAGCTAAAAAATGATAAAAAATTTAAAAAGGCTTCGTTAAATAATATTAAAAGAGTGGGATTGAAATACGAGTTTAACCTCGTTCTTTCCCAATATAACGATTAATTAAATTATGGATAAGAAAGAAATACTAAACAGATTACTTAGTAAAAAAGGGAAAAATTATACTTATACTGTTGTCTTTTTTTTGATATTTTCTTTCCTGATTTTTTTTGTCATCCGACCAAATGTTTTGTCGGTGTTCGAAGCTAATCTTAAAATAACCAATCTTAAAAAAAGCAACATCCTTTACGAGACGCAAATCCAAAAAGTAATCCATTCGCAGTCTCTTTTAGTTGGGGCGAGAAATGATTTGCGTTTGTTAGACGAAGCGGTGACGAAAAAACCTCAAGTAAACGAACTCATTGCTAACATCACCGATACGGCGGCTAAGAATAAGTTAACAATCAATAAAATGAGCTTAATTAATTTTAATTTAAAGAATGCTCCTCACAACGATCAGTTAAATACTGTTATTTTTGAGATAGGTTTAGGGGGTAATTTTACTAATTACCTGGAATTTGTAAAGAATTTATATAACCAAAGGCGCCTCAAGTTAATTCAAAATATCAACATTAACAACGTGACCCAATCTGGGACGCCCAGTGGTGAATTAATCATTAATTTTCAGTTGGAAGGCTATTACCTATGAATAGGAATGAGTTATTTTATATTTCCATTACGATTTTCTTGACGATCGTTGCCTGGGTTTTGTTGGAAGCATATAAAGTGGAAATTTCGATAAAAGAAGGACAAGGAGCGTTATTAATACCAGAAAAAAAAATATCTTTGGATATAAACATATTAAGAGTTTTAAACAACAAAGAATCTCCATGAGTTACAGCAATATTTTTCTAAGACGGAATTCCCTTAGGATACCAACGGTTATTTTTCTAGTAGTTATTTCTTTTGTTGTTTTTTTGTTGACAAGGATTTTTTCGCCGAAGCCGATTGCTTCCCGTGCCTCTAAAAAAGTTCTCAAACGGGTGGCCGTCGTTAATTTAAGTCACAACCAAGCGGGAGTTTTCTGGCAGACGGAACAAAAAGAAACAGGATGGTTAGTTTATTCGGATAAACAAAATGTTCTTGATCAAATTGCCTTTGATGAAAAAGATATCGCTGAAAAAAAAAGTTCCTATTTAAATCATTATGCTCTCTTAAAAAACTTAAAGCCAGATCATAGTTATTTTTTTAAAATTATTAGTGGTAAAGAAGCAATCAGCGATACCAATAATAAAGCTTTTGTTCTTCGTACTTTGTTTAATATTAATAACTCTGTTAATATTAGCCCGGCCTATGGTAAGGTAGTTGTCGGTAGCGGCATCCCTTTATCGTCGGGAGTGGTTACTCTTTCTTTTAAAGACTCGTTCCCCCTACTTGCTTTGTTGAAAATTTCAGGAGAGTGGCTAATTCCTTTAAATAATATAGTCGATCAAAACAGCTTAAAACTTAGGACTCTTGAGACGAATGAAATTGGTTCACTGGAGATATATAGTGAAGATGGTGGAAAAACCAGCGTTGAAGCGATTCCAAAAAATCTCAGTCCGTTGCCGCAAACGGTGATTATGGGACAAAACTACAGTTTTACCAGCAACAATGACATTTTATCGGCCAGTGACACCCAATTAAAGCCTAATACAATTGCCATCATTTTTCCGAAAGAAGAGGCAGTGATTCCGGCGGAGAATCCTCTAATTAAAGGCATGGCTATTCCCGGTAGCGAGATAACCGTCATTATTAATTCCGAAGTAGTTTACTCAACTAGGGTAAAGGTAGACAAAGATGGTATTTGGCGGGTGGTTCTAAAGAATAGATTACCACCGGGTAGGCATAGTTTGACAGTGATTGCTAAAGATGAGTTAGGCCAAGAGATGAAATTAACTCGACAGTTTATTATTGCCAAATCAGGTGAGCAGGTGTTGGGAGAGGCAACGGCGGAGCCGACTTTGACGGGAGAACCAACACCAACAGTAATATCGGAAAGCTGGACTCCAACGCCTACCATATACAAAACCGGTTTTAATCCCATACCGGTGACGGTAATCAGTGGTAGTTTAGTAATTATTGGCCTAGGAATTATTCTTGCATTTTGATCGGTTATTCTTATAAAATCAAAATATGAACATAGTTTATTTTTTTAGTTCTGTTAACAAGTTGAGTCTTATAGCTTTTTTGATCACCCTAGGTTTTCTTCTTTATGAAATTATCCTCTTAAAAAAAGAAAGAGTATTAAAAACGAAACCAAAAATTCCTAAATTCAAGGAGACATTGAATTCGCCAATAGCCCAGTCAAACAGTTTAATAGTCGAGAAAGAAATAAAGGTAACCAAAGCAAATAATTTGATTATCCTTATTTTATTAGTACTTTTATTAATTTTTGGTATTTTAAGTTTTTTTGGTTTTGCTAACTATAATAAAAAAGAGCTAAAGACGGTTATAAGTCCTACTCCAGTTATTGATTTCATTACTTCAAAAGGAATAAAGATTTTTAATGAGAACTTTCAGCCGATTGCCGATAAAGACATTGATCAGATTAAACCAGGGGAAGATATCGTTATCGGTGTTGAGACGATAAACAACACCGATATTAATCGGGCGAGAATCAGAGTTAATACCACCAGTTGGCAAAATAAAGATATCACAACTGACTTTTATCCTAAAGATAAAATTTATTATATTAAATATAAGGTGGCCTCTGACGAATCGAGATTAAAAATTGAAGCCCAACTTCATTCCGTTGCCGACGGTTGGTTGAGTGATTAATTATGTTCCAGGGAAAATCAAAAATTAGCACCATTTTTTTACTAGTAATAACCTTTTTACTACTAGGGTCAATTATTTATATTAGTTTTCTTTTAAATCCACCCGATAAAGAAAGTTCTTCAATTACTCCTCGTCAAACTAAAGCGGCTAACATTACCTATTCTAAGTTGATTGCTCTTAACCGATCGCCGACAGAGGTCGCTAACAACGAGAATTTACAGCCGCCAGTGGAAAACAGCCCGGTACCGACAGAAACAACGCCAACAGAGATGGAGTCGCCAACACCAACGGAAATAATTCTCGCCTATAAAAATCAGTCGATTACAGGAGAAGCGACGGAAGCGGGACAGATAACAAGCACAGTTGTCCCAACTAAAGTAAAAAATCTGCCCGACGTCGGTTTCATCTATAACGGCTTGGTAATTTTTGCCGCGGCTATGCTGCTAGTCTTTTTTTCTTTTCTTTTTTAACCAGCCCCCGTTCTCGCTAAGCGAAGTTTTTGGCGACGAGGCAAATAAGTTTATAGGAGTTTCAATCGTTTTTACAGTGGGTACCGTTGTTGATTTGACAGTTAATAAATTGATGGATTGCGGCAAAATCCTTATCTTTGGGAATGAGAACATACTTTCCATCATACAAATAATAAGGAGGAACCTCGAAGAAGTCCTCACTTAAAGTCGTTTGTTTTTTTGACAGATGATGACCAAAAATTTGATTAAAAATAATATTTTTTCCAATGATAGCGAGCTGTTGATTGGTTATGTCGCGCGATACCAGTTGATTTAAATACTGATAAGTAGTGTCAATTTTTGCCAGGTTGGCTTTTTTTATTGATGACGTTAGTTTTTTTTCCAAAGCATCAATCACTTTTTGCTGGCGTGATTCACGGGCAAAGTCATTTCCTTCCACGCCTTCGGCATTGCGTGAGCGGACAAACTTTAGGGCAGTTTTTCCATCCATAGTCATTAATCCCTTTTTAAAACTGATCGTTTCATAACGGCATTGATATTCTGGATCTTCACCACCGCAATCGTCATTTTCTTTACCCGGAATAGGAAATTTTTTGTCGGTAAAAGAATGGTTTACCTGGATATCAATTCCACCTAGAAAATCAATTAACTGTTCAAACTTACTAAAATCAATTACGACCGCATAATGAATCGGTTGACCAATGATAGTTGAGATCTCAGCTCGAGCTAGTTTTAAACCACCACCAGTCATTTTACCCTCGCCATAGGCATAGGCGGTATTAATTTTATCCCGCAGTGTATCACTCCAGATATCTCTTGGGATTGAGATTGTCGTTAGTTGGCTGGATTTAAAATTATAGTTGGCAACAATGATTGAGTCGGATAGATTAGGACCGTCGTGGTTACCACCGGGGATTCCTAACGCGGCGATATTGACCTGGTTATCAAAGGTTTTGAGCGAGTCTTTAGAAATAAGAACTTTAAGAGGGGAAATCTTTAATTTCTGAGTGAGAAATAAATAATAAGGCCGAAGAATTAAAAAAACGGTTAAAATAATCAATCCGGTGATGATAACAATTTTTGATTTCATAGTCGTTTCATACCTGAGAGACAATCTCGTAAAAAGTCGCTGGGTTGAGTGAGGCGCCGCCGACTAAATAGCCATCAATCTCCTTATATTTCAAATATTGTGAGATGTTGTTGGAGTTAACGCTTCCTCCATAGATAAAACATTTATCTGATTGAATTTTTAACTTTTTTTTAACCTTAATCACCGTTTCTGGCGTCTCTTCGATGACCGTTTTCATCGAGTCCTCATAACCTTTGCTTATAGCCCAAGGTGGTTCGTAGGCGATAAATTTAATGTTATTGGGTAAACGATCAGTAACATCCTGAAAACAGACAATCGGTTCAATCTGATATTTTTTCGCTAGGCTTATCTTTTGGCCGATTAAATCTTGGCTTTCATGGAAATTTTTTCTTCTTTCACTGTGACCGATAATCACATAGTCAACTAATCCTTTAAGGGTTTTAGCGGTTACCTCGCCGGTGTAGGTTCCTGACTCAAAAGCGGACAGATCCTGTGATCCAATTTTGATGTTCTTAAGATGGTTAACCGCCTGATGGAGAAGGGGAATGAAAGGGAAGGGAGGACAGATGATGACAGTTCTTTCGGTTTTCGGGCGGTAGATTTTAAGGAACTGATTGACCCATTGCTTAGCTTCGTCAAAATTTTTATTCGCTTTCCAGTTGGCAATAAAATATTTCATGAGTTTATTTTATCGAGGATCAATCATTAAAGCAAATAGATAAATATTAGGCAATATCTGGTAATATTTGGCAATATTTGGCAAGATTTGGTATCATTAAAATATGAAAATTCCTCCTGTTTATTCGATTAATGCAGAAGTGGTTGAATTGATTGCTAAAATCGACGCCAGTCGCCAGTTGATTATTTCCTTGTCACCATCACCACAAATTATTCAAAAAATTCAAAGAGTTAGTTTATTAAAAAGCTCTTTATTTTCTGCCCGCATAGAAGGTAATTCACTAAGTTTGGAGAATCTTAATGGCATAGATGAAAAAAAAGAAAAAAAAGAGATTACCAATATTTTAGAAGCGAGCAAATATCTGCAATCAGAGCACGATTTAAAAGCAATTGATCTTTCGTTAATCAAAAACCTTCATCAACTAGTTATGAATAATTTAACTCCTTATCCGGGTAATTTTCGGAAAGAAATGAGCGCAATCTTTAATCAAACGGGAGTGGCTATTTACGTGCCGCCTCCACCAACTAATATTTTCAACTTGATTAATCAATTAATTAAATTTATCAACTCAAAAAAAGAAAGATTCCCATTAATTGCCGGTTTTCTGGCCCATCTTGTCTTTGAAAAAATTCATCCCTTTATTGACGGTAATGGTCGAGTTGGTAGATTGTTAATTTCTGCTGTTTTTAAAGTATACGATTATGATTATGGCTTGGTTGTTCCTTTTGAGGAATATCTTGATGAGCATAAGAGTGATTATTATTATTTTCTTAATATTGGTCTAAAACAGACTAACGATTACCTACTTTTCATGCTTAAAGCGTTTTACCGTCAAACAGAGAAAATAATCGGTTTGTTAAAAAGTGAAATGAATAATAAAAACAAGGTTTATTTACCTCCAAGACAAGAAGAAATCTTTCAGATTATCAAAGAACATCACGTCGTTTCTTTTGATTTTATTAAAAGAAGATTTCTGCAGGTGCCTGTCCGGACATTGCGTTGGGATTTAAAAAAACTTGTTGGTGCAAATCTTATAGTCAAAATCGGAAAAACAAGAGGCAGTTATTATTCTATAATCTAGAATCTAGCTTCACTACATTCTATCTCAATTTCTTTCTTGCCAATCATCCGTGTCAGTTCCTCAATTTTCTTTTGAGATTCATCAGTTTTCCTATCCTCAAATATTCCCGGACCTTTTTCTTCAAATTGTTTTTTCCACCTCGGAAACAACGTTGGATGAAACCCATAAAGACGGGCGACTTCTCCAACCGGTTTTCCCTTAATCACTTCCATTACCGCCTGAAATTTAACACGTGAGGGATACCCCTTCCTCGTGGGTTTTTTGATTATGTTATCCATATATTTATTCTATCGAACAATCGTCTTGAAGAAGTTCAAAATCTAGACTAGGTGGTGGTACAGTTTTTTGGACTCATATCCCTCTAATGAGAAAAACTTATCTGTACCATGATGTTGCTCGACACATTTTAAGATATTTATCTTTTCATCTCTAGTAATTTCAGAATCTTTTGATAGTAGCTCATCTGCCTTTGATATGCTCATACTTACGTGCTCCTGCATTTTACCCGCTTTAAAAGTTGGGCCAAGCATACAATCCATAAGAAGTGTTCCAAGCAAAACTATTTCTTTATTTGCTTTTAATTCTTGAGCTAATAACTGACCTTTTTCTTTTGAAAGATTTAATTGAAACAAAGAAGGTACTCCATAAAGTTCAGATTGGTTTGTAGAAAACTTAGTTATATCATCGATAAGGAATTGAGTGATCATTTTATATATTATACCAATTTTGGTTCGAACCCTTGATAATCGGACGTTTACGTTGTAACAACAAGCTAAGTCTTATATTGATTATTAATCAGTCCAGTTTCCTCGCATAAAATTACTTTTAAGTTTGGATCTTTTTGTATTATTATGAAAGGCTAGAGTAGTGTTTTTATGTTTTGCCTATCCTGAGTCTAGACTCGTGGTTTACACTGTAAATAGTGAGGATGTTAGAACGTTTTATATTGGCTTCTGATATACTCTTTTTATGAAAATTAAAGTTTATTTATTAAGCGCATTCGGTGTTTCAAAAAACGGAGGTAATCCAGCAGGGGTAGTATTAAATGCTGATTCTCTAACAGATAATCAGAAAAAAGCAATTTCTAAAATAGTTAATTATTCAGAAACAGCATTTATTTCTTCATCTGATAAAGCCGATTTTAAAGTAACATTTTTTACTCCCAAAGATGAAGTTGATCTTTGTGGACACGCTACTATCGCAACATATTCTCTTCTTTATCAAAAACACTTGTTTAAATCAGGAGTATATAAACAAGAATTAAAGTCAGCCATATTGCCAATTGAAATTAGAAACGATGGATTAATTCTTATGGATCAACCTTTACCTACTTTTTCAGAAGAAGTATCTGTTGATGAAATAATGAATATATTTAATATCTCAAAAAATATAATTTTAAGAACGCATCTAAAACCTCAAATAGTATCAACGGGGTTGAGGGATATACTTCTTCCAATCATAGATAGAAAAGCGCTTTTTGATCTTAAACCCGATTTCAAAAAAATGAGCAAGTTAAATAAAAAAACGAATAGTGTTGGTTTTCATGCGTTTACATTTGATACGATCAATAATAATTCATTAGCTCATTGTAGAAATTTTGCTCCACTTTACGGAATTAAAGAAGAAGCAGCTACTGGTAGTTCAAGCGGCGCTCTGGCTTGTTTTCTTTTTAAGAATAAAATGATAAAGAATCATGATTTGAATAAGTTAGTATTTGAACAAGGCTATTCGATGGATAAACCATCGGAAATCAATGTTCTACTCGAAGCAAAGAACAATAATATCATAACCCGTGTTCGAGTTGGAGGAAAAGCAATTTTATTTGGTGAAAAGATTTTAGAAATATAAAAACTTCTTTTAATAAAATATTACAACAATCTAAAATATTAATTCAGACTGGTGAACTTGTATGGGTTTTTCGATAAGCTTAAAGTAATTAACTTCTTATCCTGATGATATAATCGATCTATGGTCGATGAACTGATTCCTTCTTTTTCTTACAATCAAATCATAAAGAAATTATATCAAACGTCTTTTAGTGTCTTTGTTGAATTTCAATTTTGTTCCATCTTTCGTTTCAAAAGTCGAGGCGATTAAGCTACGTTGCTTTAACTCTTCAAACACGCATTTATAATAAGGTTGGTGCTTAAAGCCCCTATGTAAGCCCATGTCTCTTCCATCATAGATAGTACCGCCTTCCTTCAAATATTCTGACAAAATAACCTGGCTTTTATAATATTGTATGTTTAAAGCAAGAGTTTCCTGCAAACTTAAACTATTTAAGCAAACGACAGAAGAAACCATCACGTCAAAGTATCTTGGAGGGAAAGGTAAAGGATCCCAACTGTAGTTAGAGAGATGGGTGCCCTTAAGAACGGCTTTTCTAATCGCATGGTAACGAACAATATCATCCTGTTTTAAAACATCAAACCCTTTCCGATTACAAGCGATTTAAAAATCATTGGTATTGCCACTCTGTCTGATTAAGTCATAAACGGGATCGATAGCAAAAGCTGATTTCGTAATCCCACTTTCTTGACAAACTAAGGCAAAATCCGATAAACCTTCTCCTATTGATAAAAGCCTTTTGTTTCTAATATCGGCTTCGGTAATTCCAACCAATTCGCAAACTTTTAAGTATGGACGTGAAGTTACTATAAAATGAGTACCTTCAAGTGGAACAAAGCTCTTGTTTAATTCCAATGTCGCAATCCCCATGTTTTCTTGATTAAACTGAACTTATGTCATTAGCCTTCACTCAGGTCAATCGGGACTAATATTATCAAAATAAGCGGTTAAATTAAACCAAGTTGTTAGAGACGATGCCTTTTTCGATCAAAGGTTTTTTGGAAAGAGAGTCGGCGCCTTGATTTTGTTCGCGGGGAATCCACTTAATTTGGTATTGAAAATTTTCTAATAGCTTTAAAGCCTCAAAAAGAAGTTTTTTTAAATGAGGATGATCTTTATGCGGTCTCCAGATGGTTTTTTTCTTGCTCCAGCCCCAGTTTTTAGCCACCATATTATAAACAAGACTGCTGTCGGTGAAAATGGTTAACGGGTTGTGAGTTAACGGGTTGCGAGTTAAAAGATATCTAAGAGAAGCAATAAGACCGCGGTATTCAGCGAGGTTGTTGGTCATGCCGTCGCCCGAACCGATAATTTTTGATTCGTGGGCAATGATTTTACCGTCTTTTTTTATTAAAAAACCATAAGAGGCCGTGCCGCTGGGATTAATAGGTTCACAAGCACCATCAAAATATATTTCGTACATTTTTTTATAATTTAATATCTATTATAACTTTTATCAAGCAAGAATTTTATTTGTGAAGATAATATTTTATCACGATTCTATCGCCGAAACCTATCCTTATAGTTAAGTAATTCTAATTTACAGTCCTAATAGCTTTAAGATTCTTTGCCATAAGGAAAGTTTTGGCGGTACCACTGGTGTAGTTGGTGGAACCACTGGAGCTTCCGGCTGGTTGACTGTGCTCGGTTGGACTGTGGTCGGTTGGACTGCAGTCGTCGGAACAGTCACCTTTGGCTGAACTTGTTTTCCCGGAGCCAAGCCTGTATCTGTCGTAGTTTTCTTTACGGTTGTTGCTACTGTCCTGCCTTTGCCAATTACCGCTGACCATTCTTGCGACCAGGGTCCGGGCATGCAGTCGTTGACGCCACGGACAGCAAAATAATATTTTTTTCCAGGGGTAAGATATTGGACAATATAGTGATCTGTATCACCAACGTCAGGTAGGCCGTAGATATAATTACCGGAGGTTAAGCCAAAACTGATGGTGTATTTGTCAGCTCGCTCGGCCTTTAACCAATTAAGCCGTACTTCACCAACGCCGCCAGTTTTGACGCCAAAAACGCCAGCATCAACTATAATGAAAAAGATTCCAAGCTGAAAAAAGAGTTTATTGAAGAAATCGTTACTCTTCTTAAAAGAAGTTATGATACCGTCAAGGAAGACAATAAGGCTAAAGAGACAGGGGTGATAGAAGTCATTTTAGGCGAAAATCCCAAAGAGGTGACGCCAACGATAACGAAGACACCGGAAGCGACTGCGATGCCGACCGTAAAGCCTACGCCTTAATAAAAGTCAAAACTCAAAAGTTAGAAGTCAAAAGTTAAAGTAAAAAGTTAAAAGCATTGAATCAAAAACTTTTTAATTTTGACTTGTATTTTTGCCTTTTGACTTTTAACTTAACTTAAGTATAAATCGTATATAATAATAGCTAATGGAGCAATTTTTTGTCACTATCCGCGACATCTTTCCCTATGCCTTACTTATTTATCTGGTGTTTTTTCTTCTGGAAGTCCTTCTGCCCGGCTTTGTCTCCAATAACTTTGACCTGAATTATGTGCTTGTTACAGTCCTCATATTAGGTTTTTTCAGCGTCTTTGCCCCGATTCCGGAGAAAGTGGAAGAAACTCCCCAAAAGAGCGACCGGAATTTGATAGCCATACTAACTATATTATCTTTTATTGTTCTATTTTTTAGAACAAGGGATATGGGGGTGTCCGGACTGGTAATTGCCATAGTTGGAAGCCTAATCGTCGCCGGAATGTCTGTAATGATTATCTATTTTCCTGATCAAGATGAAAAAGAAGTTATCGAAGAAATCAAAACTGAAGACGACGCTGTTTTTCCGTCAATCCAACGGCGGCGATTTAATCTGTCAACTTATCTAAAACATGGCATCGTTCTTCTGATAACAATGATTATTGTCATATTTTTTGCTTATAAGCAGGTCAATAAAAAAGCTGTCAGCACAAACCAGAAAGTTCCATCTCCAACAGTCACCGTCTCTCCTACCATTGAAGAAGTGGTCGTTCCCTCGCCCCTGCCGACACCTGATGAAAAAACCCTTAAACAAACCCCCATCACTATCTTAAACGGCACTGACAAAGTAGGTTCGGCTTCGGCGATGGCCGCATATCTGCGCGCCAAAAAGTTTAGTGTAGAAAAAACCGCTGACGCTGACCGTGATGATTATAAAAATGCCTTGGTCCGTTTCCGTGAACAAGACGCCGCGGTTGCTGAATATTTAGTTGAGACGTTAAATGATATCTATCTGGTCGTTGACCGACTGCCTCTTACCTCTGACAGTTCACAGATTATACTTATTTTGGGAAAACAATGAACAATAAAATCCAAAATCCAAAATTCAAAATCCAAACAAACTTCAAATTTCAAATTTTCCTGGTCTTTCTTTTTTTTCTTGTTATTCGGCTATTTCCTTATATTAATAACTCTGTTCCGACGGGATATGATGCCGGACTTTATCTTTTAAACTTCAAGACTTTCCCCAATATCCCCGACTGGGTCAGGCTTGGATTTGCTCCCGGCCTTTATGCGGCTATCTACCTTATGATAAAACTGGGCGTTTCTCCCGAATCTACGTTAATTCCTCTGTCAATTTTTTCCCAAATCTTTTTATTTTTCAGCCTCTATTTTGTTGTTAAAAAACTTTTTGGCGAAAAGACCGCTCTGGCCACCAGTTTCATCTTCACCGTTTCCGCCATCCAGTTCAGAACTTTCTGGTATTTTTATGTCAATAATACTTTTGGCTTAGCCTTCCTCCTTCTTTCTATCTATTTTTTTACCAAGAAATCTCTTTTTCCTGCCTGTTTATTGGCTATTTTAACCGGGTTGTTCCACCTGCCCACCTTTCTCATTTTGTTCTTGATTATTGTTGTCGAGACTGTTTTTAATACTCATGATCGCTGGTTTTACCTAAAGAGTCTTTTTTTGATACTGGCGGTTAGCGGTCTATATTATCTGCCGGTTTTCAGACAGACTTTACAACCCTTTTTCCGACCGCTCTGGCGGTCAACCTTAGCGGTAAGATTGGCGACAAAAACCCTTGCCCCCTCTTATGGCGGCGCCTTTTACAGCCTAAAAATTTCTTTTCTCTTGGTGGCGTTTTATCTACCGCTAGCTCTTTTTGGCTTAATAAAAAAGAAGGCCAATAAACGCCTTTTTATCATCGGGTTAATAATAACGGCCCTCATCGTCTTAACCAAATTTTCTTTTTATCAAAGATTTATGATTCCGCTTGATATATTTCTGATTCTCTTAGCCGGAATAGGGCTGAAGGATTTGGATTTTTTGAAATTCTACTTATTTCTTCTTTTAATTTTTATCATCGGTTTTATTATAAAAACCTCTTCACCTCTAATTAATAAAAGTTTATTAACAGAGATTAAGATATTCGGGAAAAACCACCAACAAGGTTTTATCCTGGCGACGGCCAGGGAAGACCCCTCCTGGCTCATGGGTTATACTGATTTGTCGGTGATCAGCCAGGGATTTGGCAGTGAAGACCGCTATTGGAAAAACGACCAATGGCAAAAGTTTTACAGTTCCTCATCCGGAGAGAGGAAAATCGAGCTTTTGAAAAAACTTCCCCAGCCACTTTATATCTTTATTAATGATAGATACCTTGGCACTTTTGATTGGATAAAGGACCGGCTTTGTTTTGCTCCGCAAACTCTCCATTTCTATCAATTTATTTGTCGAGATTAATGTTACATATGTCGACCGATATTTTCTCCCAATTAAATTCCCAACAACGCCAGGCGGTTTCTTATACAGACGGTCCGTCGGTTATTCTCGCGGGCGCCGGTAGCGGTAAAACCCGAGTTTTAGTTTATAAAGTTTTGAACCTTATCCTTAACCAGGAAATTGATCCTTACTCGGTGATAATGATTACTTTTACCAACAAGGCGGCAGGAGAGATGAAGGAAAGAATAGAAAAAATGACTGTCGGACGATGTCGTCACCTGGGATTTATTGGTACCTTTCACGCCTTTTGCGCCAAAATTTTACGGATTGATGGTGAAGCTATCGGCTTAGATCGTCGCTTTGTTATCTATGATGAAGGTGACCAACTGGATTTAATCAAACAAATTTTAAAAAAACTTGATAGCCGGAAGTTTACCCCCGGTTACTTCCTTAACAGAATATCGGCTGCCAAAAATCAGCTGATCGATCAAAAAAAATATCTCGAACTATTTTCCGACTACAATGCAGGACTGGTGGCGGAAGTTTATGAAAAATATCAAAAAGGATTGGAAAAAAACCGAGCGGTCGACTTTGACGACCTGCTGGTGTTAGCGGTGAAATTGTTAACAAAGAACCCATTAATTCTTAAAAAATATCAGGAGCGATATCATTACGTTTTAGTAGATGAATTCCAGGATACTAACTTTGCTCAATATACTATCGTTCGGCTACTGGGAAAGAAATATAACAACGTTACGGTCGTGGGTGATTTTTCCCAAAGTATTTATTCTTGGCGGGGAGCAGATATTAAAAATCTAGAAAAATTTCAAACCGATTTTACCGGAGTAAAGATATTCTATCTTGAGGAAAACTACCGTTCAACCCAAAAAATTCTTGACTTTGCCTATCGGGTGATTGCCAAAAACCAAACCCACCCGATTCTTCATCTTTATACCAGCAATCACCAAGGCGATGAGGTAGTTTTTCAAGAAACAGAAAACGAAGAACAAGAAGCGGTTTTTGTCGCCGAGGAAATACTTAAATTAAACCAAAAATCAGATCGTAATTTGACCACCTTTGCTATTTTATACCGGACCAATGCCCAGTCACGGGTGATTGAAGAAGTCTTTTTACATTACGGTCTGCCTTATGTGTTGATTGGCGGAACGAGATTTTATGAGAGAAAAGAGATTAAAGATATTCTTGCCTACCTGCGTTTATTAATTAATCTTCAAGATTCGGTTTCCTTAGAGAGGGTAAAAAAAATCGGTAAGCGGCGTTATGAAAACTTTAAAAGTTATTATCGCCAAGTTCAAGATCAAGTTGATCAAAGGACGACTGAACAGTTAATGGAAGGGGTTTTTCAGCACACAGAATATCTTGAGTTGTACGATATTGCCGATGAAAGTGATTATAGCCGGTTGGAAAATATTAAAGAACTGAAATCGGTCGCGGTCAGTTTTCCTAAGCTTTCTGAATTTCTTGAGCAGGTGGCTTTAGTGGAATCGGAATATTTTGAAGATGAAAAAACCTTGAAGAAGAACAAGTATGGTTTAAGGCAGGCGGTTGAAGAAAGAAACAGGGTCAAGTTGATGACCCTTCATCAAGCCAAGGGACTGGAATTTCCCTATGTTTTTATTGTTGGTGTTGAAGAGGGAATTCTGCCTCATTCCCGTTCGATTGATGATCTGTTTGCCCTTGAGGAAGAACGACGTTTATTCTACGTCGGGATCACGCGCGCCCAGAAAAAACTCTATATCATCAATGCCAGAAGACGCTTTATTTTCGGACGAAGAAATGAGACGATGAAATCACGTTTCTTATTTGAAACTGAGGATTAGATGATTATTATATTAACAAGTTAAAAGATTAACAGGTTAATTTTCTAATTGTTAACTTGTAATTTGTTAATCTGTTAATCTGTTAATAATTTAATTGTATAATATTGATATGAAGCCTAATGAATTTGTAAAAAAGGTTGTCAACCGACTTTATAATATTTTTCTCGAATTCGAAGTTTTTCTTCTTCACATAATTGGTTATATTCCCAGTCACCACTTTCGGTGTTTTTTTTACCGTTTAGCCGGAATAAAAATCGGGCGAGGCTCCACCATTCACACCGGCGCTCGATTCTATGACCCAAAAAATATCAGTATCGGCGACGATACTATTATTGGTGAAGGAGCGGTTCTTGACGGTCGAGAAAAACTGGTAATCGGTAGTCATGTCGCTTTTGCCAGTGAAGTAATGGTCTATAACAGCGAACATGTCATCGACCACGAAGATTTTATTGCCAAAGATGAGCCAGTGATGATTGAAGACTACTGTTTTATAGGACCGCGGGCAATTATTCTCCCAAGTGTGAAAGTCGGTCGGGGAGCGATTGTCGGCGCCGGAGCTGTTGTCACCAAAGACGTTCCTCCCTTTGCCATCGTTGGCGGCGTTCCGGCGAAAACTATCGGTGAACGGAGAAATAAAAATTTAAGCTATAGGCTCGGCCGGGCCAGATGGTTTAGATAATTATTTAATCTGCAGTTCCCACTAGAAAAACCGCTTGCCAGGGACGGTAGTTGGAAAAAAAACTTTTCTCGAAAACCTGACCATTAGCATAGTTGACTCGGTAGTTAAAACTTGCTTTACTACCCCAGGCAGCAAAATCAATCTGTTTTACCACACCTTTTTTAGAAGTCGGGTCATCTTGATATATTGGTTCTGGCGGCGGTTGGACATCCCAGACCGTCACCGATGAAATTGTCACCCGGCGACTGTCTTTTTTACCGTAGAACTTAAAATAAAGAAGATTGTTTTCTTTGTCAATCTCGGTTTGAATTAAAATGTAAGCCGTCGTATCATTTTTTATCTTCAGATCAACCGAAGGGGCAAAGACGGTTGCATCAAACCCTGGTTTCGAATCGTTTTCGTAATAACCGACACGATAGGCGTGGGCATTTCTTTCAATGATTGGCAGACCGGTATTAAGAGCGGCCCGGAAAAAAGTGGTTGATACCTGACAAACGCCGCCGCCGTCACCCAAAACAGTTTTCCCCCCCTTAATTATATAGGCAGGCTTATAACCCGTAAGTGAAGAAATATCACCAACCGTTTGATTGAAAGAAAAAATTTTATCTTTAGGGATAAGAACACCATCAAATTTAGAACTGGCGAGAATGATATTGTGAATTCTCTCCGGAATTGAGTGCGAGAAATCCGATTGACCTTGTCCGATAAACTCTTTAATTCCAAGATCGTTGGCTTTGGCCAAGGTGATCTCCGGTTGAATAATGATTTTTTTTATACTAATCATTTTGTTTGCTTTTTTTGCTTTCAGTTCAAAAACGGCTCGAGTAAAGTCACTATAAAACTTATTTTCATCGAGGTCTAAGCCTAACTCTTCTTGGCGAAAACTGATTACCTTGTTGTTTTCAAACTTAAAGAGAGCGTTTTTCGCCGGTTTGTTAAGACTCTCTTCCAGATTAGTTATTATTCGTCTGACCGGTTCTTGGTCAAAATCAATGTTTGACGTTATTGCAAACGATTGATTAAAAAAAAGACTGGCGATTTTTTGATAATAACGGGAAAGAGCGTTTGACGATCGGCCGATGAGATAAGCTCTTTCTGTTAATCCTTGACCGTCATAATGAAGATTGATTTTGTAACCAGAAAGAGTACCCACCGGCACATTGTCAATTAATATTGAAAAGAAAATTTTATTTAAATCTTGGTTTTTTCTGGAAAAATAATTAATGACGTCTGCTTTTGTTTTTTCACCAAAGTTTTGTTGATCAATGTAAACGTTAGGATAAAGTCTATTTCGATATTGTTTTTCTAAACTAAAAAAAGATTTGCTGATAAGAATAACAACAAAAAAAAAGGTCGCCAAAAAAAACACGGCAATCTTTTTATATGTTATCATAAGTATTATGGATGATAATATAAAAAAACCAGAGGAAAATCAAACTCCTTCGACGCCGACGTTTGAAACGGTTCCTATCGAAGAAAACCTCCAACCAGAAGAATTACCACCGGAAGTAGCTTCTCCTTCCAGTGAAGAAATTACTCAATCGGGCCCGGAAATTCCACCGGAAACACCGCCGATCTATGAAGAAAATAAAAATAAATATTTCATTATTGGTGGAGCCGCCCTGGTTTTATTATTTTTTTTGGTTATTATTGTAAAAGTGTTTTTTTCTCCAAAAAAACAATCCCAGCAGGTTAAACTAACCTATTGGGGTCTTTGGGAAGAAAAGGAGGTTTTTGATCCGCTAATCAAACAATATCAAAAAAGTAACCCTCAGATAGTAATCGATTACCAGAAAATGGCACCCGATGACTATAAGAATAGGTTGGTAGCTCGAAGTGCCAAAGGATTAGGGCCGGACATTTTTCGTTACCATAATACCTGGCTACCGGAAATTAAAGATGTTGTTAGTCTTTTGCCGGACCAGGTTATGACCGCGTCTGAGTTTGAAAAGACGTTTTATAAAATTCATCAGCAAGATCTAAAAGTAGGCAACCATTATTATGGTCTTCCTTTGACTATTGATGGACTAGTATTGATATACAACGACAATCTTCTTAAAAAAGCAGGTATTAACAACCCTCCATCTAATTGGGATGAGATCACCGACATGGTAACAAAATTAACGGTTAAAGATGCTACCGGTCAGATCATTACGGCTGGAATTGCTTTAGGAACCGCCAACAACGTTGAACATTTTTCCGACATTTTTGGTTTAATGTTAGTTCAGAATGGAGGAGATTTTAAAGCTTTAGATCAATCAGAGGCGGCCGGTGCTTTAGAAAGCTATCGCAAGTTTGCCGAACCACCTAACGACTTTTGGAATGAAAGCATGCCCAACTCTATTGCCGCTTTTATTCAAGAGAAGGTAGCGATGATCATTGCTCCCTCTTGGGAAGTTTTGGCTATCAAAGCCGGTAATCCCGATTTAGCCGTCAAGGTTGTTTCGGTTCCTTCGGTGCCAGGAGGAAAAGCAGTTTCATTAGCTTCTTATTGGGTTGAAGGAGTTTCTCGCTACAGCAAAAATCAGTTGGAGGCTTGGAAGTTCTTAAAATTTCTTGTCGAAAAAGATAGTTTAACTAAGTTGTATCAGATAGAGAGTCAACTAAGACCTTTTGGAGAAGCTTACTCTCGCGTTGACCTAGCTTCACTTTTGATTCAGAATCCCTATTTGGGAGCGGTTATTAAACAAGCTGATTATTTTGTTTCCCTTCCTCTATCTTCGCGAACTTTTGATAATGGATTAAATGATGAGATTATAAAATATTTGGAAAATGCGGTTAACGCCACCAGTCAAGGAGTTTCTTACTCCCAAGCATTGGTGACTGCCAAGCAAGGTGTTGACCAAGTTTTTTCTAAATACGGAATTAAATAATTATTACAAAATAGCCTGGGTTGAAGTAACATATAAATATGAAACTGCCTTTTTTATCTAAAAATAAAGTCGTTAGTAATTACTTCGGGCTTTTATTAAAAGAAGATCAAGGAATCGCTTTAATAATCAAAAAAGAACGAGTAGCCGCTACGGTCGTAGATTCTGAAAGGTTTAGTTATTCAAACGGTTGGGAACATCTCATTGAAGATGTAGACGAAGTACTATTTCGTTTGGAGTCAAAACATAATCTTCGTCTTGAAGAAAGTATTTTCTTTGTTTATTCACATCTGGTTGATGAGAAGACCGGTCAAATCAAAAAATCCTATCAATCGGTAATTAAAAACCTAGCCAAAAACTTAGAGTTAAAACCTTTAGGATTTATTGATTGCCGTGAGGCAGTGGCAAAATTTCTGGCTAAAAAAGAAGAGATGGAACTAACGGCTATCTTAATTGAGCTTGATCAGACGAACGCTGGCATTTTTGTCTATAAAGTAGGTCAGTCGGTTTTCGATAAAGTCGTGGCGAGAACCGATAACTTGATAGATGATCTAAATTCAGTTTTTCAAGAAGTTAAAGGTAAATTATTGTTACCGGCAAGAATAGTTTTATATAACTCGAAGGATTTAGATTTCGCCGTTACCAGGATTTTAAGTCATCGTTGGTCCAGCGATTTGTTCATCCAATTACCAAAGGTAGAAGTTATTCAGGAAAAAGAAATCCTGGTTAGTTTGGTTGACGCATTTAATCAGCAGACTAAGGAGGAAAAAGAAGAACCGGTTGTGTCCCGGACCGTAAAAACAAAAACAGGCTTTCTTATCGATGAAGATATAAAAGAGACAGAAGGAGAATCGCCACCAATAATAAAAAAAGAAATTTCTTTTTCTGGGATTAAAAATTTTTTCAGCAAATTTCATTGGCCAAAGTTTAATTTCCTCTTTGGCAAAAATAACAACCAGAAAAAAGTTCTATTAGTGTTAGGTTTTATCATCAGCGCCTCCGCCTTATTTTTAAATGAATACTATCTTCATCAAGCTAAACTAAGACTCTATGTTCCTAGTCTTAATTTAAAAAAAACGATTAGTATAACCGTAGCAGAGAAAGGCAATGTTGATTTAATTGTTAAACCAGTTACTCAAACGATTAATATTTCCAGTTCAAGTTCAACCAGTGGGAAGAAAGAGGTTGGCGACTTTGCTCGAGGTGAGGTAACCGTCTATAACTTTAGTAAAGAAACAATCTTTAATAAAGGGACAACGATTGAGGCGAATGACTTAAGTTTTACTTTTGATGATGACGTTAAAATTGCCTCTTCTTCGCTGACAAGCGACGCTTCGGCTAAACTACCGGGAAAAACAAAAGTGAAAATAACCGCTGCCGTCATCGGCGATGGGAGTAACCTTGCCAAAGGTCAGACTTTTAAAATAGACAATCAAGACTCTGAGACTTATTTTGCTAAAAACGAAAGTGATTTTAGCGGTGGGTCAAAAAAACAGATAACCACCGTTTCTAAACAAGACTATAAAAATTTAGCAGACGAAGTTCTTAAAAAAGCTAAAGAACAAAAACCTACTGATTTTAAGTTAAGTTCAGACGAGAAAACAATTCCCCAACTATCAGAAACGGCTATGACTGATTCTAATTACTCAAAAGAAATAGGAGAAGAAGCAAGTAGCGTCAATCTTTCCGCTAAAGTAGAAACAACGATTTATACATATAAAAAGTCAGAACTACTTAATTTACTTTACCCTTATTTGTCCAAAGATGTTAAAACAGGTTTTGTCCTAGATAAAAATAAAATCAGTTACCAAATAAATGAACTTGAAAAAGGAAAAGAAGAAAACTCGCTTAATATTTCTGTTAGCGCTAAAGCGATAAAAACAATTGGGAAAGATCAGGTAATTAAAATTCTTTTAAGAAAAAATAAAAACGACATTGAAAAAGTGATCAAAGATAATTTTTCGATTACCGGTTATAATCTGGATTTAAAACAACCATTGCCAATTCCTTATCTAAATCAAAGTCTGCCTTTTTTCCGGAAGAACTTCCAGATAGAGATAGACAGCTTATAAATTATGGTTCCTTATCGATATTTAAAACAAGATAACTCTCCCAAAAGAAAAGCCATCAATTATTTTTCCTATGCTTCTTTATCGCTTGGAGCCTTTCTTCTTTTCTGGTCTTTTTATCCAATCCTCTCGTTTGAAATTTATTCACATCTTTTTATTCAAAATAAAATTCAGACCCCGATACCTAGATCTTCGACTATTACGTCGCTAGAAAAAGCGAACTCGGTTCTAGGTAGTTATAATGTTTTTTCCAACAATCTGCGTGATTTTACCAACGTCAACGTTTGGTTTCCGACCACTCATCAATTAGATCAGAGACAGGATCTTTCTGTAAAGAGTTATAATCTTTCCATTCCTAAAATAAATATAAATAATGCCAAAGTGGCAGTTGGCGGTGAGGATCTGACCAAGTCTTTAGTCCAATTTCTTCCCCGTTCATTACCTGGTGAGTATGGTAACCTGATTATTTTCGGTCACTCAACCTTGCCTCAGCTTTTCAATTCTAAAGACTATAAAACGATCTTTACTTATTTAGCCTCACTGGATAAGGACGATAGTATTTATATTAAAATTAACGGTATTCAATATGAATACAAGGTGACAGAGATGTTTGTTGTCAGTCCGGACCAAGTCTCTGTCCTTGAACAGAGGACCGACGCCGCTTATTTAACTTTAGTTACTTGTGTTCCGCCAGGAACTGATTGGGAAAGACTAGTGGTTAGGGCTAAACTTACTAAACTTCCTTCTAATTGAGCTTCTGGGTTTTGGTTTGATTAAACCTATAATATCTGATAAAATATCATAATGAAAGTGGCCCGTTTTTTTGAAAATATTCTTCTACGAACAATTCTTTTTATTGTTGACTCTCTCATTTTTATTGGACAGTTTACTCAAAAGTTGATTTTATCGCTTATTGGTCTCCCAATTTTTTTAATAAAAAAATTGGCAAAGATAATCTTATATTTTCTAAAAAAAATAAAACTTCTTGTGATATTTTTTGGGCAAAAGTTAGCTGAGTTTATAAAAATAATAAAGATTAAATTAGAGGCATTGTATTCGTTTAAACTAAAACCGTCGATAAAATTACCTAGATTAAAGATAGTTTTGCCTAAATTTAAGATTCGTTGGCCAACGGTTAACTTTTTATCTTTAAAACTGCAATATTTTTTATTTGGTTGTATTGCTACTTTAATAATTATTTCTTTTTATCAAGGATATATTTTTGTGAAAAATTTGCCTTCGCCTTACAACATCGGAAAAGTGAACTTTTCTCTTACCAGTCATATGTATGATCGAAACGGTCGTCTTCTTTATGAGATTTACCGTACGCAAAACCGGACACCGGTAAAATTAACTGATCTGCCTCAATTTGTTATTCATGCAACGATAGCCGCCGAGGATAAAGAGTTTTACAAACACATTGGCATTTCTTTTTATGGAGGAATAATTAGAGCCCTTAAAGAAATGACCGTTAATAAGGGTCAGCTTCAGGGTGGATCAACGATTACTCAGCAGTTAGTCAAAAGCTCTCTTTTGACGCCGGAAAGAACAATAACCAGAAAGATAAAAGAAATCATATTAGCTTTGTGGACGGAAAGAATATATTCAAAGAATCAAATTTTAGAGATGTACTTCAACCAAGTTCCTTATGGAGGAGCTACTTATGGTATTGAAGAGGCGGCCAAGGTCTACTTCGGTAAATCGGCTAAGGATCTTAATTTAGAAGAGGCGGCTACCTTGGCTGGTTTACCCCAGGCACCGAGCATTTATTCACCTTACAGCAATCCTCAGGCGGCTTTGATGCGGAGGAATTCAGTTTTAAAATCAATGTATGAGTTGAAAATGATCAGCAAGAAAACCTATCAGGCGGTAGTAAATAAAAAACTGATCGTTATTCCGCCGACGACAGCCATTAAAGCTCCTCACTTTGTTTTTTATCTGCGTCAGCAACTTGAGGAGGCATTTGGTATCCAAAAAGTCGAGGAGGGGGGATTACGAGTAACCAGTACTATTGACCTAAATATACAAAATGAAGTGGAAAAGATATTAAAGGAAGAAATCGAAAAAATCAAGAATCTTAACGTAACCAATGGCGCGATTTTAGTCACACGGCCGCAAATAGGGGAGGTTTTGGCTATGGTGGGATCGGTTGATTATTTCGCCATGCCTTCAGGAGCTTTTAATGTCACTACCGCTGAAAGACAGCCTGGTTCATCAATAAAACCGATTATGTATAGTTTAGCTTTGGAAAAAGGTTTTACCGCCGCCACTATTCTTGATGATTCACCGGTAGTTTTTAATATTAATGGTAGTGAGCCTTATCGTCCGGTTAACTATGATGGTCGTTTCCACGGTAAAATCCCTCTTCGCTACGCTTTGGCCAACTCATACAATGTACCGGCGGTGAAAACCCTGGCATTGGTCGGAGTCGACAACTTTATTGATCAGGCAGGAAAGATGGGAATTACTACCTGGACTGACCCCACTCGTTATGGACTGTCTTTGACTTTGGGAGGCGGTGAAGTAAAGATGGTTGATATGGCTGAGGCTTTTGGTACCTTAGCCAATCTTGGCAGAAAAACAAAACTTTCCAGCTGGATTAGGGTTAAAGATATGATGGGGAATAAGCTTTCCGAGTTTACCTTAGATCAACAAGACGTTCTTGATAGTGGTATTGCTTTTATCATTTCCGACATTCTCTCCGACAATTTTGCCCGCCAATGGGCTTTTGGATCCCGATCTTCTTTGGAAGTCCCCGGTTATAAAGTGGCGGTTAAAACGGGGACAACTAATGACAAAAAAGACAACTGGGCAATTGGATATAATCCCGAATTTCTCGTCGCCGTTTGGGTGGGTAACAATAATAACACACCGATGAACCAGTATCTGACTTCGGGGATTACCGGCGCCGCTCCTATTTGGAATAGGATAATGAGTTATCTTTTAAAGAATTACAGTGATGGCAAAAGTTGGTACGATAAACCCAGTGATGTGGTAGAAAAAAACTGTTATTTTGGTAGAAAAGAATATTTCATTGCCGGAACAGAGGATAAAGTCGGTTGTCAAAGCTCAATTTTTAATCTAACACCAACGCCAACTCCAGAAGGATATAGGACAACACAATAAAAAATATCAAATATCAAATTTCAAATGACCCATTCTATTACACTCAGGGTTATCTCTTCGAGCCTGAGCAGCCTCAGAGCCGAAGACCTGAGCGAAGTCGAACGAATAACAATTGAACCTGCCTGTCGGCAGACAGGTAATAAATTACAAATAATTAAATGTTTAAACATTTAAAATTTATTATTTATTATTTTATCTTTTTCCATTAGTGGTTGAAGGACTTTTGGAATGAGGATTGAGCCGTCTTTCTGTTGATAGTTTTCCAAAATGGCGATGAGAATTCTTGGAGAAGCCAGGGCGGTGTTATTTAATGAAAAACAATATTCGGTTTTTCCATCGTTTTTCCGATATTTAATATTTAATCTTCTCGTTTGAAAATCACCCATGATCGAATTAGACATAGTTTCGCCATATCCATTTCTTGACGGCATCCAGGTTTCGGTATCGTATTTCTTCATCTGCGGTTCACCCATGTCACCGGTACACATAAGAAGTACTCTGTAGGGAAGTTTTAGATCCTGTAAGATTTCTTCACAGTTTAACTGCAACTCTTCATGAAGTTTTTTCGCTTCTTCCAAATTATTCTTAGCAATGATGACCTGTTCTACTTTCCAAAACTCATGAAGTCGATATAGACCTTTGGTGTCTTTGCCATAGGCGCCGGCTTCTTTTCTAAAACACGGTGAAAAAGCGACGAATTTTTTCGGTAAATCTTTTTCCTTAAGGATCTCACCGGAAAAATATGAAGTGACTGGTTGTTCAGCTGTTCCGGCCAAATAAGCGTCCTCGTCGTTGAGTTTATAGGTGTCTTGTTCTCCCCAGGGAAACTGGCCGCAGCCGAAAAGAGCCAGACTCTTTATGACTGCGGGAGCAATAATCGGCGTATAACCTTTTTTAATCAATTTGCTAAAAACATAAAATAAGACGGCGAATTGAAGGATGGCGGCTTCGTTTTTAAGAAAATAACCGCGGAAGCCAGAGACTTTCGCTCCCCGTTTTATGTCAACTAAGTCAAGCGCTTCTCCGAGCTCGATATGGGACTTCGGTTGGAAATTAAATTGAGGGATTTTTCCCCACTTTTTAATCTCTTTATTACCCGAGGCATCCTTGCCAATCGGAACTTCGTCAAGAGGAATATTAGGAACAAAAGAAAGTAGAGTTATTAATTGTTGATTGTTAATTGTTAATTGCTCTTCGATTTTCTTTAATTCTTGTTTAATTTGTTTACCTCTAACGGAGCTCTTGGGGGAGTGGGGTTTACCTTGTCTAGCGAGTTTATTTCTTTCTTCCCGAAGCGCCTGGGTTTCTTGAGTTAATTTTCTTCGTTCATCATCAAGTTCAAGAATTTTATCAATATTAATCTGGCGGCCTTTATTTTTCGCCGCGTCGATGACTTTTTGTTTATTATTTTGGATGAAATCTAATGATAACATAGATAGATTTTAATCTTTTTAACCAATCTTTTCAACGCTTTTAGTCTATGGTTAATTTTGTCATGTTCTTCTTCTGTTAATTCATCATAATATTTACTCCGATTTGATCGGGGTTTATTAAACTCGTCAACAATAAATAGGGCGCGGAAAGGGTAGCCGTTGGTTGGTTTATTGCTTGGTTTTTCGGCAATATGGCCTTTAATTTTTTCTTCTTCGTAGATTGTTTTGTTTGTTCTCGGATCAAAAAAACACAAATTTACGACCAAAAAGGCTGTTCGATCAGCCTGCGCGACACCCCGGAGGTGTAATAGGGTATAGTTTATTAATTCTTCATCGGTTGCCTCATATCCTGGCCAGCGTCGGGATTTAACGCCCGGCCCGTTATTTAAATAGGGGATTACAAGGCCGCCATCGTCACCGATCGTCGGCAACATAACTTTTCTTCCATAAAATTGCGCTTTGATTCGAGAATTTTCACGAAATGTTTTTCCTGACTCGTCAGGCTTCTCTTCTACTCCAACGTCGTTTAATGTAAGAAGTTTAATTCCTTGGTTTTCGAAATCTTTTAAACCTATTTTTAGCTCTTCAAGCTTGGCCTGATTATGAGTTGCTATTAATAAACTTTTCATGACATTAGTTAAAAATTGTTGAAAATAGTTGAAACTAATTATAACTAATTTTAACTATCTTTGACTATTTTTAACTATGTTATGGTTTGATATAAAAATAGATATTGTTTTTTTAAAAGAAATAATTTAGTATTATTTATATTATTGTTTCGAAGATTTCTCGGTTATCAGTCCGCTTTTGCCAAGCGGTTTTTTTAGAAGTAAAAAATGAGATTTAAAATTAAGATTTTCGGGTTTTTGTACCCGTAAAGCGCCCCGCCTAACCGGCGGGTTTTTATTTATGGACATATTTTGTCAAATTAATGAGAAACTGAAAAACCAGATAATTCACGAAACACATAATTTTTATTTACTTCATGATGGTTATCCATTATTAGAGAGTCATCTATTAATTATTCCAAAGAAACATTATTTAAGCTTTTTAGAACTTGACGAGACGAAAAAAAAAGAATTCACACAACTTAGAACTAAAGTTGAAAAGTTTATGATACAAAATTATAGAAAACCAGTTTGCTTTGAACATGGACGAATCCTTCAAACAATACCACACGCCCATTTTCATATTTTACCTACCGATAAATCCATTATAAAGAAGCTATTAAAAGTTACTAAGATTATTAAAAGACCAGTAAAACAATACTTATATTACAACGAGAAAGGAAAAGAATATTATCTTTATCCTAAAAAAACCTTAAAGCCAGGTTTTCTACATTTGTCTTTTGCAACGGAGTTGAACAGACCAACTTCTGGACCCGCTAGAGCCAAAGAATTAAGCAAATGGTTATTAAAAGTTAAGAAAAATTGGAAATTATGGCGCCGGAAAATGGGAAAATAAGACAAGATTTAACTGAAGTTACTTTAAATCCAGGATCATATCTGTTAGGATCACTACCCGTTGAGCTTGAATTGCCTAGAGCGGCAAGAAGAAACATGTCTGGTTTACAGGTTACTTTTTCTCCTGATCAAGCTCATACCGAATATCTTATAGAATCAAATCGATCTCCTATGGCGGCCACTTTAGAGAGTCAAGGATCAGTCTATGCGAGAGAAACAATATTAGATGGGAGACAAATAATAATAGCCAATTCATTATCACCATATACGGTGAACGGTGATCATTTAATTGTCTGGTGTCCTGGGAAAGATGGCATTCGTTATCAACAGACATTTAGAGAAATGGGGATAAGACAAGGTCAAGAAGCATTTAGAATCACTTCTTCAATTGCGAGAATATATGAGTCTGAAAACGGTCCACGAAATTTTTATATAGGGATAAATGTTCAAACAGACGAATGGCAACGTCAAACTGTTCAAAGCATTAGAGACGCCGTTCATTTACACGCTGTAAGAATGACAGAGGCAGACATTATCCAATTTCAGGAGGTTAAAGATAGACATGTATCACATGAGTTTGCAGATAATTTTGCCACTTTGTCATTAGAACTTTTTTCCCAAGTGGTGGTTCCAGAGTTAGATAAGATTGGCGCTAACGCATTTTTTAGCGAAGCGTTTGGTCATAGTGGTTATAAATTACAGTATCCAAAAGGCTATTTTTTTCGACTTAAAGAAGGTTGGGAAACATTAAAAAGTGAAGATTTTTTCCCCTTTTTGGTAAATTTACAAATAATTTTTGAAAACGCCTATAAAGAATTAAGGGCTTGTTTTACTGATGAAAGGTTAGAAATGTTTAGATTTATAGTAGGCGAAGATGGAAAAGCAAAGGAAGAACCATTTATGAGACCACTACCATTTGAAAACGATGAAATTGTTAGAAGAGTTAGGGCCTATTTAGAGAAACATCTAATTAGCGATAAAAAAACGCAAAGAAGATTATTATTTTTGGCAAGTACGATTAAGCCAGCATCGGACGTATTAGAAAGAAATAGTGAGAAAGACCCAGGATTATCAACAGATGTTCCAAAGATAAATGTGAAAGCTATAAATACAAAAATGATTATGGATGGTTTAGGTTATAATATTCTTTTTTTCCCCGATCCTATTGATAAAGGGGCTGTCTTAATGTCAATTGTTCCTCGAGTAACTTCAGCCGGATCTCCGCTTGACGCCTTTGGAATAAAGAAAACTCAATATGAAGTAGAACAAGCAGAATTTGAATCCCTTATGGCTTCGGCTGATGCTAGGCGGGACACAATCGTTAGAGACCTTATAACAAGACATCCTAGTTTAGTACAAGGATCCGCACTAGAAGGAAGACCGGTCGTCTAAACAGTTAAGTTGACTATTTCAATAATCGGTTATAGTTTGGTAAAAGCATTACAAGCTTTTTTTGTATAATGTCGGTTTCTTTAGTTGGGATATTCTTTATAAGGACAGATCTTTTGAAGTCCCTTAGGAAGCAGAAACGATGCCGGCTAGTTCGACTTTCCCTCCGCAGTATTCGGTGATTATGTCTATAGTTTCTTTTAAAGTTTTTTCAACCTGCGACCGGTTTATTTCGTAAATCCCATCAATATTAATTAGAATATTTTTAGTTTTTTCAGTAACAACTGTTCGTTGAGCGTCACGGTAGTTAAAGTATATGTTATAACCACCGACTTGATCAAAGTAGGCGAGATCATTTGGTTTATATTTGGTTGGTTCTTTATCTCCTAAAAGTAAAATTTCTTCACCGGGTTTTGGAAATCTTAAAACAGTGGAAAATTTTATTTTATTAAGGTCAAAAGCACCTGAGGAAACACGATGTTTCATAACGACTAAATTATAAGCATCGACGCAGGTATTAATTTCATAAAGACCTTTTTTAAGGGCAATCCTTCTCAAGAGCGCTTCAGGTGATGGTCTTTTTGAATGCCAATCAAGATCCATCTCTTTATAAATTCTTCGATAACTTTGAATTTCAGGATAACTACCAATTATTTCATTAGTTAAGTTTTCTTGAGATTTGACAAACTCTTGAATTTCTTTTGCCAAACCAGGATCGTTTTTCTTTATTGTTACTCCTTTTATAATAGCAATACCGATATTAAGCGAAGGATATTTTTCCGTCATCATTTTATCAATAGAAAATATTTTTGGATTATTAAGAGTTGGAAAGAGGTGAGCGGTTTTTTTGGTTGCTGCTTCTCTATCGCTACTTAACAATTTAATGACTTTTTCAACTCCTAATTGTTTGATCAAATCTCCTGCTTTTGGCCCGAAGGATTTTCCGGTTAACGTTTGGTAAAAGACAGTAAAAGCATCCTTAGGTTTTATACCTGCTTCTTTTATAGCATTGAAAACAAAGACTTGAAAATTTGTTAATTCTTTTACTTTAACCAACTCCAATTGATTAATTAATTGGAGTAGAAATTGTTTTTGTTTTTCGCTGGGTTGGAATGTTTTTTGTTGAACGCTAACTTTTTCTTCAGCATAACTCTCAAAGCATATTTTGGCATAGTTGATTCTTTCTTCTAATATTTGTTTTTCTTCTTCAGTCAATCTATCTCCTTTTTGCTGTTCAAAAAATGTAGTTAAATTATTATTTTTTACTTTTAATAAATTGATAATAGTTCTAAATCTTGGCAAATATAGTCTTTTTTTTGGCAAAGGTTTGACTTCTGAAAGTTCAATTATTCTGGCAAACTCGAAAATCACTTCCCCGGCTTTTTTTTCGGGAACTTTGTTTTCCAGTTTTAGAAAATAAGCCTCAAGACAGCGGTCATAGTCGTCAAAAAGATTAGGAATGGTGTCGCCATATGGATTAAAGTCCAAGTGAGTGGATATTGGTGTTCGCACCTGCATAAAGCGGAAGACTTCAGGAGGAAGAATTTGGGAAACTTCTTTGGCTGACGAGCCGATTCCTTTCGATGATGACATTTTTCGTCCACCAATGGTGAACCATTCGTAACCGCCCATGGCATCAGGAGGTTTGGTTCCAAGAATTTCTTTACAGAAATGAACGGCCATATCATAAGATCCTCCGGAAGACATATGGTCTTTACCCGAAGCTTCAACTGTCACTCCGATGACTTTCCAATGGGCGGCCCAATCAAGCTTCCAAGGCAGTTTACCATTCTCCCCTTTTGGCTCTGCTTTTCCTTCATATTCGCAACCGCGGGCCCATTTAACTATCTGCGGTTCACAACGGTAATAAACATATCGACCATCCCATTTATAAGTATTAGTGGTGCCAACCTTTCCGCATTTTTCACAGATTGGGTTATAGGGAAACCAGTTAGTTGGTCTTTCTTTTTTGACGACTCTTTTAAAAATATCACGGACAATCTCTGCTTTATCAAGGAATAACCTTATTATTTCATCCATTTTTCCGGATCGATATAGTTCTGAAGACCAAATTATTTCTGGATGACAGTTAATAGAGTTAAAAACTTCAATAAATTCTTTCGCATAATATTCAGCAAAGGATTTAAATCCCGGCTCGGGCGAGGGAATTTTATAAAGGGGAAAACCCATATATTTTTCCCATATATTTTTGTCTAAATAGGTTGGTAGACCGTCCATCGGATCCATGTCATTGAAAACATAAGAAAACTTGGCATTGACGCCGATTTCTTTAAGAGCTTTATAAATAAGATCGTGGACAATGACACCACGAAGAGATCCAACATGGATTCTTCCCGAAGGCGTTTTCATATCATCAACCCATTCGAGAGAAAATTTTCTTTCTTTAAATCTTTTTGCCTGACGGTCTACCCAGATCATAAATAGTTCATAAAGTTATAAAGTCTATAAAGTTTGTAAAGTTAAATACAACGCTTTAATTATAAAATGATTATTTTTTTCGGCGTTGATAACGAACCAAATTTTCCGGAATAATGTTTATTTTTCCCGAATCAGATAATAATTCACTAACTCCGGTAACATTTTTCTTGTCATTAGGATCAATATATTTTTCGATGTTTTTAGGTGGTTCGTATGTATAGTTAGCAGGTTCAGTATAATTACAAATAAGCCCTTCGTAATTTCTTAATACCCATTTATTATGACCTTGAGATAAGACATAGTTAGGCATTAATGGCATCTTACCACCGCCACCGATTCCATCAATGGTAAATATAGGCACAGCAAATCCACTCGTATGACCCCGAAGATATTCTATAATTTCAATTCCTTCTGAGACTCGAGTCCGAAAATGCTCAATCCCCTGGCTTAAATCACATTGATAGATGTAATAAGGTCGAACGCGGTTAGCGACCAATAATTTAACCAGATTTTTCATAATCAACGGATGATTATTGACTCTTCGTAGTAAAACAGTTTGATTGCCCAAAGGAATTCCGGCATCGGCCAATAAATTACAAGCTTTAGCCGATAAATCAGTCATCTCTTTTGGATGATTAAAATGAGTATTAATCCACAAAGGATGATATTTCTTCAACATTTGGCAAAGTTCGTCAGTTATTCGCATCGGACAGGTAACCGGAACTCTTGTTCCAATTCTTAATATTTCTACATGTTTAATGTTGCGGAAAAGTTTTATTATTTTTTCCAAATAATCAGTTGCCAAAGTTAGAGGATCGCCGCCTGAGATAAGGACATCGCGGACTGTTTTTGTTCTTTTAACATATTCAGCCGCTTTTAGAATTTTTTCCCATGGAGTAGGCAGATCGGTTTCTCCGGCATGGCGCCTCCGAGTGCAGTGACGGCAATACATGGCACATTGATATGTTATATAGATAATTAATCGATCAGGGTAGCGATGGGTTAAAACTCCTTCTAATCCTTTGACTGGACAGTCCTCTTCTTCATGGAGAGGGTCAGAAAAATCGCTCTTAGAAATCTCGGTTTCAAAAATTGTCGGCACGGCCTGTAATCTGATTGGGCAAAATTGATCATTGATATCAATTTGCGAGAGATAATAGGGAGTGATCGCCATTCGCAAAATCTTTAGTGATTTCTGGATGGCTTTTGTTTCTTTATCGGTCAAATTAAGAATTTTTTGTAAAAGTTTGGGTTCGCTAACACGATTTTTGATCTGCCATCGATAATCCATCCAGTCTTTATCGGAGACATTTTGCCAATAACTGTTTTTTTTTGCTTTTTGGAAAAAACGAAATTTATTCATAAATACTAAATAATAATTGTAATTATTACATAATTATATAATTTTCTCGTGCTAATAGATGATAAGCAGTTTCTAACATTGCCTGTGGTTTTTCACCTGTTGCCCAGAGCATACCACTTCCCGGAAACCAGACAATTGGAAAAATACCAGTTTTTATTGATGGGTTAAACTGATAACCGTATTTTTTTAATAATTCCCAGACCGTATTAAGATCAGAGTTAACTTGACCAGGTGATTTTAATGTCGCAAACGGTTGATCAATAACGTCAAACATTTGAGCTAAACTTATGGCCGGATGAGCGCCGGTGATTCGTAAACCATTATGCTCTAAAATAACAAAACCACTGTCTGTTTGAGCTAGGTCAACCCCACCCCAGCCAAAATTCTCTCCATTTATATTTTTATAACCAATAAGAAAATTTTTAATAATTGGCTGTAATACTGTCAGTTCTCTTTTAAAATGATTAAAAGAATTTCCCTGCCATTGGTTATCTTTCATTATCTGTTGTGAGATGCTTCTTGGGGTAAGAATTCCGCCATTAATACCATATTGAAAGGAATAAAAACCTTCTATTGGCTCGATCGTTTGTTGGATTTCTACCGGACTCAGGTTCGCGTCAAAAAAAAGTGCGCCTTGCTCCATTAATTTTTGATAATGTTTTTTAAGTTCTTTCTCAGATCTTATTTCTGCTAAAGTAAAGCCACCAGCAGAAAAAATAGGTTTTAAGTAGGCCGAAGCGCCATTCGTTTGTTCACAGACTCTTTGATAACATTCAATAACTTCATTAAGATCTCTACCTATCCACGAAACAGGATAAGGAAGACCATATTTTTCGGGAAAAGAAGGAACATCCGGTTCATTAACCCATCGTCCCCAACCTCCTCGATGAGCAGGGTGTCTTAGTTTTTCAAAATAGACTTTTTTTGGAAAGGCAGGTTCTATTTGAAAACCGTCTTTTTGTAATTGTTTAATCCACTGAAGCGTTTCTTCGGTAACAGCATAAGGATAAACTACGTATTTTTGAGAGGAGTCGAGACAGTCTTTCAATAACGAAAGGTTTTGAAAAATAGCCAAATCAAGCAAGTAATCGGTATCGGGAATTTCTAAAACATTATTTGGTGGTAGTAACAAATCTTTTTTAATTATTTTTAATTGCTGTGAATATATCTTTAGGAGACAGTTCTCAGGCAGTAAATGAGTTTCTCCAGGCAAAATCAGGCCTCTTGCAGGTAGATAATAGCGGTCAAAATCATCACCGTCATTTTGGAACTCTCTTAGTGATCCTTGGGAAATAATTTTTTTTCTTTCCATAAAAAAACCGTCCTTTTGAAATCAGAAAAATTTCTAATTTCACAAGGACGGAGAACATTACATTCTACGTGTTACCACCTCGTTTTCTTTAAGCTTATTTACTTCGTCTTAAAGACGCTTTACAGACCAACATCTGCTTTCTGCTATAACGGGCTTACCCGTCAGGTTCTACTTTGATTCGCCGAACCCCGCTGAGCGGGGGAAGACGATTCATTTCTTCCTGCAGCTTGTTCTTTAGTAGAACAACTGAAGTCTTGCCCCGATTTTATCGGGGGTCTTCAGATAGCTTTTTAAAGTATTTATTATTATAACCCAAATTTACTTAATGTCAACTATCTTATAAACGATCTTTCCTGCTGGGACTTTGATCTCGACTTCATTGCCTATTTTTTTGCCAAGAAGTGCTTTACCTATTGGAGAGGAGGAAGAAAGTTTACCGTTAGTAGGATCAGCTTCATACTCGCCGACGATGGTAAATCGAGCTTGTTGTCCATTATTTTCTACGATGACGGTTTCTCCTAACTCGACCTCTGCACGGATATGATTGGAATCATCAACAATTTTTGCTGATTTTAAAATTTCTTCGATTTCAACAATTCTTTCGTCAATAAAAGCCAAACTTTCTTTAGCCGCCACATATTCGCTGTTTTCCGAAAGATCGCCCATACCGCGAGCTTTCTGGAGTCGCTCCACCGCCGCCGGTCGCTTGATTTGTTTTAATTCCTCAAGTTCTTTTTCTAAATTACGGAAACCTTCTTGAGTTAGCTGTGTATTTTTCATAAAAAATTAATCCCCATAAGCCTAATTGTTTTAACTGGGGATTGATGCTAAAATATTACTAAATTAGATAAAGAAAGTCAAGTACGCTCCCATCGTCTAACGGTTTAGGACGTCACCTTCTCAAGGTGGAGATTAGGGGTTCGAATCCCCTTGGGAGCACAAAAATTTTCAGAAATTACGATTCAGATTATTGTAACGCTCTTCAGAACTCCGGGAGTTGTTTTGTTTTGATGCTCTCTATGTCTGGAATGTTAAAGATCCAAACCAGCCGGAAAGGAGTTGCAATGGATACTCTTATTAATTATTTCCTAATTTTTCTTGATTGTCTTTGATATATTGGAGTTCTGATCTTAATTATCAGTTTTATTGAAAGGAAGCAAAAGAAGTAACAAATTGTCTACTGGCCGCTGGAGTGGGAAAATCAATCCTGCTCCGGCGGCTTTTTTTGTTGTCCTTTTATTATATAAAAACTTAATAATAACCTCCAAAACCAAATTTTATTTTCATTTTCTTACTCTTGCTCTCATAGAAATGGTTAGTCTAATTGTTGTTTTTATCTGAAAATTAAAATTAATTGGAATAATATTACTTCTATATTTAAGATAACCTTCTACTTTATATGTCCACATATTATTATTTAGTTGTTTATCAATACGATGAATTGGCTGTTCTCCTATTTTTAATTTTTTGTCGTTGATGTCATATAAATCTATCTTTAAAAGGGGATCGTTATTTTTGTTTAGTTTGCTAAAATCCAGCCTGAAAACCAAAAAATAATCATTTCCGCTTTGTGACCTTTTTGATATTTTATTTTCAGTAGATGTAAAAAGGCACACACTAGGTTTACCCGTTTTTCTTTCAGGTTTTGTTTTCATTTTATATGTTTTAGAACTATTCAAATCTATTGCAGCTGCAGACTGAATTTTGTCTATAAAATTAGGTGGTTGAAGATTGAGATTATTCATAGTTTTTTACTTAGATTATTTTTGGCTTCTTATTAGTTTTTTTAATTGGCTTCAATCTATGTATTCTACTTCAAGTAAATCTTGACTCATTAAAATTAAAACTTTTTTTGCCAAAAATTCAATCAACTCGGATAAAAAATTCTTATTACTTCCACAATTAGCTTGAATTAGAATATTATCACCTGATATTTCTTGAATAAATTCTTTTTCTTTTAATGAAGTAGAATAAGCTGCTTTTTTTACTAATTTGAACGAATGGCTAAATAATACTTTTAGCATAAATTCCGCTTTTTTAGAGTTTCCATTAGTAGGATAATCAGGAAAATCAAGAAAAAAATTTACTTTATCTATAATTACAAACTGAAAAAAAGAGTCATTTCTTGAATTTGAAATAATTAATCTATTAATTTTTAAATTTAGTATTTCATTCAATGTTTCTATAATTGATTTTTTTGATAATTTAATTTTTTTTATTTTATTACTTTGAGTGAATGACATAACAAAAATTAGTTTGACTCTTCTAGTATTAAAATTAGTTTTTTATGATAATTCTAATCCTGCCAACTTGTAACCTTCATAGCATTCTTACTTTCTCCCTCAAGATAAACATACGGTCCAAAATCATCATATACCCATTGAGAGCTAATTCCCCAAGAACTGACCGTATTATTTCTATCTTTAGGCAAACTCCAAGACAAAAGTAATTGATTACTATTCATTCCAATCCATATTTTTTTCTCTGCTATTTTTGAACAATCTTCTTCTTCCCATATTTTTAGACATAAGTCTGAAATTTTTTTGCAGTCTTCTGTAAGTGCTGGAGATTTTACCTGTTTAATGGTAACTTCTTCCGAACTTTCCATTAAATTTATCATGTCTTTTAGATTGACACAACCGCTACAAATAAAAACATCATAAGTATATTCTCCTTGTCTCTTTTTACAAAATGTATTTGACAGATTATCTATTTTTCTTTGTCTTTCTTCTTCTAATTCCTTTTTATTTATTTCGGCATTTTTATTCTGCTCTGTTTTACTAATTTGTACTGATTCTTTGGTTGTCGATGATGATTTTTTTGCTGGTGAAGAAATTCCACTGAATAAACCACTAAGAAATGGTGAGAGAACAAAAATAGCGATTATTATAGATATAATTGGATGTCTTGTAAACCAATTTCTGAAGTCTTTACCGCAATATGGACATTTTGTAGCATCGAAAGAAATTCCTTCTTGGCAGGAAGGACATTTTTTAGTTGCTTGATGATCGTCCATATTTATCTGACCAATAAAGCTTATTTTTAATCTTTTTTTTCTCTTTCCATGATCACTTGAATAACATTTGATTTCTTCCCTAGTAATGCTAAGGGTAAAAATAAAACACCCAAGCAACAGGTTTTACCAAAATCCCAACCTTGTTGAGTTACTTCTTTACTTTTTAATTCCCAACCTTGATTGGCTAATAAGTCTATTTCTTTTGCCATTTCTTGCCGTCCCTGAAGACTATCTTCAAAAGTCAATGTTTTATATTCTTTAGCCATAAGTCAACTCCTTTCTATTATTTTTTATGTACGCATTTATGGGATTACAACTTAATAATCTACCTACAATTAAAAGAAATGCTTTCAATAAATTATATCTTTTGAGACATAAAAAAGCATATTCAGAACAAGTCGGATTAAACAGACATTGATAGCTATTTTTTTTCAAGAAAGGAGAGATAATTTTTTGATATTTTTTAAGTAGATAAATGAATATTTTTTTCATTTTGTTTAATTTTATAATATTTATAAGAAATAAAAGATATATTTAATTTTTTTCCACCATTACATGCTAAAGCGGGTAAGGTAATCGATTGTATAGTTAGCATATAAAACAGTAAATATAAAAAAATTCTATGAAATTCGGAATTAGGGTACCATCACTAAAAAGAAGATTTTCTGCCAGAACTTCATGGAAAAGGATTGTCCGTCATAGAATTGGTTTGAAAGCACCACGAGGCTTGGGATTTATTACCAACCCTAAACGTGCACTATATAACCGAATCTACAATAGAACATCGATGAGTGTTGATAAATTATTAAAAAACAATAAAACAAAATCAAAGAGCTCTTTGACCAGTTCAAAAATAGTCAGCAGTTCTTTTTTATTGAATTTGGTTATTTTCCTGATATTGTCTGCGATTTTTTTTCCTCTTGGGATAGGGTTTCTCATTTACAAGCTCTACCGACGAGGTAAAAAACCATTACCATCCTCTAATCCTCGAGGAAATAATGCAATTGTTCCTGGCCACCAAACCCAAATTAGTCTACTCAATCAATTTTACATTCCTGAACCTACCCGATCCTTACTTTGGATAACAGATGAGAATACTTCAAAAATGTCTTCCCCAATGTCGCCAAAAATTAGTATAAATATGAATGATGGAACAATAAAAACAGATTTTGGGCGTAATTTTTATGGCGAACCCAGCCTCATTTGGACCGGTTTGTCGATTGAACCGAATAATGAACTTGAAACACAACCAATGTATTTTCCCTCTTATTCAACCTTATCTCCAAAACACCGTTACCAATATCTCAACTGGCTTAAGGATGTTACACAGGAAACAAATCTTAGCTATGTTTTCCTTTATTATTATGGTCTTGAGCGGCATATGTTGGTTGGGGATTATGACAAGTCTGTCGATGAAATACTTAGGCTTCTTCAATATCATAATAAGGGTTCTTTCAAGGGTTACGCTACTTCAGCACTAATAGCCGCGAGTGCCTATAAAAAACGACCAGATATTGCCGAAAAAGCCCCGGTATTATTACAAGAAACAACCAACGAATCTCTTATTCTTAGAAAACTTGCCGGTAAATCATTAAGTGCAAAAGATATAATTTCCCTTTCGAGTCGTGTCGGTTACTCAAACAAAAGATATATAAAACTTTATCCTGATTTATTTGAAAAAGAGTTGCAAAAAATGATCTATAACTATGAAACTGACGAAGGAAATATACTTGACTTAGTAAATATTAGTAATTTACCCAAAAGATCAAATATTTTCTTTGCTAATTTATCTTTGCCAGATAAAATTAGAACTATAGAAATACCGGATTTAATTAGTGATCCAGAATTTGGAAGAATTTTAAGAGAGTTATTATCCAAGACTCATAAAAAAATAAAGATATTACAAAAAAATAAAAAAACTTCTTAGTTGATGGTTAAATTTCACATCGAAATTATCGCCGGAATTGTATAATTTGATGTTACTTCCTTCAAGAATCTAATTTGATTATCTATTATAGGGTTTGAAAGAAGATAATCTACTGATCAAAATTTGGTATATAATACTGTTTAGTGGAATTAAGGTAAAAGTTACGAACTTTGTCCACTAAGGAGCACATTGCAATACCTCCTGAAGCGGTTAATTGAGATTTTAAATTATCGCTGTGTTTCTGCAGTGTTTCTGCTCAAGAAGTCATCTTTCCATTTTTGAATAAAAGTCTCTGCAGAAAAATCTTCTCCAAAAATTTTTGCCGCACTTTCACGATTTATTCCATTTAGAACCCTTTGGATAAAACTTGGTCTTTCTAATTGATCTTTTCCGGTTGGTTTATGAACATCTTCCGTTTTTAGTCTTTCTGGTAATGTAACACCTGGTTCATCTCTGTTAAACCAGTCATAAAATTGGTCAACTATTAATGCTGCAACAGCACCTTCTGGTTTATTATCGACAGCTTGAGTTGAACTATCCAATGATAAAAATTGTTCTGGTTTATAACCCAGTTGTTTGAGAAGATCGTTTAATTCTTTTTTATTTGGTGGTGTAGCAGTTTTTTCTGTTCTCAATGTTACTTTAATAAGTCCTCCTGTTGCCTCAGTTAATTTTTCAAAAGCTAGTCGAAATTTTTCATCTTTTTTTGCTATGCTATCCGCTTCATCTGCAAAATATTTTAATACCTTCTCAAAACCATATGTTTCAATTAATTTAGAAACGATACTGCCTGACAAAAGATATCTCATAAACGTTTGTTCATCCTCGGTTGCCTGATCACATGGTATTTTACCAAGTAATCTCCTTAAATCATGTTTTTTATATGCTTCTTGACAAATATAATCATAGGTAAGGTTAAATTGTTTTCCTTGTTTCTCTGCTAAAAATCTATAGAAATCCAGTCCGCACGCCTCGCAAAACCCTTCTTTAAGCGGATGATCTTCCAGATTGGCCATCGTCCCTATCGCACCAGTTAAATTTCTTAGCATATGCGAAACGGCTATCTCTCCTAATTCATGTCCAATTATTAAAGGCTGTAAACCATAGCTTCCGTCTTCCTTTTGCCGCATTGGAATAAGCATTACTGGATAACCCCCTCTTCTTAGATGGAATCCTGCTCTTTTACCATGTTCTGGGAATAATTCACCGTCTCTATGTTGGGGATAAAGAATAATCTGGATATCAGTTGGAACATATGAGGCAAGAGCACTACTACTTACATATTGAGCTATAGCCTGTGTGACAAAAGGCAACATCTCAAGCTCTAAATGTTTTTTTGAATCTGGTTGCATTTCGGCAATCATTTGTTGAGAGGGTGTAAGTAGAGATAAAGTTTTTACTCGTTTTAATATTGGTTGGTCAACTTCAGCCGAAAAAGTTTGTCTCCAGCTTAAAACATCTTTCCATGCATCTGAATAAGCAATTGACCTTTCCTCTCTAGATGGTTGTGGTTCACTTACTGGTGCACCCATTTTAACAATTATAAATCAATCTTTTTAAAATTGGAACTCGTACCTTTTAAGAAGGAGCACTAAGGTTTTTTAGAAAAACAATTTCTGCATCTGGCTTGAAAGATTGAGGCGTCGAGGCGGGCAACAAATCTCCGGTCAGGTTTGAGAGCGCTCACCTGAAAACT
>Ga0210017_1000016_pt1 | contig 123264 bp, 107 predicted proteins | sample CryGeyCG2014_020_FD_183966 | JGI IMG/M metagenome (GOLD analysis project Ga0210017, IMG submission 183966) | Groundwater microbial communities from aquifer - Crystal Geyser CG08_land_8/20/14_0.20 (SPAdes) (version 2) | ecosystem: Environmental > Aquatic > Deep subsurface > Groundwater | place... | reverse complement strand
TAATAATCTTGGGAAAAGGATTAAAACAGTAGATGTTAAAAAAATAGTTTTTAAGTTAGAAAAATTAGCCATTTTTGAATTAAGCAGAAGAGGTATAAAGTAACAATATCTAATATGGATATTCTTCTATTTAATCAGATTATTATTTATTTGATTAATATTGTCGGGATATGGATTGCTTTTTGGGTTTGGTTTGCAAATAGAGTAGCAAAGGTTAATAAGATGTTTTTTCTGATGACGATTTTTATCCTTTTGTGGATAGATTCTAGTTACCTTTCCAGCCTTTCAAATCAAATTCACCTAGCCTTATTTTGGGTTAAAGTAGTTTTTGGAGCGGTTTCTATGTTTCTTGTTTCTGCTTACTTCTTTGTGGTATATTTTCCTCGAGAAGAGAAAAGATATCCGATTTTAGATAAAGTTGCCTTAGGCATTGGAGTTATACTCGGTTTTATCTCGATTCTTACTGATTTAATCGTTAAAAATGTTGAGTTTAAAGAATGGGGAGTTGATCTTGTTTTCGGGGTAGCATGGAATAGTTTTTATATAATAGTGGCCTTTTTTGCATTCTTAGTTCTAGGATTGCTTTTTAAGAAATATTTTAAACTTCCTTTCCAAGAAAAGTTAAAAATTCAATATTTTTTAGTCGGTTTTCTTATTTTTTCTTTAATGAATCTTGTTTTTAATGTTGTTTTTCCTCTTTGGCGAGGAAGTATTCGATATAACCAATTTGGGAGTTATTCTGCTATTCTTCTTCTTATTTTTACTGCTTATGCCATTTTGAAGCGAGAACTATTCGGTATCAAGGTTGTCCTGACCTCGCTTTTGATTGGGGCGATTGGGATAGTGTTGGCATTGCAAATACTAATCGCACCGAATACTTTATGGAGAATCATAGATACTATTATTTTTCTTTTATTTTGCCTCTTCGGTTATTACTTACTGCGAGCTGTTCAACAAGAAGAGAAAAGACGAGAAGAGGCGGAAATGCTGGCTATAAGGGAAATGGCTTTTCGGCAGAAAGCCGAAAAGCTCGCGGCTGAATTTAAACGGCTTGATGAAGCGAAAACGCAGTTTATGCTGGCAACACAACATCACTTGAGAACTCCCTTAACTTCAATACAGGGATATTTGAGTATGCTTTTGGAAGGGAGTTACGGGAAAATTAGCGATAGGGCAAAGCCAAAAATCAAAAACGCTTTGGTGGCAACGCAGAGGCTGATTAGGCTTGCCAATGAATTTCTGGACGTGGCGCAATTTGAGGTGGGAAAAGAAACAATGGCAAAAAGAGAAGTCCAAATTGAAGAAGTTTTTGACGAAGTTGTTGATGAGCTAAGGCAAACGGCGAAAGAGAAAAAACTTTACGTAAAGCTCGAAAGACCAGAACAATCCTTACCTTCAATAATGGTTGACCGCGAAAAAATAAAGGAAGCAATTTATAATGTGGTTTTTAATGGGATAAAGTACACGGAACGTGGCGGCGTTACAGTCAAATTGGAAATTGTAAATGGCAAATTGCAAATTGTTATTACCGATACCGGTATCGGGATGGAGCCGGAGGAGATTGCGGGATTGTTTGCAAAAACTTTTGAAAGGGGCGAACAGGCAAAGAAACTTTATACCACAGGTCGAGGTATCGGGCTTTATCTGGCATATCAGATAATCAAAGCCCACGGCGGCCGTCTGTGGGCAGAATCTGAAGGAAGAGGAAAGGGCTCGACTTTTTATATTGAATTGCCGATAAATTGACATTCGGTCGCTAAAAATGATAATCTAAATTATCAATCGTTAAAGCAAAAGCTTATGGACAAAGTTATTACTATCCCAAAAGAAATAGCTAAAGACGACCTCATTATTACAGGGAGGGAAAGTTTTGAGAGGTTAAGTAAAGTATATGACCTACAAATTTACTACAATTATTAATCAGGAAGGCAAGTGGTATGTTGCTTATTGTCTTGAGTTAGGAGTAGTAAGTCAAGGAAGGACTATTGAAGAAGCTCAAAAGAATCTCAAAGAAGCTGTAGGGCTTTACTTGGAAGATTATCCCAAAAACAAAAGGAATTTGTCTAAAAGAGCGCCTTTGATAACCACTCTTGAGCTTGAATATGCCTAAAACCTTTTCTGGGAAAAAGGTTATTAAAATTTTATGCCGATATTTCGGCTTTTATTTTGTTTCGCAGAAAGGCAGTCATGTTAAATTAAGGAAGACCTTAAAGGGCAAAGAAATTATTACGGTTGTTCCGCTTCATAGAGAACTTGCTACGGGAACCCTTAGAGGAGTTTTAAGGCTAGCGGAGGTAGACGAGAAAGAATTTTTCGAAAAAACCTAATCTAATTATTAGTATAACGGTGGGATTTGAATAGAAAAGGGAGAAAAATAGTGTCAGGAAAAATCAGAGTTGACACTATTTTCCATCACTTATGAACAACAAACAAGAGCAAATTAAAAAATTCTGCCAGGAGAGAAATTGGGATCAGTTTCACAATCCCAAAGACATACTTTTGGGAATTGTGGAAGAGGTGGGAGAACTTAGAAATCTGATTAAATGGGAGCAAGATCCACAGATTATCAGAAAAGTTTTCTTAGAGAATAAAGACGAGGTAGAAGATGGCATCGGCGATATGTTTTGGTTTTTGTCTTTGCTTGCCAATAGCTATGATATAAATATAGACGAAGCAGCGCAGCTTGTTATTGACGAGAACACAAAAAGATTTCCGTTAAACCACACCAAGGACAAGCATACCAACATACATTTGGGAGGATATGATGGTCATCACTAGTTTTGACAAAAGAAAATGTTAGGAGATAGAGTTAGCTGATTATGGATACAAGAACAAATATATTACCAGTCAAATCATTCCAAGAAACGCTTTATGGCGGTTATTGCGGGCCAGCTTCTTTAAAAATGGTTTTAGAATACTATGGAATGGATAAAAGCGAGAAAGAGTTAGCGGAAATGTTAAAGTGTGATACAAAACAGGGAACAAATGGCAAATCAATCGCTGAAGCGGCAAAGAAATTAGGATTTGAGGTAGAAATTAAGGATAACTCCTCTTTCGAAGATATTAAAATTTGGCTGGATAAAAATATACCAGTAATTGTAGATTGGTTTAGCAGGGGCAGGTATGACTATCCCGAAGATGACGTCGCTGATGGCCATTATTCTGTCGTAATCGGGCTTGATGGAGAATTTATTTACTTGCAGGATCCAGAGGTTGGAAGGATTAGGAAGATTAAGAGAGAAGATTTTTTAAGAGTCTGGTTTGATTTTTCCACTGACTATTTCGAGCAAAGCGAGAATCAAGGTTCTTGCCGAAGGCAAGGTTCTTATTTCGAGCAAAGCGAGAATCAAGGTTCTTGCCGAAGGCAAGGTTCTTATATTAAAAAGTGTGAAGATTTAATTCTTAGGCAATTGATTGCGATATATCGTTAGATTAAATTATCGGAAAAATTGACACGGGTTTTTGAGAGGATATAATGAAGTCGTATGCTGACATTCAGATGCGATTTATGCAATAAGAATATTAAAAAAGAACCAATTATGGCTAGTGTTGGATATTTCCCAAAAGCAGAGTTGTGCGAAAAATGCGGGGCTCCGATTGTTAGATTTTTAGAAAAGCACAAATTTGTGGATAAAAAAGAGAAAACTAAGACAAAATAATCATATTTGAATCTAATTTTGCTAACACCCCCGCCCCTAGCTTTGGCTAATGGCGGGTTTTATTTCGAGCGAAGCAAGAAACAAGGTTCTGCCCGAAGGGCAGGTTCTTATTTCAAGCGAAGCAAGAAACAAGCTTTGCTTTTTTGAGCACCAGCGAAAAACAAGATTCTGCGAAGTAGGTTCTTGTTTTTAGCTATTAGTGATAAAATACAAAAATGGAATCGAATAAGCTGGGAAATTGACAAACTTCGCTTGGCGAAATATTATATTTAGAGTTAATTAAAGGAAAATTTATGGAAAGAACACTTATAAAAAAAATCCCTGAAAATGAGGGAAAAGAAATTTTGATAAAAGGCAGAGCGTTAAACATAAGGAATTTAGGAAATATTATTTTTCTTATTGTCCAGGATTATACGGGCACAATACAGGTTGTATGGGAAAAAGAAACCGATGCGAAAACCGGAGATGCAGTAGTAATAGAAGGCATTGTCAGAAAAGAAAATCGCGCTAAGGGAGGATTTGAAATAGGGGGCAAAAAATTAGAAGTTGTTTCGAATATTATCGAGGATCTGCCTTTTGATTTAGCAAAGAACGACCTCAACTTAACCATTTCCAATCTGCTTGATTATCGCCCGCTTTCATTGAGGCATCCAAAAATTCAAGCTATTTTCAAACTTTACGACATGCTACTCAAGGGCTACGAAATTGTAATGAGAGAAGAAGGTTTTACCGAGATTAAAACACCAAAGATCCTAGGGGCAGCCACCGAGGGCGGAGCTAATTTTTTTCAGATAAAGTATTTTGACCAGAAAGCCTATTTGGCTCAAAGTCCCCAATTTTACAAACAAATAATGGCAGGAGTTTTTGAACGAGTTTTTGAGATAGGAGCTGCTTTCAGGGCAGAACCGCATTTTACTACGCGACATGTTAATGAATATACCAGCTTGGATGCCGAAATGGCTTTTATTGAAAACTTCTATGATGTTGCCAAAATGCTAAATAAGGTTTTGAGAAAGATATTTCAGAACGTTGGCGAAGAAGGCAAAGAGTATTTAAATTTATACGGCGTTAAAATGCCCGAGGTTCCTGAAGAAATCCCTTATGTTAAGCTGGCGGAAATTAAAGAAATCATTAAGAAAAAATATAAATATTCCGTGCCTAAGAATACAGATATTGACCCTGAAGGAGAAAGACTTGCCGGAAGATATGCCAAAGAAGAATATAACTCCGATTTTATTTTTATCACTCATTATCCGTGGAAAGACAAGCCTTTTTATACAATGCCCAGCTCTGAAAACCCTGAAGAGACTTACGGTTTTGACTTGCTTTTAAAAGGAATGGAAATAGTGACCGGCAGCCAAAGGATTCACCTTTATGACAAGCTTATTGAAAATATGAAGAAAAAAGGTGTAAAGCCAAAAGGCATGGAATTTTATTTGGATATTTTCAAATACGCAATGCCTCCGCACGGCGGCTGGGGAATGGGATCTGAAAGATTGGTCCAGCAGATATTGGAGCTGAAGAGCGTGAAAGAAGCAGTTCTTTTCCCGCGAGATGTAAAGAGGTTAAGTCCTTAGATTTATCCGTGAATTGTTGAAGAAGTTTTTAGACCAGTAAGCAAAATGTTATTTTTTTGCTCCAGCCCCGCCAAGCGGGGCTGGAGCTTTTAGTTGCCGTTAAGATTCCTTTTGCTACAATGGAACAAGGAAAAGTTTATACAAAGCGGAACTACCCCGCCCTCGGAGGGACAGGGTATCCCTTCGGGCAAGTTCTTTCTGCGGCTCCATCCCGCCAGCAACTGCGCCCGCCTGCAACGCTGTGGCACTGCGGGCAGGTAGCTGTAGGCGGGTATTCCGCCGCGAAAATATAGAAATCGAAATACAAGTTAATGTTGAGAATATTGCGCCACTGACGGATTTCTTGAAAGGAAACGGCGTTTTTAAGTTTGAGAACAGGCAAATAGATGAATATTTTGTTCCGGCGCATCGGGATTTTACAAAGGTGCGTCCGTTAAAAGAATGGCTAAGGCTGCGAGATTCCGGCGGCGAATATTCAATAAATTATAAAAACTGGTATTTTGATGAAAATGGAAGAAGCTATCATTGCGATGAATACGAAAGTAAAATTGAGAGTTTAGATCAGCTGAAAAAGATATTCGAGACTCTTAATTTTAAATCCATCACAATAGTTGATAAATTGAGAAAGGTTTGGAACTACAAAGATTATGAAATCGCTATAGATTCGGTAAAAAACCTTGGCGATTTTGTAGAAATAGAATACAAAGGCAGCGACGAAAAGGTTGATCCAAAAGAAATTACAAAGGAAATGGTAGACTTCCTAAGGCAGCTCGGTTGCGGGAAAATAAAAAGAAACTATGTTGGCTATCCGTTTCAACTTTTGTTTCCGGAAGAAGTAAAGTACGAAGAACAATAATTCGTTTAATCACTGAAGTAATTTTATAGAGACCAATTTCTTTAGCCGTGGTACTTCACCTTTTGCGAAAATTTCATTTTCGCAAAAGGTGGGTCATAATTTCGGAATATATATTTTACCCTGTCGAAATCAAGATTCTGCCCGAAGGGCAGGTCCTTATATTTTTACCGCATTCGACCACGGATAAAGCCGTGGTCTCCGCGGCAAATTATGAAAATTCTAATCACCGGAAGCGCGGGATTTATTGGTTCTGCATTAACGGAATTTTTAAAGAAAAAGGATATTAAAATAGTTGAATACGATATTAAAGATAATCCCAAAGACGATGTGAGGGATTTTTTGCGTTTGAAAAAGAAGATAAGCAAAGTCGATGGCGTTATTCATCTGGCAGCTGTTACCCGAGCAAGGCATGCCCAGGAAAATCCCAAACTTTGTATAGAAACCAATATTGGCGGGACTGCGAATGTTCTTGAGGTTATTCGGGAGCTAGCTGAAAAAAAGCGGCCGTGGTTAATTTTTACCAGCTCAAGAGAAGTATTCGGAAAACCTAAAATTCTTCCGGCAACCGAGGAATTTCCTAAAAATCCGATAAACGTTTACGGCGTCACGAAGCTTGCGGGAGAAGAACTTTGTCGTATTTATTCAGAAAGTTATGGTTTGATAATTAGAGTTCTAAGGCTTGCCAATGTTTATACCGGCAAAAACGATCAATTAGATAGAGTGATTCCCAAATTTATAATTCGGGCGGCTAAAAACGAAGATTTAGTTATTAATGGCAAAGGAAAAGAAATTCTTGATTTTATACATATAACAGATGTAATTCAGGGGACGTGGAGTTGTGTTTTAGATATTGAGAAAAGAAAGAAATTATATGATGATTTTAATTTAGCAACCGGCAGACCAACCTCTTTGAAAGAATTAGCCGAGATTATAATTCGGGAAACTAAAAGCAAAAGCAAAATTAAATACAGACCAGCTTTTTCTTTTGAGGTTGACAGGTTTTTTGGCGATTCTCAAAAAGCAAAGAAAATTTTGAAGTTTAAACCTTGCGTTGAGGTTCGCGAAGGGATTAGATTGGCAATTGACGAGTTCAAAAAAGAAAAAATCATCAAAGCGTGAATTTCTTAGTAAGTTGTAATCAAAGGTATAATAAACAAATATTTTATCGAGAGTTCTTAAAAAGAAACACAATAATTTCCCCTGCCTACCGGTAGGCAGGCAGCGAGAAATTTTGTTCATTTCTCGGCACCAAACTTTTCGCTTTACTCAGAGACCGTGCTTTGGTGCCTGCGAAGTGCTCTTTTTAAGAACTCTCGATTTCTCCAAAAATTACACTTCAGATTAAAATCGCCTACACGGCCTTGCTAAAAAATAATTATTTGGTATAATGAACTATCACGGACTTACGTCCGTGGTATCCCCGACGTTACCGTCGGGGCGAGTACATATTTGTTCCGCTTCATCCGCGGACTTACGTTTGCGGTTTTCGCGGAACAATTATAAACTAGCACACTGAAATTATATATTCGAAAAAGGGCGGGTTAAGCGGAATCCAAGGAGGAGGAGATAAAATGGTGGAGCTAGTCGTGGAGAATGCGATAAAGACGCTCGACGAGTGTCCGGAATGTCAATCCCTTATTGTTTTGAGCGGAGAAGATATTGCGCCCCTGGGTTTTTTTCAGAACGCCATCGTGGCAAAGTGCACCAGTTGTGGCTGGTGTGAGGTAAGAAAAATCATCACTCCCGTGGAAGCCGATGTCATAGACTAGGAATCCTGGCTCCGTCAAGCGAAGCTTGCCGGAGCCTTTTTTATTCTCCTTCGCCGAATACCCTGCGCTCTTGGCGCAGGGAGCTTCATTGACATTAGTTCTTAAAAGTTAAACAATTAAGATATAAGCAATGTATTTGGTTACGTAGCGAGCTTACAACTCTCTTGTTATTTCTGATTACTTATGATTAAAAGAAGGATCAAAATATTATTGATAGAAGACGACCCCATACCAATCCTTCGCTCCGCTCAGGATGCTACGGGGCGAGAATACAAACTCCGTTTATCTTACCCAATTACTTATGGTTAGCAGAAAAATCAAAATTTTGCTTATTGAAGACGATTTGCCGACGATTGATATTTACGAGGAGATTTTTAGGAAGTCGGGTTTTATTGTTGAAACAATTAAGTGGGGGAAAGGAGCCTTCGATGCTTTGGAAGAAATGAGAACGGGAAAAAAGCAAAAGTCGGATTTGGTTTTGTTAGACCTAATTTTGCCGGATGTAAACGGTATTGAAATCTTAAGAAAGGCAAAAGAAACTGAAGAATTAAAAAGTATTCCCTTTTTTGTATTGACGAATTATACTGATCCGCAACTGGAAAAGGAAATTAAGGCATTGAACGCGGAAAAATACATAATAAAATCAAATTTCGTTCCCTCTGAACTGATAAAAATCATCAAAGAATGGTTTAAAAATCTCAAAAAAAAGGCTATTAGATAACAATTTTAAAATTAAATTATTTAAACAACATTAAGGCATCCGTCAAGCCTTGACAGGGTTTGTTGGAAGACTATAATAACTTTAGTTATTTCAAGGTTCTGCTGAGCGTAGCGAAGCAGGTTCTTATAATAAACTGTGCAAACAATATTATGATTTGTGCTAAAGAACCCAAAATCACCGTCTCAACAACTCTTTACTTCCAAGAGGATGTTTTAACTAACATTAGGAAGAATTGAGGGAGACATGGATTAGATTATTTAAAGGAAAATTAAATAAGAAAATCTACTTCAGTCTCCCTAAACAGGAGATTTTTAACTAAAGTATTCCAAAAATGGCAGAGAAAAAATTTTATATAACCGAAGAAGAACTGAAAAAGGTCAAAAAGGAGCATAAAGATCTCCAGACTTTAAAGATTATCAAAACAAAGAGTGAAGTTCCCAATATTTGGCAGTCTGAAGATCTGAATCCCGAATACCTTTCGTTTTTTGAGGATGTAAGCCTGCTTGAAGCAAGGATGGCGGATTTAGGTTACATCTTAAGGAACGTGGAGATTATTAAAATTCCTCCAAAAGAAAAGCAGAACATTATAAACGTTGGTGCTCATGTTGCGGTTGAAGTTGACGACCAGCTTGATGAATTTCAGATTGTTGGCACTCTGGAAGCGAACCCGGCTTTGGGTAAAATCAGTAATGAATCTCCTGTAGGGAAAGTGCTTTTGGGTCATAAAGTCGGAGATGAAGTAACCGTTTCTTCGCCGATAAAAACCGTTTACAAAATTAAAAAAATAAAATACTTGACGTCATAATCTTAGCTTGAAATTTAGCGAAGTTTATGATATACAAAAATCAGGCGACAACCTGATTTTTGTTTCTTTCTATGAAGGAATTACTTGATTTTTTTACAAAAATAGGGAAACTGAAAAAAATGCCAAGACGCGGTTGGGTCATTAACCAGATAAAAACCCCCGAAAGTATTGCCGACCATACTTTTAGAGCAACAATAGTTGGTTGGGTTTTAGGCAAAGAGAAGAGTGGATTAAATATTGAGAAACTCCTTAAAATAGCTTTAGTTCATAATTTAAGCAAAATCTACTCTGGAGATATAACTCCTTACGATTCAATTTTAGCCCAAAGTAAAAAAAAGATAAAAGAAATAATAGAAACTTGGCCAAAATTTTCAAAAGCCGAAAGAGAAAAAATATGTAAGAAAAAGTATCAGAGAGAGAAAAAAGCCCTAGAGAAACTTATTTCAAAATTATCCCCTAGTCTTAAAAAAGAGATAAAAAATCTTTGGTTGGATTATGAAAAAGGCCTGACTCCTGAAGGGAGGTTTTTTAATCAAGCTGATAGAATGGAGAACTTTTTACAGGCCTTGGAGTATTGGAAAAAATATAAAAAGCCTTCTCTTGGCCCTTGGCAAGAATGGGCAAAAGAGTTTTTTGATGACCATTTGTTAATAAAAGTTAAAAATGTTCTAGAAAGAAGGTTTCTTAACTCAAAAAAAGAAGACGATAATGAAATTAGAAAATTAACTGATTTTTTAACCGAAATCGGAAGATTAAAAGACATAAAAAGAAAAGGTATTATGTTTTATGGGGTAAAAGACCCCGAAACTACTGCTGAACATACTTTCCGAATGACACTCTTAGCTTGGATTTTAGGTAGAATAGACAAGAGGCTTAACATTGAGAAAGTTATTAAGATATCTTTAGTGCATGATCTTTGTGAAGTATATGTTGGCGATATCACGCCCTACGATGGCCTTTTGCCAGAAGATGAAAAAGAACGATATGAATTTGTTAGAAAATGGCCTCGTCTTTTAAAAAAAGTAAAAGAGAAAAGATATACACAAAAATTCAAAAAGGAAAAACAGTCTTTAGAAAAGTTAGTAAAAAAATTACCCCAGGGATTAAAAAAAGAGATATTCAATCTTTGGTGGGATTATGAAATAAGGAGTTCAAAGGAAGGAATATTTGTTCATCAAATCGATAGAGCTGAAAATTTACTTGAAGCCTTTGATTGTTACCGAAGAGATAAAAGTTTCCCTACTAAACCTTGGTGGCAACACGCAGAAGAAGTGATAGACAACCCAATTATTCTAAAATTTTTAAACGAAATTTCAAAAGAAGAACTAAAACTAAAAAGTTAAATTTTTATGAAAAACCTTGTTGATTTTTTTATAAAAGTTGGCGAATTGGAAAATATTCCAAAAAGAGGTTGGTTGTTAATTGGTGAAAAGAATCCTCAGACTATCGCTGACCATATTTTTAGAGTAGCAATTATGGCGTGGGTTTTGGCTAAAGAAAGGAAAACTAATTTTAATATGGAGAGAGTTATTAAATTAGCCTTGGTTCATGATTTGTGTGAATTATATGCTGGCGATACTACTCCTTATGATTATGGTCAAATTCTGCCGAAAAATAAAAAGAAATGGCCAGAATTATTTGATAAATGGCCAAGATTCCCAAAATCAAAAAAACTAAAATTCTCCAAAGAGAAACATAGAAATGAGAGAAAATCGCTTAAAAGGCTAACTGGAAAATTACCCTCTTCGCTAAAAAAAGAGTTTTTGGCTCTCTGGACAGATTATGAGTGCCTGAAAAGCAAAGAGGCAAAATTTGTTAGCCAAATTAATAGAATCGAAACACTTTTACGTGCTTTAGAGTATGCTAAAAAAAAGAAAACACAGCCATATAGATCTTGGTGGATCGGTTCCAAAGAAAGAGTGGATGATCCACTTTTGGTTAAATTTATGGCTACCTTAGATAAGTGTTTTCCTAACCAAAAGATAGAGTAAAAAAATTCTACAACAAAATGAACCACCCCGTCCCACCAGCCCGCAAAGCTAAGCTTTTGCATCGCTGTCGGGGAGGGGCGGGGTATCCCTTTAGACAAGGGCTTCGACTGAGCCCTTCGGCAGTGAGCTCAGGGCCGAACTGCTCAGCCGAATGTCTTCTTTCAGCGGCTCCATCATCCCTGACGACGGAGCGTCGGGGTATTCCGCCGCTGAAATAAAACTGTCCGTATAAGTTTCGCTAAAGCCGATAAAAGACAAGGCTTGACAGGACGAGTCCGCTAAGTTAGTGTAAAATCGGAGAGTGAAGGTCGACTTTACTAAAATTTAATTAAATAAAAATATGAGAATCACAAAAATAGCTTTAGGAATATTCATTGCAAGTATTTTAGTAGTATCTGGAGTGGTGTTGGCCACAGCGAATAATCCGGTAGGAGAAAGAGTTTATGTTTTGACAGATAACTCGGTAATAAAAACAATATTGGGAGTGAATCAGGAGTTTCCCGGTGTATTTTCTACTGGAGTTTCTCCCCAGCTAAAAGTATTGAGCGTTTTAGGATTAATAAAAACCGAGCCGGTCCAGATTTATGAGATTACAGGTAAGCCAACCTGTGGCAACGGAATAATTGAAGGAGGCGAAAAATGTGGCGAACCAGGTTTGTCAGAATGTCCAACAGGATATGTATGCGAAAACTGTAAATGTGTTGGTGAAACCACACCGCCAGCAAGAAGTTGCTATCCCAGTGCTCCAACGCCTTGGGGTATTGTGAAGGTTAACGGTGGTTCAGGTGGAGCGGGCGTGAAGGTAGCAGTTCTGGATACAGGAGTTTATAAAGACCACTTAGATTTGAAAGCCAATGTTGTAGATTGTAAAGACGCAACGAAAGTAGGAATCAGAAACGGGTGTGCCGATAATAATGGTCACGGAACCCACGTTGCAGGAACCGTTTTAGCTAATGGTGGGGCAGATGGTTTGGGAATTTACGGAGTGGCACCCGAAGCGAAATTAATGGCAATAAAAGTATGCGGAGGCCAGTTCTGCTTCGGCGATGATATGGCAGCAGGTATAAGATATGCCGCGGGTAATGGAGCAAACATTATTTCGATGAGTATTGGTGGAGATTCCCCCGATTCACAAATCTTATCTGCTGTTGATTATGCAGTTGGTAAAGATGTCTTGGTGGTGGCAGCAGCCGGTAACGATGGACCAGAAGACGGTAGCATAGATTATCCCGGAGCTTATGTAAAAGTTATAGCCGCAGGAGCGATTGATTCAAGCGAGAATGTACCGAGTTGGTCTTCTCGAGGAGTAAATGACGGAGATTCCATAATTGAAGAGAGAGAGGTTGAATTTGGGACACCGGGAGTCAGTGTCGAATCAACTTATAAAGATGGTTGTTATACATTGATGTCTGGAACTTCTATGGCAACTCCTCACGTTTCAGGATTAGCTGCTAAACTCTGGCAGGGTTCAGCTTCTGATACCAGAAGTTATTTACAGAGCATTGCAAGAGATATTTGGGCTGCTGGTGATGATACTGCTACCGGTCTTGGACTTCCGGTTGCTCCCTAACCAAAGGTCGAGTAAACATTAAAATTTAACCGTTGTTTGGAGAAAACAATGGTTGAGTAATATGGGAAAGATAAAGATAGGATTAATCACTTTAAGTTCTTTAGCTCTGGTTGGTTTAGTTATAGCAGGAGTAATATTTGCCCAGACTAACCCCCTTCAAGATAAGATTATTGCTCTTGATGCCGGCCACGGTGGAGAAAAATTAGGAGCACAATATCCAGCTACTTGTGCCGATGACGGCGATCCTTCCGACTGCAAAGTGTATGAAAAGGATGTTAATCTGGCAGTTGTCTATACATTAAAAAATAAATTAGAAACGAACGGAGCCAAAGTTGTTTTAAGCAGATTGTGTGATGAAACTATAACCAGCAATAAAGAGAGGGTGGATTTGGCAGTAGAAAGATGTAAGAGTCTTTATGGTAAAAAATGCGACGCTTTAGTTTCTGTCCACCATAATGGCTCAACTGTTCCGACATACGATGGAACAATGGTCATTTATAATGAGAGACAGGATTTACCATTAGCCAAGGCCTTACTTGAAAAATTGGTGCCCCTTACTGGAAATAATGAAGGTCTAGCCCACGGCGGTTATGGGATGACCGTTTATGATCATTTAGTCTCTGCCTTAACCGAAGCTTATTATATTACTAATACCGGTGAGGCAAATCAGTATCTTTCAAGTACACTAATTCCGGTTTCGCAATATGATACAAGTTCAACCTGTAATTACCAAGTTCGTTTTGGTAACAGAACCGATGAAGAAGCCACTGCTCTCCATGACGGATTATTTAACTACTTTAATTCTTCTTCAGGTAATGGTGGAGGAAAACCAGATGTACCGCCAGGCCAAAACAAGTAAAAAAGAGATTAGTGCAAAAATCCCCCGGCTCTCGGGGGATTTTTGCTTTTTGTAAAGATAAGATATAATTTAAATACATGAAAGAATCTCTAAAAGTAAGCAAAAAAATGACTATTGGCGAGGTTATTAAAAAATACCCAAAGACTATTTTTGTTTTTATTGATTATGGTCTTCATTGCGTTGGGTGTTCGGTTTCTGGCGGAGAAAGCGTTGAAGAAGCAGCAAAAGCCCACCGGATCGATTTAAAAAAGTTTCTAAAAGATATTAATAAAGCTGCGAAAAAATCCTAACTTCTCGTATGAAGAAACTTTTGCTTTTTTTATTTTCTCTCTGTGTTGGGGGTGCGCTACTTATCTGGATTATCAATGAAATTGGCTGGGAAGAGATAAAATCAGTCTTTTGGTCTTTTTCTATTTGGAAGTGGTTAGCGATTTTGATACTGACGGTCCTAGCCGCCTTGATTAAGGGATGGCGCTGGAAAACAATTCTAAAAAGCCAAGGATATGATATTCCCGCAATTGAGGTTTTTGAATACTATCTTTCGGGTTCAGCTGTATCTTTTTTGATACCAATGGTAATTCTTGGTGGAGAAATTTTCCGTTGCTATGACTTAAAAGAAAAGTATTCCCTACCTTGGTTAAAATCAATAGCCTCGGTTGTAATAGACAGGATTTTAGAAATAACAGTTTTTGCCATTGCTACAATTTTTGGAGTAATCTTTTTTATATTAAAAGTTGGATTGCCATCAGAAAAAACAGGCATTTTTATATTTTCCCTAATATTTTTGGCTATTCTAGCAATAGCCATTTTTTATTTCAAAAGCTTTAAAAAGGAAAGTATTATTTATTTTTTCATTAAGAGAGTCAACTTTCAAAATTCAACTAACGTCGATACGGCAATGGATATTGAAAAAGAAATTTTCAATTATTTTAGGCCAAACAAAAGAACAATGCTGTGGGGTTTTGGCCTTAGCGTTTTAAGCGGGGCTGTTATGCTTGGTAGAACAATGCTTTTAATTTCGTTTTTGGGTAAAAGCATTGGGCTTTCAGTGGGGATTTCGGTTCTTGCCTTTTCTTATTTAGCAACGACTCTTCCTATTCCCGCTGCTATTGGTTCTCATGAAGTAATTCAATCTTTTGTTTTTAGAAATATGGAATTAGGAGCAAATACCGGAGCGGCCTTTGCTTTGATAATCTGTTCTGCTGAACTAATGTTAGCCTTAATTGGTTCGGTTTTTCTTATCAAGTTTTTTATTCAGATGTTAGAGAATACTGTAGTAAAAACAATTAAAAACTTATTTAAGCGTTAAGAAGTGTGTGCTATATTAAGATAACAAAACATTCTTAACCAAAATGTTCAAAATTTAAAACAAGAACCTTGTTTCTCACTATGTTCAAAATAAACAAAGTTATTAAGGTGCTAATTCTTTCTGATTTTTTGTTGCAGGCCGGTTGGGGTTTGATCGGTCCGCTTTTCGCAATTTTTTTGATAGGACAAATTGAAGGGGGCAGCTTAGAGTTAGTCGGGCTCGTTACCGCAGTTTACTGGATTTTTAAATCTTTGCTTCAGCCTTTTATTGCTAATTATCTTGACATTAATCATGGGGAAAGGGACGATTTTGCTTTTTTGGTAGGGGGAATGTTTATCGCTAATTTAGTTCCTTTGGGCTATGTTTTTTCTACTCAAGCGTGGCATATTGTTATTTTGGAACTGATAAGAGCCGTGGCAATGGCCTGCGTGATTCCGACTTGGTCAGCTATTTTTACAAGACATGTTGATAGAGGAAGAGAAGCTTTTTCCTGGAGCCTTGAAAGCGCCGGGATAGGTCTTGCCGCGGGAATTGCCGGGGCGCTCGGAGCTATAATGGTTAGCCTGTTTGGCTTTAAAGTGGTTTTTGTTTTGGTGTCTGTTTTCGGGATTATGTCTTCTATCAGCCTGCTGGCGATGCGTCGTTCTATTTTCCGCAGAGGTCGTGCCGCTTCGCGGCCATCAGTTGAAAAACCAAACTTATAATAAGCTTCTATGGTAAATAAAGAGATTGCCAAAATACTATATGAGATAGCTGATTATCTGGAAATGGATGCTGTTCCTTTCAAACCCTATGCTTATGAGAGAGCGGCTATTTCACTAGAAACACTAGAAGAGGATGTGGAGCAAATTTATAAAAAAGGCGGACTAAAGGCTTTAGAAAATATTCCTGGTGTTGGTAAAAGTATTGCCGAAAAAATCGAGGAATATCTAAAAACAGGGAAAATTATTTATTACGAAAGGTTTAAAAGAAGGTTGCCTTTGAAAATTGAGGAATTGGTGGCGGTAGAAGGGTTGGGCCCAAAGAAGGTGAAATTCCTCTACGAAAAATTGGGAATCAGAAATCTTAAAGATTTGGAAAAAGCAGCCAAGTCTCATAAAATTGCTCCTTTATTCGGCTTTGGGGAAAAAACAGAAAAAAATATTTTAGAAGGAATAACTTTTTTAAAAAGGAGCAAAGGAAGATTTTTATTGGGAGAAATTCTGCCGATAGTCAAAGATGTTACTGAAAAATTAAAAAGTCTTAAAGAAGTGGAGAAATTGGTTCCGGTGGGCTCTGTCAGAAGAAGAAAAGAAACTATCGGAGATGTCGACCTTCTAGTTATTTCAAAAAATCCGCAAAAGGTAATGGATTTTTTTGTTTCTTTGCCGGGCGTGATAAAAATTTGGGGCAAGGGTTTTACCAAAGCCTCTGTTAGAATGCAAGGAGGCTTTGATATGGATCTTAGAGTGGTGCCCAAAAGAAGTTATGGTGCCGCCTTACAGTACTTTACCGGTTCTAAAGAACACAATATAGTTACCAGAAAAATTGCCATAGAAAAGGGATTAAAACTTTCAGAGTATGGTCTTTTTAAGGGGTCGCGGATGATAGCTGGCGAAAATGAAGAAGGAATTTACAAAGCGCTAGGCATGGTTTTAATTCCACCAGAATTAAGGGAAAACACAGGCGAAATAGAAGCTTCTCTTCGACAATTTTCCGCCTCCGCCAAGGCTTCGGCGGACAAGCAAGGCAAGCCAAATGGCTTGCCAGAGATAATTGGATACCAAGATATTAAAGGCGATTTACATTGCCATTCAGATTGGGACGGCGGTGAAAATACAATTGAAGAAATGGCCGAAGCCGCGCAGAATATGGGTTATGAATATATTGGCATTGCTGACCATACTAAATTTTTAAGAATTGAACACGGCTTGGATGAGAAAAGCTTGGCTTTGCAGAGAAAAGAAATAGATAAAATAAATTTCAAATTTCAAATTTCAAATTTAAAATTTAAAATTTTGCAAGGATGCGAGGCGAATATTTTAAATGACGGTTCTTTAGATATAAAAGACGAAGCATTAGAAAAACTAGATTTTGTTATTGCGGGGGTTCATTCTAGTTTTAAAATAACAAAAAATGAAATGACAGAAAGAATTATTAAAGCTATGAAAAATCCAAATGTGGACATAATTTCACATCCCACAGGCAGAATTTTGAAAAGAAGAGATGAATATCAAATTGATTTCGACGAAATTTTGAAAGTTGCCAAAGAAACAGGAACTATTCTTGAAATCAATTCGTATCCTGAACGCTTGGATTTGAATGACAAAAATATCCGGCGGGCAAAAGAATTTGGGGTCAAAATGATAATTAACACCGATTCCCACCATAAAGACCATCTTCGATTTATGGAATTTGGTGTAGCTCAAGCCCGTCGCGGCTGGGCAGAAAAGGGAGATATTGTTAATGTTTGGTCGATAGAAAAATTGTTAAAAATGTTGAAGTGAAAGTTCAAATTACAAAATCAAAATGCCAAATGAAGCCTAAGATCAAAAATCCAAAAATGTTCGACTTCGTTGAAGATTTCTTCGCTGAAAGCGAATAAGTTTGAAGCTTAGGCTTTGAATTTTATTTGATATTTGAGCTTTGATATTTGAGCTTTTCTGTTATGCCTTTTGAAAAATCTGCGGGAGCTGTGGTTTTCCGCAAAGAGAAAAATCAAATAAAGTACTTATTGCTGCATTATCCTTCTTCAGCGAAGACGCCGAAGGAATATTGGGATTTACCCAAAGGACATATTGAAAAGGGGGAAGAAGAATTAGACACTGTAAGGAGGGAGGTGATGGAAGAAACAGGATTAACCGATCTTGAATTTGCAAAAGGATTTAAAGAATGGATAAAATATTTTTTCAAATACAAAGGTAAAACCATTTTCAAAGTGGTTACTTTTTATTTGGCGGAGACGCAAAGCGCCGAAGTAAAAATTTCTTCAGAGCATATTGGTTATCAATGGTTACCTTATGATGAAGCTGAAAATTTGCTGACCCATAAAAATGCAAAAGACATTCTTGGGAAGGCAAATGAATATTTAAAGAAGCAGGAATTATAGCGACTTCGCCGATATATTTTCTTCGCTGCCGCTCATAAATTATGAACCAGGAATCAGGTTTTAAAAGGAGGATTTATGAAATTGTTAAGAAAATCCCGAGAGGGAGTTTTTTAACCTATAAAGAAGTTGCAAAGCTTGCGGGTAGGCCGCGGGCTTGGCGGGCAGTTGGAAATATTCTAAATAAAAATGATAACCCCGAAATTCCCTGCCATCGGGTGATAAGATCGGATGGCAAAATCGGAGGTTACAACAAGGGTTTTAAAAAGAAGATTGCAATACTGAAGAAAGAAGGTATAATAGTAAAAACCTCAAAAATCCTAAATCCTCTCAATTGCGGAGCAATTGCAAGGAGCAAAGCGAGTGGTTTGTAATCCTAAACCGCTAGGTCCGTCCCGTTCGGAACGGACGGGTCTAGGACAAACTCCAACGTTCCAAATCTCAAATAACAAACAGCTTGGAAGATTCGAGTTTGGAATTCAGATATTCGAATTTAGAATTTAATAATTTTAATGGCAAAATTGCATCCTGATTTGCAAAACAAAGAATTCTGGTATAAAGATATTACTTTAATTCCTAATCGTTTGCCTGACTTTGAAAGAGATGAGGTAGATTTAACTATGAATTTTACAAAAAGAATAACCCTTAAAACGCCTTTTGTTTCTTCGCCAATGGACACAGTTACCGAAGCACCAATGGCAATTTTGATGGCTCTAATGGGCGGAATCGGAGTAATCCACTATAATTTCTCGACTATTGATGAGCAAATCGAAGAAGCCAAAAGAGTTAAAAGATTTCAAGCCGGATTCGTCTTCAATCCGGTTGTTTTATCTCCAGAAAATACTATACGAGATGTCTATAAGGTTAATGATAAATACGGATTTTTCAGCATACCAATTACAGAAGATGGGACCTTAAACTCGAAATTGGTTGGAATTGTGACTCGCCGTGATGTTAGATATAGGGAAGATATGGAAGCAAAGTTAAAAGATGTGATGACGCCACGAGAGAGATTAGTTATAGTTAAAAAATCGGAGACAATCGATAAGAATAATTTAAGTTTGGCAGTTGGAATTTTGAGAAGACATAATTTAGATACCCTGCCGGTTATTAATGACGAGGAGAAAGTAGTCGCCTTGGTCACAGATTCTGATATTAGAAAAAATGAAAAATATCCTTTGGCAACAAAAGATGAAAATAATCAATTGCGAGTATTTATCGCTGTAGAATCAAGGCTACAGTTAGCTCAAGAGAGAATTAAAAAAGCTTTTGATGTAGGCGTAGACGGGATTATCATTGACGCGAGTATCGTTTTTAAAGAACAATTAGAGATTGCCAAATGGACAAAGGAAAATTTCTCAAAACTAGAAGTAGTATTGGGCAATGTTGATTCGGCCGAGATGGTTGAGAAGATAATAAAGGAAGCCTCAGAATACTGCGGTGCCTTAAGAATAGGGATAGGGCCGGGAGCTGCTTGTATAACCCAGCAGGAACTTGGCACTGGTCGAGCTCAGGCTTCGGCAGTTTTCGATTGTAGCCAAGCAGCAAAAAAATTAGAATCAGAATATAGTTTGGTTCCGCTAATTGCTGATGGAGGAATAAAAGTTATTGATGAAGTAGGGCAAGATGCGCAAAAGCCTGGCGATATATCAAAAGCTCTGGCGCTCGGAGCGCAGACTATGATGATGGGTAGTTTGTTTGCAGGTCTGGATGAATCGCCTGGAGAAAAGGAATTTGACTATGAGGATAATAGAATGGTTAAAAAGTATCGAGGCATGGGATCTTTGGAAGCAATGGAAAGGAGGTCGGCAGTAAGATATGCCGTTGATAAAACAAAAGTAAGAATTGCCGAGGGGATAGTTACAAAAGTTCCCTATCGAGGTTCAGGCTATGACTTTTTACCAAAACTTATTGTGGGCGTGAAACAGAGCTTGCAAAAACAAGGATTTCGTAACATAAAAGAATTACAAGAAGAAGCTGATATTAGGCCTATTTAATTTTTCCTTTAAATCAAGAAACAACTAGAACATTGACAATAAATAAAAATCCGGATAAAGGAGGGTGAAGAATGTGCGGAATTTTGGGCGTTGTGAGCAACGGAGAAGTTTCCCAGAAAGTAGTTTTGGGCCTTTATGACCTTCAGCATCGCGGTGAACAAGCTGCCGGAATGGTTTTATCGAACGGAAAAAGCGTTATGGAACGCAGAGGAATCGGTTTGGTTACCGAAGTTTTTGATGATAAAACGCAGGAAGATTTACGCAATTTTTCGGGACGCTTTGGAATTGGCCATACTCTTTATTCAACGATTGGTAATGCAGAACAGAAAGAGCAACCAAGAACTCTTCAACCCTTAGTTGGTAAGTTTTTAGCTAATCCCTTTGCCTTAAGCCATAATGGCAATTTAATAGATCTTGAGAAATTACGACGGGAAGCAGAAGAAAAAGGATATTCTTTCAGCTCCAAGGATTCTGATACAGAAGTAATTTTAGCCCTCGTTTCGACCTCTCCAGAAAAAGATTTTCTAGAAGCAATCACTAAAGTTTTGCCAAGATTAAAGGGATCTTTTTCATTGATTTTTTTGTTTGGAGATAAAGTTATCGGTATTCGCGACGGGAAAGGTATTCGTCCTCTTTGCTTGGGTCGCGACGAAAATAGTTTTATCTTAGCTTCGGAAGAGAGTGCTTTTAAGACTATGGGAGCGAGATTTATTAGAGAAGTTAAGCCGGGAGAATTAATAGTTCTTGGCAGAAACGGTATAGAGAATTCTTTCATTTGGGCGACTAACCCTGAGTTGAAATTTTGTATATTCGAGTTTATCTATTTTGCCAGACCAGATAGCAGGTTTATGGGTAAAAGCGTTTATTCTTACAGAGAGAACGCCGGCAGATTATTAGCAAGAGAGTATCCTGTTCAAGCTGACATTGTTTGTTCAGTTCCGGATTCGGGCCGAATATATAACTATGGGTTCGCTCAAGAGCTTTGTATCCCTTTGGTTGATGCGATTTTCCGAAATCGATATTACGCCAAAAGAACTTTTATGGCTAGCCGTGAAACCGATAGACGCGCTCTTCAGAGAAGGAAACTCCACGTTGTGCGCGAACTTGTTCACGGGCTAAGAGTGGTAGCTACAGAAGACTCAATAATTAGGGCAAATGTTTCACCAAAAGTTGTGGCTATGGTTCGTGAAGAAGGGGCGACAGAAGTTCATTTAAGAGTTGGTTCTTCGCCTATTTGCTGGCCTTGTTTTTTAGGAGTTGACATGTCAACAAGAGTAGAATTGATTGCCAGCGGTTTAACCGTTGAAGAAATAGGAAGAAAAATTATCAGAGCAGACTCCTTGGGTTATTTAAGTATAGAAGGCATGATAAGCGCAACTGGTTTGCCGAGAGAAAATTTCTGTTTAGGTTGTTTTACAGGAGATTATCCCGTGGAGCCTTGCACCTTGTATTAGTCAAACTAAAAAGCCGCCCGGCTGGGCGGTTTTTTCTTTTTCTAAGAATTTATTTTCTCTAAGATTTTCTGAAAAACTTCCGGTTTCTTCTGGGCTAATTCTGCCAAAACCTTTCTGTCTAATTCAATATTATTCTTTTTAAGCTTATTAATAAATTGGCTATAGGTTAAACCATTTTTTCTAGAAGCAGCGTTAATTTGTAGTTGCCAAAGTCGTCTGAAATCTCTTTTTTTGTTTCGGCGATCTCTGTAGGCGTATTCCCAAGCGTGATAAATTGCTTCTTTGGCCGCTCTAAATTTCGATTTTCTACCCCAACGAAAACCCTTTGTATATTCCAACAAATGTTTTCTATGTTTTCTGGCTGCTTTTCCTTTTTTTACGCGAACCATGGGTTCTAAACTCGACACTAATACACTAATGAAATACCAATGTTACGAATAATTAGTATCATTGGTGTTAATCCGCTCCGACTTCGTCGAGAGTCCTCGATGGAATCGGGATAAATTGGTGTCGGGTTAGTGAAGTAATTTCTTTATCCTTTTAGCCTCTCCTTTTGATAACTTAACCCATTCCCGGCCTTGTCTAACTTTTTTCCCCGATTTTTTAGCTCGATAATGATTAAGCCCGGTAGCTCTTCTTAAGATTTTACCGGTTTTTGTGATTTTGAAGCGTTTTGTTAGAGATTTTCGTGTCTTCAGAGACATACGAATTTCGATGCGAATTATAAGAACCTTGCCTTCGGCGAGAACCTTGTTTTTCGCTAATGCTCGAAATATGCGAATTATGCAAATCCTATTCGAATGATTAGCATTAAATTCGAATCCCTATTCGCATATTATTTTTTTGATATTATCATTGTAAAACCTCGCATTTCTCTTTTTAATTCTCTTTCGGTTTTTATTGGTAAGAGTCCATTCAATATTTCTAAAAATTTGATTATCTTTTCTTTCGCAAAATTTCCAAGGGCTTTTTCTCTGCCTCTCAAAACCATCTCGATTTTGACTTTATCTCCCTTTTTCAAGAAGGCTTCTGCTTGGCGAACTCTGGTTTCCAAGTCATACTGAGAGATTCCAAAAGATAATCTAATTCCCTTTAACTCGCCGGCGCTAGCATGTTTTATAGCTTCTTTTTGTTTTTTCTCCTGCCAGTAAAGATATTTACCATAATCCATTAATTTGCAAACAGGGGGATCCAATTTTTCAGTAACCTGAATTATATCCAGTTCGCGTTTTTCAGCCAAATCAAACGCTTCTGACAAAGGAAGGACTCCCAGCTGTTTTCCGGTTTCATCAATTAATCTTACTTGCGGAGCTCTTATTTGATTGTTGACTAAAGGTCTCTTTAAAATAGATTTTATTATCTGCCCTCCTTCGTATAAAGCCATGGAGGACACTCTTTTTTATTATCTGCTAATTTTATAATTTGATTTGAAGTGCTTGCACTCCGAAGCTCCGAACCGAAGTGAGGAGCGAAGGAGTGGAGATGGCGAGAATCGGACTCGCGTCTGAAGAATATTGGCCAAAATAGTTCTACAAGTTTAATCTATTTTATTTATTCGGAAAACTAAATTTTAAATAGATAAAACTTTAGTATTCCTAGCCTCTAGTTTTCGACACATATCCGAGACGTGATAGATGTCTATCTCGATTTTTTGACACCTATTTTTACCTATCGAGAATCAGTAGAATAGATGGCTTACGATTTAAGCGTAAGCGGGAGCTCCGCTTAGCGGAGCAAATAAGTTGGCACTTATTTTTTTGCCGGCAGTTTTACAAGATGCTGGCAACTTGACCTGACTGTTTTGGTTAATTCTTCATCAAAGCCGTTCATCCCCGTGCTTTCAATTCTCTTTCAATATCTTTATCTGTTTCGCGTTTTTTTATTATCTCTCTTTTGTCAATTTCCTTCTTTCCCTTACCAATTCCGAATTCCAGTTTTATTTTAGCGTTTTTAGTATACACCTTTAAGGGTATTAAAGTCAAGCCTCGCTGCCGGGATTTACCAATAAGGTAATTTATCTCTTTTTTCTTTAAAAGCAATTTTCTTGATCTTTCAGGATTATAATCTGCAGGAGCGTTATTTGGTTGATAAGGCGGAACCTTCGCTCCAATCCAGAAAACTTCGCTGTTCTTGTCTATTATAACATAAGAGCCGGCAAGATTGATATGCCCTAATTTTATTGATTTTACTTCCTGTCCAATCAAAGAAATTCCAGCTTCAAACTTTTCCAGGATTTCGTAGTTGAAATAAGCCTTCTTATTTTCTGCAAGAACCTTCACAATTTTGTAACTCTTTTTTGCTTGCCCCGTAGTAGAACTTCGTTCACTACGGGACTGTGCCCTTAAGATTTTTTAATAAAGAAAGTATTTCAAATCTTCCAAACAAAAGCAAATTTCCAAGAAGTTCTTACTGCGGGGCTTGATCTGTCACCTGACTCGAAGGTTTAGGTAACGGCGTTTTCGGCTAAGATATTCATTACTTTAGTGTAACAACCGGTTTCGTCGCGTTCAACGTTGACAAGGGGCAAAAAATATGTTATGCTATTTATAGCAACAGAGTAAACTCTGGCTTTTAAATTTCATATAGATTGGTGAAGGGAGGCTAAGATGAGATTCCGTACGATAGTAACTCATGTCGCTCCTCATCTCGACGAGATCGTCGCTGTCTGGCTTCTGCAGAAGTTCGGTGAGTCTAAATTTCCTGGTATGAAATCTGTGGAGTTGGATTTCTGGAGCACTGGCGGCGAAACACCGGATAACCGATCGGCTGTTGACTATGAGAAGGAAGGCATTCTTCTTGTCGGCGTCGGCGGTGGCCGCTTTGATGAACATCCGGTCAATGGCGTAAAGAAAGAGGGTGAATGCGCTGCTACTCTTGTAGCGAAGGAGCTTGGGATAGCGGAAGACCCATCCTTCGGGCAAATTCTTGATTTTGTCAAGAATAGCGACTTGAAGGGCGGCGGCAATCCTTTTGATCTTGCCAACTTGGTCAAGACGCTTCATTCCCAGTTCCCAGACGATCCTGAAAAGGTGATCGAATGGGCAATGCTCGGTATCGAGGCAAAGTATCAGGAGCAAGTATCCTTCTTGACTTCAGTGAAAGAGGAGTTCGATCGGTTAGCTGAAGTTGAGGAGATTCAAGGGCCAAACGGTCGCTCATTGAGAATGGTAACCATTGAGTCAGACAATACGCAAATGAGCCAGCTTGCTCGGTCTGTCCATGGCGGCTACTCGGCTGTTATAATTCAGAAGCAGTCGTCAGGGAATGTCCAGATATTTACAAACAAATATTATGGACTGACCTTGTATGACATTGTTCAGATGATTCGTCTTGCTGAACAGCAGGCGAAAGGTCGCGCAGTGACGAGTGATTGGAAAACGCTTTCCTCAGAGGGTAAAGTGGAAGGCGCGGAAGAATGGTATTTTCATCAAACCGGTCAGATGCTTCTGAATGGAAGTTTGACCGCAAGGAATGTGCCGCCAACACGTCTTTCCCTTGATCAAATCAAAGAGATAGTCAGGATAGGTATTAATCCCGAGCTCTTTGAACCATCGTACTCAGAGCATTGTAAAACAGGAAATTGCTTAGCGACCAGGAGTAATCCTTGTCCGTGGTATCAATATGGCCTCAAAAGATGTCGGACCATTCGTTTTCATAAGTATAATGCGATGGAGCCTTTCTAGCTTTCCCGATCTGCTCCTCGGCGCGGAAAAGGAAGCAACGATAAAAAGAAGAGGAAACAATCCTCTTCTTTTTTTGTTAGACCAAATTTATCTAAAGGACAAACAAAATTGAACTATTTGAAAATAAGAGTATTATAATAGTAGCAATAATCTATTTGCAGGTTTAAAACTAAATACAACAGGAGGTAGGAAGATGAAAAGACTGCGATGGGATTGGAAATTTTTGTGGATTGTGATGATCGTTTTAGTCTTAGCGTTTCCCTCTTTCAAGTGGGCGAAAGCAGAAGTAATTAAGGAAAAAAGAAGCACTGTTTCTCAATGTGCAATTGATCCGAATGCGGCGATGGAAATCATTGTTATTAATAGTAACGGTGCTGTTGTTTATAAAGGATTTGCGATTGGCAAGAAATATGCAGACGATATTTATACATATTGGTTTGAGCCACGTAGCGAGTACCGGGTATATCTTTCAATAAGTACAGAAATGTGTATGATACCTGAAAATCAACCAAACATACCTTTGCCGGAGATACCCTTTCAGGAGATACCTTTAAATCCAGACGGAAGGCTTGCCGAATTTCAAACAGATTCGAGCGGCGCCGAGACTGAAGCTAGAGTCGCGTACTTTCTAGCGAAATAGATTGAAAGGGAGATTGGCGTTGACGGCAAAAAGGGGCGATAAGTAGTAAGAGGGACAATCCTTAAAGGTCCCTCTTTTGATTAAGATTATCTTGCCTCGTTAAAAATTGCTTCTATAATTAAAGAATAAATTGAACATTTAAAATCTGGTAAAAAGGAGAAGAAGCGATGTTCGGACTTGATTTTCAGCTGTTCCAGATGATAAATAGTCTAGCCGGGAAGTCTGCTTTAATAGATTCTCTGGGGATTTTTTGTGCCGATTATCTAAAATATCTCTTATTTCTGGCCTTCGGAGTTTTTATTTTATACTCGTTTCTAAAGAAAGGGAGAAAAGTAGATACTGCTTTTTGTTTTCTTTTTGTCGCCGCGGTGGCAGCGTTTTCTTATTTTCTAATAACGCCAGCATTGAAAGATTTGTTCGTTAGACCAAGACCTTTTGTGGTCCACCAAGTAAATCAATTGGTCTCCGAAGATGCTTTGTCTTATTCGTTTCCTTCGGGAAGTGCTGTTTTGACTTTTGCTCTGGCTACTGCAATTTTGTTTTTCAATAGGAAGATGGGTTTTGTTTTTTTAGTTCTTGCTTTTTTCACTAGCTTTGCCCAAGTTTTCGTTGGAGTTCATTATCCATTTGACGTTATAGGCGGTATGCTGGTTGGCGTTGTCTTTAGTCTGATATCTTGGCAGATTTTTCGAATACCGGGATTAGACATCACTCGTTCCCTATAGGTTTAATGGAAGGCTGAAAAGCCTTCCATTTTTTGTTAGACAAAATTTATTCAAAAGGATAAACTAAAATAATGATTAGAGAAGAACTTAAGAACTTAATTGAAAAGTCGATAAAAAAACTTCAAAAAGAGGACGTTTTTTCGGCTTTTGATATTCCGGAAATTATAATTGAAATTCCAGAAAATAATACCTATGGCGATTATTCAACAAATGTGGCGATGGTATTGGCAAAAGTTGTAAAGAAGAGCCCGATGGAAACGGCCCAATCCTTAGAATCGGGAATTATGAATCAGGAATTAGGAATTTTTGAAAAAATAGAAGTAGTTAAACCTGGATTTATTAATTTTTTCATTTCTGAAGAATATCTACAAAAACACGTTGCTGAAATTTTAAAACAAAAAGATAAATTCGGCCAGTTAAAAATTGGCAAGAGTAAAAAAATAAACGTTGAGTTTATTTCGGCAAATCCAACCGGACCTTTGACTTTGGGAAACGGCCGAGGCGGTTTTGGCGGTGATGTTTTGGCGAATGTTTTGGGAAAAGCAGGTTGCGAAGTAACAAGAGAATATTATGTTAACGATGCCGGCGAGCAAGTTAGAAAGTTGGGCCATTCTATTTTAGGAGACGAGGAAGCGGTTTACAAAGGAAACTATATTTTAGATTTGAGAAAAAGGCTGAAAGAAAAGACTTGTCCGTCCGGCTCGGCCTTCGTAGCCGAAGCTACTTTGGCGAAGGAGGAGGTGATGAAACTTGGCAAAAAAGCTGCTGATTTGATTTTAAAAGAAATGATAATGCCGACGGTTAAAAAAATGTCAATTAAGTTTGATAGATGGTTCTACGAGTCTGAATTATATAAAAGCAAAGAGGTTGAGAAAAACCTTGATTATTTAAAAAAGAAAAAATTAGCTTATGAAAAAGACGGAGCTCTGTGGTTTAAGTCCACAGAGTTTGGCGATGATAAAGACAGGGTATTGATAAAAGCTGATGGTGAAAAAACTTATTTAGCTTCCGATGTCGCTTATTTAAAAAATAAATTCAAAAGAGGTTTTAAAAAGTTAATTTTTATCTGGGGAGCTGATCATTTTGGATATATCGGCAGAATTAAAGCTGCGGCTGAAGCTTTGGGATACGGAAAAGACAAGATAGAAATTATCATAATGCAGTTAGTAAAATTGTTTGAAAACGGCAGAGAAGTAAGAATGTCAAAAAGAACAGGAGTTTATGTGACTTTAGATGAATTGATTGATGAGGTTGGTTTAGATGTGGCAAGGTTTTTCTTTTTAACCAGAAGTCCGGATAGCCATTTAAACTTCGACTTGGATTTAGCTAAAGAGCAGTCAGAGAAAAACCCGGTTTACTACGTACAATACGCTCATGCGAGAATTTGTAGCATCATAAAAAAATTAAATATCAAATATCAAAAATCAAAAATACAAATCAAAAATCAAAATCTAAAACTACTTAATCATCCTTCGGAGTTGGGACTTATTAAACAGTTAATTAGATTGCCGGAAGTTATTAAAGAGACGGCCAAAGATTATCAAGTCCAAAGATTACCGCAGTACGCCGTTGATTTAGCGACTGCTTTCCATCAATTTTATTGTGATTGCCGGGTAATTTCGGGAGACAAAAACCTTACCCAGGTGCGTTTGGGATTGGTTCTAGCTACGAAAATTGTTTTAAAAAATACGTTGGACCTGATGAGTATTTCCGCGCCAGAAAAGATGTAAACTGGGTAGGATACTAATATAATGAAAAAAGATCTTAATGAAGAAGTTTCTTATTAAATCGATATATGCAAAATCCTCGTCGAACTTATAAGTTTATTTTAATACTCTCTCTCTCTGTTATTTCCTTAATTGTTGTTCCAAGGAACGTTTCTGCTGCTGACTGGCAGGAAGTAACAGATAAAAGGAATAGGACCAGTAAAACCTATCAGGATGCTGAGAATCCGAATAAGTTTTCCTGGGATGGGTCACTGGCCACTATTCACTACGAATCCACTATCGACTCAGGCAACTATGATTCTCCTGTTGATATGACTCCGGTTCGTGTTAACAATGCTGTTCTTGATGGTTGGGAGATTACTCAAAATGGTTGGCACTACCGTTTAGGTACGCCTACCGATAAAGGAGAAGACGGTTGGGTGGGGTTTGGCGGAAGAAAAGGAGAGAGATGGTTTAACTTTAGACTCGCTCAAGTAGGTTACTTGGAATGGAACAACAAACATTTTGACGATGTCGGCGGAGCAATTAATTATGACCGGGAGAATCTTTCAACTCAAGTAAATAATTTAACTCTTGGTCCAAACAATGAAGAACTACCCGTTGAGAGTGCTCTTTCCTGGAAAAATCTCTGGACTACTCCTGACGGAGGGAGTTTAGGGATAAGGTGGAGGGTGAATGGCGATGAGTTAAAAGAGGAGATTGTCGTTGACCAAAAAGCAAGAGAATGGATTGCCACAAATAAAGCGTCGAAGACTAAAAAAGATGAGACCTGGTTTGGGTTTGTCTTTGACATTGATTGGGACGATATCCCGAAAGTAATAAGAGACGGTGTTGAGAAAAGTAAAGGCAGTGATCTTGACCTGGTTGATGAAGGCAAGAATATTGAGTTTAAAGATGAGACGGATCGACTCCTTGCTTTTATGCCAATATCAGATGCTTGGGTAGTCGATAGTAATGGAGAAGAAATATCAAACTCAAGGACAGAACTAAGAAAGCGTTTCTACAAACAAGGCAATGATACCTACCTTCTGGTTGGTTTAAGAAGTGATACCCTTGACTCTCTTCCCGATGGTGACCTCATTATCGACCCGACACTGAATTATCAAGTGGGGGCTAGTGCTTGGAATGATCATGAAATCAAGGATGTTACAATACCGGGTACTAATGGTACTTATGGTTACCTAGATACTTATGCTCACTGGGGTAATAGAACAAGCGCAGGACAATATGGAGGAGTTCGTTTTACTGGTGTTACTATTCCCGTTAGCAGTGTGATTAGTACATCGTATTTGTCTTTCAGGGCACATCTCGACACAGCGGGTGTCACTTGTAATTTGCGTATTGAAGGTAATGACATAGCTGCCGCAGTTGCTCCGACAAAAACTGCAGATTTTTGGGCATTGACCAGAACAACTAATTCAGTTGATTGGAATAATGTAGACTCGTGGGTAGGTGGTACTTGGTATAATACGCCGAGCCTAAATATAATTATTCAAGAGTTGGTTGACAGCTATAATTATAGTGCTGGTTCCGCCATGCAATTCCCATTAGCAAATAATAGTTCTAGTACTGATGCCTATCGGACATATCGTACATTTGATAGTACTCCTGCTGACGCCCCCAGACTCCATATTGAGTACTCAACAAATAATACTCCTTCCTCTCCAACTTCACCGACTCAGCTTAAAAACGACGCTTCAACAACGATTAGTAACCAGGGATACACCAATGAAACAAATGTTAAATTGCGTGCTTCAGCAACCGATGCCGATACAACAGAAACATTGACACTTTTTTTGGAAGCAGTAGCCAATGCAGATTCTTTTTCTTCTCCTGCTACTCCGACTACTGGAACATCCTGCGCTTCAGGCACAGCTTATGCAGATTGTGCCAGCAAGATCTGGTATGTTACCTCAAGCTCAGATAATTACTCATCAACCCCATACACAGGAGCAGTAAATGTTACCGGTCTTACTAATACAACAGGATACAAGTGGCAGGTAAAAGCCTGTGATGATACTCCTGCCTGTTCCTCTTGGGTAGTATATAATGCTACCACTTCTAACTTTACCATCGATACGTCTGCCCCAACTATTTCTTCCCCAACTTCTTCAGATTCATCAGAGTATATTTATACCAATGGAACCACAATTTACTACGGAGATGATATGTCTTCTGCCCAGTCGTTCACTGTTTCCGGGTCAACTTCTGATGGAGGTTCCGGTTTAAACCAAGCGACTTTTACCTCAACCTGCCTTGGTTCCCCCGGCGCCGATGCCACGCCTGCTGCTTGGTCAGCTACCTATGAAGATGTGAGTTCAGCCGACACCTGTACCACAACCATTACCGTGACTGTTTCAGATGCAGCGGGCAACACAGCCACCCAGGATTACACGATCAGTTACGATACGACCAATCCTTCTGTTGTTTCCAGCCCGACCTCATCTTCTCACGTTACTTCCACCTGGAGCATTGACACCACCATTGATGTTTCCTGGACTGCAGCCACAGATACAGGAGGCTCAGGAGTATCAGGTTATTCATATATCTTTGATACAACTTCTAACACTACACCTGACGCAACCCAAGATGGTACTGGCACCTCAACAACATCAGGAGTCCAATCAGATGGCAATTCCATTTACTTTCACGTCAGGTCACTTGATAACGTGGGTAACTGGGGAACAGCTTCACACCTTGGACCTTACTATATTGACGCCACCCAACCTTCTGTATCTCTAACTGTTTATTCTCCTGATCCAACCACTGACACTACACCATCTGTTACAGGAACGGCTACTGATGCCACCTCTGTCTTAACTGCAATCCAATACCAAATGGATGGAACAGGAGGAATCTGGACTACTTGTACAGCTGATGATGAAACAATTAATGAAACCTCAGAAGCTTTTACTTGTACTGTATCTCCAGCTTTATCTGATGGTTCTTATACTATCTATGTTAGAGCCACTGATTCAGCCTCAAACACCTCTTCCAACCAGCAAGATACCTTTTCAGTAGATACCACACCACCTTCAGGCCCTACCAACCTCACTTCCTCTGATCATACCGCTTCTACTTGGTCAAATGATAATACCATTACTGTAACTTGGACAGCTGCCACTGATGGAGGCAGCGGGTTAGCTGGTTACTCTTATATCTTTGACACAACTTCTAATACTACACCTGACGCAACCCAAGACATAGCCACGGTAACTACTGTTACTTCATCAGCTTTATCAGACGGTAATAGCCATTACTTTCATATTAGAGCAGTAGATAACCTAGGCAATTGGGGAACAGCTTCACACCTTGGACCTTACTATATTGACGCCACAGCTCCCTCAATACCAGGAACACCGTCCACTACCACACCAACCACAGATACTACTCCTACCTGGTCTTTTACAGCTTCAACTGATTCTGGCTCAGGATTAAATACTACTCCATATACAGTGCAATGGTGTTCTAACTCAAACTATACAGGATGTGATTCTAATACTTCAACATCTACTACTAACTCTTTTACTCATACTCAAGCTCTCTCTGATGGTACCTGGTACTTTAAAGTTAAAGCTAAAGATACTCTTAACAATGAATCTAGCTATTCTAGTTCTGGTCAAGTTCTAGTAGATACTAGTTCACCTACTAGTGTTCAAATCTCATCTATTAGTGCTGACTATACTACTCAACTAACAGTTACTGCTCAAGCTTTAGATCCTGGAGCAGGAATATCTGGTTATTACTTTCAAGAAACATCAAGAAATAGTGGAGCTTCCTCTTCAACAGAATACCAAACTTCATCAATCTTCACTGACACAGGATTATCTTCTAATACCCAGTATATCTACAAAGTCAAAGTTAAGGATTCTCTTAACAATGAATCTTCTTACTCTGAAACCTCATCCAAATACACCTTATCTCCAGAACCCAAAAACTTTACAGTGACATCTGTTACTAGAACTTCAATGTCACTTACTGTAGATACCCTTTCAAACTACACTCAAGGTTTATCAGGTTATTACTTTTACAGAAAAGGAGACCTAGTTAACTCTGGCTGGATCCAAACCAATACTTGGCAAGATTCTAACTTAGTCTGTTTTCATCCCTTTACCTTCTATGTTAAATACAGAAACGGAGACGGAACAGAGACCAGCACAGCCTCTTTAACCTATACCACTGAGAACTGCCCTGGTATTAGTATCTCTTTTCCCAGTTCTCCGCCGAACCAACCCACGCCTACGCCAACACCAACACCGACACCGACACCCACACCTACACCGACACCTACAACACCCGCTCCAGAAAAACCAATTTCACAAATGACAATAGCTGAGTTGCAAGCGAAGATAGCTGAATTGATAGCCAAGATTGCTGATTTGCAGGCAAAACTTGCCCAATTACAGATAACCACAGAAATACCAGCTGATTACAGGTTTACCATCTTGTTGAAATACGGCTCCAAGAGCAACGATGTCAAATACTTACAAGTCTTTCTGAAGTCTCAAGGAACAGTTATTTATCCCGAAGGCTTAGTTACTGGTTACTTTGGACCTCTTACAAAACAAGCCGTTATTAGATTTCAACTCAAATACAAACTTATAACTTCAGACCAAAACATAGCCGCAGGATATGTGGGACCAAAAACGAGAAATCTTATCAATGAGATGATGGGGAAGTAGAGAGAAAAATTCTATCAAATAATAATGTTCGGGAAGAGCAGGCGGCTTTTAGCTTGAAAAAAGTAAAAAACTGTGATATTTTAGAGATATGAAACTGAAAAACCAGTATTTTCTTTTGCGGCACGGAAATAATGTTTATACTTCAAAAAAGAAAGATTTTACCTATCCTTGGCCGGATAATCCGCCGACTGAGTTGAGCGAAGGAGGGATCCGCCAGATTGAGGCGACAGCAAAAAAGTTGGAAAAAGAAAAAATTGATTTTATATACTCTTCAGATATATTCCGGGCAAAACAAAGCGCCGATATTGTCGCAAGGGAACTAAATCTTACGGTGAGAGCAGATAAAAGGCTTCGAGATTTAAACTTGGGAATTTTCCATAACGGGTTGAAAAAAGATTTTTACAAAGCTTTTCCTGACCCAATTAAAAGATTTACCCAAAAACCAAAGGGAGGGGAATCGTGGAACGATGTAAAAAAAAGGATGATGAGTTTCGTTAAAGAACTTGAAAAGTATTATAAAGGCAAAAATATTTTAATCGTTGGCCACGGTGATCCCCTTTGGATTTTAGAGGGAACAATGAAGGGTTTGAACCACAGGCAATTAATAGAACAAATTTTAGCCACTAAAGACTATATTAAACCCGGCGAATTACGAAAAATATAATGGATTTAAATTTCCCTGAAGTAGAAAAAAGAATACTAAAATTTTGGGAGGAAAATAAAATTTTTGAAAAACTAAGAAAGAAAAACCAAGGCAAAAAAAATTGGTCGTTTTTGGATGGGCCGATTACTGCCAATAATCCTATGGCAGTTCATCATGCTTGGGGTAGAACTTATAAGGATTTATTTCAAAGGTATAAAGCAATGCAAGGATTTGATGAAAGATTCCAAAATGGTTTTGATTGCCAGGGCCTTTGGGTTGAAGTCGAGGTTGAAAAAGAACTAGGATTTAAAACAAAAAAAGATATTGAGAATTATGGCATAGATAAGTTTGTCCAAATGTGCAAAGAAAGGGTTTTGAAATATTCGAAAATTCAAACCGAGCAATCAATTAGACTGGGTCAATGGATGGACTGGGAAAATTCTTATTATACAATGGCTGACGAGAATAACTATTCTATCTGGCATTTTTTAAAAATCTGCTGGCAGAAAGGATTACTGTATAAAGGCAGAGATGTGGTGCCTTGGTGCTGGCGATGCGGAACAGCCATCTCCCAGCATGAGATTTTGACTGAAGAATATAAAGAAATTTGCCATAAAGCAATTTATTTTAAACTGCCTGTTGTTAGTCAGCCAAACACTTATTTTCTTGTTTGGACCACTACCCCTTGGACCTTGCCGGCAAATGTAGCTTTAGCTGTGCATCCCGAATTTGAATACGTAGAAATTAAGAATGAAAAGGGAGAAATTTTTATTCTTTTGAAAGACAAGGCAGATTTAATTTCCGAAGGGAAAATTTTAAAGACTTTAAACGGCAAAGACTTGATAAAGCTAAAATACGAAGGACTTTTCGATGAGTTGCCGGCGGTCAAAGAAAGCCTTAAAGAATATCAGCACGGGGTTATTTTATGGGAAAATGTTTCTTTAGAAGAGGGAACCGGAATTGTACACACGGCTCCGGGCTGTGGCCAGGAAGATTTTCAGCTTAGCAAAGAAATGAAAATTCCGGTGATAAATCCTTTAGACGATGAAAGTAGGTACTTGGAGGGATTTGGATTTTTAACAGGCAAACACGTTAACGAAGTCAGGGATTTAATTTTTGAAGACTTGGAAAGAAAAGGAAGAGTTTTCAAAATAGAAGATTATTTGCATCGTTATCCCACTTGCTGGCGTTGCAAGACGGAATTAATCTTTCGTTTAGTTGACGAATGGTATATCTCAATGGAGAAAATTAGAGAGAAATTAATGGAAGTTGCCAGAACTATAGAATGGATTCCTTCTTTTGGCTTGGAAAGAGAGCTTGATTGGCTAAAGAATATGCAGGATTGGCTGATTTCAAAGAAAAGATATTGGGGGTTGGCTTTGCCAATTTACGAATGCTCTTGCGGAAATTTTGAAGTGATTGGATCTAAAGAAGAATTAAAAGAAAGAGCCGTTGAGGGTTGGGATAAATTTTCCGCCAAAGGCGGATCCACCTCCGGCGGAGAAGACCATTCTCCGCACAGGCCATGGGTAGATAATGTAAAAATCAAATGTTCCAAATGCAACGAAATTATATCGAGAATCAAAGATGTCGGAAATCCTTGGCTTGACGCCGGCATAGTCAGTTTTTCCACTTTAATTGATCCCGAAACCAAAAAAGTGAGTTATTTCGATGATAAAATTTACTGGAAAAAATGGTTTCCTGCGGATTTGATTTGCGAATCTTTTCCGGGCCAATTCAAAAATTGGTTTTATTCTTTGATTGTAATGAGCACAGTTTTGGAAGGCGTTGGACCAACAAAAACGATTTTTGGTTATGCTTCGGTACGAGATGAAAAAGGAGAAGAGATGCACAAATCCAAAGGTAATGCCATCTGGTTTGACGAGGCGGTAGAAAAAATTGGGGCTGATCCAATGAGATGGATGTATGCCAGACAAAATCCGGCAGATAATCTTAAATTCGGTTATAATGTTGCCGATGAGATTAAAAGAAAACTTTTGACACTTTGGAATAGCTATGCTTTTTTTGAGACGTATGTCTCCAAAAAAGAATTTTCAGTTTTCAATGATCAACTTTCAGATGAATCGAAAAATTTATTGGATAGGTGGATTGTTTCCAAACTCAATAATTTAATAAATAAGGTTACCAACAATCTGGAAAATTATAATGCTAACGTAGCTACTCTGGCTATTGAGGATTTTTTCATAGAAGACTTTTCTCTTTGGTATATCAGAAGGTCAAGAAAGAGACTTCAAAGACCAGAAAACGAAAAAGAGAAAAAAGAGGCAGCAGAAGTTTTCTATTACGTTCTTTTGAGCCTAACTAGGCTTATCGCTCCAACAATGCCGTTTTTTGCTGAAAATGTCTATCAGAATCTAAGGTCTAAAAAAATGCCGGAGTCAATTCATCTTTGCGACTGGACTGAAGCCAAAGAGAAATTCATTGACAAAGAATTGGAGAAAAAAATGGACAGAGTGCGCGAAATAGTTAATCTGGGATTGCAAGGAAGAGCCGCCCTGGGCATTAAAGTAAGGCAACCATTATTAGAAGTAACCGTTGGAGAATCATGGGAAGGATTAGGAGATGATTTGCTAAATTTAATCAAAGAAGAGCTTAACGTTAGAAATGTTAGGGTTGATAAAGAGCTAGACAGAGAAGGAGTAAAAATCAACCCAGAGACTAACGAAGATCTTAAAAAAGAAGGAAACTCAAGAGAGGTGGCCAGAAATATAAATGAAGATAGAAAAAAACGGGGTTATACACCTGCAGATCGGATTATAACCTTTAGAAGTTGGTCTAATCCTGCAATTGAAAAAAATATAGACTGGGGATACGTTGGAGACGTAACCGGCACTACTAGTTTTAAAATTCTTAGGTCCGAAGATTTTAGCGAAGCAAAGGAAATTAAATTAGATGAAGGGATTTTGCGGATAAAGACAGAAAAGATAACAAAGGAAAATAAGATTAAGCCGCCAAAAAGAAATAAAAGTCGATAATCAAAATTTATTTTTGGGAATCAAAAAAATACAAAAATGAGTATTCTATCCAAAAATCCATTGGGCTCAAATCGGCCATCGTTCACTCGCAGGACAAAACCTGCTCCGCCGCCTCCACCGCCTGAAGGTATATTTGGAAAAAATCCATGGATGGAAAGGAAAAAACTTAAAGATGCCTTGAGAAGAGATACCGGTATTATTCCGAAAAGTTATCGCAAATACAAGGTGCCAAAAGAAAGACTTGCGCTAGAGGAGGAATTCGGAAAAAGAGCCAGAGATTATGTATATAAAAAAGATGTGGAAAAGCGCATTAAAGATCTTGAAAAGACGGCAAGGTGGGGGACAAGAAATCCGAACGAGAGGATTAAACTAGAAGAAAAAGCGAGGTATTTACGACGATTATTAAATGGTTAGACTTACATTGTATTTTGAAGTGTAACATTCTTAACGCGGATTTACGCTGATCGCTCACCTTCGGTTAACTTGGTGGCTGCTAGGCAAATGTTTTTTTCATAGACTAAATGAAGCCACCTCCGCTGATTAACGCTGAAAAATGGAGGATCAGCGTTGCTCAGCGTAGTTATCAGCGTGAATTCAGCGTTACTCTGGTTTCAAAATGATACCCAACTAATTTCTAGAGCTCTCTGAAGGTGTCACACTTCGGGGTAAAATGTACCTGAATAAATGTTTACGCACTATAATACAGAAAGCATTATTTTAAAGAAAGAGAATTTAAGAGAGGCAGATCAGTTGTTTACAGTTTATACGCGGGACTTTGGAAAATTAGAAATTTTGGGGAAAGCGATTAGAAAAATTCAGTCAAAACTTAGGTCTGGTGCAGATATTTTTTATTTATCGAAAATTGAATTTATTCAAGGCAAACGCTATAAAACCCTGACCGATGCGATTTTGATAGATAAATTCAAGAATATAAGGGAAAATTTAGAAAGGCTAAAAATTGCTTATAGAATTTCGGAAGTATTAGATAATTTGATAAAGGGACAGGAGGTAGATGAAAAAACCTGGCATTTACTGAATGAAGTTTTTAAGAAGTTAAACAATTTACAATTTACAATTTGCAATTTGCAATTAATATATCATTATTTTTTTTGGAACTTTCTATCTATTCTGGGCTATCAACTTGAGCTTTATAAGTGCTTTGCCTGCCAAAAAAAATTAACCCCCGAGGAGCTTTATTTTAACCAGAAGGAAGCAGGGATAGTTTGTTCGGCTTGTTTCAAAAAAATGAAGAATGCAGAGAGAATTGAAGCTAGCACAATTAAGGTTCTAAGGGTTTTATATAAAAAGGATTGGACAGTATTAAAAAGGCTAAGGTTAAAAGAAACTGATTTAAATTTGCTGGAAGAAGTTTCTGATAATTATCTTTCTGCTATTTTGAATCAGGGGTAAGAACCTTGCCTGCGGCAAGAACCTTGTTTCTTTCAGAAATAAGAACCTGCCGTTAGCAGAACCTTGTTTCTTTCAGAAATAAGAACCTGCCGTTAGCAGAACCTTGTTTCTTTCAGAAATAAGAACCTGCCGTTAGCAGAACCTTGTTTCTTTCAGAAATAAAAACTGTTAGAATAAAACAAATATGCGAGGAAAATTTTTCTTATTCATTATAATTTTAGGGATTATTTTTGGCGGAATTGGTTATTACTATTACAAAAATAATATGTATTCCAAGGATGTTTTGAAATTGGAAATTTTGGGGCCTGATACCGCAGAACTAGGCGAAGATATCGAATATGTAGTGAAATATAAAAATAATGGAGGCTTCGTTTTAGAAGAACCAAAACTTATTTTTGAGTATCCTCAATATTCTGTTGTTGAAAACGACAAACCTCAAAGACAAGAAATACCTTTGGAGGACATTTATCCCGGTGCAGAAAATGCCCTATCTTTTAAAGGAAAACTTTTAGGTAAAGAAAATGAGTCAAAGGTGGCTAAGGCTTGGTTAAGCTACAGACCTAAAAACCTAAAGGCCAGATATGAATCCGCCACCACATTAACCGCAATAATTAAACCCGTTCCTTTAACTTTTGAATTCGATCTTCCTTCAAAAGTAGAATCGGGCAAGGAATTTCATTTTAGGTTAAATTATTTTTCTAATGCCAATTATCCTCTTTCAAACTTAAGGGTGTTCGTTGATTATCCTTCTGATTTTGAATTTATTAGTTCTACGCCAAAAAGTCTGGAAAAAACAGAATGGGGGCTAGGTCTTTTAAACAGAACTGACGGAGGGAGAATCGAAATCGTTGGCAAGGTTTCCGGGGAGCCGGCAGAAGAGAAAATTTTCAAGGCAAAATTAGGAATTTGGCAAGATGGAGAATATATTCTTTTAAAAGAGGCGGTTCGGGGTTTAGAAATTATGCAGCCCTCAATTTTTATCTCCTGGCAAATTAATGGTTCTCCTCGATATATAACAAATGTTGGAGACTATCTTCATTATGAGATATTTTTCAAAAATACAGGAGAAAAACCTTTGGAAAATTTATTTCTGGTGGCTAAACTCGATGATTCTCTTTTGGATTTCAGTACTATTCAGCCCGGTAACGGAAAATTCCAAGAAAGCTCAAAGACGTTAATTTGGGACCATACGATGAATCAAGACCTTCGTTTTTTGGACAGCATGGATGAAGGAAAGGTTGATTTTTGGATAAAAGTTAAAGATCAGCTTAGCTCAAACAATCCGGTTATTAAAACAAAAATAAGTTTGAGCCAGGTCAATGAAGAAATTGAGACAAAAGTTAATGCCAAATTAGCACTTTCTCAGAAAGGATACTTTAGCCAAGGGCCTTTTGTTAATAGCGGATCCCTTCCGCCGACAGTTGGCCAGTCCACGAGCTATACAATATTTTGGCAGATTCAAAATTTTTACAATGATGTTAAAAACGTAAAAGTCAAAGCAACTCTGCCTTCGCAAGTGAGACTAAGCGGAGAATTATTTCCCAAGGATGCAAAGTTTGCCTTTGATCAGGTAAGCCGGGAGATTGTTTGGGATGTCGGAGATTTAGTTGGCGAGTCAGCCGGTTCTACTACTGGAAAAGAAATATTTTTTCAAGTTGTTTTAACTCCGGATCCAAATCAAAGAGGCCAGGCGGCCCAGTTAGTTTCCGAAGCGAAAATAATTGGTCAAGATAGTTGGACGGAAGCCCCTTTGGAAACAAAAGCTCCGGAAATCACTACTAGCTTACCAGATGACGTAGCGGTTTCCGGTAAAGATATAGTTCAATAAATATTTAACAGTAAACAGTAAACAATAAACAGTAGTTAAAGCGTGCTGTTCTTTGCCAACTGTTCTCTGTTCGTTGAAATGGACTTAATGGAAAAAGTTATATCTTTGTGTAAGAGAAGAGGATTTATTTATCCCGGTTCAGAAATTTATGGCGGCTTAGCTAACACCTACGATTACGGGCCGCTTGGAGCTGAACTAAAAAAGAATATTAAAGATCTTTGGTGGAAATATTTCGTGCAGCAAAGAGAAGATATGGTTGGATTAGATGGAGGAATTATATCGAGTGCCAAGATCTGGGAAGCTTCAGGCCACGTTAAAAATTTTAAGGATCCCTTGGTTGAATGCAAAAAATGCCATCACCGTTTTAGGCCAGATAAGCTTGTTGATTTATCAAAATGTCCTGATTGCGGCGGAAAGTTCACAGAAGAAAGAAAATTCAGCTTACTATTTAAAGCAATGATTGGTCCTGTAGAGGAGGAGCAAACACTGGCTTACTTAAGAGGAGAGACCGCTCAAAACATTTTCGTTAATTTTAAAAATGTTTTAGATTCAACCCGCATGAAGATTCCCTTTGGCATAGGCCAAATGGGTAAAGCGTTTAGGAATGAAATCACTACTGGCAATTTTATTTTCAGAACTCTAGAATTTGAACTGATGGAAATAGAGTATTTCATTTCGCCTGAAAGCGACTGGAATAAAATTTTTGAAGAGTGGCTTGGATATATCTATGGCTATGCCGACTTAATAGGGCTTTTACGTAAAAATCTTTATAATCACGAAATTCCGAATGAGGAAAGAGCTTTTTATTCAAAACGCACGATAGACATCGAATATAAATTTCCCTTTGGCCAAGATGAACTTTGGGCAATTGCTTATAGAACAGACTATGATTTATCTCGTCATCAAGAATTTTCTGGCCAAAGGCTTGAATATCTCGACGAGCAGACAAAGAAAAAATATATTCCCCACGTGATTGAACCAACCTTTGGCGTTGACAGAACCTTATTAGCCATACTGTCTGAAGCTTATGCCGAAGAAAAAGACAGAGTAGTTTTAAAACTAAATCCAAAAATGGCTCCTTATAAAGTTGCCATATTTCCTTTGCTTGCCAATAAACCCCAGTTGGTTGAAATGGCAAGAAAAATTTATAGTGATTTAAAAAAAGAGTTTACAGTTGTCTGGGATGACCGCGGCAATATCGGAAAAAGATATTACTCTCAAGATGAAATTGGAACTCCTTGGTGCGTGACCGTTGACTTCGAAACTTTAGGAAAGAACGATGTTACCTTGAGAGATCGCGACACAATGAAACAGGAAAGAATAAAGAATAAAGATTTAGTTAAAGTAATCAGTCAAAAACTAAATGTTTCATAAAACGGTTTTTCCTAGTGGTTTAAGGTTGATTACGGTGCCTCAGAAAAATTCTCAGGCAGTGACGGTTTTAGTTTTGGTTGGAACAGGTTCAAAATACGAAACCAAAGACGCTAACGGTATTTCTCACTTTTTGGAACATATGTTTTTCAAGGGGACAAAGACGAGGCCGACCACCGTGGCCATTGCCGAAACCTTGGACAGAGTGGGTGGAATTTACAACGCCTTTACCAGCGAAGAATACACAGGTTACTTTGCCAAAGTTGATTCAAGTCGTCTTGGTCTGGCCTTGGACTGGGTGGCCGATATTTTTTTAAACTCAAAACTCGATGAGAAAGAAATTGGCAAAGAGAAAGGCGTAATTTCCGAAGAAATTAATATGAGATATGATCATCCAATGCTGCATGTTCAGACTTTGTGGACAAAGCTGCTTTATGGCGACCAGCCGGCTGGCTGGGATATTGCCGGAACCAAAGAAAGTGTTGCTGGGATTTCTCGCGGCAAATTATTTGAATACATGCAAAAGCAGTATGTAGCTTCGAATACGATCGTTTGCATCGCTGGTAAAGTAGATAGTTTTAAAATAAAAGAAAAAGTTAAAGAATATTTCTCTAAAATAAAAACCTCGAAAGCTTTTCAAAAACCAAAAGTTATTGAGAAGCAAACCAGACCAGAGTGTCTTTTACAGGAAAGGAAAACCGACCAGACACATCTTTGTTTAGGGGTTAGAGCTTATAATTTATTTCATCTGGATAGATACGCCCAGGAAGTTTTGAGAATAATTTTGGGAGGTATGATGAGCTCTCGTTTATTTATAAAAGTCAGAGAAAAATTAGGTCTTGCTTATTACATTAGCACCAACGTTGATTCTGATACCGATACAGGATTTTTGACAACTCAAGCGGGGGTTGATAATAGCAAGGTTGAATTAAGTATCGCTACAATTTTGAAAGAATATAAAAATATTTCAAAAATAAAAGTTCCTCAAAAGGAGCTGCAAAAAGCAAAAGACTGCATAAAGGGAAAAATGGCATTGCTTCTTGAGTCTTCGGATGCCCAAGCTTCTTTTTACGGCGCTCAAGAATTATTAGAAAAGAAGATTTTAACCCTAGAAGAAATAAATGATAGAATTAATAAAGTTAAGCAGTCTGATGTTTTAAGAGTGGCAAAAGATATTTTCCAGCCGCAAAAATTGAACCTAGCATTAATCGGGCCGTTCGGAGATAAAAAAGTTTTCGAAAAAATTTTAACTCTTTAATTATGTCAGAGCAAAACCGAATTTTAGATATTTCCTGGGGGACCATTTTTAAGATTGCCGTAGCGATGATTTCTCTTTATATTCTTTTTCTAATAAGAGATATTTTGATTTGGTTTATTTTTGCGATTATTATTTCAATTCTTTTTAATCCGGCAATTGATTTTTTGCAAAAAAGAAAAATTCCTCGTGTCTTGTCAGTAGTCCTAGTCTACTTGGGCTCTTTTGGTTTTTTGATGTTTTTGATTTATTCAACCGCTTCTTTGTTTTTTCGCGAGGTTCAACAATTTTCTCAATTTATTCCTCAATATTTTCAAACCTTGTCTCCTTTAATGAAAGAATTGGGGGTTAGAGCGTTTGAGAACATCGAAAGCTTCACGGCCGCTATTACATCTGGCCTAGAAAAGATAACCTCCAACATTCCCAATGCTTTATTTACGATTTTTGGCGGAATTTTTACAACCTTTTTTGTTATAACGATGGCTTTATTTCTTTCTTTAGAACAAAAACCTATAGAAAAAGTCCTTAGTCTTCTTTTCCCTAAAAGACATGAGGCTTTTGCTTTGCACCTCTGGAATAGAGCCCAAAAAAGAGTTTCAGACTGGTTTTTAACTAGAGTTTTAGCTTGTTTGTTTGTTGGTATTCTTTCTTATTTTTCTTTTTTGATTTTTAATACAAAGTACCCGCTTACTTTAGGTTTGTTAGCCGGGGTGCTTAATTTTATTCCAGTGGTCGGACCTTTTATTACTGGAGTTTTGATTTTTACTATAGCTTCTTTGGATTCGTTTTTAAGAGGGGTATTCCTTGTTGTAGTTTTTACCTTGATTCAACAGATAGAAAATAATATTGTTACTCCAATTCTTTCCAAGAAGTTTTTTGACTTATCTCCTGTTTTGGTTTTGATTTCTTTGGTTGTTGGTGGCAAGCTCTGGGGGTTTTTGGGATCGGTTTTGTCAATTCCATTATTTGGAATTTTATTTGAATTTTTAAGGGATTTCCTGAAAAAGAAAAAAGAAGAAACGGCAGTTTCATAAAGCCCAAATTCCAAATAAATATTTGGATTTTGAGCTTTGAGCTTGATTTGAAATTTGGATTTTGGCATTTGGTTTTAAACTAATGTCCACTCTTTACATCGTTGCCACTCCCATCGGCAATTTAGAAGACATACCTAAACGCGCCTTTCGAATATTATCGGAGGTTGATTTAATTTTGTGCGAAGATACTAGAGTAACTCAAAGACTCCTTGATCGCTATGAGATAAAAACGAAAACCCTAAGCTATCACCAGCACAGCGAAATTAAAAAATTGGACTACATTATTAGCTTGCTTAAAGAAGGCAAAAGCTTAGCTTTGGTTTCTGACGCGGGAACTCCTGGTATTTCAGATCCCGGAAATAAATTAATTAATTTAGCAATACAGCAATGTGACAATTTAACAATTATTCCTATTCCCGGGCCTTCTGCTTTAACCGCCGCTGCCAGTATTTCTGGTTTGTCGATGGATAGATTTCTTTTTTTAGGATTTCCGCCAATAAAGAAAAAAAGAAAAAAGTTTTTTGAAGAAATAATAAATTCAAAATATCCTGTTGTGCTTTATGAGTCGCCTTATAGAATCAAAAAAACTCTTGAGCAGATCAATGAAACAATAAAACAATACAACAATATAAAAACCCTTCGCTATCGCTCAGGAACTTTGTTTCCTTCGGAAATAACAATACAAGTTGTTGTTTGTCGGGAGCTAACTAAAAAATTTGAGACTATTTACCGAGGAACAATTGAGGAAATTTTATTACAGTTAAGCAAAGAAGAAATCAAAGGAGAATTTGTTATTGTGTTAGAAAGAAAGTAGCTACTAAAACTACTAAAGTTTGAACAGTAAGCCTCCAGAAATTGGAGGTTTTTTTGTTGTTGAATATATGAGCAGATTCGTGGAGGTCAAAATGTTTTTTCAACAGTTTATTATTAGGGAAAACGAAAAATAAAAAAGTAAAGCCGTCGGGTAAAATTGCAAAAAAAGCGCCAGCGAGCGCAAGAATATAGTTTTTCGAAAAATATAAAAACCCTTCGCTTAGCTCAGGAACTTTGTTTCCTAGCAGAAATAAAAACCCTTCGCTTAGCTCAGGAACTTTGTTTCCTAGCAGAAATAAAAACCCTTCACTGTCGTTCAGGGACTTTGTTTCCTTCAGAAATAGAATGATTGATATTCCAAAAATTAAATCAAAAGCAACCTTCAAGAAATCGAAGGCAGACTTGCGCCACTTGTGTTTTTCCATATTTTTCAGAGAATATTCAGTATGTGGCAGAGAGTCCAGTAAATAGTTTGAGAAGAAAGCAAGAATAAGCGCTAGGAGAGGATTTTTGATTTTTGTAGCAATAGCCGCTCCGGCAAGAAGGTGGGTAGCTAAAATCATGGAAATTTAGAAGAAAATATGCTAATATGAATCCGCACTTCGACTCGCTCAGTGCAAGCAATTAAACATTATATCATAAATTTGAGGTTGCTGTATATGTTGAATTCTGAAAACAAATTTTACATAACAACCGCTATTGACTATGTAAACGATACTATTCATATCGGCCATGCCTTTCAGAAAGTGATTGCCGATGTTTTGGCACGTTATTACAGGATAAAATTAGGCAAAGAAAGTGTTTTTTTTCTAACAGGGACTGACGAATACGGCCAGAAAGCGGAAAAAGCAACCCAAGTTTCTGGTGTTTCAACTAAAGATTTTGTGGATAGAATTGCTAAAACCGATATTGAACAGCAGGATTCTTTGAATATTTCTTATGATAGATTTATTCGCACCACCGATCCAGATCATACTAAATCAGTGCAGGAAATTTGGAACAGGGTAAAAGCAAGCGGTGATATTTATTTGGGTGAATACAAAGGCCTTTATTGTACAGGTTGCGAGGCTTACTATACCGAAGAAGATTTGATTGACGGGAAATGTCCATATCATCCGAATATCGAGGTTAAAATAGTTTCAGAAAAAAACTATTTTTTCAAGTGGACAAAGTATAAAGATTTTTTAATTGAAAATATAAAGAATAATCCCGGTTTCATTTTTCCCTTATCCAGAGCCAATGAAATGCTGGAATTTGCCAAAAATATCAAAGATATTCCTATTTCCCGAACTAATTTTAAATGGGGGATTCCTGTGCCAGATGATCCAGAACAAGTAATTTACGTTTGGTTTGACGCTCTGACAAACTACATTACCGGCGTTGGTTTTCCAGACAACAAAGAATTATTTAATAAATTCTGGCCGGCAGATGTCCATATTTTGGGCAAAGACAATGTCAGATGGCATTCTTTGCTTTGGCCAGCAATGCTAAAATCAGCTGGAGTTAAAATACCAAAAACAATTTTAGTTAACGGGTTTTTAAGTTTGAATGGACAAAAGATTAGTAAATCTCTTGGTAATGTCATTAGACCAACAGATTGGGTTTCAAAGTACGGCGCCGATGCTGTTAGATATTATTTAATGCGTTATACTGCTATCACCGAAGACAGCGATATTTCAGAAGAGAAGTTAAAGGCAGCTTACAATTCAGATTTGGCAAATGGCTTGGGTAATTTAGTTTCCAGGGTTTTAAAACTTTGCCAAGGCAAAGAAATCTCTTTGGTTTTTGAAAAATCAGCAATTTCTGACAACGTAGCCAAACTTATTGAAGAATATAAATTAAACGAAGCTTTGACTGCTATTTGGGAAAGAATAAAAGAGGCTGATGTTTTGGTCGATAAAGAACAGCCGTGGAAATTATCAGAAGAAAAAGCAAAACCTATTTTAGAAAAACTATTGAAAGATATTTATAGTATTGCTTATGATTTGCAGCCATTTTTGACGGAAACACCGGAAAAAATTTTTGAGAAGATAGAAACAAAAGAAATAAAACCTTTGTTTCCAAGAATTTAGTGAGGTCTTGACGAGTTTTAGATTTAAGATATACTTGAAATTGTAATGTCAAAAACGAATAGAATAAAAATAAGAACCTGCCCTCCGGGCAGAACCTTGTTTCTCGGTTCGCTCGAAATAAACAACAATAATCTCTCAGCCGGTTTAAATATCGGTCTTCTTATTTCGAACGAAGTGAGAAACAAGGTTCTTGCCGTAAGCAAGGTTCTTATTATCCTTATTAGTCCCAACGGTTGGTTGAGAGGTTTTTCGAGTTAATAAATTAATTGATAATATAGAAAATTCAAACCTCCCAATCAACCGGGAGGTTTTAAATTTCAGTACATTGAAAACAGAATAATTCTGACGAGGAGGGAGCTGTGGTAGGTTCAAGAGAACTATTCGAATGCAAATATAGAAGAGTAGTTGACGACGGAGATGATAATGGTGTCGGGAAATCGCAAGCTACGTTGAAAATTTCAGTTGATGGCAAAGAGGTACTTGCGGTCGCAGAAGGAGTTGGCCCAGTCGATGCTATGAACAGGGCTATTAGACAAGCCTTGAAACCATTTTATCCAGAAATAGAGGAAGTAGGACTAAACGTTTATGATGTCAGCATTTTGAACGGCGAGGAGGGAACTTCTGCGTCAGTTGAAGTTCGAATAAGGATGTGTCGCAGTTCAGATTTTTGTGAGATAGTTGAAGTTTCGGGAAACATTCTCGCGGCAAGCTTCGCTGCATTACGAGCTGGCTATGCTCAACTTATCTTGGGTGAAGGAGGACAAAAATGATAGACTATATTCCACATTCGATTTCGATAAAAAACGCAGAGGATTCGCCGATCATATTTCTCGGAACTGGTTGCTTTTGTCTGGAAATTAGCTTGAAAGTAGACGGTAACGAAGTAAGGGGGTATGGTCGTCTAAATGGTAATCGTTTTGATTCTTTGGTCGAAGCAGTTTGTCAGGCATTGAATTTATCAGTGGAGGTGTTGAGTCATGAAACAAAAGACGGCAATATGAAGGTCGAGGTTATTGTCGAAGGAGAAAAAAGCGAAGGTTGTGCCAAGAGCGTAGACGAGTGCGAAGCGTTTGCGTTTGCTCTTATCAGGGCCATAAATGTAGCTCGTCCTCAAATTGCCAGAACGAATTTCTAGGCGACAAGGAGTAACCACAAGGTTACTCCTCTTTTTTTATTTACAAGTTTTGTTAGAATATCATTGATTTATGTTAATAGACACTCACGCGCATTTGAATTTCAATGCTTACAAAGACGATGCCGACGAAGTTATTCGCCGGGCTTTGAATAATGGCGTTTGGATGATAAACGTTGGCTCGCAATATAAAACCAGTAAAAGAGCAGTTGAAATTGCAGAAAAATATAAGGAGGGAATTTTTGCATCGGTTGGGCTTCACCCGATTCATCTAGCCGATGGAATTTTTAAAACAAAAATTGACCCCGCAGAAATGCCTAACGGCGTTCGCGGGGCAAGCAAGGAAGAAATAGAATTTGAAACCAAAGAGGAGGATTTTGATTACGAAAAATACAAAGAATTAGCCCTTCGACGCGGCTCAGGGCAAGCCAAATCAAAGGTAGTTGCTATTGGTGAAATTGGTTTGGATTATTGGTATAAGCCCAAAACCAAAACGAAACTAAGTGAGCTCAAAGAAAAGCAAAGAGAAGCTTTTTTAAAACAATTAGATTTGGCAAAAGAGTTAAATTTACCCGTGATTTTTCATTGCCGAATGGCACACGACGAAATGATTGAGTTACTAAATACTAGATACCATATACAAAATACTAATTTGCAAGGCGTGGTTCACTGTTTTACAGGAAATTGGCAACAGGCACAAAAATATTTAGAAATGGGATTATATTTAGGATTTAACGGGATAATTTTTAAATTAAATCTAGATGAAGTCATCAAAAAAACACCGCTTGGTAGAATTTTGGTGGAAACAGATTGTCCGTATTTAACGCCAAAACCGATGGAAGGGAGAAATGAGCCATTGTACGTGAAGTATGTGGCCGAAAGAATTGCCAAAGTTAAAGAGATAGATATTCAGGGGATTGAAGAGGCCACCACGAAGAACGCATTAGATTTGTTTAATTTTAAAAAAATAACAGTTTACAAACCTAGATATTTATGATAATAAAGCGATAGATTGGCCAACCTGTCCTGTGGTTAACCAACTCGTGGAATGGCTAATTTGTAAAGCCGGAAGCAAGTTGAATATTGATGAAAGTCAAGGATGCTTGTGCTTCTGGTTCGATAACAGGAAGACCAATGAGGCAGGTGGATAAACCAAGGCTGAGGGTTGGTCGTCAGGGGCAGAAACCGAGCGATTGAATGATCAAACCAATCGGGTAGTTGGTTTCTGCCCCCAGCTCTTTTCACGAGAGAAGATGGCAAATCGAGGTTTGGAAAAACCAAAGAGGGGTTGATGCCATCTTCAAAGCCGGGACAAGAAGAGAGATGGTTAAACCACAGTGCTTCGTGTTCCCGGCTTTTTTTATTTCCTTCTACATAAAAAATAAAAAGATGATTTACAAATTTAGTGATTTGTGATATAAATTCTCATATTGGCCAAAGCCTCCCGTGGCTTATCCAAGTCGGAAGCTGGCCAATTCGTAGAACCGGGAGTAACTTGTTTGGTGATAAAACCAATCAGCAACGTGCTTTCGGTTTCAACGATAGGATGACCAATGAGGCAGGTGGATAAACCAAGGCTGAGGGTTGGTCGTCAGGGGCAGAAACCAAACAGAGCTTTTTATCCAACAGCGATGCTGGTTTCTGCCCCCAGCTCTTTTTTGTCAGGAAGATAGCCTATAACCCTAGTGGCAGAAAACCAATGGCAGACGTGGCCATCTTCTAACCGGAGGCAAAGATTGTTTTGGCGAAACCAATCATCACAGTGCTTCCGGTTTTTTTGTTGCCCGCACTCGATTTAGACTTTACAAAAATATTTATCTGTGGTATTATGTATTTATCCTTACCTGGAAACCCAAAACGAATAAGAGGGAAAAATGGAAACCCAGGTAGTCGCGGTAGTACCTTCAAAAGAGAGACATGTTGACGTTCTAGATTCGCTTGATTATTCAGCTACACTGAAAAAGCCTCATCAGCTTATTCCATGGCTCCGCAAACAGCAAGCGACTGGCAATGAAATCATTGCTCTGTGCTACATGGGCGGTTCGGGAAGAGGATTATATGGTCGTATAAAAAAAATCGGCATTCCGGTTCAGCAGGTCCCAATATCCCGTGTACAGAAAGGTGTCGGACTTGCGCCAAAAGCCTCTGGCCAAGAAAGGGCAAATGCTCTTTTGGCTGTCTGGCAAAAGAATCGAGATGTTTTTTATCCGTTGCGAGAACAAGACAGAATAGTCGTTCGCGGCAGACTGCTGACTAGACGGAGGCTTGCTCTTCAAAAATCAAGAAAGCCAGAAATGCTGCGAATGCAGGATGCTCTTAGGGAACTAGAGTTTTCTCTGCCAGAGGAATTCCAAACAATGATTGAGCTTATGCAGCAAGGACTGAAGGATCTTTTTAAAGGAAAGAAGGCGCGGGAAGAAATAGCCGATGAACTAAAGAGACTGGAAACTTTGGTTGCCAAGCACGACATTGACGAAGCTGATCTACTTGATATTCGCTTGTTCCTTGAACCTTATTTCGTATTAGGTCTGAAGCGAGACGAGGAGCGGCTCGAGGCGCGCATCACAGCATACCTTAAGATGTTTCCTATCTGGGATTGGCTGCATCCGCCAAAAGAATCTGTGTTACCTATCGTGCACGGGTTTGGTCCTGCGATCGGCGGAGCTGTTATATTTGAAACCGGGGATATTCGACGATTTCCAAGCAGGGGCGAATACCGTTCGTATGCAAGATTTGGTCTGGATAGTAACGGTCATTTTCCAGCACATAAAAGAGGAGAGGTATCTTCGCAGAACCGTAAGTTTTTCCAGGCGCTATGGTGGTGGACAAGCGATCAGATTGGCCGTTATAAGCATCCCTGGAAAGAACTGTATCTTTGGAAGAAAGCGCGAGAGATGCGGGCGCACACAGAAGTTGTGCCGATTCCGAAAGTTACAAAGGATGGCAGGCCGTATACGGAATATAAGTACTCGCTTTTGCACCTTCACAGGCGCGCAGCACGCTGGACAGGTTCGCAGCTTCTGAATTACATTTGGGATCTGTGGAATGCAGTAGAACGGGAGGGAGACCCTACCAATTGGTATATCTCCTCGACTTGGCCAGCTTACTTTAGCAGAGTGCAACAGGAGCTGGCAGGCGGACTAAAGGAATATCTGAACACTGAAATTCCGAGGCGCCGTAAAACCGAGCCGAAAGCTCCACCCGAAGAATATGAAGAAGAATATGACGGCGACGAAGACAGCGGAGACGACGAAGAAGAGGATTAGCACTTAACAACAGAGGTTTTGAAGAAGGACCAGAGGGAAGATCAAACTGGGAACTGATAAAATCAATTTTGATGTTGATCGACCCTTTGACCTTCTTTAGAGTAAAGCCCCGCTTAGCGGGGCAAGCCGGGAACAAGTCACTCGTTGGTTTAATCCAATGACGAGGATGTTCCCGGCTTTTATTTGACTTATAGAAATAATTTTGTAATATAAAATTCAGAGGGCGGGTTTAACAAAGGGCGTGGATTCTATAACCAATAATTAGGATAAAACCTGCCCTTTCTGCACTTTTCATAAAGCGGACAAATTCCCTAATGGAAAAACCAATGGGTAAGTTGTCCGCTTTTGATAGCCGGGAACAATTTGAGCCATGGTAAGACCAATTGGCGTAGTGTTCCCGGCTTTTTTGTTTCAAGAACTTGAAAGATTAAAATTTCAGAGTATCATTAGATTAGGATGGGCTAGAAATAACCAAGTATCCCTTTGGTTAGTCCAACTGGAGAGGTGGATTTCTAGTCTGTTCCCGAAGGAAAGTGGCCAAATAACCGCCTGGATGATCCAAGACGGCCAGTGGCTATTTTCCAAGGCCGGAACAAGTTAGAGAATGGATTGTTAAAACCAACTCTTCGCTTGTTCCGGTTTTTTCTTAAAGCAAAAATAAGCAAGAACAGTTCTTGCTTATTTTTGCTTAGTCAAATAGTAATGAATTCACAGTTGTGGATTCATTACTAAAAGATAGCCGCTAAGTTATTAAAACAAACTTTCAAGGGCGACAAATTCTTCCTTAAAAACTTCAGCCAGCTTTTGATAAACAATTTTTCCTTTGTATACATTTACTCCCTTGTATAGAGCTTGATTTTCTTTTACAGCCGCAACAAATCCTTTATCAGCGATTTCCAAAGCATAAGGCAGAGTTTCTTGGGTCAAGGCCAAAGTTGAAGTTCTGGGGACAGTGCCCGGCATATTCGGAACACAATAGTGAATTACATCGTGCAAAACAAAAACCGGGTTTTTGTGAGAAGTTACTTTTGAAGTTTCAATACACCCGCCCTGATCAATTGCCACATCAACAATAACCGAACCTTTTTTCATTTTTTTGACTTGTTCTTCACTAACAACTTTAGGAGCTCTATCTCCAGCAACTAAGACGGCTCCAATCAAAAGATGCGCTTCGATTATCGCTCTTTCAAAATTTATGTCAGAAGGAAGTAGAGTAGATAACCTTCCTCCGCAGTGCCCGAATTTACCCTTAAGAAATTCAAGTTTACTAGCATTTTTATCAACTAGAACGACATGCGCCCCCATGCCAAGAGCTACTTCTGCGGCGTTGCTGCCGACTGTTCCGGCTCCAACGATTACAACGTTAGCCGGCGAAGTTTTTTCAGTTCCACCAAGGAGAATTCCCCTGCCGCCATGTTTTTTTTCTAAAAAATGAGCCCCGACTTGAACTGCTAATTTTCCGGCAACTTCGCTCATTGGTTTTAGCAACGGTAAAGATTCATCCTCCAATTCAACGGTTGCATAATCGATGCTGGTAACATTTTTATCCTGCAAAATTTTTGTTAATTCAGGGAAAGCAGCTAAGTGCAAATAGGTGAATAAAATCAAATTAGGTTTTAGAAAGTTGAACTCGCTTTGCTGAGGCTCCTTTACTTTAATAATCATTTCGGCTTTTTGCCAAACTTCTTTGGCAGAAGACAAAACTTCGGCTCCGGCAGATTTATATTCTTCATCAGGAAAGCCGCTGCCTTCGCCGGCTTCTGATTCAACAAAGACTTTATGGCCGGCAGCAATTAGGGCTTTTGCGCCATTTGGCGTTAGCCCCACGCGATATTCCTCTTCTTTTATTTCTTTTGGCACTCCAATGAGCATATGTTTAAAATTTTTATTATTAACTTTTATAATAAATTATTTTTGTCGATATTTCACAATAGCTCTTTACTTGTTTTTTGGCAATTTTAGCGAAAGTAAATAATATATTTTTTTAAGGTGTTTCGTCCCCTCCTTTTTTAAAAAAGGAGGGGACGACCAAAGGAGTCAGCTCCTTTGGAAACCTGATTTTATTTCTCGCAGAAACAAGGTTCTTGAGCGCAGCGAAAGGTTCTTATTCGCCTTCGGCGGAGAAAACTTCGGCGGAGCCGAACTTTTTTTGTTCCTCGCCGCAGAGCGGCGGGGGTTTACAAAATAATTAAATTTGAAAATAAGAGCGCAAAGGAGTAGAATTAAAAAAGTCTAAACATTCTAACCTAATTTCGAAAATGTCATACAATCCTCAGAAAATTGAACGAAAATGGAGAAAATTATGGGAAGAAGAGGGAGCTTTTCGAATTGACTTAAGTCGGGTAAAAAAGCCTTATTACAATTTAATGATGTTTCCTTATCCGTCGGCTGAAGGATTACATGTGGGAAATGTTTATGCTTTTACTGGTTCTGATATCCATGGCCGTTTTCGTAGGATGCAAGGCTATAACGTTTTTGAACCAATGGGTTTTGATGCTTTTGGAATTCACTCGGAGAACTTTGCCATCAAAAAGGGAATCCACCCTAAAATTTTAATCAAAAATAATGTTAATCATTTTAGAAAACAGCTTAAAAACCTAGGCTGTCTTTTTGATTGGCGTCACGAAGTTGATACCACTCAGCCAAATTATTATAAATGGACTCAGTGGTTGTTTTTGCAATTTTTTAAGGCGGGTTTGGCTTTCCGAAAAAAAGCGCCGGTTGATTGGTGCCCTTCTTGTAAAACTGTTTTGGCAGACGAACAAGTGATTAGCGGCAAATGCGAGAGATGTGATGCTCAAGTTATTCAGAAAGAAACAGAACAGTGGTTTTTGAAAATAACAAAATACGCTGAAAAATTACTTAAAAATTTAGGGAACCCGTCCGCATCGGCTACGCCAGCCCGTATGACTCGCGTCAGCATGTCTGGCGGGCCGAAGGCATTGCAGGCAGGGATTGATTGGTCGCCGACAACGAAAGCAATTCAGAAAAACTGGATTGGGAAAAGCGAAGGATGGGAGATAAAATTTCAAATTGCAAATTGGAACAAGTTCGTCCCGGAGGACAGCAAATTGCAAATTGAGGTTTTTACGACGAGGATTGATACTTTGTTTGGAGCGACTTATTTAGTGGTGGCACCGGAAAATTCGATTATTGAAGATTTAAAACCAAGCATTTCAAACATTAAATACGTTGAGCAATATATTCAGGAGTCTCGAGCTAAAACAGAAATTGAGAGAATCAGCGAGGTTAGAGAAAAAACTGGCATAGAAATTAAGGGGATAAAAGCCGTAAACCCAGCGAATGGAAGAGAAATTCCTGTTTTTGTTGCCGATTATGTTCTAATACACTATGGGACCGGCGCTATTATGGGAGTTCCGGCTCATGATAAGCGCGATTTCGACTTTGCCAAAAAATACAATCTGTCAATTATCGATGTTATCCAGTCTCCTGAAGTAAAAATTGAACTGCCAGTTGCCGCGGGTCCTATTGTGTCTGGCGGCACAATTTTTAATATTTACGAAGGAGAAGGAGTATTAATTAATTCGGAAAAATTTGACGGCATGCCATCGAAAACTGCCAAAGAAAGAATTGGCGAATGGCTAGCTAGAAAAGGGTTAGCTAAAAAAGCAGTTTACTATAAATTGAGAGATTGGTTAATTTCTCGACAGAGATATTGGGGTCCACCAATTCCAATTGTATATTGCGAAAAATGTGGTTCGGCGGACTCACCACAAGTTGTTCCTGTGCCAGAAAAAGATTTACCGGTTTTATTGCCATATGTTAAAAATTTCAGACCAGGAGGAACAGGGCAATCGCCATTAGCTTCAGTTAAAAGTTTTGTCGAAACAGCTTGTCCAAAATGCAAAGGACCAGCCAAAAGAGAAACAGATGTTTCTGATACTTTTTTGGATTCATCTTGGTACTTTTTGCGATATCCTTCAACTGATTTTGACAATAAACCTTTTGATAAAAAATTAACCAGAAAGTGGCTGCCGGTTGATATGTATATTGGCGGCCAAGAGCACGCAGTTTTGCATTTAATGTATAGCCGATTTGTGACAATGGCTTTGAAAGATTTAAAACATATCAATTTTGAAGAGCCGTTTAAAAAATTTAGAGCCCACGGTCTTTTGACAAAAAACGGCACAAAGATGTCAAAGTCAAAAGGAAACGTAGTAAATCCCGATGACTATTATAAGCAATACGGCGCTGATACCTTGAGAATGTATTTAATGTTTTTAGGCCCTTTTACTAATGGTGGCGATTGGCAGGATAGAGGAATCGTCGGAATCAAAAGATTTTTGGAAAAAGTATGGGAGTTAGGACAAAAAGAAATTAGCAACGCCAAAAATCCGCAGGTTGATAGTTTGGTAAATGAAACAGTAAAAAAAGTTACCAGCGATTTAGAAAATCTCCAATATAACACAGCCATTTCTTCATTGATGATTTTGACCAACAAGATGGTGGAAGAAAAAAATATTTCCTTAGCTAACTATAAAACATTGTTGATTTTGCTGGCGCCTTTAGCGCCATATATAACCGAGGAATTGTGGTCCCGATTGCAGGGCAATCGAGGATCCACGACCCCGATTTCATCGAGGGTTCTCGATAAGGTCGGAACGAAGTCGGGACAGAAAGTCACTTCGGGGGTTACAAGTTCGATCCATAACCAAAAATGGCCAAAATTCAGAAAACAGCTGGCTAAAAAAGCGAATATCACTTTGGTTATTCAAGTTAATGGCAAGGTTCGTGACAAAATAGAAGTTCCGGCGGATGTTACCGAGGCAAAAGCTAAAAAATTAGCAATGGAAAGAGAAAACATCAAAAAATGGCTGGAAGGGAAAGAGATTAAAAAAGTGATATTTGTTAAGGGGAAGTTGATTAACATTGTCGTATAAAAGTTATGAATCCTTATCAAAAACAAATTAAAAAATTTTGCGAGGAGAGGAATTGGGGTCAATTTCATAATCCAAAAGATTTATTATTGGGAATTGTTGAAGAAATAGGCGAGTTGAGAAATATAAGAACCTGCCCTTCGGGCAGAACCTTGTTTCTCACTTCGTTTGAAATAATAAATGGGGGAACAGAGTCCGGAAATAATTAACAAAACACTTTTGGATAATAAAAAGGAAGTCGAGGATGCTGTCGGCGACATCTTTTGGTTTTTAGCAATACTGGCGAATAATTGCGATGTTGATATTGACGAGGCTGTCAGAATGACAATTGAAGATAATGAAAAAAGATTTCCCGTTGATAAAACAAAAGATAAACACACCAACACTTATCTTGGCGGCCACGACGGGAAATATTAGCTTGACTTATTTAAGAGTGTCGATAAGATAAGAAATAGTCGCAAGAAGGAGGAATATATGTTCCTTAAAAACTGGCAACCGGTAATCTCCATGAGTACGCTTTTCGGGCCATGTCTTTCTTTTGGTGCAAAATTGGAATGTCCCGTTTGTCATCATGCTACCAAAGTAAACAGTGGAGGACATCAGCTTTTTGGAACACATACCGATTTAAAGGACAGAATAAAATGGGAGATTAATGGTTTGACAGAAAGTAGACATTGCCCTAAATGCGGGGTTGCGTCGGTCATACCGAACCAAGAAGCAGATAAGCTAGAAAAAGATGCCTTTACCAGGGTGACCGAAGAGTGGATTGATGAACAATTAAAGGCCGCTGGCGTTCCTGTTTAGGATTTACAAGGCGGGTGAGGCAACCCCGTAGTAGATTTTCGACAAAGTTTTCCTAGAAAAACTAAATCGCGGAAGCGAGTCGAAAATGCACTACGGGGCAAAAGCCAATACCCATTTTTCTTTTTTTGAAAGGCTATCAAAATTTGATTTATTTTGACACTTGTGCTTAAATAAAAATCAGTCGGGAGGTGCGGAAATGGCGATAAAGGATGAAGACCTCGTTTCGATGGTTGTTTGTGATTTTTGCGGATATAACGAAGTAATTGATGGCAAACACGGGGCCTATCTTGCGAGTTGTGTTCTTTGCCATAGGAGAGGATGTTCGAGAAAGCATTTTCGTTACTTTGCCGAGATTACAGAAGGGTCGTGTTCGAAAGTACGAATTGCGTTATGCGCAGATTGTATAGAGAAAAGAAGAAAGTCCGCTATAGTCGAGTTCGTTAAAAAGTTAATAGAAGAAGCTGGCAAGATAAATGAAGCAGTAGCAGAAAAAGAAGAAACCGAAGGGGAGGAGAAATGAAAACAACTCTCAGGGTTTTGGGTTCACTGACTTTGCTTGTTATATCAGTTTTGGTTATGTGTTTAATGTTGGGCAAGGTGGCTGATTGGATAGCCGTTGTGGTTTTTGATCTTTTTGCATTAGCATCGTATATTGTTTTGTTTGCTGTCGGTCCTAAGAAAAGAGGTAAAACGAACATAGAATTCGCCCAGGAACTTCTAGAAAAGGCTAAAAATATGCATCGTTATCCAATGTGGTTGTATTATCGGAGGGAATTTGAAGAGCGTCTCGCTTTAGGCAATTATAACTTTGAAAAAGGAAGAATAACTGATGCCATCGTTTATTTGCAATACGCATTAGACTATGGCGAGCGGGGAATGAAACCACTTGAACCTTTGGCTGATTTAGCTTGATAACGAAGCCTATTAAAAGGAGGTAAGATGAAAAGTGGTCCTTTTCTCGGTGAAGTAGGCGGTATTTTAGTAGCAAACCGATACTATAGTGGTGAATTAAAGCAGATGACGATTGAACAACTTCTCTCTAGAAAGGAAAAACTGGAGAGAGCTGACGAATTTGATACAGATTCTGACGAAGCATTTATGGGTCGAATGGATGAGATAGATGCAATTGATGCAGAAGTTCAAAGGCGCTTAAAAAAGTGCGCGGGTCCTCCTAAATGCACCTGGTTTAGCAATAATATTCCAGGGAAACCGTCTTGCTACAAACCTTGGTGGGATTTCGATAGGTTATTCTGTAGACCGCCACGCGACGTAAAGAGAGAAAGGATTTGACTTGACAGGTTTTCCTAGTTGATTAATATGAGTTCAGAAGTAAGGGTATAGACCTTCTTGGGAATCCTAGGTACTTCCTGGAAGGCTACTATATCAAGGGAACGGCTCTCGCCTTGGGTGGGCGACAATACATCCTCGCAGTTCGAATTGAGGTCGTTCCCTTTTTCTTTTTCTAAATATTTTTAGTAGCATAGGCGGGTGAGGCAAAAAGCCAATGCCCGCTTTATTTTTGGTTCCACACTTCCCTTAAGGGGACTGGCCGCGGCAGTCCCCTTACGTCGTTCGCTTTGCTCACTCCTATTCCCTTGGAACCAAAAATAGACTTTTTTAAAGAACTAAGCTATTATTAAAAAGCGATTTTAAGAAGACTTATTAGTTTATCTAGCTTCGTTCGATTAATTTTTAATTTTGTATTACAAATCAGTCGCTTCGCTCCTTGTAATTGCGAAGCAATTAAGTGCATTTTTCATTTGACCGAGCGAAGCGGGGAAATATGTGCGGTATCGTCGGTTACATCGGTAAAAATAATAATATAATGATTGGTTTGGAGGCGTTGAAACGATTGGAATACAGAGGATATGATTCTGCTGGAATGGCGGTTTATGATGGAGAGAAAAAAGAAATTTTTTCTACCAAAGCAGTTGGCAAAGTTGCAAATTTGGAGAAGAAACTCGCTGAAAATGATTTTAAGGGAGTGCCTTTTCTTTTTTATACAAGGTGGGCTACTCACGGCGGAGTTACCGAAATTAATTGTCATCCTCATTCTGACTGCCGCCAAAATATTTTTGTTGTCCACAATGGCATTATCGAAAACTACCGCCAGTTGAAAGAAAAATTAATCCAAAAAGGCCATAAGTTTATTTCGGAAACCGATACTGAAACAATCCCCCATCTTATTGAACATTTTTTTAAAGGAAACTTAGAAGAAGCAGTAAGGCAGGCGCTAAAGTATGTTAAGGGGACTTATGCTTTGGCTATTATTGCTAAAGAAGATCCGGGAAAATTGGTTTTGGCTAGAAATTCTGCTCCTTTGTTAATTGGTCTTGGAGACGGAGAATTTATTGCAGCATCTGATCCTTCAGCAGTTATAACTCACACCAAAAAAGTAATTTATTTGGACGATGGCGATGTGGCAGTTTTAACTCCTAATGAATTTTTTATTCAAGATATAAATCAAAATAGAATAGAAAAAACAGTGAACGAAATTGATTGGAACGTGGAAGAAGCGCAAAAAGGCGGATACGCGCACTTTATGATCAAGGAAATAATGGAGCAACCAGAGAGTATTGCTAATTCCATAAGAGGAAGATTATTATTGGATTCGGGTATGGCAAGACTCGGCGGATTAGAATCTGTTAAGGAAAAATTGCGGGAAATAAAAAGATTTAATATTATTGCCTGTGGAACTGCTTCTTACGCGGGACTGGTTGGTAGATATATGTTTGAAGAGTATGCCGGTATTCCCTGCGAAGTTGATTTTGCTTCAGAATATCGCTACCGGAAACCTATTTTAGATAAAAATACTGCTTCGCTTTTTATTTCGCAATCTGGAGAAACTGCCGACACTCTAGCCGCGATAAAAGAAGTAAAAACAAAAGGCGGCCTTGCTTTAGGGATTGTTAATGTGGTTGGTTCTTCGGTTGCCAGAGAAACTGACGCCGGAGTTTATAATCACGCTGGTCCTGAAATAAGCGTAGCTTCGACAAAAGCTTTTACTTCCCAATTAACGGTTTTAGCGCTATTAACTTTGTTTTTGGGTAGGCAGCGCGATTTATCATTGGTAACTGGTCAAAGAATCGCAAAGGAAATATCTTTACTGCCACAATTAGTTAAGAGGGTTTTGGGCGAGAGTCAACAGTGCGTGAAAGAGTTGGCAGAAAAATACAAAGACGCTAAAAACTTTCTGTATATTGGCAGAAAATATAATTTTCCCATTGCGCTTGAAGGAGCTATAAAATTAAAAGAGATTTCTTATGTGCATGCTGAAGGTTATGGCGCAGGAGAAATGAAACATGGTCCCATTGCTTTGATTGATGAAAATTTTCCAACTCTCGCAATTTGTCCTTCAGATTCAGTTTATGAAAAAATGATTTCAAACATTGAAGAGATTCGAGCAAGGCGAGGCCCGATAATTGCTTTGGCGACAGAAGGCAATGAGGATATTAAAAATTTAGTGGGCGATGTTATTTATATTCCAAAAACACTAGAAATGCTGACACCGATTTTAGCAGTAGTACCTTTGCAGCTTTTTGCTTATCATATGGCAGTGTTGAGGGGGTGCGACGTTGATAAACCTAGAAATTTGGCAAAATCTGTTACGGTTGAGTAGGATGTAATGCCTGCCCCGTAAAATTTTAAAGAGATTTGTTTGGGGTTGATAAACCTGGAAACCTAACAAATTCTGTGACCGTTGAATAGGTTATGATTTATTCCGAAGTTTCGGGAGGATTTTCCCGGAGTAGATAAACGTAGGAATTTAGTAAAATCCACAAGAGTCGAACGATACTCAAACCGAAAGCAGCCCTAAAGGCTGCTTTCGGTTTGAGTCAAGATTTGATTTTAAAAAAATAAAAGGTAAAATAGAATTGAACTATTTGAACTTGAATTTTAAATATATGGAAGTACTTGAGAAAAAAGCAAAAACTTTAGCTCTTTTGGGAAACGAGGCGATTGTCCGGGGGGCATTAGAATCCGGCGTTCAGTATGTTTCTACGTATCCCGGTACTCCGTCTTCAGAAATCGGAGTTATTTTTTCACAGATAGCCAAAACTGTAGGCGTTTATTTTGAATTTTCTACAAACGAAAAAGTGGCTTTGGAATCTTCAATTGGTGCCAATTTTTCAGACTTGAAAACGTTAGTGGCAATGAAAAGTTTCGGTTTAAATGTAGCCTTAGATTCTTTGTTTCCCTTAGCTTACACCGGTACTAAAGCCGGTATGGTTATAATTGTTGCCGATGATCCGAGTTGCTGGAGTTCGGCACAGTCTGAAGAAAACGTCAGAGGATTTGCAGAACTTTTAAAAATTCCGATTTTAGAACCTTCAGACCCTCAAGAATGCAAGGATTTTGTAAAATTGGGATTTGAGATTTCAGAAAAATTCAGAACTCCGGTAATTATCAGAACCACAACAAGAGTAGCTCATCAGTCAGCTTTGGTAAAAATTGACAATCTCGTTCTGCCTTTATCGCAATTTAAAGGAAAGTTTGTTAAAGATCCAAGGAGATTTGTGACTATGCCTCCAAGAGTTTTGGAAATGAAAGCCGAGCTTTTGCAGAAAGTTGAGAAAATTAAGAAATACGCCGAGAATTTAAAAATAAATTTTATAGAAAACCGCAAAACAGGCGCAAAAATAGGTATTATCACTTCAGCTATTTCTTATTTGCATACCAAAGAAGGTTTGAAAGAATTAAATATAAAAGTGCCAATATTAAAGCTAGGATTTTTTTATCCTTTGTCAGAAGAAAAAGTTAAAAAGTTTATCAAGGGGTTGAAGAAAGTTTTAATTATTGAGGAGTTAGAGCCCTATTTAGAAAAAGAAATTAACCGACTTGCCAAAGATGTGAATCCAAAACTTCAAGTATTCGGCAAAAATTTGCTTTCTGAAATAGGGGAACTAAGGCCAGAATTTGTAACTGCGGCAATCGCCAAAGTTATTGGGAAAAAATACCCCGAAGGAAAGCTTTCAGCTTCCTGCGGGGCAAGTAAACTAAAAACAACAGCTTATAGACTTGAAACAAAGCACATTGCCAGATTTTGTCCGGGTTGTCCTTATTGGTCGGTTTTTGCCACTATAAAAAAATCAGCCCCCGAAGGAACGATTTTTGGCGGCGATATCGGCTGTTATATGTTAGCCGGCCAGCCGCCGCATAATATGCAGGATTATCTTTTTTCTATGGGCTCAGGCTTTGGAATCGCCCATGGAATTGAAAAAGCTACAAGTATTTCCGGCAACAAAGATTCTCCGAACAAACAAAAAGTAATTGCTTTTATTGGGGACTCTACTTTTTTCCATGCGGGTATTCCAGCTTTAATAAATACTGTTTTTAACAAATCAAACCCTTTGTTTATTATTTTAGACAATCAAACAACAGCTATGACCGGCCATCAGCCGCATCCAGGTGTAGGGAAGACAGGAATGGGAGAAGAAACATTGCCGGTTAAAATAGAAGATATTGTTCAAGCTTGCGGAGTGAATAACCTGAAGATTGTTGACCCCGTTAACGTTCAGGAACTTGAAAACGCAGTCAAAGAATTTTTACCAAAAGAAGAAGTGTCGGTGATTATTGCTAGACGCATGTGCGCTTTATTAGCTAAAAAACAAAGAACATAATGCCAATCTACAAATGATATGCTAATCTACTAATTGCGAATACGTTATTAGAATATTTGCGGCATTCGCATAAGTTTGTAGATTCGCATTATATTTATGAAAGATTTCAATATTCTCATTAACGGAGTTGGCGGACAAGGTTTAATAACCCTGCTTAAAATTATTTCCGAAGCCGCTACTATTGAGGGATATGATATTAGAACTTCAGAGCTTCACGGTTTATCTCAAAGGGGTGGTTCTGTTGAGGTTCATATTAGGTTTGGTAAAGAGGTTTACACGCCTCTTGTTCCGCAAAGCAAAGCAGATTTAATATTATCTTTGGAAACACAGGAGGCTCTGAATGGAATTTATTACGCCTCACCTAAGACTGTCTTTTTGGCGAATAAGTATCAAACTCCGACTTTTGCCAAAGATTTAAAAGTGGAAGAAATTTTAAAAAATCTTGAGAAAGTTTCGAAAAATATTTTTTTGATTCCGGCTTCCGATATTTGCCAGAAAGAACTAGGAACAGACGTAGTTTCAGGCGTTTATCTTTTAGGTTATGCAGTTTTGAAAAAATTCTTGCCATTGAAACCAGGGTCGATTTTGGAAGCAATGAAAAAAGTTGTCCCTGAGAAATATCTTGATTTAAATCAAAAGACAATTGAATTAGTGAAAACTAATGCAAGGTAAAATAACTGAGAAGAAAAAAATTGTACTTCGGAGGCCCCAGTACAATCCTGAGTGGCGTCGAAGAATTGTCTGTATTGGCGGCGGAACCGGCGTTTCAGTGGTTTTGTCTGGTTTGAAAAAATATCCAGTTGATTTGACTGCTATTGTTTCAATGTTTGACAGCGCGGGATCTGGCGGAAAGCTAAGAGATGAATTGGGGATTTTGCCGCCGGGGGACGTTAGGCAATGCTTGCTGGTTTTAGCTGACGATAAAGAGATCGCTGAGCTTTGTCATTTCCGTTTTGAAAAAGGATTTTTAAAAGGCCACAACTTTGGGAATCTTCTTTTGGCTGTCGCTGATAACCATAGCGGCAGTTTTATAAAGGCGATAGAAAAAGTTAGCAAAATTCTAAAGGTAAGAGGCAAGGTTATTCCGGTAACGTTGGAGTATTCCGATATAAAAGTTTTATTAAAGAATGATCAAGAGTTAGCCAATGAAGATGCTATCGTAAATTGTTTTAATTTATCTGAAATCGGTATCAAAAAAATATTCCTAGAGCCAAAAGTTACGGCTAATAAACAAGCCGTTAAAGCGATTGAAGAAGCAAATTTGATTATCATTGGACCAGGCAAGTTTTATACAAGCCTGCTTCCTAATTTTTTAGTGAAAGGCATAAGAGAAGCAGTTATAAAGTCAAAGGCAAAGAAAATGTTTATTTGCAATTTAATGACGCAGGCCGGAAATACAGACAATCTTAAAGTAGAAGATTTTGTCTCCATTCTGGGAAACTATTTGCGGGAGGATATTTTTGACTACGTCATTTTTAATACGGGTAGACTTCCCCAAAATACTTTCGGCGAAGTTAAAGAGGCTTTTCCGAGAACAGCTTTTGTAAAATACAGCAAGAAGATTTTGAAAAATAAAAAGTTTATAGCAAAGGATCTTTTAGACAGAAAGATAAAAAAAATTAAATCAAACGATACCTTTGTAACCGGAGCTAACAAAAGAACAATGGTGCTCCACGACTCTAATAAATTAGCGAAAATTATCCTAAAACTATTATAAGAACCTGCCCTTCGGGCAGAACCTTGTTCCTCACTTTGTTCGGAATAAGAACCTGCCCTTCGGGCAGAACCTTGTTCCTCACTTTGTTCGGAATAAGAACCTGCCCTTCGGGCAGAACCTTGTTCCTCACTTTGTTCGGAATAAGAACCTGCCCTTCGGGCAGAACCTTGTTCCTCACTTTGTTCGGAATAAGAACCTGCCCTTCGGGCAGAACCTTGAAACAACAAAGTTATTATGAACCAAGCCCCGTTAGAAATTCAGAAATCAACCGGTAGTTTTCTAACGAGGCAATCAAGCGCATGAATAATAAATTTCTAACGGGGCAAGCAGTAATTTTGGCAGCTGGAGAGTCGTCCCGTTTCTGGCCATTAAATTATCGTCACAAATCCCTTATCAAAATAATGGGCAGGTCTTTGATTTGGTATACGATTAATGATTTAAAAAAAGCTGGAGTTAAAGAAGCTATTATTGTTCAGGGAATAAAAAAGGACATTGAAATCGAGTTAAAAAACGAGAAGTTTAAAAATCTGAAGATAAAGTACGCAATTCAGGAAGAACCGACAGGAACAGGCGGTGCGGTTTTGGCGGCAAAAAATTTGATAAAAGGCCCTTTTTTTGTTCTAAATGCCGAGAGAGTTGACGCCAAAGAATGTTTAAAATTATTTTCCCAAAAAATTAATGATAAGAAAGAAATAAATCTTTTGGTTTGCCCAACATCAACTCCTTGGCTCTTTGGGGTTGTGAGATTAGATAACGACAGAATAATTGAACTTGTTGAAAAGCCGGAGAAAGGGAAAGAGCCGTCAAATTTTAAAGTTCCCGGAATATATTTTTTTCCGAGAGAATTTCTGTCTTATTTGGAGAAAGTTCCAAGTCACCCTTATTCTTTATGGAATGCTTTTAATTTATGGCTAAAAGAGAAAGAAGCTAGAGCTGTATTTGCATCTCAAGAAGAAAATATCCATTTGAAATATCCGTGGGATACTTTTGATATTGCAAGATATTTGATGAAAAATTATCTGAAAGGAAAAATCGGAGAGAATGTCAGTATTGCCAAAAGCGCTATTGTAGAAAAAGGCGTTTATATTGGAGATAATACAAAGGTATTTGAAAGAGCTATTATTAAGGCACCAGGATATATTGGAAACAATTGCATAATTGGGAACAATGCTTTGTTGCGAGAAAATTGTGATTTGGAAGACGAAGCTTTGGTCGGATCTTTTGCCGAACTTAAAAATACAATATTTCAAAAAGACGTCCATGTGCATTCTGGATATTTTGGCGATACGATTTTTGGAGAAAATTGCCGGACAGGATCTGGCACAGTCATAGGTAATGTCCGCTTGGATAGAGAAAATGTTAAATCCGTTGTTAAGGGCGAAAGAATTGATACAGGACTTCGAAAGTTAGGAGCTATTATTGGAAATGGAGCAAGGATAGGAATAAATGCTTCTTTTATGCCTGGCGTATTGGTTGGTTCAAATTGTGCGATAGGACCAGCGTCGTTGGTAAGAGAAAATATTGAAGACAACACAAAATTTTATTCAAAATTTGAAGGAGTTTTTAAAAAGCAAGAATAAACCCCAAGATTTTAGCAATATATTTCTCGGCGGCGGGCGACACGACCGCCGCCGCTTTAATGAAATGGAGATTTTGAAGCTAACAAGAAAAAACAGAAAGAGTTCAGTCAAAATTATAGCCAGACTTATCAAAGAAGGTAAAATTGTAGTTTGCCCGACCGATACTGTTTATGGTCTTTTATGTGATGCTACCAGCAAAAAAGCCATAGACAGACTTTTTAAAATCAAAAAAAGAGAAAAGGGGAAATTTTTTCCGATTTTTGTGAAAGATTTAAAAACGGCAAAAGCATTGGCGAATATTGAAAGCCGCCAAGAAAAAATCCTAAAGAAATTTTGGCCTGGCAAACTCACGGCGGTTCTGAAAAGAAACAGAAAACTCAAAATTTACGGCTTAGATAAAAAAACAATAGCCTTAAGAATTCCAAAGCATAAACTAATTAAAGAATTGTTGGTAAAAAGCAATTTATCGCTCACGGGCACCTCTGGTAATATCTCCGGACAGCCGACTTCGACAAAGATAAAAGATATTATTAGGCAGTTTAAAAATCAGAAATTTCAACCAGACCTTATTATAGATGCTGGCAACTTGCCAAAAAGTTTGCCTTCGACGATAATTGATCTAACAGGCCGAGAAATTAAAACATTAAGAAAAGGAGCCGTTAAGTTTAAACTTAAAAACCTAAAAACCTAAAAACCTTATGACAAAGCTTAAACAAGTTGACTCACAAATCTCAAAACTTATAGAGGCCGAAGAGAAACGGCAAGGCGAAACGCTTGATTTGATTGCTTCGGAAAATTATCCTTCTCAGGCTGTAAGAGAAGCTTTGAGTTCGATTTTTGTGGCCAAATATTCAGAAGGCAGACCTTTTAAAAGATATTATGCTGGCATGGAAAATGTTGATAAGCTTGAAACTTTGGTTGAAGAAAGAGCGAGAAAAGTTTTTGGCTTAAATCAGGAATGGGCGGTCAATGTTCAGCCATATTCTGGTAGTCCGGCAAATTACGCAGTTTTAAGAGGACTTTTAAGTCCTGGAGATAAAATTTTGTCTTTACCTTTAGCTCATGGCGGGCACTTAACTCATGGAGCTTCGGTTTCCGTCACAGGTCAAGATTTTAAAGTTGTGAACTATTTTGTCAACAAAAACGGTTTTTTAGATTATGACGAAATTGAAGAAGTTGCCAAAAGAGAAAATCCGAAATTGATTATTACAGGCTACACTGCTTATCCAAGAAAAATTGATTTTGAGAGATTCAGTAAAATTGCCAAATCTGTCGGTGCTTTTCTGCACGCAGATATTTCGCATATCGCGGGTTTAATTGTTGGTAAAGTTCATCCTTCGCCATTTCCTTTTGCAGATACTATTATGACTACAACCCATAAAAGTCTTCGAGGTCCGAGGGGCGCAATGATTATTTGCAAAGAAGAATTAAGGGGAAAAATCTTCCCGAAAGTTTTTCCTGGGCTTCAAGGCGGTCCGCACAACCATACGATTGCTGCCATTGGCGTAGCGCTAAAAGAGGCAATGTCGCCAGCCTTCAAAAAGTATGCAGAACAAATTGTAAAAAATACTCAGGTATTAGCCGTCGAACTAAAAAAATTCAGTTTCAATCTTGTTTCTGGCGGAAGTGACAACCATTTAATTCTAGTGGACTTAACTAATAAAAATATTCAAGGAAAAGAAGCCCAAGTTTTGTTGGAAAGCGCGGGGATTGTTTTAAACAAAAATGCTGTTCCGTATGACCCAAATCCGCCGGTGAATCCCTCTGGTATTCGTTTGGGTACTCCCGCATTAACTACTAGAGGAATGAAAGAAAAAGAAATGAAAAAAATCGCTTTTTGGATTAACGAAGTTATCGCTAATCCAAACTCTGCAAAAAAAGTGAAAAAAGAAATCGGTGCATTCTGCAAAAAATTTCCAATAAAATGATTATTTTAGATGGCAAGGGACTGTCAATTAAGATTCTGGAAAGAGTAAAAAAATCAATAAAAAGAAAAAATCTACGGCTTAGCTTGGCTGTAGTTCAGGTTGGCGAAAATTCCGTATCACAGGTTTATATCAATCAGAAAGAAAAAATTTGCAAAGCCGTAGGGATTGATTTTATTCTGTATAGATTCTCGGAAGATATTACTACCGATAAATTAAAGGAAGAAATCAAAAAAATATCTGATAACTCAGATATTTCCGGCATTATAGTCCAGCTTCCTTTGCCCAAAAATATTAATACTCAAGAAGTGTTAAATGCTATCCCCCCGGAAAAAGATATCGACCGTTTATCAGAAGAAAGTTTTGGAAAATTTTCCAGCCCTGCCCGTCCGAAGCCTTTGGCGAAGGAGGACGGCGACTCGTCTATCCTGCCGCCAGTGGTTTGCGCCGTTTCAAAATTGCTAAAAGAATACAAAATAAAGGTAAAAGGTAAAAATGTTATTTTGGTCGGGGCCGGGAAATTAGTTGGCAAACCTTTAATGATTTGGTTTTCTCGTGAAGGGGCAGTAGTAACAGTTGTTGATAAAAATACAAGAAATCCAGAATATTTTACCAAAAAAGCTGATATTTTAATTTCCGGTGTGGGAAGACCTAATTTAATTACTGGGGAAATGATTAAAAAGGGAGCAGTTGTTATTGATGCCGGGACCAGTTCTGAAAAAGGAAAGATAAAAGGTGATGTTGATTTTAAAAGCGTTTCTAAAAAAGCGAGTTATATCACTCCGGTGCCCGGCGGAGTAGGGCCGATGACCGTGGCTTGTTTGCTTGAAAATTTGGTAATCTTGCATAAGGAAAGATGAATATAGATTTGTATCTGTTCCAAAAAGTAAATCAATTTGCAGGCCAGTCTTCTTTATTAGATAGTCTGGCGATTTTTTTTGCCGAATATCTCGGTTATTTTTTAATTATCTTTTTGGCTGTTGTTTTTCTGAAAGATTTCAAAAAATACTATCCCTTGGTAATTCGCGTAATCGCAGCCGCTGTTTTATCAAGATTTGTGATTGTTAATTTTATTCATTTATTTTTTTTAAGATATAGGCCATTTGTTGAGAACCGGGTTAATCTTCTTTTGTTGCGTCCCCATACTTTTTTTCCGGATTCTTTCGCCATAAATTCTTTTCCATCAGGCCATGCAGCTTTTTATTTTGCCATAGCTACTGCAATCTATTTTTATAACAAAAGAACTGGCATTACTCTTTTCGTCGCCAGTTTTTTAATTGGAATTTCGCGGGTTTTTTGCGGTATCCATTGGCCATCTGATATTTTAGTTGGCGCCTTGATTGGAATTTTTTCTGGGTGGGTAATAGCAAAAATTAGATTTCACAAATAATTTCTTTTTAAAAAGTTAAAGCCGCCAAGCTAAGCTTGGCGGCTTTTTGCACTTTCGGAAATATAATGTTGTTAATGTTATATTTTTTAATCTTTTTCTTCAGAAGAAATTTTTTTGAGTTGAGAAGATAGAGAGACTACAACGATCGTGATAACAATTGCATAGAGAAATTTTCCGACTAATCCGCCCTTTTTCGGAAAAATAGTATTTATTAAACTTTGAATTGCATCGTTCCATGCCAAAGCCGCAACCAATCCAAAACCGCCCAAAATTAAGGTGGCTACTGTTTTTCTAGTTTCTTTCTCAGTTGCGCGAATAAGCCGAACGGGTTTTGTATCTTTAATTTTATTTAGGGTTTTAATCACAAAAGTTTATAAATTTAGAACGAATTTTATTGTGCCCGAGGTGGGAGTTGAACCCACATGTCCTTATATAAATTTTTCCGCAATTTTTCTTTTACGAATCAGACACGGAACGTTTGGACGATAATATATCCAAGATAATAATCTTATTGAATCTTTTTTAGCAAATTTTAATTGCCACATACCGGTAGCCTGATACGATCGATAAATTTTGCCCTGAGATTTGTGACCTTTTATAAATAAAAGTTTCAAAATGCACCTTCTTATCCAATCAATATGAATTTTGCTCGCAGATATAAATCTAACCCATAACCGAGTATAAATGTATTTCGGATTCTTAAAAGTATTCCAATAATCTTTATAAGTTGTGATAGAACCATCTCCATCTAAATGCCCCCTTAAAAAATCTGGAAAATATTCGTTAGGAACTTTTAGCTCACCTATTGTATAAGTTTTCCTAGGAAATAGTCCGATTTTAAGTAACCATCTATAGAATTGGACCTTACTAAATTGTACTCTATAACAAGGCTTTTTCGCCCAGCCATCATTTTTAGATTGAACTATTTTATAAGGTAAGTTAAGGCATTTTTTGAATGTTTTTAATAACTGGACATCGGACGACCTCATTGTTATATGTCGTCCATCTTTAGATAAGTTTCCATCAGTGGTAAGTAAACCCACCGCATAAGCAAGTTCTGGTGTCCATTCAAAATCTTTATCTGGCAATCTAGGCTTTGGCATAAATGTGCCGGGAGAGGGAGTCCAACCCTCACGAGCTTTTGGCTCAATGGATTTTGAGTCCATCGTGTCTTGCAGTTCCACCACCCCGGCGTGTTTTCATTTTAGCAAATTTTCGTTCATTTTTCAACTTTAAAATCGCATTCTTTATTTGAGCATTTTATCTGTTTGCGTTTCGTCTCAACTAAAAGGGAACCGCATTTCGGACAAAATTGAGGAGTTGGTTTACCCTGCACCATTTCGGTGCAGGGTTTGTCCCATAAAGCAAAATCACAATTTGGATAATTGGTGCAGCCGTAAAATATTTTCCCCTTTTTAGTTCTTTTTTCAACTATCTCACCGCCTTTTATTTGCATGGGCGCATTTGCATACCCCGAGCCGTAAGGCGAGGGTCGCGCTATTCGCATGCTGCATTTTGGGCATTCCATTAAGGGTTTATTTTCTTTTAAGGGTTCGGTATATTTGCATTTTGGGAATGCAGAACAAGCATAGAATTCTCCGAATTTTCCCAAGCGGATTAGTATAGGCGAACCACATTCTGGGCAAATTTTTTCAGTTTTCTTTTCAGTAAATTCTTTTTTTGAAACTTTTTCATATTTCTGTTTTAAATTTTCGGCGAAAGGTTCGTAAAATTTTTTTATTGTCGGCACCCACTCTTCCTTGTTTTCGGCTATTTTGTCGAGGTCTTTTTCCAGATTTGCCGTGAAGTTTATATCAACGACTTCCGGAAAGTGGGCGACCAAAAGATCGTTAACAACGGTTCCGATTTCGGTCGGCTGGAATCTTTTTTCTTCATTCTTTTCGATGTAGTTTCTTTCTTGGACTGTTGAAATAATCGGCGCATAAGTTGATGGCCTACCGATACCATTCTCTTCCAAGGTCTTGATTAAAGACGCTTCGGTGTATCTTGCTGGAGGTTGCGTAAAATGCTGGTCAGAGCTAAGTCTCACCAATTCTAAAATTTCTTTTTTTTGTAACGGCGGCAGTTCTTTTTCTTCAAATTTTATTGGGTAAATTTTCAAAAACCCGTCGAACCTTAACAGTTGGCCGCTTACCCTAAATGTATAATTTTCCCGCCCTGTAGGAAGCCGGAGGTTTTCCTTCGGGGTTGCCTCAATATCGACACTGGTTGAATCAAAAATAGCCTTAGCCATCTGGCTGGCAATAAATCTGCGCCAGATTAAGTCGTAAAGTTTATAATGATTATCATCTAATCTTGATTTGGCCCTTATTCTTTCTGGGTCTTGATCTGCATAAGTCGGCCTTATGGCTTCGTGAGCCTCCTGTGCTCCTTTTGATTTTGTTTTAAACCTTCTGGGAAATCCAGCCCAATAATTTTGTCCAAATTTTTTAGCAATAAATTTTTTGGCGGCAGACAAAGACAGACTGGATAAGTTCAAGGAGTCTGTTCGGTGATATGTCGTTAAGCCTCTTTCGTAAAGATGTTGGGCAATCTGCATTGTGAATTTCGCCGGGAAGCGGAATTTTTTCCAGGCTTCCTGCTGTAAAGTACTGGTGGTGAAAGGCGACAATGGATTTCTGTTTATCTCTTTTTTTTCGATATCGGAAATCTCATATTCGGCATTTTCAAGTTCTTTAAGTATTTTTTCCGCTTCGTCTTTGTTTTTGATTTCTAATTTCTCAATCGTTTTTCCATCTTTTTTTGCTAGTAGTGCTTCAAAAATAGGAGAGCCTTTTATTTTTTTCAGGAAAGCCATGATCGTCCAGTATTCTTCAGGTTTAAAATTTTTGATTTCTCTTTCTCTTTCGACAACTAATCTCACTGCCACTGATTGGACTCTTCCGGCAGATAAACCTCTGGCCACTTTTTTCCACAAAAAAGGAGATAATTTATAACCTACTATTCTGTCTAAAATCCTTCTGGCTTGTTGGGAATCGACCAAGTCGATATCAATGTCTCTCGGGTTTTTTAAAGCTTCTTCAATCGCCGATTTGGTGATTTCATGAAAAACGATTCTTTTTGGGTTTTTTAATTTCAACACATAAGATAAATGCCAGGCAATGGCTTCTCCCTCCCTATCTTCATCTGTGGCAAGAATGGTTGTGTCGGCTTTCGCAACCGCCTCTTTTAGAAGTTTAATTGTTTTTCTTGCCCTTAGGGGGATAACATATTTTGGCTCAAAGTTCTTTTCCACATCAATTCCAAATTCACCCTTCGGCAAATCCCGAACATGGCCATAGGTGGCAAGAACTTGGTATTCTTTGCCAAGAAACCGCCCCAGGGTTTTAGATTTTGTAGGGCTCTCCACTAGAATTAAATACATGATTTTTTCTTTCTTCTTTTATTTTTAGTTAAGCCCATTTGCCAAACGTGATATTGAATATAAGGCCAGCTTCGGTTGGGCAACATTGCTAAAATTTTATCTTTCGGTAAAGAATGATAGAACTGTTGAATAATTTGATTTTCTTCTTTGGTATAGTTTTTCCTCAGTTTGATTTCTGTCTTAGAAGATTGTTTTGCTAGTTGGAATTTTCTCTCGAGATATAAACCAGCATTGTTATAAAGATAATTTATCAGCGTTTTAGCTGAATTACATCTATAGCTAATATAAAAAACGTTAGATAATTTGCCATTCTTCTTTGGTTGAGTAATTTTAGAATAAAGATTGAATTTAGAAAAAAAGTGATTTCTGATAAAAGTCATCATTTCTTTTCTACCACAAATACTTAGGGTGGGATGATTTCTTTTATCAAAATGAATACTTCCGTCTCCATCTACTATACCCCGGATGAAATCTCGGATATATTTTTGAGGAATATTTGGAATCTTACAGGGATTTTTTTGAGAACTTTTTCTATATGTTATTCCTAATTTCTTCAGGTCATCAACGATTACTTGGCTAAAGATAGAAAAATGCACATAGTTACCCGATATTGATAAGGTTTGTTTTGCTGAAAACTCTCGTTTTATTTTCTGTAATATATTTATATCTTTTTGGTTTAGTCCAAAACCCAATTTATCACTATACCCGTTATGAGTTACCTCGGTGATGTTACCGTCAGCAAAAATGAAACCAAGGATATAGGCCATCTTGGGGGACCATTTTCTAAAATAAAACTCATTAACTTTCAATGTGGGTTTATTTATTTTGCGTTTTAATCCTAATCTTTCTCCTTGCGCCAAAATTGCCGGCCAAGACCTTTTTGGTAGAAGTTCCAAAAATCCTTCTTTCGATGTTTCAGCAAAATATTTACGAAGTATATCATTTTCTTCGGGTTGCCATAATTTTGCTGATGGGAGACCCAAGCTCAGTGCATTAGCTACAATGGTAGCTTTGGTTCGATTCGGAAACATTTTTACTAAATCTTTAACTCGCAGTTTAGGATAATACTTTTTTAAGAGAGAAACTTCTTTATCTGACCAATATTTATACATTTTAGTTAAAATTTTAATTTACGAATTTAGCGCGAAAGCGCAAAGGTGTTTCCCCCTAAGTTTCTTACTTTACTATTTATTTCCAAAATGGCAAGAGTACGAGCGATCAGCGAAGCGTCTAATTTAGTTTTTTCTATAATTTTGTCTATATATAAGGAACCTTCTTTTAAGGCATCCAAAATTAATTGCTCTTCCTTCGTGTCTCCGGTAATACTTTTATTTTCAAGATTTCTCGCCAGCCCTAGATCTTCTAAAATGTCGTTTACGTTTTCGACTAATTTTGCCCCTCTTTTTATTAATAAATTTGGCCCCTTAGAATTTGATGAATAAATAGGGCCGGGGATAGCAAATAACTTTCTTTTTTGCGAAATTGCAAAATTTGCCGTGATTAACGATCCGCTTTTTTCTTTTGCTTCTATAACTAGAACTCCTAAAGAGAGACCTGAAATAATTCTGTTTCTTTTGGGAAATGTGAATTTTGCACCTTGAGTTCCTTCTGGATATTCAGAAATCAAACATCCCCCGTTTTTAATAATTTTTTTAGCAAGTTCAAGGTTTGTTTTGGGATATATACTTTTTTCATCTAATCCTGTTCCAAGAATTGCTATTGTCCGGCCGCCTTTTTCAACAACAGCTTGATGGGCAAAAGTGTCAATTCCCGGTGCTAAACCCGAAACAATAGTTAATCCTGCTTCGCAAAGAGCGCTGGCGGTTTCTAGCGCTACTTGTTTTCCGTAAGAAGAAAACCTTCTTGTCCCAACAATGGCAAAGCATTTTTCTTCGAACAAAATATTTCCCCGGTAATACAAAATCTCAGGCGGATCAGAAATTTCCCGTAACAATTTAGGATAATTTTCGTCTTTGATGCTTACAGTTTTAATTTCTTCCTCCATATTTACCCCGTTAGAAGTCTGCCATTTTAAACAACTTTTTATTAAAATATAAAATGCTTTCGGCAAACAGGGGTAACAAAAGTTTAAAAACTTTTGTTGCGAAGATTTATCAAGTAGCAGACTTCTAACGGGGTTTAATAAACTGTAACATTAAACTTCTAAAAACGAAAATTTCACCCCGTTAGAAACTAGAAGCGAAAATAATTTTATAAAATGAAATTATTTTCGCTTATACTGGTTAAGAGTTATACATATTAACTGAATTTTTGACTTGATAGTTAATATACTTCCGCAAACCCAGTTTCTAACGGGGTTCATCCTTGCGTTAAAACAGGAAGAGCTTTGTAGTGCACGGTAAAGTCAAAGATTGACTTTTAAGTTATATAATTCTATCCTTGATAAGGGAGGAATTGCACCCTGAAAACTGAAAAAGGAGAATTGCCGTGACAGAGGAAAGTAGAAATTCAGATTACGAAGCTGCGTTTTGGAGGCTATTTGAGGAGATTATATCTAAGTGCTATTTGAGCTGTCGAGATGTTGACAGAGACCTAGTCGAAGAATCATTACAGGCGGCAAGCAAGTTGGACGGAAACCTAATGTATCAAAAAGTAAAGGCAATAACAGATCTATATTTTGATAGAATGGTCGGCTTATCTGAAAGCGCGATATTCGATTTTAAATCGCGGGTATTGAATAGAGCTTTTGCTTTAGGCTGCAAGGGTCGATGGCAAACGAATACGACGCAGCGGGAAAAGGAAGCGGGAAATGAAACTTGAGGATCTTAAGCCAGGGAGTCGTTATCGGTTTCAAGTATTGGGCGGACTTAGTATTAGTGCTCGATTGCTTCAGATTTCCGGCAAGAAGCCAGATGTTTCTGTGATGTTCGTAGATCCTCGAATAGAAAACCCGAATAGTATTATTTGTGTAGATCCAAAAGACGTCATCGGAGAAGTTAAAGATTAGGGTGCTAGTACATTAGAGCTTGGAACTTTCCAAGCTCTTTAATTTTTCGATGGCTTCAGAAAGTATCTGGCAGTAAAGGTTTAAACCAACCTTATTGATATTCCCCGATTGTTCTCTGCCTAAAATATTGCCGGCTCCGCGAATTTCTAAATCTTTCATTGCAATTCTGTAGCCAGAACCGAGTTCTTCGGCTTCTCTGAGAGTTTTTAGTCTTTCAGTGGCCAGTTCAGATAATCTTTGTGGATATAGAAAATAGGCGAAGGCTTCGATATGAGATCTGCCGATTCTGCCTCGAATTTGATAAGCTTGAGATAACCCAAGCCGTGTGGCGTCGGCGACTATTAGAGTATTAACATTTGGTAAATCTATGCCGTTTTCAATAATAGTCGTGGCAATGAGCACGTCTATTTTTTTATTTTGCAAATCGTCCATTGCTTTTATTAACTCTTTTTCATTTAATCTTCCGTGGGCAATGCCGAACCTAGCTTTCGGAATCAGTTCTTCAAGAAATTTTTTCGCGCCGCCTATTGTTTCCACTTTGTTATAAAGAAAATAAACTTGGCCTTCTCTGGAAATTTCCTCTGTAATTGCGTTTTTAATTATTTTTTCAGACCAAGGCGAAACAAAAGTTTTTATTGGTATTCTTCCGGCTGGCGGCGTTTGGATTATGCTTACATTTTTTAAAGAAGACATTGCCAAATACAAAGTTCTGGGAATGGGGGTAGCAGAAAGAGATAAAATATCTAGAGAGGTCCTTATTTTTTTTAGCTTTTCTTTTTGCTTTACTCCGAATCTTTGCTCATCGTCTATAACTAGCAATCCAAGATTATTAAACTCAACGTCGTTAGACAAAACCCGATGAGTTCCTACAACCATATCAATTTTCCCCTCTTTTAAATTTTTAATTATTTCTTTTTGTTCTTTTTTTGTTTGCAACCTAGACAACAAGGCGATTTTCATTGGCAGTGTTTTCAGCCTTGTTTTGAAATTTTGAAAATGCTGATTGGCTAAAATTGTGGTGGGCGCGATAAGCGTTGCTTGCCGTCCGGATTTCACCGCTTTAATAATCGCCCTTAAAGCCACTTCTGTTTTGCCAAAACCAACATCGCCGCAAACTAATCTATCCATTGGTTCTTCTTTTTCCATATCTTTTTTAATTTCTTCAATGGCCGTGATTTGGTCGGGAGTTTCTTCGTATTTGAAAGAGGAGGAGATTTGAGAATCAATTTCGTCATCTGGCAGATATGGCGGGCGAGTGGCAATTTCTCTTTTTGCATAAATTTCCAAAAGCTCTTTAGCCAGTTTTCCTGCATCTTCTTTGATTTTTCTTTTTGTCTTTTGCCAGACAAGACTGCCCAGCCGTGAAATTTTAGGCTCAACAAAACCAACATAGCGAGATAATTTTCTTTCTAATCCTACAGGAACATACAATTTATCTCCTTGAGCGTATTCCAAAACGTAGTATTTTGAATCATGAATTATGAATTTTGAATCACGCATTCTTGATTCTTGATTCGTAATTCCTAATTCTTGTTCTTCTATCTTAACGAATCGTCCAACTCCATGGTCCAAATGAACCAAGTAATCGCCGGGTTTCAGTCCTTTTAAATCTGAAAATATTTTCTGCGATTTTAATTTCTTTTTTAGAGTTTCTTTTGCTGTTTTCTCATCTTTTATTGCAATTGGCAGTTTTTCAATTCTTTCCACCTTGTTTCCAAAAAAGTCAAACCTGACAGCGTAATTTAAATTGACAGGGAAAACATCAATAATTCCGCCTCTTTGCGAAAATTCGCCCGGTTCTGAAACAGAAAGGACTTTTTCATATCCCATTTCATCAAGTTTTCTTAGAAATTGCGAAAAGTTATATTCTTGTTCGGTTTCACAATATAATGTATTGTCCTCAAAAAATGCTTGCGTTTTTCTAGCCTCAAGAATTTTGTGGAGGTTTTGTTCAAACCAAAGAACTTCCTTTTCAAGGAAGTAGGGGGTGATTGAACAGATTAAAACTTTCTCCAATTCTTGACTTGACAGAATCATTTTAATAAATTATAATATTCTATCGTTCTTTTCAAGTCTTTCGCCCTCCAGACTATCTGCGAGCGGCTTAATCCCCCACTTTTTAAGAAAAGTGGGGGAAGATTAAAACTAAGCATCCCTCCTTATAGCTTAGTGCCATTTTTTGTGTTAAGGTATTTATATATTTTAGCACAAAGCTCGCAGATAGTCTGGAGGGCAGAAAAAAAATAAAAAATAAAAAATAAAAAATAAAAAATTTAGCGAAGTATCTGAATTATCTTATTTATTAATTTTTTGCTTTGCAGTTTGTCTACTTAAAACCGCATAAAAACCGTAGACAATCTGGAGGGCAAAACATCTAAATAATAAGGAGGATTCAATGAAAACCGTTCTTATCGTTGCCGCAGGATCCTGGGGAGCACTGCGACCCGAGGATGAGCATTACAAAATGTGGGTCAATTATTGCAAGGATATATTCGAGAGAAAAGGAGCAAAAGTGATTGTTGTTGGAGCCGTGGAAGACGTAGAGAGGAGGGTAGAAGAGAAGCAGGTAAATGCTGTAATCTTTATATCCCGAGGTATGTTGAGAACCGCCGAGGAACTTGCGGGGAGACTGCCTGAAGGCGTAAGAATAATATTATTCACTTCTCTTCGGGAGGATATGGAGAGACGAACAGAAAGGATAGAGGTATTTGATAAACTAACTACGGTCGCCGACAGCAAAACTCGTGAGGAGCTTCTCTCTTAGCCTATAAAAGCCGAGACTTAAACCCTCTAGTCTCGGCTTTCTTATTTTATTACAACTCAACGATTATATTTATTCATTGCCTCTTCCTGTCCTTCCTTTAAGATCATCTCAATCGCTTCTGCTGTTTTCTTCAAAACTTCCTTTACAATTTTTTCCTCCTCTTTGCTAAATTTTTTCAAAACAAATCTTTCCACTTCTAGTTTTTTAATTGCTAATTGTTGATTGTTGATTGGTTTAATTCCTATCCTTATTCTTATAAAGTCTCTCGTTCCAAGCACATCAATTATAGATTTTACCCCTTTGTGCCCAGCTTCTCCTCGATTTTGGACAATTCTGATTGTTCCTAAGGGCAAATCGATATCGTCGTGAACAACGATTAAGGTTTCGGGTTTCAGGTTTAAGGTTAAAGATTTTACTGCTTTACCGGAGTTATTCATAAACGTCTGCGGCTTTGCCAAAATAATCTTTCCGCCATTTAAAAATCCCTCAGATATTTCCGCGTTGAATTTCCTAGAAAATTTAAAAAAGGGGAAGTCAAACTCCTTTAAAAACTCATCTAAAGCCCGAAATCCTAAATTGTGACGCGTTTTTTCAAATTTTTGACCAGGATTGCCTAGCCCGACAATTAGCACCATCTAAGCATTTAAACATCTAAACATCTAAACATTCCATGTTTGTCATTTGTTTAAATATTTATATGTTAAAATAGTTAGTATGTTAATATGTTAAAATTAATTATTCTATTTTATCACACCCCTTGCAAAACTCTAAATTTTTTGGTAAAATACCTCTATAAACATAAGAACCCTTTGCTGCGCTCAGGAACCTTGTTTCCTTCGAAAATATGAAAAATATATTAGCTTTTATTTGGGAAATTATAAAAATAGTTATTATTGCTTTGGTGATAGTCGTACCTATCAGGTATTTTTTATTTCAGCCGTTTTTTGTGAAGGGCCAGTCAATGGAGCCTAATTTCGAAAATGGCGATTATTTGATTGTCGACGAAATAACTTATAGATTGAAAGAACCCCAGAGAGGAGAGGTGGTTGTTTTTAAATATCCAAATGCCCCTTCTCAAAGGTATATCAAAAGAGTTATTGGTTTGCCAGGAGAAACATTAGAGATAAAAAACGGTCAGGTATTTATTTTGGAAAATGGGGAATATCAAGTTTTGGACGAAACCAGTTATCTTTATGGTTCTACTTTTACTCAGGGTAATTTGAAAATTACTTTGGGCAGCGATGAATATTTTGTTATGGGTGATAATAGAGCTGCTTCTTATGACTCAAGGAGATGGGGTTCTGTACCGAGAGAAAACATTATTGGCAGGGTTTATTTAAGAGCCTGGCCATTCGCCGCTTTGGCAAAAATTGAAGCGCCAGCGTATTAACTCGCTAATAAAAAGCGAATTCAGAGCTAATAATAAGCTAATGATTTATTCGCTTTAATTCGTTTAAAATTAGCATTTTATTCGCGAGATGAAAAAGATTAAATTCCAAACTCCAACCGGCATGCATGATGTTTTGCCGGCTGACCAGAGATATTTCAAAAAAATTTATGATACTGCTGAAAGTATCGCTAATTTTTATGGTTTTGAAAAGATTGACACTCCGATTGTTGAAATGGCCGAGCTTTTTTCCCGCGGTATCGGGCTAACTACCGACATAGTGGAGAAGGAGATGTATGTTTTGAAAACCAAGGGCGGCGATATATTGGCTTTAAGGCCCGAGGGGACTGCGCCTGTTGTCCGTGCTTTTATTGAACACGGTATGCACAGTTTGCCCCAGCCAGTAAAGCTTTGGTATTTTGGCCCATATTTCCGCCACGAAAAACCCCAGGCGGACAGATATCGTCAGTTTTGGCAATTCGGGTTTGAAATTTTTGGAGAAAAGAGTCCGGCGGTTGAAGCTCAAATTATCCAGGTTTTTTACGATATTCTAACAGAATTAAAATTTAAAGATTTAGTTATTGAAGTTAACAGTATTGGCGACAATCAGTGCCGACCTTATTATAAGAAGCTTTTGGTTAACTATTTAAGGTCAAGAGAATCCTCGCTATGCACCGATTGCCGGAGAAGAATTAAGATGAATCCTTTGAGGATTTTAGATTGCAAAGAGGAAAAATGTCAAAGGATAAAAGCTCAAGCTCCTCAAATAATCGACCATCTTTGCGAGGAATGTCATAATCACTTTAAAGAAGTTTTAGAATTTTTGGACGAAATGGGCTTGCCTTATCGTTTGAATCCTTACCTGGTAAGAGGCTTGGATTATTACACTAGAACCGTTTTTGAAATCTTTTCTTCTGAAGAAATTGAAGTCAGTAAAGATGATTCAGTGAAAAATGAAGAAACCAATGAAGAAGAAAAAATTACTAGAAACGCCTTGGTCGGTGGGGGTCGGTATGATGTTTTAGTTAAGCTTTTGGGCGGCAAAGATATACCGGGTTGCGGAGGGGGAGCCGGAATTGAACGAATTGTAAAAATGATGAAAGCTAAAGATATTAGATTGCCCCAGCCTTCAAAACCAGTAATATTTCTAGCTCAAATCGGCGCTTCTGCAAAAAGAAAAAGCTTAAAATTTTTTGAAGAATTTAGAAAGGCCAAAATCGGTACTGCCGAATCCTTTAGTAAAGACAGCCTGAAAACTCAACTAAGAATTGCTGATAAAATAGGAGTACAATATACTTTGATTATTGGACAAAAAGAAACCCTAGAAGGCACAGTGATAATAAGAGATATGAAGATCGGAAAGCAAGAAACAGTAAAAGCAGAAAAAATGATAGAAGAGGTGAAGAAAAGGCTAAAAAATGACTAATGGTCAATAATTAATAACCTAAATAAATTTTGGCATTAGAAATTAGGAGTTAGAAATTTTAGTTATGGATTGTCTTTTCTGCAAAATTATTAAAAAGGAACTACCCGCTGAAATAATTTACGAAGACAATAATGCTGTTGTTTTTAAAGATATTTATCCGAAAGCCCCAATTCATTTTCTGATAGTTTCAAAAAAACATATTGCTTCAGTTAATGATTTGAAACCAGAGGATAAAGAGTTAATGAGTGAATTATTCTTAGTTGCTCAGAAGGTCGCTAGAGAAAACAATTTAAACGGTTATAAACTGCATATTAATGTTGGTCGAGAAGGGGGGCAACTAGTGGAACATCTTCATATGCATTTGTTAAGTGGAAAACCAATGGAGATGCCGTAAGATAAGTTAAATTCATAATTTAAAATGATAAATGAAAACGTATTAAAATGTTATGACACTCGAAGTTAGGAGACAAGAAAAAGAAAATACCCAGAGTTTGATCCGCCGGTTTACTCGCGGTCTTCAGCAGAGCGGAATTTTGCTTAGGGCAAAGAAATTAAGATTTAGACATAGACCGAAAAGCCATGGAGCGAAAAAGAAGGCTGCCTTAAGAAGGGTGGAGCTAAAGCAAGAATACGAAAAAATGAGAAAATTAGGGAAAGCAGAGTAGAACAGCATGCGAATTTCTATGCGAATTTTATGCTAATTATATGCGAATAAGAGAGTTTGGGAGTTTGCATATAATTCGTATACAATTTGAATCATAATTCGCATATTTAATGTTTTTAAAGGATAGAATTCAAGCCGATTTAACTTCTTCATTAAAAGAAAAGAGAGAACTAGAGCTCTCTGTTTTAAGGATGCTTCAGGCTGCGATTTTGAATAAAGAGAAAGAGAAGAGATATAAGTTATCAAAGGAAAAACCTGAACTTTCGGGAGACGATCTGGCAAAAGAAAGTCAGCTATCAGACGAAGAAATAATAGATGTTCTTTCTGGAGAAGTAAAAAAAAGAAAGGAGGCACAGTTATTGTTTGAAAAGGGGGGAAGGCTTGATCTGGTGGAAAAAGAAAAAAGAGAGACCGAAATTTTAAACAAATATTTACCAGAACAGATTTCAGAAAAAGATCTTAGAATTTTAATAAAGGAGATAATTTTAAAAACAGGAGCTAAAGATCAAAAAGATATTGGAAAAGTAATGACTCAATTGATGCCGAAAATAAAGGGTAGGGTAGCCGGTAATGAAATTAGTAGAATTGTTAAAGAATTGTTGCAAGCGCAATGATAGAAATTAATAACTTAACGAAAAAACAACTCGATTTAGCTTTTTTTAAAAAAGCCACCAGAAAGATTTTAAGAGGAGAAGGTATTAGCCTAAAGGGCGTGGAAATTTCGATAGCTTTTGTAAACGAAAAGAGAATGGTAGAATTAAATAGAAAATATAGAAAGAGAAATAGGCCGACAGATGTTCTTGCTTTCAGCGATAAAGAATGGAGAGAGATAATAATTTGTCCAGATCAAGTTAGAGAAAATACTAAGAAGCTTGGACTGGTTTTTGGAAAAGAATTGGTTAACGTTTTAATTCACGGAGTTTTGCATATTTTGGGTTATAATCATGAAAAATCTGAAAAAGCCGCGATAGAAATGGAAAAAATTCAGAACTATTATTTAGGAATTTTTTTTAAAAAAGGTTTTTAATTTTGCGTAAGAATATTCCACCATTTGTTTAAAATACTTAATAATTGTGAAGTTAAAGCGGGTGGTGGGAGAAAGCAAAGTAAAATTGAAACCGTCCCACATCGGAAAGGGGTCGGGAGAACCCTCGGTTCTCCCGTATAGGAAAATATTAAAAACCGAGGGTTTTTAACGAGCGAGCCCGAAGGCCGTAAGGCCGCCTGTCGAAGACAGGAGAAGGGCGAGCGACTATAGCTGGAATATAAATCTATGCCCCATAGCTCAATTGTTGCCGGTTTAGATATTGGGACAAATTCTACCAAAATAATAATTTGTCACAAGAAGTTTAAGGAGGAAAACCTCCAAGTTTTAGGAACTGGAGAGACGGTTTCTTCAGGGATAAGAAAAGACGTTGTGGTTGATATTGAAAAAGCGGCAGAGACCATCAAAAATGCTCTCAGCATTGCTCAAGAAAGCTCGGGGCAAAAGGTTGATTCAGTTTACGTTAATATTGGCGGAGGCCATATTTTTGTTACTTCTTCTCACGGATTGATTTCGGTATCCAGAGCCGATCAGAAAATTTCTGAAATTGATATTGAGAGAGTAATTCAAGCCGCTCAAACCTTTTCTTTGCCGCCAAATCGAGAAATTTTAGAAGTTTTTCCAAAAGAATTTATCGTTGATGGAGAAAAAGGGATAAAAGAGCCCTTGGGAATGCAGGGAGTAAGATTAGAAGCTGAAATTTTAGCTCTTTGTGGCTTTTCTCCATTTATAAAAAATTTAACCCAGGCGGTCTTGAGCGCCGATCTTCATATTAATGATTTAGTCCCCTCGCCCTTGGCCAGCGCAAGAGCAGTATTAAATCCCCGTCAAAGAGAACTGGGAGTCGCGGTTTTGGATATTGGCGCTGGGACAACGGGGCTGGCTGTTTTTGAGGAAGGAACTTTAATTCATACCAGCGTTTTCCCAGTGGGTTCAGCAAATATTACCAGTGATATTGCCATCGGCTTAAAGACAGATATTGATACCGCCGAAAAAATAAAATTGGAGTTCGGGTCCTGTATATATACTAAAAGCTACAAAAAGGGTAAAATCAGCATTCCTTCCACAGAAAACCATCTAGTTTTTTCCCAAAAAATGCTAGTTGATATCGTTGAAGCTAGAGTTTCTGAAATTTTTGACTTAGCCCAAAAAGAGCTTAAGAAAATCTCTCGAGCAGGTCTTTTACCGGCAGGTATTGTTTTAACCGGGGGTGGAGCAAAGCTGCCAAAAATTGTAGACCTTGCCAAAAAGGAACTGAAATTGCCAGCAAGAATAGGAGTAGCCGAAGGGTTTTTTCCAACTCAAGAAGATCCTTCTCTTTCTACTGTCTGCGGTTTGGTTCTGGGAGCTGCGGATTCCTTAGAAACAGGAGAAGGGTTTCCACTTTTTTTTGCTTTCGGGAAAAATTTGGGCAATAAAATCAAAAAAATATTTAGAATCTTCATACCTTAGTTTATTAAGTTTGAGATTCAAAGCGGCGCCGCTGATGCGGCGCCGCTTTGAGTTATCCACAGTTCCAAACTTTATTGTTGCTGAAATGCTGATGTGGTAAAATATCTTAACAATAAAACAAATTTAACCGTTGCCATTGAATACTTAAAAACATTTAACTACGACAGTTTGTTTTAACAATGACAAAGTCTATTCCGCCAAAAATAATTGCCCTTGTTTTTGGAATTTTAGTCCTTTGCTTTTCAATTAGTTTTTATATTTTTGCTTGGACAGAGCCTTCGGCCAATCCTCCGCAAGGCAATGTTGATGTTCCTTTGAATGTTTCAGGAACTCCACAAGGCAAGCTGGGCAATCTGGGAGTAGGCATAGATTCTCCTGTTTCCAGGCTTCATATCAAAGACGGCCAAACCTGGGGCAGTGATTTGAGTATTGAGGCTACAGGGGGCAGAAGATGGATGTTTATTTCCACAAACGGAAATGCCACTGAAGATGCAGGCAAGTTTTTAATCAAAGACAATACTGCTGGTGCTGGCGTGAGATTAACCATTGACACTTCCGGCAACGTCGGCATCGGGACGGCGGGACCGGGGGCGAAACTACACATTAATGACGGAGCATTTAATTATAAAATTAAATATATAGGAACACCAGGAGGTGACTATATCAAAAGTGTTATTGTCCTTCATGAAGCATATAACGCTACACTCCTTAATGATAATTATGCCATCGGTAAAATTTTTGCTTCTCGAGGAAATACTGGTGCTTACAATAGAAAAGAAGTTGCTGAAATAAATACGGGAAGTGCATACAACGGGACTAACGGCAATCTCACGAGCATATCTAGCGATAGTTTGAAATGGAAATTAGTAACCTTTACATACAACGGAATAAAATATCTGGGCGTCGATATACCTTATACTGCTGCCATGCTCTCAATATATGGATTTGAAGGGTATCACAATTCAACCGCAGCTAATTCATTGACAATAGTTAACTACTACAATGTTCAAACAGGCACAGCAATCAACACGGAAATAAATAATTCTATCGCTGATTTTACCTCATATGGACAACAATATGTCGATGCAACCACATTTTCAGTTTCCGGCAGCGTCGGCATCGGAACGGCGGGGCCTGGGGCAAAGCTAGAGGTTGCGGGACAGGTTAAGATTACCGGCGGGACGCCCGGCGCAGGGAAGGTATTGACTTCAGATGCGGCGGGCTTAGCAACTTGGGTAACGCCTGCGAGCGGTCTTCCTTCTGGAACCAGTGGTCAAACCCTTCGACATGATGGGACTAGCTGGGTAGCGAATAGCGTAATTTTTAATAACGGAACCAACGTCGGCATCGGGACGGCGAGCCCGGGGCAGAAATTGACCATAGCAGGCGGTCATGCTCAATTCGATGCAGGTTACGGTCCTTATTGGGCAGCTAATACAGATGCGGGTTTCGTAAGATTTTATTCAACGGGTGATGGTGCTGGCCAATCTTATTTACAAATTGGTACGGAAGATAATTCTGATGAACCAATTATATTTACGCAAACAGGAAACGAAAGGATGAGGATACATACAAACGGCAACGTCGGCATCGGAACAGCGGGGCCGGGGTATAAGTTGGATGTTTCCGGTGATATGAGAGCAAGTAATTTTTATTCCAACAATGCCAATCCCTATTTAAACTTTAGTTCCTATTTTGTCGCTCCAGGAGGCGCATATTTTAATAGTGGGACTGTTTATACAGAAGCAGCCATTCAAGCTAGAGGAGGCATCAGCAATGATTCTGGGAACGGTGGAGGAAATGTATATTTTAATGAAGATACTAGAATCAATGGTGCGATTACTTGTCTAGGATACGGCAATGGTAATCAATACTGTCCATCAAACGGTGCTATTCGTCTCACGCCAAACCTTCATCTCAATTCCAATGCTGGATATGCTGTCATTCTCAACTGGGACAATGGCACTACAGGTGCTACGCAAACACTTAGAGTTGGCAATGGAGCCAGTGCTGATGCATTTTATGTGAGAGCAGATGGATATGTATGGGCAGCGTCTAGTATGCGAGCAACGAGTTATTATGATGATGATCCAAATTACTACATTGACTCAAATAGCGCTAGCTATGTCAATAGAATATTAACTGCTGGTAGAGCTAGTGATTGGGGTGCGACTGGAGAAATTGAGGCAAATTATTTGGTTGCAAATGCTGGAATATATTCCTATGGAGGAATCTGTTCGGGTACCCCGAGTGGGGATTGTAACAGTGGTGGACAAATCACAGCGGCGGGGACTATATATGGGATGGCGAATGTATATGGGACTATTTTTTATGATTACGACAATAGTAACTACTACGTGGATCCGAGTTTTGTGTCACATATGAATACCATTAAGTATGAAAACGTTAGTAATTTCAGCTGCACTTCAAGCACGGTTGGTTCATTTATCTACAACCGTGATGCTGGCCAATTCGGATCGATGTATCTTTGCCGACAAGATACCGGGACTGGTTATTCGTGGGTAAATATAGTTCAACAGGCTGGCGTTCCTGATGTGTCCGAATTTGTTCGAGTAGATGATCTCTCAATTGAAGCGGGTGACATCGTTGGCGTCTCCGATACTCCTTATGATGAAGAGAACGCCTACAACCGTTTCCTTGTTGAAAAAGCAACGGATGGAAATTCTTCAAAGGTTCTTGGTATCGTTTCCACTGATAAGAGTCTGGTCCTTAATCAACCTTCTGATCCTTCAGAAACCATTGATTATACTTCCCTTCGGCCACTCTCTTTAGCTGGCCGCGTTCCTGTGAAGGTCACTTCTGAAAACGGTCCCATAAAGAAGGGTGATCCTTTGACGGTCTCTTCTATTCCTGGCGTAGCCACTAGAGCGACTAAGGCAGGATACATCATCGGGAAGGCGTTAGAAACGTATGATAATCCGAATTCCCAGGTAGTAAATAAAATCCTAGTGCTGGTGAGTACATCCTGGTACGACCCGGATGTTTATCTTACTTCAACCGGAGAACTGAATGTCAGCCAAGATAAAGAAGGCAACTATTTATTAATGGACAAAGACAATAATTTGATCAGCCGAATTGGCGTTTTTGTCGAACTGGCAGCGGCAAAGATAAAATCTGGCGTCATTGAGGCTAAAAAAGTTGTCATTGACGGCGTTGATATCTTGAAAAAAATTCAAGAGCAGCAGAAAGAAATTGATCAGCTGAAGGCAGAAATCAAGGCGCTGGAGACAAAAGTAAAATAAATTAATGCGGACAGAAAAAGAAAAGAGGCGGGATTCGCCTCTTTTCTTTTTCTGAATCAATGTTAGAATGTAGAAAACCTACTCGGTAGCGATTTATAACATAAGCCTTTGGTTCTAGGGACAATATACCGTTTCGAGCAGCCGGTATCAATATTTTAATCAAAGTTTTACTACCAGGTATGAAAGCGAACACAAAAATAAAAGTTGTTGGGGTTGGCGGTTCCGGTTCGAATGCTGTATCGAGAATGATGCGTTGTAAAATCAAGGGCGTTGAACTGATTGCAATTAATACTGACACGCAGGATCTTAATAAGACAAGAGCCCATATTAAAATTAGAATAGGTAAAAGTTTAACTAAAGGGTTGGGTTCTGGAATGAATCCTGAAATGGGTAGAAAAGCGGCTGAAGAGCAGCAGGAAGATATCAAAGAAGCTTTAAAAGGATCGGATATGATTTTTGTAACTTGCGGTCTTGGGGGTGGGACAGGAACAGGCGCTTCTCCGATTGTCGCTCAGATAGCTAAAGAATCGGGAGCCTTAACAATGGCAGTGGTTACAAAGCCTTTTTCATTTGAGGGAGCGCAAAGGCAGAAAATCGCAGAATCTGGTTTAAGAAGATTAAAAGAAAATGTAGATACTTTAATTGCTATCTCTAACGATAAATTAATTTCTATCTTAGATCCGAACATTTCATTATTGAACGCTTTTTGGGCGTGTGATGAAATTTTGCAACAAGCCGTTCAGGGCATTTCCGATTTGATTGTTCTGTCGGGAATAATAAATGTTGATTTCGCCGACGTAAAAGCCATTATGGCGGGTTCTGGTTCGGCTTTATTCGGTATTGGCCGCGGCCAAGGAGAAAAAAGAGCCGAAAGTGCGGCTTTGCAAGCGTTAAACTCTCCTTTGCTTGACGTTTCTTGCAAAGGAGCTAAAGGAGTTTTATTCAATGTTTCTGGAGGAAGAGACATTGCGCTTTCCGAAATAGATGAAGTTGCCCAAGTTATCACTAGAGAGATTAGCCCAGAGGCAAAAGTGATTTTCGGTGCGGTCCAAGACGAAAAGTTAAAAAAAGGAGAAATAAAGGTAACAGTAATTGCTACGGGCTTCTAGAATTTAGGGGTGTGCCCCGTTAGAAGTCTGTGTTATTCTTCTAGATTGTCTTATTCTGAACGCAGTGAGGATCAAGGTTCTTGCCGAAGGCAAGGTTCTTATTGTAGAAAAATAATATTATACTTTCTAAATTTGTTGCTTCTTCATAGAAAAATTTTTTAAATTTTTCTGTCAAAGACTTCTAACGGGGTGTGGATAACCCCTTTTTTTAACGCAATTTTGAAACATTTGACGGCGATTTTGGGTAGGTTACAATAAAGTAATCTCCAAACGAATTTTTAAGACAAATTTGGAAAATTTTTCCAGAAGGAGATTTTTTTATCGCAATGGTCGTCAATAAAATCACAAAAGTTCAAAAAAGAGACGGATCGATAGCTGATTTCGATCAAGGCAGAATTACCGATGCCATTTTTAAGGCGTTGACCGCCACAAATCAGGGCGATGGTAAAAAATCAGTAAAACTTTCAGAAAAAGTTCTAAAGTTTATAAACAGACGCTTTAAATTAAATGAAATTCCTCAAGTAGAGCAGATTCAAGACATAGTTGAAGAGGTTTTAATTTTAGAAGGGCTGGTGGAAACAGCCAGAGCTTACATTCTTTACAGAGAACAGAGAAGAAGAATTAGAGAAGCGGTAACTGTTTTTGACGAGACCACAGAAAAAGTTGACAAATATATTCAGGAACTCGATTGGCAGGTCCGTGAGAACGCCAATATGACTTATTCTCTTCAGGGGTTGAATCAGTATACGATTTCAGCAATAAGCAAAAAATACTGGCTGAACAAAATTTATCCCAAAGAAATAAGAGAAGCCGCGGCAAATGAAGATTTTCATATTCATAATTTGGAAACTTTGGCGCCATATTGTGCCGGGTGGGACTTATATGATTTACTTTTGCGCGGCTTTGGCGGCGTTCCTTCAAAAATAGAATCAAGGCCAGCCAAACATTTGAGAACAGCGCTTGGTCAGCTAGTTAATTTCCTTTTTACTCTTCAGGGCGAAACTGCAGGAGCCAATGCAGTTAGCAGTTTTGATACTTTATTGGCGCCATTTATCAGATACGACAATTTAAACTATCAACAAGTAAAACAGGCGATGCAAGAATTTTTGTACAACTGTATGGTGCCGACCCGCGTGGGATTCCAAACCCCGTTTTTAAATGTCTCCTTAGATATTAAAGTTCCGGATTTTTATAAAAAACAACCAGTTCTTCTTGGCGGTAAAGTGCAAAGCGAAACTTATGGGGAATTTCAAGGAGAAGTAGATATTTTCAATAAGGTTTTCTATGAAGTGATAATGGAGGGTGATGCCAAGGGCAGACCGTTTACTTTTCCTATCCCAACAGTTTCCATTGGGAAGGATTTTGATTGGAACAATCCGGCTTTGGAGCCTATGTGGGAAGCAACGGCCAAATACGGCGTAAATTATTTTTCCAATTTTATTCACTCAGATATGAATCCAGAGGATTTCAGAAGTATGTGCGTAACCCCCGATACTCAAATTATTTATCAAAACACATTAGGAAATGTTGGGAAGATGTCCATTAGAAGGATTGTAGAAGATTTTATAAAAGGGGAAAATTTCGGTAAAGTATTGATGAACGGAGAATTTGTTGAAATCAAAAACGTCCTAAGATTAGTTAATAATGCTGGGTATGTTTTAAAAATAACCATGGAAAATGGAGAAATTTTCAGGGTTACTCCTGACCACCCGTCAATGATTGTCAAAAAAAATAAATTGGTTGAGGTTCAATCGGAGAAACTGAAAATAGGAGATGAAATACCTATAGCTAAAAACCCCTATAAAGGAGACTTGGGAGATTTTGAGTTAGGACGTTTTATTGGTTTATATATAGCAGAAGGATACTTAGCCCATAACGAAGCAACTACCGCCTTTTCTTTTTGCTCAAAAGAAAAAAACTATTTTGATTTTGTTACAAAACTTGCTCGAGAAAGATTTGGGGCTAAGACTGCAATAAGAATGGAAGAAAAACGTCAATCATTGGTAGCCGTAATTAACGATAGAGCAGTGGGAGCTCTGGCGAAAAGTTATGTCCGTGGAGACAATTCTTTAAATAAGCGACTTAGTAGCAAATTATTTGGGATGTCATTTGAATTTAGAAAAGGCGTTCTGATTGGAGTTTTGGAAGGGGATGGACATATTTCGAAAATAGATAGTGTTCGAAATATCCAGATCAATTCTAGTAATTCAGGATTGATTGATGATGTTGGGCTACTTTGTCGGAGTTTAGGAGTAAATTATAGCAAACAGATCAATTTAAATAATACTCACTTTGGAGTGAAGTTTACTTCGTATAAACTATTATTGACTAACGATGTTCCCGAATGGTTAGGTAAGTATTTTAATAAAAAAATAGGGAAAAGCAGAATATATAATAATTATAAAAATTTTTATGGCATAAAAATAAAATCTATTGAAAAAATTCCCTATACCGATCAAGTATATGATTTCGAGACAAAAAATAAGGAGCATCTTTTTCAATTAGCTAACGGAGTAATCACTCATAATTGCTGCCGGCTTCGCTTGGATAACAAAGAACTTTACAAAAGGGGAGGCGGCCTTTTCGGAAGCCAACCCTTAACCGGAAGTATTGGAGTAGTAACGATAAATATGCCGCGGATTGGCTATCTTTCAAAAACTAAAAAGGAATATCTTGAAAAATTGAGCCATCTAATGGACTTAGCTAAAGAGTCTTTGGAAATTAAGAGGAAGGCCCTGGAAAACTTTATGGAAAAAGGACTTTATCCTTATTCAAGGCACTATTTGTCTTCGGTCAAAAAAATGAGGGATTCTTATTTTGGCAATCACTTTGCAACGATTGGATTAATGGGCATGAATGAATCTTTACTGAATTTCCTTGGAGAAAATATCGCTTCAAAAAGAGGAAGGAAGTTTGCTCTTGAGGTTTTAGACTTTATGAGAGAGAAGCTTGTTCAGTATCAAAAAGAGACAGGGAATCTATATAATCTTGAAGCGACTCCGGGGGAAGGGACGAGTTATCGCCAGGCAAAAACTGATAAAGAAAAATTTCCGGAAATTATTACTGCCGGCACAAAAGAAGTTCCTTATTATACCAATAGCAGTCAATTACCTGTTAATTACACCGATGATATTTTTGAGGCGCTAAAGCTTCAGGACGATCTGCAGTCCCGGTATACCGGAGGCACTGTTTTGCACTTGTTTTTGGGAGAGCGGGTTTCTGATATTCAAAATGTAAAAAATCTTGTCAAAAAAGTCTTTGAAAACTTTCATCTTCCTTATATAACTATTACCCCTACTTTTTCGATTTGCCCGGTTCATGGATATGTCGCAGGTGAACATTTTATGTGTCCCCAATGCGCGATTAAACAACCTTGCGAAGTTTATTCAAGAATTGTTGGATATTTGCGGCCGGTATCGCAATGGAATAACGGCAAACAAGAGGAATTTAAGGAGAGAAAGGAATTCAAGATTAGGAAAACCGAATTGGCCAAGGTTTAAGAATTATTTTTGAAAGAGAGCCGGGCGCCGCGTCAGACGCGGCGCCCGCTTTCGTCTCTTGAGCGGTCAAGCGCCGTATTATAGAATATAACGAGACTGGAAAATTATGATTTTCGGCGGATTGCAAAAAACAACTTTGATAGATTATCCGGGAAAAATTGCCTGTGTTGTTTATACTTTGGGCTGTACTTTTCGTTGTCCCTTTTGTTATTCTTCGGAAATTGTTCTGCCGGAAAAAATTAAAAAGCAGCCGAAAATTTCCGAAAAAGAAGTTTTTGATTTTTTAAAAGAGAGAAAAGGACTGATCGAAGGCGTGGTTTTTTGCGGCGGCGAACCGACAATAAATTCAGAGTTACCAGATTTTATTAAGAAAATAAAAAATCTTGGTTATTTGGTAAAACTGGACACTAATGGTTCTAATCCCGAAATGCTGGAAAAATTAATAAAAGAAAAGCTAATTAATTATGTGGCAATGGACATAAAAGCCCCCTTGGGGCTGAAATCCCAATTTTCAATTCCCAATTTTCAAAAATCGGACTACGAGAAAGCTGCTGGTGTGAAATTTGATATAGAGAAAGTTAAAAAAAGTATAGGTATGATTAAAAATTCGGGGATAGATTATGAGTTCAGGACGACGGTGGTGCCCAGCATTCATACGAGAGAGGATATTATTCAGCTGGCAAGAGACATTTCTCCTGCAAAGAAATACTATCTGCAGAATTTTAGGGCAGAAAAAACGCTGGATCCAAAGTTTGAAAAAATAAGACCCTATTCAAAAGAGTTTCTTCTTGAAATTCAAGAAATTATTTCTCCGTTTTTTGAAATCTGTCAAGTCAGATAATTCCTAAGAACTTAAAAAATAAAACCCAGTTTCAAACTGGGTTTTTAGATTATAGCTTTTTAAAGAAAAAGAAAAGAGCCCTCAGTTAATCCCGCTTAGCGGGACGCCGAAGGCTCACCCCGTTAGAAGAGAATGTTTCTAACGGGGCTCAATGACCTAAGAGAATCAAACTCCCAAGTTTTCAAAGTGCAGACTTGCTTCGTGATTCCGCTCTACCATGGACAGGGATCGAAATGGAGGCCTTCCTCATTGAAGTAACCAGCTAGGACTCTGTTGCCATCAGACCTCCGAGAAGATGTTTTCAAATGGACACAGCTGAATAACCGTTCGCGAGTATTAAGGTAATGACCAATGATGGTATAAGCAATTATTTGAGCTGTATACTCTGGGTATCCTTTGCCAACAAGACCATTTCTCCCATCTAAGTCCTGGAATTGCCAAGTGTCCACTGGAGCTTTTAGAACTAATTGCCAACCCATTTTGCCAAGGTCTTTGGCGAAGGATTCATTGTTATACCAAGCATATTCATGTTTGTAAAAGAGTTCTCTCTCTACCCTGCCACGAATCTCGAGAATCGAGAGGGGGAATACCGCGACAAGAACATGGGAGCTCTTTGATTGCTCGAGCACTTCTTCGGAGAACGGAAATGGGATCTCAGTTAAAGCGGCGAGTTGCTGGGGTGTCGGGTTGACCCCGAAGAATTTTACGGCCTCCTCGATACAGAAGAAGTTCTTACCCATTATTCCGCGGGCACGCTCTTGGCTCACGGTTTTTTGAAAACCGCCACTCTTCCAGAAGGCAATAAGGCGTTGGCGTAGACCTGGATCATCAATAGGCGTTTGCAGGTCATCAAAGGTCAAGCCTGCTTCCTCCATACGGCGGTACCATTCAGACAAACGGCCAATAACCTTGCTTGGGCTGATTTGGTTCGCAATGGACGTTGCCATCGCACACCTCCCATAGAATGAACTATTATTGTTTTAATTCTTTGTCAAACTAATGTCAAGAGGTTAACCCGAATGCTATAATGTAATCCAAGGTAGCAATTATTTAAAATAATTTTTAATGACCAAATCAAAAATTTTTCTCTATTTTTGTCTTTCATTTATTTTTGGAATTGGTTCTTCTTCATTCTTTAGAATTTCTCAAATACTTTTGCTGGGTCTTTTAATTTTAGCCATAATTTTGATAACCGTGCTTCGGAGACAAAAGAAAATTATTATTATCGGATTTTGTATTTTATTCTTTATTGTCGGAATTTTGAGATATCAAAAGATAGAATCAGGAATTATGAATAACGAATTAAGAAAATATAATGATTCGATAGAGAAAGTTGCTTTAGTTGGCGTAGTGATGAATGAACCAGACGTAAAAGAAAAAGTTGTAATTTTAACCATAGGGGTAGAACAATTAACAATAAACAATAAACAATTGACAGTAAACGGCAGGGTTCTAGTTACTGCTAACCGCTATCCAGAATATGATTACGGAGACAAAGTGGCAATTATTGGTAAACTTAAAAGTCCCTCTGAAGACATAGAAGGATTTAATTATAGAAATTATTTATTAAAAGACAAGATTTATTCAGTTATGGAATGGCCGGAAATAAAATTATTGGGCAAAGGATTCGGAAGTAAGTTTATGGCCACCCTTTTTTCTTTTAAAAATAGATTTAAAGAAACAACTTCCAAGTTTTTACCTTTTCCTCAAGAAGGTTTTTTGGAAGCTTTGCTCTTTGGCGATGAAGAAAATATCTCAAAAGAATGGAAAGAAAAACTGAACATAACCGGCACTCGCCACATTGCCGCGGTTTCAGGTATGAATATTACAATTTTGAGTTCAATTATTTTGTCTTTTGCTTTAGGACTGGGTTTTTGGCGGCACCAGGCTTTTTATCTGTCTTTGTTTATAATTTTTATTTATATTCTTTTAATCGGTGCGCCCTCATCAGCAATTCGGGCTGGAATTATGGCCGGCGCTTTAATGCTCGCTACCTATTTTGGGAGATTAGGAAGCGCCTCTCGCGCAGTTGTCTTTGCCGCCTCTTTGATGCTTTTTAATAACCCTTTGCTTTTGAGATATGATATTGGTTTTCAGTTATCTTTTTTAGCTATTTTGGGAATGATTTATTTTCAGCAATTCTTTTCCACTCTATTAAGAAGAATTCCGAATCCAAACATTTTTCCAGTAAGAACTACGCTGGCCGCAACTTTATCTGCCCAGATTTTCACTCTACCGATTCTAATCTATAATTTCGGCAGAATATCTCTGGTTTCTCCATTAACCAATATCTTAATTGTGCCGTTTCTAGCGCTAATAACCATTTTGTGCTTTTTCTTTGGCTTTGCCGGTATAATCTTTAATCCTCTCGGTTTTGTTTTTTCTTTGTTTGTTTGGCTATCTTTAACCTATTTAACATTTATTATCGAACTGTTCTCCAATTTTTCTTTAGCTTCTTTGAGTCTTGGCAATATTCATTGGATATGGCTGCTGATTTTTTACATTCTTCTGGCCACGGTTACTTATAGGATTCAAGAAAGCCAAAAATTAAAATTCCTAAATTACTGAAATTTTGGTAAAATGGAACTACACCGCCGCGTTAGACGCGGTGGGGTATCCCTTAGGATTAGTTCTTTCAGCGGCGAAAAGCCGCGTTGCGGCCACGCCGCTTTACGCGGCTCCATCCCCGACGGCGGAGCGTCGGGGTATTCCGCCGCTGAAATAGAAGTATGAGGAAAAAAATTTATTTAAAGAAGAAAAATAAGGCGTCAGTCCGCTTAAAAACGGGAAAAGTTGCCGGTAAAGCATGGATTGTGGCGGTAAATATGGGTTATGGTCATCAGAGAACAGCTTATCCTCTAAGGAATTTATCTCCCGACGGCAAAGTTATTAATGCTAATGATTACGAGGGGATTCCCAAAAGCGATAGAAACCTCTGGGAAGGAACAAGAAAATCTTATGAGTTTATTTCCAATTTTAAAAGAATCCCGCTTATTGGCAATTTCGCTTTTTTAGCCTTGGATACTTTTCAAAGGATTCTTAGTTTTTATCCGAAACGAGACTTATCTAAGTCAAATCTTGCCGTAAAAATAATATTCTCACTGGTCAAGAGAGGTTGGGGGCGGGATTTGATTGAAAAATTAAAGAACTACAATCCTCCCGGTTTAAATTTGCCGGTCGCTCAAAGGAAAAAAGAAAAACCCCTACCCATAATTACTACTTTTTTTACGCCGGCTTTTATGGCTGCATTTTTGGATTATCCGGGAGATGTTTTTTGTGTTATTTGCGATGCCGATATGACTCGGGCTTGGGTGTCGGATAATCCCCAAAAAAGCAAAATTAAATATTTAGCTCCCACAGGGAGAGTGGTTGAGAGATTGAAACTTTACGGCATAAAGGAACACAATATTTTTTTTACCGGTTATCCTTTGCCAATGGATATTGTTGGAGATGAGAAAATGAAAATTTTGAAAGAAGATTTAAAGTATAGAATTTTAAATTTAGATCCTCAGAAAAGATATTTTCAAAAATACAAAGATTTGATTAAAAAAAGTCTTGGTAATTTGCCAGATAAACCAGACCATCCTTTAACAATAATGTTTTCGGTCGGCGGAGCAGGGGCTCAAAAAGAAATTGGAGCAGGGATCCTTAAAAGTTTAGCTCCAAAAATCAAAGCGGGTCAGCTCAAAGTGGTTTTAGCTGTCGGAATTAAGGAAACGGTTAAAAAATATTTTCTGGAAAATATCGAAATTTTAGGGTTGAAAAGCGCTTTAAAGAAAAACATCGCAATAGTTTCTGGCAAGGATATGGCAAATTATTTTCAGAATTTTAACGAGGCCCTAAGAAAAGTTGATATTTTATGGACAAAGCCGAGCGAACTTTCTTTTTACGCAGCCCTCGGTTTGCCAATTATTATTTCGCCGACAATTGGCTCTCAAGAAGATTTTAATAAAAGATGGCTCATAAAATCTGGTTTTGGTATCCCGCAAGAGAATCCGGATTATACCGATCAATGGCTTTTTGATTGGTTGAACCAGGGATACTTGGCAGAAGCTGCTATGCAGGGATTTGTTGAAGGAGAAAAACTGGGAACATTAAAGATTAAAAAAATAATATCTTCGATAAAAAAATAAAAACCCCTTTTACGAAAATAAAATTTCCGCAAAGGATAGGTCATAATTTCGGAATATATATTTTACCTTGCCGAAATCAAGGTTCTGTCCGAAGGGCAGATTCTTATATTTTTACCGCAGTCGACCACGGGTAAGCCCATGGTCTCCTGCGACAAGTTATGTTCCCTGCGGTAAATAATTTCTTCGCTTGCGCTCAAAAATTATGAAAAAGATAATTCTTTCGGTTTTATTTTTTATTATCCTGTTTTTATTTTTCTATTTTTTTATTGGGAAAACCGTTCCCGCAAAAGAAATTGTCTGGGGAGTGAATTTTTCCCAAAAACATGCCAAAAACTTGGGCTTGGAATGGAGAGAAGTTTATTTGGCACTACTTGATGATTTAAAGGTGAAAGATTTAAAGGTAGCCGCCCACTGGGATTTGATTGAACCTGAAAGAGATAAATATGACTTTGGAGATTTAGATTGGCAGATAAAAGAAGCAGAAAACAGGGGGGCAAAAATTAATCTTGTTATTGGTATGAAAACTCCCCGCTGGCCAGAATGTCATATTCCCGAATGGGGTAAGGATCTTAAAAAAGAAGAACAGCAAGAAGAAATTTTAAAAATGATTGAAACGATTGTAACGCGATACAAAGAATCAGGATCTATTAAGTATTGGCAAGTGGAAAACGAACCATTTTTTCCTTTTGGGACGTGTCCGTGGGTTGATAAGAATTTCCTAAAGAAAGAAATTGATTTAGTAAAAATGCTGGATGACCGAAAGAGGCCAATAATAATTTCTGACAGCGGCGAAGGATCTTTCTGGATACAAGCTGGAAAAATGGGTGATATTGTAGGAACGACAATGTATAAGCGAGTTTGGTTTGCTCCTTTAGAAATATTTAATAAAATTCAAAAACTTACAGGATTGCCGAATTTTTTTGCGGTATTTGGTAACCCTGGTTTCTATGTTTACTATCCATTCCCGCCGACCTTCTACGCTAGGAAAGCACAGTTAATTAAAAAGTTTTTTGGGAAAGAAGTAATTTGCGTAGAACTGCAAGCAGAACCTTGGGGGCCTGCCTTGCTTTATGATTCGCCGCTTCAAGAACAAGAAAAAACAATGAATCTGGAACAATTTCGTTATAATATCGAATTCGCTAAAAAAACGGGTTTAAAAGAATTTTATCTCTGGGGAGGTGAATGGTGGTATTGGCTGAGGGAAAAACAGGGAAAACCGGAAATTTGGGAAGAGGCCAAGATGTTGTTCCAGTAAGGGACTCTTGGGGTTATAAAAACAACCAAATTTTGTGATTTGGTTGTTTTTTGCTACAATTGAAAATCTCTTTTTGGGCTGCCAGGCTTTAAAAGAGAAAGATACCAGGCTTGCATCGCTCTACCAAAAAAAACGCATAAGGAGAGGTTGATGAAAAGGTTTCTAATAGCGCTTGTGCTTTTGGTCGTATTCTTTTCTTTGCCCGTGTCTGTTTCTGCCTTTTCCGATGAAATGCTAGTTCCAATTACGCACGAAATCATCGGAGTAGCTGGTTGGTACGGCACGGGCAGAGGAGAATGTCTCGGTTGTCGTAGAGACAGAATGATGGCCAATGGCGAGCGTCTTGACGATCAAGAGCTGATGGTTGCTTGTGGTACAGACCTTTATAACGAAGATGGCACTATTGTTGCCGGCAGCTGCAGGCTCTTTGACGTAGGAACCACAGTCAGAATTACCAACCTGGTCAATGGCAAATCTGTTGTGGCAAAGGTCACCGATAGAGGAGGTTTTACCTCTTTTGGCAGGATACTAGATGTGACCAAAGCCGTGAGAGACGCCTTAGATATGGAGGATTTGGCTATGGTCAAAGTAGAACTCTTGTAAACCTCAACAAAGCCTGATATCTAAGCACCTTTCAAGAGAGGAGCAGAGCCAAAAAGGAATGAGATACTTTTCCCGATGCCTCCGGCTGGCTCCTCTTTTTATTTTCATCATTTAGAGGGCTTTTCTTTTTGGCCAAAAATCTGCTAAATTAAATAGAGACACATTTTTTATGTTAAGTATTATTATCCCAACTTTAAACGAGGAAGAAGGAATAGCCAGGGTTCTTTGCAATATACCTGACAAAATTAAAAGAAAAGCTGAAGTTATTGTCGTTGATGTTTCCAGCGATTGTACTCCGATTATCGCAGAGAGGCTAGGTGCCAAAGTGATTCGACCGAAAAGGAAAGGCAAGGGTTACCAAATGAGAATTGGAGTCCAGGAGAGTAAGGGTGATATTTTGGTATTTTTGGACGGCGATGGCACAGACCCTCCCCAATATATTCCAAAACTACTTAAAAAATTAGATAAAGCAGATTTAGTATTGGGGTGTCGAAGTGTGAAAAAGTTTAAAAGCGATGATAAAACAATGAGAGATGTCTTCAAATTATATTCTCTTTTGGTTCAACCGATTTCTCATTTAATAGGTTTTAAGGCTTCTGACCCTTTGGCTGGTTTTAGGGTAATAAGAAGAAAAGACTGGGAGAGGTTAGAATTAAAAAGTAATAACTTTGAAATAGAAACGGAAATGAATATTAAAGCAATGCAGGCTGGTTTTGTAATTACAGAAGTTCCTATTCCGCACTTAAAAAGAGGCGGAGGTTTAGGCAAGAGTAAATTCGCAGCTAATCCTAGGGCGTGGTTAAGAATAGTGACTGCCGTGTTGAAATATTTAAAGGATGAAAAATTAAAGACTCAAGTGATAAAACTTAAAGAAAAACTGAATTCTCAGATAAATATCTAGATTATGTTAAGTATTATTATTCCTACTTTAAATGAGGAGAAATATCTGCCTCGAGTGTTGGAAAGCATAAAAAAACAACAGTTTTCTGATTTTGAGATAATCGTGGCCGACGCCGGTTCTGCAGACAGAACTGTTGAAATTGCCAAGAGTAACGGATGTAAAGTTGTTCCCGGAGGATTGCCAGGTGCAGGAAGAAATAAAGGAGCTAAAGCGGCAATGGGCGATTTGCTTTTATTCTTAGATGCCGATACAATTTCTTTCCCTCCAAACTTTTTCAGATTTCTCTTAGAAGAATTTACGGAAAAAAAACTAGATGCCGCCTCTTGCCCGATCTGTGCGCAGGGAAATAAACTTGATGAGCTCATTTATAAAGGTTATGATTTTTGGATAAGATTAACCCAGAAATTCTCACCTTATTCAACAAACGTTGTGATGGTTAAAAAAGAGGCCTTTCAAAAAGTTGGCGGTTTTGACGAAACAGTAAAGATAGCTGAAGACGTTGATCTTATTCGAAGAATATCTAAAATAGGCAAAACGGGTTTTTTAAGAACGTCTTCTGTTTTAATTTCTGTGAGAAGATTTAAAAAAGACGGAAGATTCAAGACGATTTTTAAATGTTCTCTAGTAGGTATTTATATCAATCTTTTTGGACCCGTAAGGTCAGATATTTTTAAGTATCGCTTTAACCATTACGAAGAGATTAATGACAAAAGCTCAAGAAATGAGAATTGAAATATAACTAAACTCTATGGCTAAAATAATTTATCTTGATTACGCTGCCACAACGCCCGTTGATCCAGAAGTTTTAAGGGCGATGTTGCCATATTTGAAGGAAGATTACGGCAATCCTTCTTCTGTCCACTATTTCGGGCAGAGGGCTAGGATTGGCGTGGAAGCCTCTCGGGAAAAATTAGCGAGATTTTTGCATTGTTTGCCAGAAGAAATTATTTTCTGCGGTTCCGCTACCGAAGCCAACAACTTAGCCATAACCGGGCTTTTAAAACCATATATTTCAAAAGCAAAAAAGCGTCACATTGTCACTACTCAGATAGAGCATCATGCGGTTTTAGAGCCTTATAAAGAACTGGAAGATCAAGGGGTAGTGGTAACTTATCTGCCGGTTAATAGAGACGGCTTAGTTAACGTGTTCGAACTTGAAAAAGCTATAACTGCCGATACTGTTCTGGTTTCGATAATGTACGCCAATAATGAAATAGGAACTATCCAGCCGATTGCCAAAATCGGAAAAATTTTAGAAAGCAAAAGCCGAGAGTTTAAAACAAAAATTTTTTTTCACACCGATGCGGTCCAAGCAGTAAACTATCTTGATTGCAACGTTGTTAATCTTGGAGTTGATCTTTTAACTTTAAGTGCTCATAAGATTTACGGCCCAAAGGGCGTAGGAGTTCTTTATGTTAAAAAAGGAACCCCGTTGGTTCCGATAATTTACGGCGGAGGCCAGGAAAAAAACCTTAGGTCTGGGACGGAAAATGTTGCCGGTATTGTTGGTCTTGGGGCAGCGATAGAAAATGTTATAAAACAAAAAGGCAAGGTGAAGAAAACACTGAAATTGCGCGACCGTTTGATTAAAGAAATTATTAAAAAAATTCCAGAAGTTTTACTTAATGGTTCATTATCGGAAAGGCTTCCAAATAATATCAACTTCAGTTTTAAGGGAGCGGAAGGAGAAGCTATTGTTATTGCCTTAGATCAAGAAGGAATTGCTGTTTCTACCGGATCGGCTTGTTCTTCAAAAAGCCTCGAGCCTTCTAACGTGTTAATGTCTTTAGGGCTATCCGAACAAGAGGCTCATACTAGTCTGAGAATAAGTTTGGGAAGGTATACAACCGAAAGCGAAATCAATAAGTTCCTTAAAGTTTTGACGAAAACTATTACCAGACTAAGAAAAATATCAGGTTATCGGATTGTCGCATAAGTTGTAACAAAAACATCTTTTTGCAGTAACTTGCTTAAGGTGTTTTTTATTTTAAAATATATTCTGTCGCTAATACGACCCGGGGGATTGACAAGGGTTTTCGGTTTTGATAGGCTTATTTATACCTATACCTATACCTATGGTCAAGGTATAAGAAGATAACTACTGATCCATTATTTATATGGGAGAAAAAAAACAAAAAACTCTTATCAGTTTTAAGAAAGCTCAAAGTTCAATCTTAAAAATTATTAAAATGGTGGAAGAAGACCAGTATTGTATTGATGTTATGCAGCAGAACTTGGCAGTAATCGGACTTTTAAGGTCGGCCCATCAGATGTTAATGGAAAACCATCTTAATACCTGTTTTAAAAAAGCAATGGGAACAAAAAACGAGAAGAGAAAACAAGAAATGATAGATGAAATTCTAAAGGTGACAAAATTATTTAATCGATAATTTAGATGAGATAATATAAAATATGCTAAAGAAAATTAAAAATAAAGTTGAGAGTATTCATTCTCAAGATGATAAAACTTTTGCTGAAAACGAAGCCAATGCTTTGGAAAAGAAAAAAAATGCGAACCTTCAAGAGTATCTTTATTCTGTTAAGGGAATGCACTGCGCTTCTTGCGAAGTTTTAATCGAAAAAAAGTTGCTCGAAATCAAAGAAATTAAATCTGTAGAAGCTAAATCTGATAAAGGAGAGGTCCTAATTGAATATGTGGGTAAAAAACCAGAAACAGCCCTTCTTAATTCTATTTTTAAAGAAGAAGGATATGTTTTTTTTGATGAACCCTTTGAGAAAGAGGATAATTCGGGGAAAAGTTTCTTGAAAACCGCAACTATTGCCTTATCAATCATTGTTGTTTTCTTGTTTTTAAACAAATCGGGATTTTCCAGCTTGGTAAATGTTAATTCAAAATCATCTTTGCCTGTTTTTTTTGCCTTAGGGCTTGTGGCTGGTTTTTCTTCTTGCGCCGCCCTGGTTGGGGGTTTAGTTCTTTCTATGTCAAAGCAGTGGCGAGATATGCATTCTTCAGAAGGCTCTATCTCAGAGAAACTTCAGCCACATTTGATGTTTAACATAGGTAGAATTATTTCTTACGCTTTCTTTGGCGCTATTCTTGGTTTTTTAGGAAGCAAATTGCAAATTTCTTTTCAATTTACTTCTTTTTTGGTGATAGCTGTTTCTATAGTTATGTTTTTTTTAGCAATGCAGATGCTGGGATTCAAATCTTTTCGTAAATTTCAGTTTACTTTGCCAAAATTTGCAACAAGATATATTGCAAACGAAGCTAATTTTAAGGGACGTTATCTTCCTTTTTCCATGGGATCGTTAACTTTCTTTTTGCCTTGCGGCTTTACTATTACGGCGCAGGGATTGGCTTTACTTTCGGGGAATCCTCTGCAGGGGGGGCTGATAATGACATTTTTCGCCCTGGGAACCGCTCCAGCCCTTTTGCTCATCGGTTTTTCCGCTATAAAATTTTCCAGTCGTCCCTCACTTGCTTTGCAGTTTTCTAAGGTAGCCGGCATTTTGATTTTATTTTTTGCTCTTTTTAACATTAACAGTCAATTAAATGTTCTGGGGCTTCCGAGTTTGGCTAATGTTAATTCCAACCCTGCTCAAAGTAATAACGGTGGAAACGGCAACGCTTTAAATGAAAAAGATTTGCCGTCAATTGTTGATGGTAAACAGTTGATAAAAATGAAAGCTTCTTCTTCAGGATATGCACCAAATTATTTTAAAGTAAGAGCGGGAATTCCGGTTAGGTGGGAGATTGAAGACGTGGGTACGAGTGGCTGCACAAATGCCATTATTTCTAGAAGCTTATTTTCGGGACAAATTGATTTGACCCCTGGTAAAACCAGCATCAAGGAATTTACTCCGGCAAAACCCGGGAAATATAAGTTTAGCTGCTGGATGGGGATGATTTCTGGGACTATTGAAGCTGTCGATGCAAATGCGGCATCGCAAAACTCAACCATCAGCTCGGTTGATGCTAGTGAATCTGTTATTCCTTCTGGAGTCAACGGTTGCGGATGCGGCGGAGGCGGCAATGGCAGTTGCGGAGTTAAGTAAGATAAAGGATATTAAGATTAAAAATATTTTCTGCAAATGAAAAAAACAATTTTAAAAATTAGCGGTATGCACTGCGCTTCCTGCGCAGCTAATATCGAAAACGCTCTCAAGAAAGAAAAAGGTATAAAATCTGTTAATGTAAACTTTGCTTCAGAAAAAGCTTACGTAGAATTTAATCTAGATGAAATTAGTCTTTCGCAAATTGGGAAGATTATTGAAAAAACAGGATATAGTTCCAAAGAAGAAAGTTACGAAGAAGAACACAGAGATCACTATAAAGCAGAAAAAGAAGAAGAAATTAAAAAACTAAAGAAGAGATTTGTTACGGCCTTGATTTTTGGTTTTCCTATTATTTATATGGTAATGGGAGGATTGATAGGGTTACCAATGCCAGAATTTTTTGAAAATTTTGCGGTTCCAATTCAATTTATTTTGGCAACGGCCGTGATTTTGGCTTGTTTTAACATCTGGTCATCTGGTTTTAAAAATTTATTGCGGTTTTCCCCAAACATGGATTCTTTGATTTTTATCGGAACGGCGGTTGCTTATTTTTACAGTATTTTCGTTTCAGTCAACCTTCTTTTATCGAAAAAAACAGAATTAGGAGATTTATATTATGAGAGCGCAGTGTTTATTTTAGTTTTCATTTCTTTGGGAAAATATTTGGAGGCTGTAACTAAGGGTAAAACTAGCCAATCTATTAAAAAACTGATTGGCCTGCAGCCAAAAGAAGCCATCGTTTTAAAGGAAGGAAAAGAAATTAGACTTCCAATTGAGCAAGTTCAAGTTGGAGATGTCATTTTAGTCAAGCCTGGCGAAAAAATTCCGGTTGATGGGATTGTTACTGATGGCTATTCCGGAGTGGATCAAAAGGCAATTACAGGGGAAAGCATTCCGGTCGAGAAAAAAGCCGGAGATGAAGTGATTGGTGCAACGATTAATAAGACTGGCGTCTTGAAATTTAAAGCAACCAAAGTTGGTAAAGACACAATGTTAGCTCAGATTGTTAAAATTGTTGAGGAAGCGATGGGATCCAAGGCGCCAATTCAGCTTTTGGCTGACAAAGTTTCTTTTTATTTTGTTCCAGCGGTAATTTCCATAGCTACGATATCTTTAATTGTTTGGCTTGCATTAGGTTATTCTTTCTCTTTTTCTTTAACGATTTTTGTCGCAGTTTTAATTATCGCCTGCCCTTGCGCTTTGGGTTTGGCTACTCCGGCGGCAGTAATGGTTGGCACGGGATTGGCAGCTCAAAACGGGATTTTAATTAAAAGCGGTAAAGCCTTAGAGGTGGCCCGGAATGTTAATATTGTTATTTTCGATAAAACAGGAACTTTAACTAAAGGAGAACCGGCCGTAACTGATATAATATCAGCCACAGGAATCCCAAATTACAAATTCCAAACCCCAAACAAATCCCAAATCATAAATCCCAAACTCCAAAATGAATTGGAGATTTTAAAAATTGCGGCATCGGTTGAGAGAAATTCAGAACATCCTTTGGCTCAAGCCATAGTAAACAAAGCAAAAGAGGAAAATATAGAATTGCTTGGGATAGATGATTTTCAAGCTATTCCTGGTTTTGGCGTTTCCGCCAAATTAAATAACCAAAAAATTTTGTTAGGGACAAGAAAACTAATGGTTCAAAATCAAATTGATCCCGCTCATTTTGAAGAAAAAATATCGTTTTTAGAAAATCAAGGCAAAACCGCAATGATTTTGGCTTTTAGCGGAGAAATTGTGGGCCTAATTGCCGTGGCTGATACTCTTAAAGAATATTCTAAAGAAGCCATAGAAATGCTTCATAAAATGGGCAAAAAAGTGGCCATAATTACAGGCGACAATAAACGGGTAGGTGAGGCGATCGCAAGACAGGTTGGTATTGATAAGGTTTTGGCTGAAGTTCTTCCCCAAGAAAAATCAGCAGAAATTAAAAAATTGCAAGAGGAGGGAAATATCGTCGCTATGGTTGGAGACGGCATTAACGATGCCCCTGCCCTGGCTCAGGCTGATTTGGGCATTGCCTTGGGTTCTGGTACTGATGTGGCAATGGAAACAGGCGAGATAGTTTTGATTAAAGATGATCTTCGCGATGTTGTCACGGCTATTGATTTAAGCAGTTATACTTTAAATAAAATCAAACAAAATCTCTTTTGGGCATTCTTTTACAATATAGTTGGCATACCCATTGCCGCTGGCATATTGTATCCTTTCACTGGCTGGCTACTGAATCCGATGATTGCCGCGGCTGCTATGGCTTTTTCTTCGGTCAGTGTTGTTTTGAATTCGCTATCGATGAGAAGATACAAAATAGTTTTAAATTATTCATCGTTCCAAGGGGCTTAAGTTATTTTCTGTTTGTGCTAATATTTTAATGAGCCTCTTTAAAGAAGAGTAGGTTATTTAGCTCTAAAAAACATAGCCAAGCTCTCAATTTTTTTTATTGATTTTTTATCTTCATTTGGCATAGAAAAGATGAAACAAAAATCGCGAAACAACAGTATTAGTATAATGAGACCGTATTACTCAAAAAAAGTTATTCAGCATTTCCTTAACCCAAAACACTTTGGGAAAATGAAAAATGCTGACGGAGTCGGTAAAGTTGGAAATCCAAGATGTGGCGACGAAATGTGGCTTTACATTAAAGTTGGCAGAAAGAAAGACAGAGAAATTATAAAAGATATAAAATTCCATACGTTAGGATGCGCGGCGGCAATTTCTACTTCTGATATGATTTCTGATATGGCTAAAGGAAAAACTTTTGAAGATGCTTTGAAAATCGGCTACAAAAACATTTCTGACGAATTGGGCAACTTGCCTCCAGTAAAAATTCATTGCGCGCAATTAGCCCAGCAAGGACTAAAAGCCGCGATAGAAGATTATAGAAAAAAGAAACAATAAACCCCGTTAGAAGTTTACTAAAGCTAATACGTAATTGTAAATAATTTCTTTAATTCTAAGGTACATCTGTTGGAAAAGAACACCTTGGTTCTTTTCCAACTAGGAATTTCTAGAGTAAACTTCTAACGGGGTAAAAAATATGGAGAACTTACCCGAAGAACAGAAGGCTCCTCAATTTATTAGTTCAAATGTGTCGCCGTCGGTCGCGATTCCTCAAAAAAGGAAAAAAAGCAAAATTCCTGCGATTTTTGCTTTAATATTTTTATTTGCTATTTTAGCCGGATTTGCCGGTGGTAGTGTTTTTACCGGGTTTTACTTTAATGAAATTAAAGATTACCTGAAAAATTTTAACATCTATTTACCAACACCGTCTCCATCTCCAACTCCAACAACAATAATCGAAAAAGAATATGTTCCTGCAACATCTCAAGAAGAAGCGGTAATCAAAGCAGTAAAAGAATATTCGCCGGCTGTTGTTAGTATCATTATTTCCAAAGACTTGCCGGTCATTGAACAATATTATATTAATCCTTTTGGCGAAGGTTCACCGTTCGGTTTTGAGGTTCCGCAGTATCGCCAACAAGGAACGCAAAAGCAGGAAGTGGGCGGCGGCTCTGGTTTTATTATTTCTTCTGATGGTTTAGTTTTAACTAATAAACACGTAGTCCAAGACAAAGAAGCAGAATATACCGTTTTGACAACCGAGGGCAAAAAATATCCGGCGAAGGTTTTAGCCTTAGATCCGGTTCAGGATTTAGCTTTAATTAAGATTGACACTAAAGACGAAACCGGTAAAACTTTTCCTACTGTAAAAATTGGAGATTCAGATAATCTGCAAATTGGCCAAACAGTGATTGCAATTGGAAACGCTCTCGGAGAATTTAGGAATACGGTTTCTGTCGGCGTTATCTCGGGTTTGGGAAGGACCGTGACCGCTTCTAGTGGCGGCGCTTTTATAGAGACAATAGAAGATGTTGTTCAGACAGATGCGGCGATAAATAAGGGGAATTCCGGCGGTCCGCTTTTGAATTTAAAAGGCGAGGTTATTGGAGTTAATACTGCTATGGCCCAGGACGCCCAAAGTATTGGTTTTGCCATACCGATTAACAAAGCCAAAAGAAGCATTGAGCAGGTAAAAAACACTGGCAAAATTACCTATCCTTTTTTGGGAGTTCGTTATGTTTTGATCAATGCGCAGATCAAAGAAGAGGAGAATTTAACGGTTGATTACGGCGCTTGGATAAAAAGAGGAGACCAGGGGGAGGAGGCAGTTACCCAAGGTTCTGCCGCGCAAAAAGCAGGTTTGATAGAAGGCGATATTATTCTGGAGTTTAACGGTGAAAAAATTACCACAGATAATTCTTTGGCGAAAATTATAATGAAATACAGTCCAGGTGACACCGTCAATTTAAAAATTCTCCGCAGTGACCAGGAAAAGATGATTTCAGTAACCTTGGGCGAAAGAAGCGAGTAGAAAGGCGAAAGGAAAGACGTAACATGTCTTAAAAATCTATTGTGGGGGTTGACCCCGTTAGAAGTCTTGGCAGAAAAAATTTCAAAGAAATTTTTTCTGTGTGGCTAAAACACGGCATAATGAACAATCCTTGCAAAACAATATTTATTAGGAGTTAACTAATTGGCAGACTTCTAACGGGGTTGACAGCCCCTTTCGTTTTTTATAAAAAGAAGACAGAGAAAAAATGATGACACAAACTAACCAAAAGGGATATTACTTTTTCTTCTTTTTTGCCTTTTCTGGAAAAGAGGTTAGTTTGCGCTTAACAAGTTAGAACCAAAATAAATATAAAAATCATCGGACTAGCCTCTTTTCTGAAGAGGTTTTTTTATTGCTCATTAACAAAACGGCGAGAAAGGAGAAAGGGAAATGATTATCGAAATGCAAAAGGGTGCCGAGGAGAACGCCATTAAGGGAGTGGTGGAGAGGGTAAAAGAACAAGGATTTGATGTTCAATTAAATAAAGGCCAAGAAAAAGTAGTAATTGCTGTTCTTGGCAGCAATACCGGGAGTATTGATACTCAGATTTTCGAAGTCCTGCCCGGCGTCGAAAAAGTTTTCCGGATTATGAATCCTTTTAAATTGGCATCCAGAGATTTTAAAAGCGAAAACACCGTTGTAAAGATAGGCGATGTTGAGTTTGGGGGAAATAAAGTTGTAGTGATGGCGGGTCCTTGTTCGGTGGAAAGCGAAGAGCAAATTCTTGCCTGTGCAAGATTAGTCCAGAAACTTGGCGGAAAGATATTGCGAGGAGGGGCGTTTAAACCAAGAACCTCTCCATTTGCTTTTCAGGGCTTGAAAGAAAATGGCTTAAAACTGTTGGCCAAGGCTAGAAAAGAGACAGGGCTTTTGATAATTACCGAGGTAGTAGCACCAGAAGATTTGGACTTAACAGCGGAATATGCTGACATTCTTCAAATCGGGACAAGAAATATGCAGAACTACCGGCTACTTGAGACAGCAGGAAGATCTGGCCGACCTATTGTTCTTAAAAGAGGGTTTGCTTCGACTTTGGAAGAATGGCTAATGGCAGCTGATTATTTGCTGGCAAATGATAATTACCACCAGGTAATTCTCTGCGAGAGAGGAATAAGAACCTTTGGTAATTCTACTCGTTTTACTTTAGATGTAGGGGCAATTCCGGTAGTAAAAAGATTTAGCCATTTGCCAGTTATTATTGATCCCAGTCACGCAGCTGGCTACTGGGGTTATGTACCCTCATTAGCTAAAGCCGCAATCGGTGCTGGAGCAGATGGGCTTTTGATTGAAATCCATCCGGATCCAAAAAAGGCCATTTCTGACGGCGCTCAATCTTTAACTTTCTCTGATTTCTCAAGATTGATGGAAGAGCTAAAAGGCATTGCAGCCGCAATTGGCCGTGGAATATGAGCTACCACGGGCAGAGCCCGTGGTAGCTCGAGGAACGAAAATAGTAAGCTCTTTACCTTTAAGTATTAAGTGGCCTTAAAATTCCAGGGCCACTTTTTCTTGGTTGATTTTTGTAATTTTTTATGATAGAAATAGTATATAATAATATTAAACCGCTAATAAAGCACGAATTTAAATCACGAATAATCACTAATCTCGAATAACACATTCGCGTTTTATTAGTGAGGTCGTTAAGAAGAGTTAAAAAGAATATACTTTTTGGTAACGAGAAATTTCTAAGTTAAAATCGTCACCAAAATTCGTGATAATTTGTAATTACAATGAACGGTGGTAATTTTACACACAAAGCCCAAGAAGCCATAATGTCAGCCCAGGATTTGGCAAGAGAAAAAGGCCAGCAACAGGTGGACGCTTTGCATTTGCTTTATGCCTTACTGTCTCAAGAAGAAAGCGTGGTTTTGAGTTTGCTGCAAAGACTGGGAGCTGATATTGAAGGGCTTAAAAAGAAAACAAAAATTGCTTTAGACAGGATTCCAAATATAATTTCTCCACAGGCCTTTGGTCAATTTTATTTAACACAAGATATGGCGCGGGTTTTAGACAGGGCGCGCCAAGAATCAATGAAAATGGGAGATGAATTTATTTCTGTGGAACATTTATTTTTGGCATTGCTTGATTCAGAAACCAAAGCTAAAGAAATTTTAGGCAAAGCTGCTTTTTTGCAACCGGGCGGAGGCGCTTCAACCTTGGAATTCGGCAAATTAGATTACGAAACAGTTTTAAAAACTCTGGCACAAATTAGGGGTGGCCAGAGAATTACTGATCCGGAGCCCGAATCAAAATATCAAGTCTTGGAAAAATACGCCAGGAATTTAACCCAGCTAGCACGTCAAGGGAAATTGGACCCGGTTGTTGGCAGAGAAAACGAAATCAGAAGATTAATGCAGGTTTTGTCCCGAAGAACAAAGAATAATCCGGTTTTAATTGGAGAGGCTGGTGTTGGAAAAACAGCTATTGTTGAAGGTTTGGCTCAAAGAATTATCAAGAGAGATGTGTCTGAAAGCCTGAAAGACAAAGAAATTATCAGTTTGGATTTGGGAGCGACAGTCGCCGGCACAAAATACCGCGGCGAATTTGAAGATAGAATTAAAGCTTTGCTCAAAGAAATTAATCGGGCCGCCGGTAGATATATTTTATTTATTGATGAGTTACATACTTTAGTGGGAGCTGGCGCTGCCGAAGGAGCTATTGACGCTTCTAATCTTTTGAAACCAGCTTTAGCAAGGGGTGAACTTCGGGCAATAGGAGCCACAACTCTTAAGGAATATCAAAAATATATCGAAAGAGATCCAACTTTAGAAAGAAGATTCCAGCCAATTTATGTGGCAGAACCCACAATTGAAGATACAATCTCAATTTTGCGGGGATTAAAAGAAAAATACGAGCTTCATCACGGACTAAAAATCAAAGATTCAGCTTTAGTGGCGGCAGCCGAACTTGCCTCCCGTTATATTTCTGATAGATTTTTGCCAGACAAAGCAGTGGATTTAATGGATGAAGCAATGAGTTCTTTAAGATTGGAAATTGAATCAGAACCCGTGGAACTCGAAAGCTTAAAAAGAGAAATACAAAGATTGGAAATTGAGAAAGAGGCTTTGAAAAAAGAAAAAGAAGGCGGTTTTAGCAAAAGACTGAAGGCGATTAACGGAACTTTGGCTAATCTGAAAGAAAAAGCCCAAACTATAGAAGTTAAATGGAAAAACGAAAAAGATGTAATTCAGAAAATAAGGAATCTTAAAAAAGAAGCAGATCAAGTAACTTTTGAGGCAGAGATTGCCAATAGGGAAGCTGACTTGCAAAAAGTAGCTGAAATTAAATACGGTAAAATACCCGAGCTTTTAAAAGAGATAAATAAACAGGAGAAAGAATTGGCGCGAATTCAGAAAAAACATGCAATCTTAAAAGAAGAAGTAACAGATGAAGATGTTGCTCAAGTGGTTTCGCGCTGGACTGGAATTCCGATCACTAGATTAATTGAAGAAGAAGCCAAAAAGCTCGAAAAAATGGAGGAAATTCTTTCAAAAAGAGTGATTGGCCAAGAAGAAGCTATTATTGCGATTTCCAACGCTATCAGAAGAAGCCGAGCTGGAATTTCAGAGGAGAACAGGCCTTTGGGCTCTTTTATGTTTTTGGGTCCAACAGGTGTTGGCAAAACAGAAACTGCCAGAGCTTTAGCTGGGTTTTTATTCAACGATGAAAATGCCTTAGTTAGATTAGATATGTCAGAATATATGGAAAAGCATACGGTTTCCAAAATGATTGGTTCTCCTCCCGGATATGTCGGTTATGATGAGGGTGGACAGTTAACCGAAAAAATCAGAAGAAGACCTTATAGCGTGGTTTTGCTTGACGAAGTAGAGAAAGCTCATCCTGAAGTTTTTAATATTCTGCTTCAGATTTTGGAAGACGGAAGATTAACCGATGCCAAAGGTAGAGTAGCTTCTTTCAAAAACGCTATTTTGATTATGACCTCTAATATTGGCTCTGATATTATCACGAAAGAGGCCTCTTTGGGTTTTCTTGGAGGAGACGAAAAAATTTCTCAGAAAGAATCTTTAAAAAGAAAGGTAATGGAGGTTTTGAAGGAGAATTTCCGACCGGAATTTTTAAACAGAATTGATGAGATTATTATTTTTGATTATCTTGGTAAGACTGAAATAAAACAGATTGTTGATTTGGAACTGGCGAAAGTCCAAGATCGTTTAAAAACCAAAAGAATAGAAATTCAGGTTTCTGAAAAAGCAAAAGAATTTTTGGCGGAAAAGGGGTTTGATCCGAATTTTGGCGCGAGACCCCTAAAAAGAATTATTCAACAGAAAATTCTGGATCCTTTATCCCTGAAAATTGTTACTTCTGAAATAAAAGAAGGAGAAAAGGTTTTAGTGGATGAAGAAGGGGGCAGGATTATCTTTCAGATACCCGGAAACAACTCAAGCAGACTTAAAAAACCAGAAAAAAATTAGCCCAGCAAAATGCTTAAAAAACCACTTAAAGTTATTGCTATTTTGCTTTTAGGGATAATTGGCGGTTTTCTTTACCAGGCTTTTCTGTTACCTTATTTGGCAACCAATCCTTATTTTGAAAAGTTTAAATTCATCAAAGACTTTAAAGATAGGCAAATTATTTACCCCAAAGAAGTAGTAATAATAAAAGAAAACTCCGCCCTTGAAGATGCCGTGGGGAAAGTAGAAAAAACAGTGGTTGGAATTAAGGCCACCAAAAAGAATAGTCAAACCATAGAGGGTTCGGGCCTAATTCTTACTTCCGACGGTTTAGTGATTACTCTGAACAGTCTTTTGCCCGAGGGATATATTTTGAACGTTTCTTTAGATAACGAGTCGGTTCCTATTCAGGTTTTGCAAAGAGATGCAAAGCAAAATTTAGCCTTAGCAAAAATTGAAAGGAATAATCTGCAAACCATAGGATTTGCAGATCTTGGGAGAACAAAACTAGGAGAAAGGATTTTTTTAGTAGGAGCTTTTTTCGAAAAGTCCGGTATTAAAAAAACGGTCAACGAAGGGGTGGTTAAAAGCTTTAATGAAAGCCTGATAAAAACCAATATTATCGAAGACGCAAATCTCGCTGGCAGTTCTTTGTTTGACATTGAGGGAAATTTACTCGGGCTGAATACCGTTGATAAAATGGGTAAGGTTTCGGCTATCTCGGTAAATAAAGTTCGGGAATTCAGCGGTTTATAATTGCTCCGCGAAAGCGGAGCAAATATTTGCGAAGCTCATAATTGCTCCGCGAAAGCGGAGCAAATATTTGCGAAGCTCATAATTGCTCCGCGAAAGCGGAGCAAATATTTGCGAAGCTCATAATTGCTCCGCGGATACAGCTAACAAATATGTACTCGCCGAAGGCGAATGCTTTCGGATACCACGGACGTAAGTCCGTGGTAGTTCATAGATTTAGAAAAAACAAAAAAGCCAGCCCCGTTTAAGCAGGGTTGGCTTTTTTATTTGAACAGTTTTTCAAAATCATATAAAATTAAAAAATGTCTAGTCCATTAAAGGCTATTTTAGAGTTAGTTCTGATAGGAGGGTTCGTTTTTTCTTTGGTGTGGTTAATTGACCGCATTGATGTCCAAACTGTAAATCCATTAATGGCACTAAGGGAAGCGGCCCAGAATTTAATTAGTTATTATCTTCCTAAAGAAAGAGCAAAAGAAGAGATTTTTACGGCGCAAGAAGCTGATGAAGAAAACGAAAGTTTTTCTGAAGAGAAGAATAATCTAGATGAAGAAAACGAGGAAAGAGAAAAACCAACTCTGCAAACACCTTCAAAATTAACCCTGGAGGATATTCAAGAAAAATTAGATGATATTAGTGAAAAAGTTGATGTTTTAACTCAAGAAGTAGATAAGTTGACCGTAATAAATGATTCTAATTTCGAGCAAACATCTGAAGAATTAGCAAAAGTCCCAGAAAACGAAGAACAAAAAGAAGATGAGGTGAAAAAAGACAAAGAAGAAACGGAAGAAAAGATAGAAGAAAAAGAAGAACAAAAAGAATTAGCAGAGCCAGAAGAGAATGAATTAAAGCAGGAAGTAGAGCAAGATTTCTGCAAAAAAATTGAAGGAAGCCCAGTTTTTAGAAACAAGGTTATCTTAAATGAAATTGCTTGGATGGGGACAGAAAATAGCTCTAATGACGAGTGGATTGAACTTAAAAATATATCAAAAGAAGCAGTGAATCTTTCTGGTTGGCAGCTTCTTGATAAGGAAAATCAAATAAAAATAGTCTTTGAAGAAACCATAGCGCCAGCCGGTTTTCTTATTTTAGAGAGAACCAACGACGATACTTTAAAAACAATTACAGCTGACAAAATTTATAGCGGCAGCTTGAACGACGAAGATGAATATTTGTATCTTTTTAATTTAAATTGTCAGCTCGAAGACGAGGTTTTGGCCGACAAGGATTGGCTAGCTGGGGATAAAAATTCCAAGAGGACTATGGAGAGAAAAAGTGATCTTGGATGGCAGACAAGCGCCCAGATTGGCGGCACTCCAAAGGTAGAGAATAGTTCAGGTTTTTTTGAAGGGAGCGGCAGTGGCGGAGGGGGAGCAGTTATTCCGGTTTCTTATCCTAAAATTTTAATTTCAGAAATCCAAATTGCCAGCAAAGAGAGCGAAAAAGACGAATTTTTAGAGCTTTATAATCCCAACAATTCCGATGTTGACTTAACCGATTGGTACCTTCAAAGAAAAACAAAAACAGCTAAAGACTACTCAAGTTTTGTTTCCAGTAGTTTATTAACCGGCAAAATAATCAAAGCACAGGACTATTTCTTAATCGCTAGGGAAGGTTCGACTTTTGCCAACTTGGCTGATGTTTTGACCTCTTATCCTATTGGCGAAAATAACACTTTAATTCTAAAAAATCCTAATCGAGAAATAGTCGACAAAGTTGGTTTTGGCGAAGTTCAAGAATCTGAAACAAGTCCTGCGCCGAATCCCGCTGAAGATCAAAGCATTGAGAGAAAAAAAGATAATTTGGGCGTTTTTATTGACAGCGGAAACAACTATCAAGATTTTTTCCTGCAGCAAAATCCGAATCCCAAAGGACAAATTTTAGATAGTTCCTCTCCACAGACCCCGGTAATCACTTTTCCTCAAAATAATCAACTTTTTAATCTGAATCCCGTTATAATTAAGGGGGTTAGCGAATCTCAAGTTCAGATTTTAATAGAATCTGAACTTGGCAATTTCGAGGTTTTTACGGACAAAGACGGGATTTTCGAGAAAGATTTAAGTCTTCAAGAAGGATTGAATCAAATTAAGATTAAAGCCAAAGATCAAGCCGGGAATGAAAGCGAGCAGACAATAATAAACCTTATTTTGGACACTCAGCCGCCGTTAGTTAATTTCGAATCTTTACCTGAGTTGCAGACTAATATTTATTTCGTTCTTTCCTGGTCAGGATCAGATGGCGCGGCTACTCCAAGCACAGATGGTGTTATTGATTTTCTGCTTCAATACACAACAACGCCCTCGGATATTGACGGCATCAGACTTCAGTATCAGAACGAACAAGACGCCTGGGAAAGCTGGCAAGCAGAAAGTATTCTTGAGACCAAGCTAACCAGCTTAAATTTGCAGGGAGAAGACAAATATACCTATAACTTTAAAATAAAAGCCAGAGATCAAGCCGGGAATGAAAGCGATTGGCAATATTTTTCTGCAAGAATTAGTTTATTAGAACCAATATTAATTACCGAAGTTCAAATAGAGGGATTGAATGTCAATCAAGATTTTGTGGAGCTTTACAATCCCAATAATTCTGATATTAATTTAGATGACTGCCAAGGGAGTTATTTGCGGCTGGTGAAAAGAACAAAGACTGCTGCGAGCGATACCACAATAAAATCATGGTCTAGAGATTCAGAAGCAAAAATTTTATCCCACGGGTACTATTTATGGGTAAGTTCAAAAGATGAAAGTTATCCTCAGCTGATTAATGCCGATGTTTCCACAAAAGAAATTTTAGCACCAAATAACGGCATTGCCTTGAGAATTGGTCCTGAAGATACAGGTTTAATTATTGAAGCTTTTGGATGGGGAGATTTCCAAAATGTTTTATTTGAAAGCACGTCTTTTCCACAAAACCCTGGCCTAAATGAAAGTTTAGGAAGAAAATGGGAAGATAACAATCAAAAATACGAAGATACAAACAACAATTTAGAGGATTTTCAAATTCAAAACTCAAGTCCTAAGGAAAAAAATGGATAAAGAAAATCTAATTCAAATAACAGCAGATGTTTACCGCTTGACCTTATTTTTCCCCAAAAAAGAACCTTTGAGATATAAAATGAGGGAGATAGCTGATGAAGTTTTAACCGCGTATTTGAGGGCAAAAAATTCCCCCAGAAAACCAGAGGATTGCTATAAGGAACTGTTGATTAATTTAGACGTTTTAGACTGCTATTTTGAAATAGCCAAAAAGCAGAATTGGCTGAGCGTTTTTGATATCTTGAAGGTTCAAGAAAATTATGCTAATTTAAAGAAAGAGATAGAAGAATTCATTAAGTCTGAAGTTAGAGAAGAAACTCCCTCACAAGAACCAGGTGAGGTTTCTGTTTTTAACAATCTTTCTGTGCCGCAAAGAGAAGTTTTGATTAGTGAGACCGGTCAAGCTCTTCGCCAAAAGAAAATAATAGAGATTTTAAAACAAAAAGGCAGCGGCCAAGTTTGGGAATTTAAAAAAATCTTTCCCGAAGTTACCAAAAGAACTCTGCGCCGCGATTTTGAGCATTTACTGAAACAGGGTTTAGTTGAAAGAATAGGGGAAAGAAATAATACATATTATCAAATCAAACAAAACTTTGATTAATCTTGATAGGACAGGGATATATATTGATGTCCTACCTATGTCCTAATGATTTTAATGGAAAATTTGAAGAAAAAATATAGTAAAATTTACGACCAATATATTGCCAAGATCTACCGTTTTATATTCATCAAAGTTAATTCGCAAGAAATTGCTGAAGATTTAGCCTCGGAAACTTTTCTGAGAGGATGGGAAAGATTAAAGGAGTTGGATGGTAAAATTGATAATTTACCTGCCTTTTTATACCAAATTGCTAGGAATCTAGTAGTTGATCATTACCGAGAAAAAAACAATACTAATCTGGTTTCTGCGGATTCAAGCCAAATAGCTGATCCAAGGAATGACCTAGGAGAAAAAGTAGCTTTTGACTCTGATTTAAGGATAATTTTAGCAACTATGACCGGCTTAAGCGATGATTATAGAGAAGTGATAAATTTACACTATTTGGATGATTTATCAATAAAGGAAACCGCTCAAATTCTTAATCGGCCAGAAGGAACGGTTAGAGTGATGCTCCATAGGGCTCTAAAAGAGTTAAGGGAGCAGTTAAAAGGCTAGGTTGCTATTTCTTGGCAACTACAAGTTGTAACAATTCTCACTTTTTTCCGTCATAATTATAATAGAGACGCTACAAAACAAAACGACCGAAAAATGACCGAAGCCGAATTAATCAAAAAAATTCAAATTTTAAATCAAATTGAACCCAGAAAAGACTGGGTTGATTTTACAAAAAAACGTATATTAGGCGTAAAAGAAGAACGGAGATGGGACGCCATTTTTAGCGTATTTCCTAGGTTATTTCCTGCTCTAAAACCAGCTTTTGCTATTATGGGAATAGCTTTAATTTTCGTTGTTACTTCCGGTTTTGCTCAAAACGCTTTGCCCGGCGATTTCCTATATTCCTTTAAAAAGCTCACAGAGAAAAGTCATGCTATTTTTTTATCAGAAAACGAGAAGCCAAAAGCCCAGTTAGAGTTAACTAATAAAAGACTAGAAGAATTGGCTAAAATCGCCCAGACTAACCAAACTCAAAAACTGGCACCGGCTATTAATGAATTTCAGGCAAGCACAGTGGAAGCTGCCAAAAATTTAGCTAAGGTTGCAAAATCAGAAAAAAACTCTAAAATAGTAAAAGAGGTAGTTATTCAGACTCAAAAACTAGAAGAACAAAAGAAAAACATTGAAGCCTTAGGAATTGTCGTGGGCGAAAGCGAAGAACTAAACAGCGCCTTAAAAGAACTAGTTGAGCGGGAAATTAAAGATACCGAGAATAAATCTTTATCAGAAGAGCAGGAGAAAGTTTTAGAAAGCGCGAAATCCGATTTTGAGTCTGAAAAATATTCTGAAGCTTTGACTAAGATTATAACTTTAAGCCAACAATAAGAGTTATTATTTAAGCCACTTAATTTCGAGCGTAGCGAGAAACAAGGTTCTTGAGCGTAGCGAAAGGAAAGAGTGGCTGTCTGAGTTTTAACCAGAGTTATCCACAATTGACGTTATTTCAAATTTAATAGAGAATAGAAAAAGTTGCTTTTCTCGTACCACATCGGAGAGGGGGCGGGAGAACCCTTCGGTTCTCCCGAGTAGGAAAATATTAAAAACCGAGGGTTTTTAATGAGCGAGCCTGAAGGTCGAAAGGCCGCCTGCCGAAGGCAGGAGAAGGGCGAGCGACTAACCATTGTGTTACCACTATTCTTTCTGAATATTCAGGTTTTATCCTAGTTAGATAACAAAATTCTAACGGGGTGAACCGAATAGATAAAAATGGAACTACTCCGTCGCGTTAGACGTGCCAGAGTATCCCTTCGGGCAAGTTCTTTCAACGGCTCCTGTCCAGACGTTTCGTCGTCGGGGAAGGAGCCGTCGAAAGAAAAAAGGTCGAGTAAACCTCGTTAGAAGTCTGCTGTTTGATATTTCGGCAAAAAAAGTCCAAAAACTTTTTTTGCTCCTGTTTACTAGAAGTATCTTGTGTTCTAATAAAAAGTTGCCTTACAGCGGCAGACTTCTAACGGGGTAAATTAACAAAGAGAAGTCGTTAATTCACTACTTTTGGATAATGCGCAGAGCGTAGAAAATCCAGTTAAGCTGGACGGAGGCCAAGCCGAGCTTGGTAAAGAATTCTTTTTATCCAAAAGACGTGACATAGGTCGATAACGACTGAGATAAATATTCGTTAAAAAAAAGAAAAAAATCATGCAAAAATTGATGAAAAAAATTGTAGTGGGCGCAGTTGCCTTGTCAATGGTGGTAGCGATGGTTCCTGGTTTAGCTCAGGGAGCAACACTTGAAGAACTAACCGTTTTAATTGCCGAATTGACTCAAAAGTTAACTGAAGCTCAAGCTCAATTGACTGCACTCCAAGGCGGAACTACAACTGTAACAGGCTGCACAATTACTTCATTTGACAGAAACCTTAAACAAACAATGACTGGCGATGATGTAAAATGTCTGCAGATTGTTCTAAACACAGCCACAGATACCCAGGTAGCGAGTACTGGAGCTGGTTCTCCTGGAAGCGAAACTAGCTACTTTGGTTCTTTAACCAAGGCAGCAGTCATTAAATTCCAAGAGAAATATGCTTCTGAAGTTTTGGCTTCTTGGGGATTAACTGCTGGTACTGGTTTTGTTGGTACAACCACCAGGGCAAAATTGGATACGCTTTTAGGCGTTGTTGTCCCAACTCCGACTCCAACCGGCACAGAAACTCCAACCCCAACCGCAACTCCAGTTGGCGCTGGTTTAACCGTAGCTTTAGCTTCGGATACTCCAGCCACAAGCACACTTGTTGGTGGTCAGAGCTTAGCTCTTTTAGCTAAATTCACCTTTACTAATGGTGATGCTAGCGAGGTAAAAGTTACCCAGGTAAAACTAAAGAGACTTGGTGTCTCAGCAGACACAACTCTTTCAAATGTTTACCTTTTTGAAGGTGCTAGCCGTTTAACTGATTCAGCAAGCGTGTCTTCTGGTGTTATCACTTTTTCTGACTCAACTGGTTTGCTTACGGTCTCGGCTGGAGGTTCAAAGACAGTTACAGTTTATTCTGACATTGCCCTTGTTACCGGTGAAACCGTAGGAGTAGGCATTACTGCTTCTACAGACGTTACTTCAACTGCCAGCGCGGTAAATGGGACTTTCCCATTAAATGGAAATTTAATGTCGATTGCTTCCGCAACCTTAGCTGGTGTTTGTTTTGCTAACTCTACAACTCCTAGTGCGACAGACGTTTCTCCGCAAAATGATTACACTGTTTGGCAGAATATTGTGGTTGTAACTACTCGCGCAGTTAACTTTACAAGATTGAGCCTAAGAGAAATTGGCACTATTGCTTCTACCGATCTCCAGAACTTCAGATTATATGTTGACGGTGTTCAAGTAGGTTCCACGGTTCAAAACTTAGACTCCAATGGCTATATAACCTTTGATTTATCAGCCGCTCCAAAGAAATTGGAAGCAGGTTCTCGAACCATCAAGGTCTTAGGTGACATTATTGGTGGTTCCAACCGCATTTTCAGTTTCCACGTAAGAGTAGCTGCTGATGGTAATTTCGTTGATACTCAATATGGGGTTAATGTTTTACCGACAGCAAATAATGGCGTTACTTGCGCTGGTTTCACTAGCAGATACACTGGAGACCAAGAGGTCAGCTCAGGAACATTGACTATTGAGAAAACAACAGATTCGCCATCCGGTAATATAGTTAATGGCGCCACCAATGCCACTTTAGCTAAATACACGTTAACCGCTGCTGGCGAAAAGGTAAAAATTGAAACCTTGTATGTTTCTGTAGCAGTAGCCGACACCAATGGAACCAACAAGGGCGGAATTACTGCTGCTACTGTCGAATATTTGAGGAACGGTATGTTGCTGGCTAATGGTGTTCAAATTGGCAGTACTTCAAATCTCTATGAGGATAATTATTCTCCCACCTACACCACTTTCAACCTCGGTTCTTCTTTAATAGTTGAACCGGGAAGCCCAGTAACCTTGGAAGTAAGAGCTGATATCTATGATGCTGATGCGGACAACAACTTGGTTGCAGGCGACACAATTACCGCTACATTAAGAGACATTGGAAACGCGACAGGTAATAACAATGCGACAGGCCTAACTTCCTTAACAACCATTGATGTTCCGTCAGATGACTACGCTGGTAACCAATTAACTATTGCCGCAGGGTCTTTGGTCTTGTCTAAATACACCGCTTATGTTGATCAGACATTTGCTGTACCCTTAACTGCTGCTAAGTTAGCTCACTTTAAATTGACTGCTGGTACTAGCGAAGCGGTTAATGTTAACACGATTACTGTTGATTTTGACCAAGTTTCAGGTTCCTTTGACGCTTCTGATGATTTGACAAATGTCTATGTTGCCTACGGAGACAAAACAACAACAGTTAAACCTATTTTAACAACAGATGCAGGTCATAACTGGTCAATTAACTATCAACTAGCCGCAGGCGCGAGTATTGATGTAGTTCTCTATGCTAATGTTGGTTCTGGTGCTTATGTAGCAGGAGGTGATGCTGATTTGGTTATAACCGATATGACAATTACGGGTGTGACTGTTGATTCTGCGACCACAGTAAACAGCGGCGAGATACATGGTCAGGCTATTACCTTTAGCGCAGGAGGTATGATCGCAGCTGGTGATGCCGGAACTCCTATACCTCAAATAGTGGCTGGAAGTTCCGCGGCAGACGTTGCCGCTGGTACCTATAAGACCGTTACAGCGGCTAAATTCCAATTTACTGCTTTAGTTGATGACTTCACCATTAGAGAGCTTAAGGTAAAAGTAGCCGATGACGTAACTTCAGCTGCCCTTATTGGCGCAACCTTGAAAGATGCCACTTGTACTGATGGTACTACTGACTGTTTAACTAAATCCTTTGACACTGCCAGCAACACGACCGCTTACTTTACTGGTTTGAATGTTTCAGTTCCAGCTAACACCAACAAAGTTTTGACTGTTGATTTGATATTATCCCAACCAAGCGCAAGCGCGGCTACAAGCCAGAAAGATGTTAAAGTAACCATGGATTGGTTCAAATATGCCAACAGTCAGGGTGTAGAAAGCATTGATCCCACAGATTATGCAGGCAATTCCTTGTATGTTTATCAGTCCATTCCAGTCTTTACAGTTCTTAGTTTACCTCCGGGTCAAGGAGTGAACTTAGCTTCCGGTGCAACTACTTTGTATAAATTCAAGGTAGCCGCTGACGAAAAGGGCGAGATTGCTTTAAAGCAAATGGCGTTCAGCATAACTATTACTGATGGAAATGCCGCAGACGCTTCAACTTTGAGTACCTTTAGACTCACCAGAGGAATAAGCACACCCCTCACTGGTTTAGTGACGATTCAAAATGCCGCTGGAGATAGTCTGGAGGAAGCAACAACCACTATTGGAGAAGGTACAAGCGTTGTAGTTGTTACTTTTGACACAGAAGAAATGATTGCCGCTGGTCAGTATTATGAGTATTCCTTAAGCGCTACTCCTCTATCATTTACCTCAAATACTAATGGCAGCGACTCTGTAAGTACCTCTTTACTTGGCGATGCTGCTGCTCACAACGGCACAGACGTGTTTGTCTATGACCCGGCTGGCACTGGCTCTATCTTCCAATTGGCAAGTACGGTTAATAACTCTGATGTTTCAGCCAGCGCTTACAGTGTAATCTGGTCTGATGTCAGCTCGCGTCCCCATAGTTACACTTCTGGCGCAAGCTCAACTGATTGGGCAAATGGTTATCTTGTTTTGGATCTGCCGCTTGACAGTAAAGGTATAGTCACAATGAGCGATCAATAGTCTTTATCTGAAACGGACTGGCATTCCTTTCCTTGTGTAGGAATTGAGCCGGATAAAAAACAAGCTCCCTCGGAGAAATCCGGGGGAGTTTTGTTTTTATTAATTACCGCTGATTATAGCTGATTACCGCTGATAGTGTGGCGTCCAAATACGCCTCCTGATATCTAGTTGTCTAGAACCGAAGTTTATAACAAATCCCAATTGGAAATTCGTACTTTTTAAGTAGTAAGTTAATTGGGTTTCATAAGTTTTTGGCATCATAGGCACGGCTTTCACTTCGACTATAACTTTACTCTCAACAACAAAATCAGGCTTATAGGTACCAATCTTTTTATTTTGATAAATAATAGCTAAAATTGGTTCTTTTTTAAATACGAGGGATTCTTTTTCTAACTCCATAGCAAGAGCTTCTTGATAAACCTTTTCTTTATGTCCAAAACCCAGAGTATTATAAACCCTAAATGCACACCCGCGAATTTTATAAGATAGATCTTCGTATAATAATTTTCCCATAATACATTTGCGGTTGATAAATCCGCGGTAATCCGCTATTAATCCGTGGTCATCTTGGCAATGTTTGCAAGAACATCTCAACTTCCTCTTTCGCTTCAGGCATAAGTTGGAGAAAAACTAAAGCTTCCTGCCTTGCTTTTTCAAATTCACCCATTTCTTTATAGGTGAAAGCGAGCGA